>SL_8KL_010_SEDDRAFT_10003533_pt1 | contig 12866 bp, 14 predicted proteins | sample SodLakKL_010_SED_4_FD_11160 | JGI IMG/M metagenome (IMG submission 11160) | reverse complement strand
CGATTACGGTGTCACTAACGTCTCGGAGGCGTTCGAGACCGGCTTCAGCGTTGGTTCGGCGAACCTCACCCTCGGCGGTAAACGGCGTTGTAACAATCGAGATCGTGAGCGCGCCCGAATCGCGGGCGGCTTTGGCAACCACTGGAGCCGAGCCCGTCCCCGTTCCACCACCCAGTCCGGCGGTAACGAACACCATATCCGACCCCTCGATGGCGTCGTAGATCTCCTCTTGGCTTTCGAGTGCGGCCTCTTCGCCAACCTGTGGCAGCGAGCCCGCACCGCGACCCTGGGTTTTCTGTTGGCCGATCAGGATTTTGGTGTCGGCTTCAATGTTCACGAGGTGTTGCACATCCGTATTTGCAGCGACCAACTTAGCTCCGTGAATTCCCTCTTGGTGCATTCGGTTGACGGTGTTGCCGCCACCGCCACCACAGCCGACGACCGTGATGTCAGTTTGGAGGTCCTGTAGAACATCACGCAGTTCGTCGTCGGTCATGGTTCCCGACTGTGGTGTGCCGCCGGAGGGGCTACTCCCGGGGAAGTCCTCGGATCCGGTCTCTTCGGTATCCTCGGCCTCGTCAATCGCGTCCTCAACGATAGAGTCCATCAGTATAACCGCCCCTTGCAGACGGAGGGTATTTATCTTTCCCCATTTGTCAGACAATCGTCTGACCGTATTAGTCGCTCACGTTGGTTTCAGCGGGTGAAACCGGGAATCGGTCGACCTGTTCGGATTCGACGACATGTGGCTTGATCGTTCGACCGTTGACCTCGACGGCTTGGCCCGCTGCGAGTTTCCCGAACGCCGGGCCCTCCGGAACGCCGAGTGTGGCGGCCTTCTGGGGATCGAAGCCCATCTGGTGGCCCCGAATCTCGCCGTCGACGCGTTCGATGCGGTCGTATTTCGACGCCAGCAGGTCGACGAGGGCGTCGATCATTTGCTCGAAGGGCCCACCAGCGGTGACTGCCGCGTTTCCAGCAGGGAGTGTCCCGCCCTCTTCGGTCTCGAAGGCGACCGTATTGTCAGCGACTGCATTTCGGGCTGCATCCATGTCGACCGCGTGTGCGGCCGCAATGAGTTCATCCGGCAGCGAGACGGCAAACCAGTCGTCCGCCTCGGCTGGCACCTCTCCGAACCGAAGGCCATCGTCGACCGCTGACAGTGCAGTTTCGACTGCTTCGACCACCTCAAGCGACCGGTCGCCAACGGTTCGCAGCCAGGTTTCACTAACCACACGGTAGCCCAACTGTTCGATGACTGCTTCGAGCTTTGGGTTCTCACCGTCGACCACTGCGAGGGAGGCCCGACTAGCATCGAAGGCGGCGGCTACCACCTCTCGGTTTGCCTCGGGCTCTCCCATCGCCGTAAGTTGCCATTTCGAGCCGATATGACCGACGGCCCACGCGCTGTCGGTGACGATTCGCGTACATCGTGGGGTGTAGTGGCCGCCGCCGAAGCCAACCACGTGGCGCGGTTCGCCGTCGACCGTATGGTCGGCGTCGACGCCTTGCAACTGCAAGACGGCGTCGGCGACCGCAGCGGCTCCCTCGGGGTCGTCCCACTGGGTGTCGTTGCTTCCGAGTTCGACGAACAGCGAGGGCACCGCTGGTGCGGTCGGACCGTGGTGAGTACACTCGATTCCAACCTCATAGCCGGCGGGTGCGTGGCTCTCCAGTGCGTCGACAACGGCCTTCTGGGCACCTGGTGCGGCGCGGGCGAACGATCCTGGCTGGCCGCCGTACTCTGCGGGCCCGAAGTTACCGGTAAAATGGGCGGTCAACAGCGGGCCGGTCTCGCCGGCGTGTCGGGAGACAAAGACGATGAAATCCAAGCCATTGGGGTTCGAAAAGGCAGCTTCGGGCGAATCGAGTTCGACGTGGATCGGTTCAAATTCTCTGAGTTCGAACCCATCGCGCTGATAAAACTGGCCGCCGCCGTCGGCGTCGGGACGCTGTGTGTCGGTGTGGGTGGTCCACTCGACTCGATCAAGGAGCTGCTGGCCGATATGCTCCGAGGCGCGGTCGGCCCGGCTGACGACGATTCCAATCACACCCGTTTTCGGGTGTCGACTCGCAAAACAGCACCGTTTGTCGACCGACAGATGACTGCCGGCGGCGGACGGAGAGCGTTTAAGCCTACCGTTCAAAACAGGGCGTATGGATGTCTACGGTCTGGTCGGCAACCCTGTCGGCCACTCGGTTTCGCCGCCGATGCACGAGGCGGCGTACGCAGCACTCGGGATGGACGCATCGTACGTCGCCTTCGAGCCGCCGGTCGACGAAATTCCCGCCGCCATCGAGGGAGCCGAAACGCTTGGCATCGCAGGGCTCAACGTCACGATCCCATTTAAACAGGACGTGCTGGAACTCGTTGCAGCCGACCCGCTGGCCGAGCGGATTGGCGCGGTCAACACTGTCGACTTTCGGGTCGACGGCGAGCCAGTCGGCTACAACACCGACGCAATCGGGATCACACGCTCGTTCGAACATCACGGCGTCGACCTCGACGGCAAGAAGGCCGTCGTCGTCGGTGCCGGCGGTGCGGGCCGAGCGGCAGCCTTCGCGCTGTCGGATGCCGGCTGTGAAGTCCATATCGCCAACCGAACGGTCGACAAAGCAATCGATCTCGCCTCGGAAGTCTCGCATGCCTCGGGCGGCAGTATCGAAACGCTCGACTCTCAGCTGTCGGAGGCCTCTGTGCTGCTCAATGCAACCAGCGTTGGCATGAAGTCCGACAAGACACCCGTCGACAGCGAGTTGCTCCACGACGAGTTGACAGTGCTCGATGCCGTCTACGCGCCGCTCGAAACCCGGCTGCTGCGGGAAGCCAACGCGGCCGGTGCCGACACCATCGATGGCGCGTGGATGCTGTTGTTCCAAGGTGTCGAGGCCTTTGAGTTGTGGACCGGACAGGAGGCGCCGGTCGACGTCATGAATCGCACACTGCGTGCGGCGCTCGCAGACTGATCGCCACGTCGGCCTCTGAGAATCTCCTCGAATATTTAAATACAGCCACCATCTACCTACACCCAATGGCCCTACTGGACAAATTGAAGTCGATTCTCGGCATCGGTGGGAGTCGTGACAGCGACGAACGGACGAACACCTCCGTGACAGTCGAACGCGAGTCGACCGACCACGAGATGGTCGACAACGACCAGCCGGACTCCGACGAAGCCGCTGCAGCCGGCACGGATGCTACTGCCTCAAGCGGTTCGATGACCGAGACCGACAAGCCCGAAACCGAGGTGGCAACCGAGCCCGCCGAGGCCGTCGGCCCGCCCACGGAGTCGGTCGACGACGAACCGGTCGACCGCGATGTCGGAGACGTAATCGACGAGGCCGAAGACGCCGAGGCGGCCGAAAGCGACAGTGTTGTATCTGACGACGACACTGACAATACGGACGATACCGGCAATACCGACGACACTGACGACACCGACAAATCGGCCGTTTCCGAGCCATCGAACGCTGGAGCTGATCTCACCGCGATCAAAGGCATCGGGCCAGCCTACTCTACGCGACTCGAAGCCGCAGGAATCGGCTCGGTCGACGAACTCGCCGCGGCTGACGCCGAGACGCTGGCAGCGGAGGTCGACGTCTCGCCGAAAATCGTCGCTGATTGGATCGACCGCGCTGCATCCCAGTAGACCCTCCCGCGGAACGCGAAACTGTTACACGCCGGGAGCGATTTTCTCTCCGTATGTCACCGCCGACCGTTGTCACCGACCGGGCTGCTTTTCGGTCGGTGGCAACTGACGCGCCACCGGGCGGGCGCGTTCCCATTGAGCTCACAACCGAAATCAGCGATCCGTTCGATGCCTATCGACGCGCCCGCGAGGGCCCCGGCGGCGTCTTTCTGGAAACCACCGGGGGCCAGTCCGGCTGGGGATATTTCGCTGTCGAGCCAGTAGAGCGTCTGACGGTCGCTGCCGATGCAGTTGTCGCAACCGATGCCGCCGAGACTGGAGTCGGCGACTACCGGCGCAAAACACCTTCGCTGGCCGCCCTAGAGGGCTTGCTGGCGGGCGAAACGCTCGTCCGTGGCGACTGTTCGGTTCCCTACCCCTGTGGCGCGTTCGGCTGGCTGTCGTACGACATCGCCCGCGAACTCGAATCGCTTTCGGGCAACGCAGTCGACGACCGTCGGCTCCCTCGCCTCCAAGTTGGTGTATTCGACTGCGTGGCCGCTTGGTCCGAGCCACGCGATGATCCGCTCACGCTTCATGTCACCTGCTGTCCGAAAATCCCCGTCGACGCCGACGTGGCGGAACTCGACCGGATTTATCAGCGGGCAGTCGACCGTGCAACCGCGCTTGCGAGCGCCGCTACGGAAGGCGACCCCTCGGTCGGCGAGCCGCCAGTCGCTGCCACCGAAGCCGAGTTCGAAAGCGAGTGTGGCCGAGCCGCCTTCGCCGAGCGGGTCCGACAGATCAAACAGTACATCCGTGATGGCGACACCTTTCAGACGAATCTCTCCCAGCGGCTTTCGGCTCCTGCCGCTGTCCATCCTGTCGCGGCCTACGACGCCCTACGACGAGTCAACCCCGCACCGTACTCCGGGCTCATCGAGTTTTCGGGCCGCGGCGGCAGTCGGTGGAACGGAATCGATCTCGTCAGTGCCAGCCCGGAGCTTCTCTTAGATAGGAACGACGACAAATTGCTCACCGAACCTATCGCCGGCACTCGCCCACGGGGTCGAACACCCGAGGCAGACAACGCCTTCGAGGCCGACCTCCGAAGCGATGACAAAGAGCGAGCCGAACACGCGATGTTGGTCGACCTCGAACGCAACGACCTCGGGAAGGTCAGCGAGTTCGGCACGGTCGAGGTCAGCGAGTACCGCCGGGTCGATCGCTACTCCGAGGTGATGCATCTGGTCTCGCTGGTCGAGGGTCGACTCCGTGAGGACCGAACCCTTGCCGATGCGATCGCCGCCACCTTCCCCGGCGGAACGATCACGGGCGCGCCGAAACCCCGGACGATGGAGATTATCGACGAGCTTGAACCGACACAGCGTGGCCCCTACACCGGGAGCATGGCGATGTTCGGCTTCGACGGCCGGGCGACCCTCAATATAATTATTCGGACCCTAACGCGCCACGCCGACCGCTATTCTCTCCGTGTCGGCGCAGGGATCGTCCACGACTCGGAGCCCGCTGCCGAGTACGACGAGACGATGGACAAAGGTCGCGCGCTCATCACCGCGATAGACGAGGCACTCACGACTGGCCGGATGACCATCGAGGAGGCCGCCGAATGACGGCGACCCATCAACAGAACACCGGTATCACAACCGGCAACGTCGACGGCGGGCCACGAATCTTGGTTGTTGATAACTACGATTCGTTTGTTTACAATCTGGTCCAGTACGTCGGTGAGTTTGCCGGCGAGGTGGCTGTCCGGCGCAACGACCGAATCGACCTCAAAGAGATCCGTGAACTCGACCCTGACGGAATCGTGCTCTCGCCAGGACCTGGCACTCCGCAGTCGGCGGGGATCTCGATGGACGTTTTCGAGCTTTCGTGTCCGATTTTCGGCGTCTGTCTCGGCCACCAGGCGATGTGTGCCGCCCTTGGCGCGCCGGTTGGTCACGCCCCCGATGTGGTCCACGGCAAACCCTCTGCAATCAGCCACGATGGCGATGGGTTGTTCGAGGGGCTGCCGGAGGGGCTTCGGGTCGGCAGGTACCATTCGCTCTGTGTCGACCGCGTTGATCTACCCGACGAGTTGGTCGAGACTGCCCGGACGACCGACGAACGCGAGGTTGTGATGGGCGTGCGACACCGCGAAAAGCCACAGTTCGGCGTCCAGTTCCATCCCGAAAGCATTCTTACCGACGACGGCAAACGAATGGTCGAAAACTTCGTCCAGCGGTGTGAGTAGGCGATGACTACTGAGCTGTTCTATCACGTCGACGGCGAACTCGTCGCGGCCTCTGAGGCCACCGTCAGCGTCGAAGATCGCGGGTTTCTGTACGGTGATGCAGCCTTCGAGACGATGCGGGCCTACGGGGGCGAGCCCTTCGAGTGGGCGGCTCATATGGATCGACTCGCTGAGACCTGTGACGTGCTTGGGCTGGATCACGGCCTGGATGCTGCGGATCTTCGACAGCGCGTTGAGACAACCCTCGAAGCCAACACGTTAGCCAATGCCTACGTCCGGCTGTCGATTACTCGCGGCGTCCAGCCGGGAAAACTCACACCCCAGGAACATGTCGAGCCCACGGTTGTCGTCATCGTCAAACCACTGCCGCGCGGCGGCCGCAAGGGCACATCTGTCTGGGATGGGCCAGCCACCCTCCAGACAGTCAAAACCAAGCGCGTTCCCGATCAGTCGATTCCATCGCGTGCGAAAACTCATAACTACCTCAACGGGATTCTGGCCCGCCTCGAACTCCGGGTGACTGACGCAGACGAGGCACTGATGGTCGACCTCTCGGGGCACGTCACCGAGGGTGCGACCAGTAATGTGTTTTTTATCCAGGACAACGCGCTGCGAACACCCAGCCTCGATGGGCCAGTGTTACCGGGAATCACGCGTCGCGTTGTGCTCGAACTCGCCGCCGAAGAAGGAATTCCAATCAAAGAGGGCCACTACACACCGAGCGACGTCCGACAGGCCGACGAAGTGTTTCTGACCAACTCGACGTGGGAGCTTCGGCCTGTCGAACGGGTCGACGGGATCTCGGTTGGCGAAGACTCAGGGGCTGGACCGGTGACAACGCTACTCTCTCGGCTGTTTGCCGAGCGTGTCGAATCGAGCCACTACGACTGAACGTACAGGCTTAACTCAGCGGCGTTGCTACGTTGGGTAATGAGTTCGGCGAGCCGGATTGTCTCACTCCAGGAGGTACCCGAGGAGACGACCTTTCTGTACCGTCTGCGGCCACAGGATGACGACGAACCACGGGAAGCGATTTTGCTNCGTGACGACGAGGGAGTCGTCTCGTGGCTCAACTACTGTCAGCATTTTACCCACATCAAACTCGACAAGGGCTCGGGCGCAGAGCTTCGCAACGGCGAAGTAATTTGTACCAACCACGGCGCGTACTTCGAAGTCGACAGCGGCCGATGTACGTACGGCCCGTGTGAGGGTGCGTACTTGAACGAAGTGGAGGTGGCCGTCGAAGATGGTGAGGTCCTGCTGGTCGACGATAACTACGAGTTCGTCGGCACTGGCGAGATTGAAACCGATGCAGCTGATCTGGGATCGAAATCGAACTACGAGTTTTAACTCAACGTGGGTATCTCGGCAGAATCACGACGGTCGAAGCTTCTCGTCACCGTTCTAAACAAAACGACTTCCTCAGAAATTGGACCTGGTAGAAGTGGTGTAAAATTATAGCGGGAAGTAGATTTGAACTACCGATCTCCGGGTTATGAGCCCGGCGGAATCTCCTGGCTATCCCATCCCGCTATCATAACGAACACCACAGTTACGGTTAAGGGTTATGATTCGACCGCAGTATGGCAGTTTTGACCGAGCCACGGCCTCTCAACCGTCGACGCGCATCGACCACCATTTCGGGTGGCGGTGATCGAATCAGCTGCCAAGATTTGTACTGTCAGTGCTACTTTTAAGAGCCGAATCGACACGCCTTACTGAGATCACACCCGAGCCGAACCAGATGCAGACAGACCACGTGTGGGCACTCACTGTCGACATCGGATATCGTTTTCACTAATGGGCCGACTCCAGTATCTTCCCGGATTGCTACTGCTCGCCGTCGGCGCGGTTCTCGCGCGAGCTATTGGCTCGGTCACTGGCATCGAAGCGTTGCTCATCGCAATCGCCCTGGGAGTCATATTAGTAAACGGCCCCGGTGTCCCTGACGGCTGTCGTGTGGGAATTGCAACGCACAAACATTGGTTGGCCGCCGGAATCGTCCTCATGGGTGCGTCAGTCTCGCTTGCGACGGTTCGTGAGGCTGGAGTTGTCGTACTGGTAGTTATTCTCGTCGTGGCCAGCGTTACGATCGGCGTCGTTGAGATACTCTCGCGAGGTGTTTTTGGCTTGGGTGAGAAACTCGGCTCGCTGCTTGCCGCTGGGGCTGGGATCTGTGGGGTCTCGGCTGTGGTTGCCGTTGCGGGCGCAATTCGCGCGCGCGAAGACCAAATCGCCTACGCAGCGGCTACCGTGTTGTTGTTCGATGCGGTTACGCTCGTCGTGTATCCGATCGCCGGCCAGCTACTCGATCTTTCGGATATCGTTTTCGGCATCTGGGCTGGTGTCAGTATGTTCTCGACGGGACCGGTTGTTGCCGTCGGATTCGCCCACTCGGAGGCCGCCGGACAGTGGGCGACACTCACCAAACTCTCACGAAACGCGCTGATCGGTATCGTCGTGCTCGGCTATGCGGCCGTCTATCTACGAACTACCAGCGACCGTCGACTCTCGCCCCGACTGCTCTGGGCGGAGTTTCCGACGTTTGTCCTCGGGTTTTTCGCACTCGCCGTTATTGGGAGTCTCGGCGTCTTTTCGTCGACCCACCGTGCGGTTATCGATACGACCTACAACTGGCTGTTTCTGGCCGCATTCGTCGGCCTCGGAGCCGAAATCGAACTTCACGAACTCAGAGCCGCTGGCATCCGTCCCATAATCGTCGTCTTCGTGTCGCTGCTCGTCGCCAGCACGCTCGCTCTTGGCGTCTTGACACTGGTGTTTTAGCTCAGTCTGCTGGTCGACTCGGTGAACTGTTGTGGACCGCAGAATCAGACGGAGAGCTTCGAGCGAGCTTTGACGACATCGAGGGCGTCGGCGTCGATGGTGTCGACCTCAAGCCAGTGGGGGACGTACTGGCGTTTCTCGTAGGTTTCGTGTTCGTCTTCGGTGCCGATGGTACACCACAGCTGGACCTCATCGGGGCCGTGCCAGTCGCCTTGGCGCTGGATGCCGAAACAGATCTGTTCTTCCCCATCGTAGTTGATAATTGCACCCTTGCGGATGCCGGGGTCGCCGTTGACGATGAGCTGCTGCATATCTGAATCTGTGATGTGTCGGTGCTTAATGGCTTCGGACCGTAGTCACCACCTAACTAAATCGTCGACCGTTCCAATCACCTGTTTTCCCACCCATTGTATGTCAAAAGGTCCCACGAAACCGCCGTAGCGGGCCGGCGTCGAACCAAACGGGTTTTAACGGGCGACGCCGAACTGCCGGCAAGGTAGATCTCACTATGGAAATGCCACGCCGAATGAATACGTACTGTCCGCACTGTGATGCTCACTTCGAACACGAAGTCGAGAAGGTCCGCACGGGTCGCTCGACAGGGATGAAAAAGGTCCAAGATCGCCAGCGCAAACGCGCCAAATCCACCATCGGGAACGCCGGCAAGTTCTCGAAGGTGCCCGGTGGCGACAAACCAACGAAGAAAACCAACCTCAAATACCGCTGTAGCGACTGCGGCAAGGCCCACATGCGCAAAGGATGGCGTGCTGGCCGACTGACGTTCCAGGAGTAATCATGGCAGGAAACTACGTCCGCGTCAAATGTGGGGATTGTGAGAACGAACAGATCGTCTTCCAGAAGGCCGCAACCACGGTGAGTTGTGCAGTCTGTGGGACGACGCTGGCAGTCCCAACCGGTGGGATGGCCGAAATCGACCACGAGATCGTTGAGACCGTCGAAGCACGATAACCGCGGTTCTGAAGGATTCAATCAATGAAATACAGTGGCTGGCCCGAACCGGGTGATCTGGTCGTCGGCAAAGTCGACGAGATCACCGATTTCGGTGTCTTCGTCGACCTCGAAGAGTACGAAAACAAACGCGGGCTCGCCCACATTAGCGAGGTCGCCAGCGGGTGGATCAAAAACGTCCGCGATCACGTCCGCGAGGGCCAAACCGTCGTTGCGAAAGTCCTCGAGGTAAAGGAGAGCTCCGAGCAGATCGACCTCTCGATTAAGGACGTCAACGAACACCAGCACAAAGACAAAATCCAGGAGTGGAAAAACGAACAGAAAGCCGACAACTGGATGGAACTCGCCCTTGGTGAGGACGTCGACGACACCTATAGTGCGGTCGCCAACGGTCTCCTTGCAGAGTACGAAACGCTGTATGATGCCTTCGAGCAGGCTGCGATCCATGGCGAAGAAGCACTCGAAGACACCGACCTTTCGGATGACCAGATCGCAGCCATCGTTGAGACCGCCCGCGAGAACGTTTCGGTTCCCTACGTCAACGTCACCGGCTACGTTGATCTCGAATGCCCCACACCAGAGGGCGTCGACGTCGTCAAAGAGGCCCTGAAAGCCGCCGAGGGCAACGGCGAGGTGCCGCCGGAAGTCGAACTCTCTGTTTCGTACGTTGGTTCGCCGGAGTACCGAATCAAAGTTCGCGCGCCGGATTACAAAACCGCCGAGCGCGAACTCGAAGCCAGTGCTGATCGCGCTAAATCGGCCATCGAAGCCAACGGTGGCGTCGGCGAGTACCACCGCGAGCGGCGCGAAGACGACGAGTAGGCGAGTAGATGAAATCCGACATTCGGATCTGTTCTGCATGGCAAGCCGAGCACGACCGTCCGGTCTATAGTTTGGGCGAGTCGTGTCCCGACTGCGGTGGCCCAACGGAAAACAGCGCGCCCGCGCCGTTTAGCCCCGAGGACCCGTACGGCGAGTACCGACGGGCTCTTAAACGGCGCGAACGCGAGTAGTGACATGAACGAGATCGATATCGAACACGTCGCCGAGCGGTCGCTTTCCGATCCAGTTCTCATCGAAGGCCTGCCCGGCGTCGGCCACATCGGCAAACTCGTCGCCGAACATCTCATCGAGGAGTTCGAAAGCGAGTGTGTTCGCCGCGTCTATGCCGACGAGTTCCCCCCACAGGTTACTGTCGACGACGAGGGTATCACCGAACTCACCGCCGCGTCGTTTCATGCAATTGAGACACCTGAGGGGGTTTCTGACTTCCTTGTGTTGAGCGGGGATCACCAAGCCTCGACGAACGCCGGCCATTATAGGCTCACCGACGCCTTTCTTGATGTGGCCGAGGAGTTCGGCGTTGAGTCCGCGTATGCACTCGGTGGCGTGCCAACGGGTGAACTCGTCGAAGAGTACACCGTTCTTGGTGCGGTCACCGACGGCAATCTCAAAGAACCGCTTGAAGACGCGGGTGTTGAGTTCCGCTCCGATGAGCCCGCTGGTGGGATCGTCGGTGTGAGTGGCTTGCTGCTCGGTCTCGGCGAGCGTCGCGGCCTGGAGGCGACCTGTCTGATGGGCGAGACCAGCGGCTATCTCGTCGACCCCAAAAGTGCCCAGGCCGTCCTCGAAGTCTTGCAGAGTGTCCTCGGCTTCGAAGTTGATTTCAGCTCGCTTGAAGAACGCGCCGAAGAGATGGAGGAGGTCGTCGGCAAGATCCAAGAGATGCAGGCCCAACAGCAACAACAGCAGGTGATGCCCGACGACGAGTTGCGGTATATCGGCTGACTACTCACCGACCGCCCCATTTGAGCCGCGAGTAGGCACTGATTACTTTTACCGAAGACACCGGCGGTTTCGTCGACCGATCAGGTCAGTTGTCACCCTTTTCAACCGGTGAGTGGGCCTGAGCCAAGGTTTTACCACATTCGGCACAACGGAGCCAGTATGAGTACTGTCCGCATTGCCGGCGTTGGTCTGACCCTGTTCGGAGCCCACGCCGACCGCGCCGGCCGCGAGCTGTTCGCGGCGGCCGCGCTGGCGGCGTTCGACGACGCGGGTGTCGACCGGACAGCCGTCGACCAACTCAACTATGGCAACTTCATGGGCGCGCTCGCCGAACATCAGGGCCACCAAGCCCCGCTGATGGCCGAGGCCGCCGGCTTGCAGTGTCCGGCCACGCGCTACGAAGAGGCGTGTGCCTCTGCAGGCGTCGCGGTCCGTGAGGGTGTCCGGGCGATCCGGTCGGGCGAGGCCGACGTGATCTTGGCCGGCGGCATGGAGCGGATGACGACGCTCGATACGAGCCGCGTAACCGCCGCGTTGGCAATTGCGGCCGACGAGCTGTACGAGGTCCGAGCCGGCGTCACCTTCCCCAGCGCGTATGCGCTGATGGCTCAGGCCTACTTCGAGCGGTTCGGTGGCAGCCGCGAGGAGCTGGCCCACATCGCGGTCAAAAATCACGCCAACGCCGTCGACAACGAATTCGCCCAGTATCAAAAAGAGATCACCGTCGAACAGGCACTCGACAGCCCGCCAGTCGCCACCCCGCTTCACCTTTATGATGCCTGTCCGATCACTGATGGAGCCAGTGCAGTGCTGTTGGTTTCCGAGGCGTACGCCGACGAACACAATATTGACGCCCCGGTTTCGATCACGGGCAGCGGTCAGGGCGGCGACAACCTCGCCCTCCAGGATCGCACAGAGATCGCTCAGACGCCAGCCACGACGGCCGCCGCCGAAGAGGCGTACGCTGATGCTGACATCTCGGCCGACGACGTCGACTTCGCGGAGGTCCACGACTGCTTTACCATCGCCGAAGTGCTGGCCATCGAATCGCTCGGTCTGTTCGAGCCGGGTGAGGGAATCTCGGCCGCCCGTGAGGGCAAGACAACCGCCGACGGCGAGGTCCCGATCAATCTCTCAGGCGGCCTCAAAGCCAAAGGCCATCCGGTGGGAGCGACCGGCGGCAGCCAGATCGTCGAGGTCACTCGCCTGCTGCGCGGGGACCATCCCAATAGCGAGGCGGTCGACGATGCGACAGTTGGACTGACACACAACGCGGGCGGTACCGTTGCCAGTGCGGTTGTTCACGTTCTGGAGGCAAACCAATGACTGAACACATCACCGAGCAGCCGGCAACGTACGACGAGTGGCTTGAGACTATCGAGAACGGCGAGGCCTTCTATCTCGAATCCCCCGCGGGCCACGGCTCGCTGCCGCCGCGG
>SL_8KL_010_SEDDRAFT_10003532_pt1 | contig 12867 bp, 11 predicted proteins | sample SodLakKL_010_SED_4_FD_11160 | JGI IMG/M metagenome (IMG submission 11160) | reverse complement strand
TTTGCATAGAATTGCACAACAGGCAGCATTTTATCTTTCTTTACATTCTGTTCACCAAATCCAAAACAGATGAAAACAAAAGCAAAGTTCTTACTCGCCCTCTTTATTTTCGCCGTATTTGCCTTCCAGGGATGCAGGTCTCAGGGGTTATGCCCGGCTTATTCTGATGCAGGGGAAGAAACCAGGGAAGAACAGTCGGTCGATCACACATAATTCTTTGAATTGAAGTCAAGTCGTTCCACATACCTCAGGAAGCCTGAATGGTTACGTACACAGCTAACCAGGGCACAGGATTACAGCCGCGTGAAAGACACCCTCAGCAACGGGAGCCTGCACACGATTTGTGAAAGCGGTGCATGCCCAAACAAGGGTGAATGCTGGCGTGAAGGTACCGCCACATTCATGATTCTGGGTGAGATTTGCACGCGTAGCTGCCGTTTCTGCAATGTTAAAACCGGTAAACCCCTGCCTCCGGATCCGCTTGAAGCAGAAAAAGTGGCCGCCGCTGTGAAGGAAATGGGAGTTAAGCATTGCGTGATCACAAGCGTTGACCGCGATGATATTCCCGACGGAGGAGCTTCCGTATGGGCAGAAACCATCAACGCTATCAGGCAAACGGCTCCCGGCACAACGATTGAAGCCTTAATCCCGGACTTTAAAGGAAATGCAATTAATATTCAGAAGGTTGTGGATGTCGGACCCGAGGTGATCAGCCATAACCTGGAAACGGTGAAACGGCTGACAAAAGAAGTGAGGGTTTACGCCAATTACGCCACCAGCCTGGACGTATTGAAATATATTGCACAAAACAGTTCAATCCGGACAAAATCAGGGATCATGCTCGGTCTGGGGGAAACAGAGGAAGAAATTCGGGAAACCATGGATGATCTGCGGAAGGTGGACTGCCAGGTAATCACCCTGGGACAATACCTGCAACCCTCAGTCCGGCACCTGCCTGTGCAGAAATACGTACATCCTGATGATTTTGACCGCTATGGAGCAATCGCCAGGGAAAAAGGGTTCCGTTTTGTGGAAAGTGCCCCGCTGGTGCGATCCTCCTATCACGCCATTAATCATGTTCAATAGAAAAGGCTGATTCAGGTGCTGACACATTTCTTCATATTGCTATTGAAATTGGTGATTTCCGTTAACGGGATGCATGCTTTACTCAGCAACGACCATGATGTACTTCCCGGTGCATGGCAAACCAACGCCTATTTTCATTTACTTGAGGGTAAACAGGTGGCTGTGGCCGGTAACCATACTTCAATGGTCTCTGGCACCCATCTGGTAGACACACTGCTTTCCTCAGATATCAACGTAGTAAAGGTGTTCAGCCCGGAGCACGGATTTCGCGGAAGGGCTGCCGACGGAGAACATATAGATGACTCCACAGATCCGCAAACCGGAGTTCCCATTGTCAGTCTTTACGGAAACAACCGGAGACCGACCCGTGAGCAACTCGCTGTGGTGGACGTGATCCTTTTTGATATGCAGGATGTGGGCACAAGGTTTTACACCTACATCTCTACGATGACCTATATTATGGAAGAAGCAGCGGTGAAAGGAATACCCGTGATCATTCTCGACCGGCCCAATCCGAATGGCCATTATGTCGACGGGCCTCTACTTGAACCTGAACACGCCTCCTTTGTGGGCCTGCACCCGGTTCCGGTTGTCCATGGGATGACCATCGGTGAATACGCGTTGATGGTCAATGGTGAAGGATGGCTGAAAGATGACAGAAGAGCTGACCTGCGGGTTGTTCCCGTGGCTCACTATTACAGGGAAGTACGGTATTCCCTTCCGGTCGCACCTTCACCAAACCTTCCCAATATGCGTGCAGTATATCTTTACCCGTCACTATGCTTTTTTGAAGGTACTTCAGTCAGTTTAGGCAGGGGCACCGACAAGCCTTTTCAACAATTCGGACATCCCGACCTGCCTGCTTCCGCTTATCCACACCAGTTTACCCCTGAAAGTCGCCGGGAGTCTGTCAACCCGCCCCAAATAGGGGAGGAGTGCAAGGGATTAGACCTGGGGCAGCTGGATGAGGATGATCTGGCGAGAAAAAAACGAATCAACCTTGAATACCTGCTGGAGGCATACCGCCATTTCCCGGATAAAAGCCGGTTTTTCAACACCTACTTTGAGCAACTGGCCGGAACCAGCCGGTTACGCAAGCAGATTGAGGCAGGATATTCCGCCTCAGCCATCAGGGCTACCTGGGAAAATGACCTGGAAGCGTTCAGGCAACTACGCAGTGCTTACCTGTTGTACCCGGAGGAGAACTAAACCACCTGATACGTCATGTATAACACTCATTCAGAGGGCAATAAAATTCGCAAAGTGTATCTGTACTTTAAGTCTTCGCTGACCTGTACAGAACATCCGGGAGAACGCTCAGCAATCACCAATGAAATCTTTTTCCGTTTGTTGGGTATTGCGGCCGACCGCAGGGTGACAGAACCAGATATAATACTCTCAGCCAATGATATTGACAGACTCACAAAAGCACTGGAGCGCCTGAATCAATATGAACCCGTCCAGTACATTACAGGGATTACTGAATTTGACGGGCTGCCAATACATGTAAGACCTGGTGTGCTGATTCCCCGTCAGGAAACAGAAGAACTGGTACAGTGGGTAAGCGGACATCTGAAAGATCAGGTGAATGAACGGATCCGGCACGGCACAATACTGGACGTGGGAACGGGAAGTGGATGCATTGCCATCGCCCTGGCATCAAAGTTTCGCGGCAACCGGATTAACGCCTGTGATATAAGTGAAGTATCACTGGAGGTTGCAAAGCATAATGCCTTGTTAAACAAGGTAGATATAAATTTCTTTGTTTGTGATCTGATGGAAGATAACGCCAGTGAATTATTGCCTTCCTCGCTGGGATGCATTGTGAGTAATCCACCCTACGTCACAGAATCTGATAAATCCGAAATGGCCCGGAATGTCCTGGACTATGAACCTGGTGGGGCACTGTTTGTCCCGGAAAATGACCCGCTGATCTTCTACAGGCAGATCGCCAAAAAAGCCTTTGACTGGTTGCTTCCGGGAGGATATGTTTTCCTGGAGATCAATGAAAAACTTTCCGGAGAAACCATGGGTCTTTTTAAAAGTCATGGGTTTACAGATATTGCCTGCCGCCGCGATATCAATAACAAAGACCGCTTTATCCGCGCCCGAAAACCTGAGAAATAAAGAAATTATTCGTTCAGTGCTTCCCTGATGGCAGACACAAACTCATCAATGTCGTTTTCCGTTGTTTTATAGCTGGTCATCCACCTGACTTCGTTTTTCGCTGCATCCCAGGTGTAAAAATAATATTGACGCTGAAGCTTTTCAATGGCTGTAGCTGAAAGAGAAGCAAAAACGGCATTTGTTTCCACTTTTTGGGTAATCTGAACTCCTTTAATGTTTCCGGCTTTTCCCGCCAGACAGGCCGCCATGGCATTGGCATGCCTGGCATTGTTCAGCCAAAGGTCGTTGGATAACAAGGCATTGAATTGCGCGCTGATGTATCGCATTTTCGAAGTCAGCTGCATGGATTGCTTCCGTGTATATTCAAATCCTTCAGCGATTTCAGGATTCAGGAAAACAACGGCTTCGGCTGCCATGGCCCCGTTTTTGGTTCCCCCGAAAGAAAGCACATCAATGCCGGCATGTGAGGTAATTGCTGCCAGTGGTACATCCAGCGCGGCAGCGGCATTGGCCAGCCGGGCTCCGTCCATGTGCAGGTACATCCCGTATTCTTTGGCAAAAGCCGAAATTTCTCTCAGCTCCCCGGGCTGATAAACAGTCCCCATTTCTGTAGATTGGGTAAGGGAAATCACTTTCGGCTGCACATGATGCTGGAAACCTACTGACTTCAATAGAGGCAGGATTTGATCGGGCCTGATTTTTCCATCCGTCGTAGGAAGGGCCAGCAGTTTACAACCGGTTCCCTTTTCCGGTGCGCCGCATTCATCATTTTCAAGATGCGCTTTGTCGGCACACACAACAGCCTGATAGGGCCTGGCAATGTGCCCCAGGGCAGCCACATTGGCACCTGTACCGGTCAGCATCGGAAAAACCCTGGCTTCCTCTCCGAATTGTTCCCGAAACAACTTTTCTGTTTCCAGGGTATAAATATCATCACCGTATCCGATGGCATCTCCCTGGTTTGCTTCCGTAATGGCACGCATCACGGCATCGTGCACCGGTGCATTATTGTCACTGGCAAAACTTTTTAATGATCGCATATTGTTTTAGTTATAAATGTCATTTTACAATAAATCTCGGAATGTCGGCAGGCAACCGGGTCAGCAGCTGATAATTGAGCTGTTCACTCATCTCGCAAAAAGATGAAATGCTGATACTCATGCGGTTTTGTGTTCCGATGATCACCACTTCATCGCCTCTTTCCACATTGGGTATATCCGTGACGTTTACCGTCATTGTATTCATCGTGACTGTTCCGATCACAGGCACCCTGCGACCCCGGATAAGGACACGTCCGGTGTTGCTCAGGGCCCGGCTGAATCCGTTGGCGTATCCCACCGGAATGATGGCGATTTTTATTCTCTTATTCGCCAGAAAGGAACTGCCGTAACCGACAAACTTGCCCTTTTCAACGGTTTTCACCACCATTACCTTTGATTTCCATGAAAGCATCCTTTTCAGGGGATTGGTTTCTTTCACATCCTTACGGAATCGAAACATGTGGGTCTCCGGACTGGGCCAGAAACCATACTGTGAAATTCCGAACCTTACCATATCCATAATCGTATTCGGATAGATCAGGGCCGCAGCTGAACCGGCGGTATGACGAAGCCTGGGTATAAGGTTATGCCTGGTGAAATACCTGCTGAATTTCCGGTAAAGGGTGATCTGGTTCCGGATACGCAGATAATTGGCAAGGCTTTCTGCACCGGCATAATGGGTACACAACCCTTCAAATTCAAAATGCGCTCTTTCTTGCTTGAGGTAACCCACCAACTCTTTCACCGTATCATACTCAAATCCCGTCCGGTGGAAACCGGTTTCCACCTCAATGTGCAACCTGGCCTTTTTCTTCAGCATTCTTGCGGCCTCCAGGGATTTATGCAGCCGATCCATTTCAAACACAAAAAACTGGATGTCGTTTTTAATGGCCCACTCTATTTCAGCATCATCCAGCATGCCCATGATCATCACCTGGCTGTGTGGAGACATCACCTTCAGGGCATCGTTGGCCTCTTTGGCAGAAAAAACCGAAAAATGACTGATCCCTGCTTCTTCGGCGAGGGGAATGACATTCTCTACGCCGTGACCATAAGCGTTTCCCTTGACCACGGAGGAAAAAATTGTATCCTTGCCAATGATGTTCTTCAGATAACGGATGTTGTTCCTGTATGCCTTACGGCTGATCTCAATATAGGAAGTATGAAACATCTTTACTGTAGTTTGACTATTTGATCGGCAATATGATAAAACATCCCGATGCCGGTGGCTATGATGTCATCGGGAAAATCATAATCGTGATTGTGCAGGTTTGGGTGGTCTTTCCCGGACCCGATCCCGAAAAGGGCCCCTTTATATGTACCGGTAAAATGCCCGAAATCCTCGGACCAACGGAAGGGCTCAGGAACCGTTATGGCATTTGCCCCGGATTCACGGACGGCTTCAGAGAGAATTTCCGAAACTTCGGAATGATTGACAGTGGCAGGAAAAACCTCAGTGTAACTGATTCTGTATGATATATCATATTTATTTGAAAGATCCTTTACGCACTTTTCAGCCTTCTCTGTCAGCTGATCCATATCTTTGTCAAGGTATGTACGTAATGTAGCCATCAGCAATGCTTTACCGGGGTTGGTTCCAAAGGCTACTTCACCCAGTTTTGCGTGAATGATGGTGAGAAGGGTAAAATCATCAAAGGCCTTCTTGTTTGCGGAAATTTCCGTGAGATCATCGATCAGGCTGGTCAGCATACGCACAGGACTGTTTCCCTCTTCAGGATGGGCGGCATGGGAAGACTTGCCCTCCATCTGGATAACCATTCCTTTGGAGGCCGATGCAAAGGGGCCTTCCCGGAGTACAACCTGCTTTTTTTTAAAACCGGGAAGGTTGTGAAATGCAAACACATAATCGGGTTTAATCGCAGCGAATTTTTTGTCCTGAATCACTTTGGAAGCACCTTGGCCATTCTCCTCTTCAGGCTGAAAAAGCAAGATGACACGTCCTTTTTTTGGTCGTTGTTCTCTAAGTACACTGGCCAAACCTCCAAGTACAGCCATATGGCCGTCGTGTCCGCATTTGTGAGAGACTCCGTGGTGCTGGCTGCGGTGGGTGAAATCATTTACCTCTTCAATGGGCAGGGCATCCAGGTCTGCGCGGAACAGCAAGGCAGGACCCTCATTTCCGGAATCATAAACGGCTGCCAGGCCGTGTCCACCAATGTTTTCAATGATTTTATCAGGCTGCTGCCCGGAGAGGAATTTTATGATCCGGGTGGCTGTCTGCTTTTCCTGCCCGGAAAGTTCGGGATAACGGTGCAGACTTTTCCTGAGCTGGATGGCCTTTCCCAGGCATTCTTCAGTGATAACAGGCGTCATATTTTGAACTTTACCCAAAGTTATGGAGTTTCAGCGATGAAACAAACAGCATATTTGCCGGATTAATTCCTGGCCACCAGCAACACCGCCCTGAAGAGTTTAAAAGCTTCAATAAAGTCGTCCCGGGTAAACTCAACACTTCTGGGGCCTGTTCGTTTTACATCCGGGATCAGTTCGGCCGCTTCTGCCTGTGCACTATAGAGGAAGGTAACCTCAAATACGGCAGGCGATTCAGGATGACGCACCTGCGCATTGCCCAGTCCATTCAACGCTTCAGTGGTTTTTTCACGGATCAGTTCGGCCGCCCGTACCGGTACCAGGGTATTTGCTGCAGTTCTGCCAATCCCTTCTTTGACTGCAGCAGTTACAAGGTGATCTCCGATCATTTCCCTGGCTTGCTCACAAAAGTTTTTGTCGCCGGCCACCATCACCACAGGAACGCCAAAATATCCTGCAATCAGGGAATTGACTTCTGCTTCACCCATTTCTGTACCGTTCACCTTTAGTGAAAACACCGATGCACTGGAATATGTGTGATCCAATACCCCGTCAAAGGAACCCGCTTTGGTATGGTATCCGATAAAGATAACTGCATCGAAAGATTCGTCCAGCCCCTCCATCATGCTCAGGGGTTTGGGACTGCCGGTAATCAAACGGGCTTCCGGATGCAGGTCAGAAGCGATAATATTTCGCATCCCACCATGAGAGTCATTCACCACTACCTCAGTGGCTCCTGCATCAAGGGCACCCTGAATGGCGGCATTTGCCTCGCTGGTCGTCCACTGCCTGGCCAGCTGATAATCCTGACCGCCGGCGCGTACCTGATCGGAGGCTACAACCCCTGCAACACCCTCCATATCAACAGAGATGTATACGCTCAATTGATCGGATGCAGATGCATTAAACTGGAGAAATAGTAAGCTTGCAAGCAGCAAAGCTGCAATAGAAAATCCCTGGCGGTTCATGCGCTTTTGAATTGGTGAATAATTTTTCAATTACAAAGAAAAGCATAATAAATGAACATGGCCAGGATTTTCAGGGACTGTTAGTCCGGGAAACGTACAGTAATCGTTTCGGCAATATTAAGGGCTGTGGTAATTGTTCCCAGGTCTTCGTAAAGGTTTCCGTTTTGCCCCGACCAGTGACTGTGCCCGACCGGAAGCATCATATATTCACCGATCCCGTCATCAAGGTCGACCAAAGCCAGGTACACCAGGGCAGGCTGACTGGATGACATGTAATGTTCGTCACCCGGGAATTTGTCATTTGTCCAGTATTCGTTCCAATCCCAGGACTGATTGAGTTCCAGCAGAAGATTGAATTTCCGGGGCAAACCCGGGCCCGTTTTGGAATGAAGCACAAAACTTCCTTTTGGGGTGGGCCCGGTAATTGCATCCGGGACAGGGTCGTCAGCGGTTGGCAGATAATAACCATCTTCAGCCCGGATACCTCTCTGATGCCCCCAGTAGGGGAGGGCGGCAGGACGCCTGACCGGACCGGGCTTCCATCTGCCTCCGGACGGGTCACCATGCCTGAAAACTCCGCGTCCTATGGATTCAGCCACGTATAATGTCCGGATATATCGACCTGCGGTGTCTTCAATCCACACAACCATCAATGGATGATTATGTTCCTTTCCCTCCCGGAAAATCACTTCCAAAACCGGGCCTGCGAAATCCTGAAGGGTATAGATTGTGTCAATCCTGCCGGTATCATTACTCCTTTGACCTCTCAATACCTGTCCGGAAACTTGTCGCCCGGGCAGGTTACCTGCAACGATTATTGCAGATAGGATCAAGGCAGCTGCATAGTAAACTATTTCTTTGATTTGCATGGCCCGCCGGTTTATAATTGTTTACAAAATAAAAATAATGCCGATGCTTGGCAATACACTACCAATGGAGTTTTCCAGTTCCTTCAGCTCATATCTCCGGATCCCGTTTTTTTCATACCGGATCGGATTACCTGCTGCATCCTCCTTGCGAACAAGAAATGGAGGCTGGGTGGCTTCAAAATTGTAGATGTTCTGCACATCCAGATACAACATCAGGGAAAAATTATCCAGGAAAAACTGTTTATCGATCCGTACATTCAACTCGTGAAATGAGGGAAGTCGCCTGCTGTTGAAACGGGAATAATCCAGGTAACCCATTCCCTGCACATCCCAGGCACTGACAATGCCTGAACGCTCCATATCATACGGGGTATAAGGATTCCCACCACTGAAGCGCCATTTGAACCCTATCTCCCAGTTGTTGGGCAGGTTTCTTAACCCTGTGATATTGAGAATATGGCGACTGTCCCAGGCCGATGGGATAAATTCATTCGCAATATTTTTAAACTCGCTCCGCACATAAGTATAGGATAATATCACATTCCAGTTCCACAGGTCTTCATCCCTGTAATATAATTCCGCTCCGTAGGCCCGTCCCTCTCCGGTTGACCTCACCTCTTCGCCTCCCACGACACCGAAATCGGCAGACTGACTTCCCAGGGCCACAGAGTCATTCACAGAGAAAGGATAGTTTCCGTAGATTTTATAAAACCCTTCCAGGGCAACCGTGCTGTTCTGACGGGGGAGGACTTCCACTCCGGCCACCAGGTGATCGGCCTGAATATAGGTCAATCCGTTTTCGCGGTTGATCATCATTCCCTGGTTGTTGCGGAAACCCATGGTGGTATAGGCAGGAAGCTGAAAATACCTGCCTGCATTTGCATTCAGAAAAAAGTCTTCCGTGATTGCATAGGACACAGAAAACCTGGGTGACAGCTGGTCTGAAAGACCGGACATACTTTCCGAATAATTGTTGGCGTCACTGCGAAGACCAAAAGAAAGTGACAACCGGTCGTTCATCACCCGCCTGGTAAGCTGACCGAATATACTCCATCTGAACATATCAAAGGAGGAATAAAAAGAAAGGGTATCCGGCCTTCCCCCACGGAAAATCTCCTGGTAGGTGTCGCTTGTAAACTTCGCATATTCTGTGCCGGCTCCGACCTGCAGGGTATAGGAACCAAAAGAGAGTCTTCTTTCATACCTTAATTTGTTTTCAATTTCATCAGAAGCATAATCAAGTATCCTTGAAACAGACTCGTCGTTTCCGGGGTATTTGTAAGCGGAGTTTCTTAACATATTTCGGCTGAGGACCCAGGTTTCTGTTCCGTTATTCCTGAACCTCCTGTAAACCCCACCGATAGCATAGTTCCATTGTTCATTCACCGGCAGATAATTCAGAATATACCGTTGTTCCTCAGTCTCATTGGCACCCAGATTCAGCTCAAACTGATCAATGGCACCTATTCCGAGGATACTCAGGGTGGAATTTTCTGTCACGCGGGTATTGGTTTTAAACTGAAAGCCATTGTAAGTGGGGAGGAATGGCAAGCCCACAACACTGAATAAAAATTGAAGGTATGAGCGCCTGGCAGAGGCTATGAAGGTGGTATTCCCGCTCAACGGGCCATCAGCGGTTAACGCAAGGTCACTGGCCCCCAGGGTGGCCTGCAAATTCACCCTGTCCGGATTGCCATTGATCTGTCTGAATTCGAAGACAGAACTCATGGCATCTCCGCGGGAAGCCGGGAACGCCCCTGAATACATTTCCACTTCACGGATAAAATCCGTGTTAATAATCCCGACAGGCCCACCGCTGGCACCCTGTGTAGCAAAATGATTGATGTTGGGAATTTCCATCCCGTCAAGGAAAAAACTGTTTTCTGCCGGCCCTCCGCCGCGAACAATCACATCATTGCGGAAGGAAGGCGTGGCAGCCACACCGGGCAACCCCTGTATTACTTTGGATATATCCCTGTTGCCGCCAGGACTGCGTTCAATCTCCTTAATGCCAAGTCGTCGAAGTGATACTGGGCTTTCAGGGTTCCTTTCAAATTGAGAGACCCTGATTTCCACTGCATCCAGCTCCACCCGTTGTTCCTTCAGCCCGATATCGATATTGGCAGTACGGTTTCCTGTGACCATGAATTCCCCGCTGAGGCGCGATTCATAGCCAACGGCAGACACCCGCAGGCGGACAAAGCCGGGTTCAACCCCTGTAAACAGGAATTGTCCGTCCAGGTCTGTGGTACTCCCGACGTTCGTGCCTTCAATTACCAGGTTTACAAAAGGAAGGGACTCATTGGTGTCCTCATTAAACACCCGGCCCCTTATGGTTCCATTCTGGGAGATCAGCAATTCGGGCGAACCCAGAAAAACAAATAACAATGCCAACAGGTATTTAGTCATCCGGTGTCGGTATTTAATTTTTTTTTAAAATCGCTAAACAAAGTATCGAAATATACCTACATAACAATTTTTATTTGCCGTTGTTTGTGTGTATCCGGATTCAATTACCTTTTTTCTTTTACAGGGCAATCATCTCCGTTAAAAATAGTAATTTTGCCGTTGACAACCATTTAAATTTATACCATGAAAACATCCAATATTGCCCGAATTATAATCGGACTACTTTTTTTGGCCCTGGGGGTTCTTTTGTTGATGAAACTCACCGGGGTCGTTGTTTATCTTCCATTACCGGATTTTCTGTTATCCTGGCAAATGATACTGATCGTTCTGGGGATCATTCTGATCGCCTCCAGGGAAAACAGCACAACCGGTCTGGTACTGTTATTTATCGGTGCTTTTTTTATGGCGCGAAGTCATTTCGGGGTAGATTTCAGGATGCTTATCCGCACAGCTATTCCGCTTTTGCTGGTCTTAGGCGGTGTTGTGCTGTTATTCCCCCGCTTGTTCTTCAAAAAAAAAGGGAGGTCTCCCGAAAAACGTATTGACCAGGCGGAAGACCTGGATGTAGTCAATGTATTTGCCGGCGGAACCAGGCTGATCGAATCAGAAGCTTTTCGCCAGGGTGAAGTCACCTGCGTTTTTGCCGGAGCAGACCTTAATTTCAAAAATGCAGGGCTGGACCAAAACGGAGCTGTAATTCAATTGTCTTCATTGTTCAGTGGTTGCAACGTATTTGTTCCGGAGGACTGGGAGGTTAAAACAGAAGTGACCACCATATTTGCCGAAGTATCTGATAAAAGGCTAAAACAACCGGATCATACTGACCATAAAAAGGTTCTGTACATCAGGGGTGTCCTGTTGTTCAGCGGACTTGATATCAAAACAGCCTGAGGTAGTTATTTATAGTTTTTTAAGTTGGGGGATGTTTAATTTTATTACCTTTGCAAGTTGTTTAGCCAATGAATATGCTAATAACCAAAGGAACCAATAACGCGCTGACCCATTCATGCTAAAACCGAACCGAATTGCCCGGATAATCGCACTTTTTTCTTTTTTGTTCATCGTACAATCCTGCGGCCAGTACCATCGGCTGTTACGCAGCGATGATTATGAAAGGAAATATGAAATGGCGATTGAGTATTTTTACGAGGAAGAATATGGCCGAACCATAGCCTTACTGGAGGATGTAATTCCTGTTTACCGTGGAAGGGCAGAGGCAGAAACCATTAACTATTATTATGCGCTGGCCCATTATGAGCAGGGAAGTTACACCTTGGCCAGCCATTATCTGAAAACATTTGTGGATGCGTATCCGCGTAGTGAACATGCGGAAGAATTTCTTTTTCTGAGCGCTTATTGCAATTATCTTGAATCACCGAGGTACTCCCTGGACCAGACCAGTACCCGTGAAGCGATCCGTTCACTGCAGAATTTTATCAACCGGTATCCCGGCAGTGAAAAGGTGGCAGACGCCAATGACCTTATTGACGAACTCCGCCTGAAACTCGAAAAGAAAAGGTACAATAAAGCCAATATGTATATGAAAATCGGCGATTACCTGGCAGCGGCCGTTACATTCGAATCGCTGGTAAAAGATTATCCGGATACCGAGTACAGGGAAGAAGCTTTTTTTATGGCAGTGAAGGCCTATTATGAATACGCTTCCTTTAGTATCCCCCAGCGGCAGGAAGAACGCTACGAGAAAGTCTTGCAGGCACACAGGGAACTTGCTCGCCGGTATCCTGAAGGAGAATACATTGATGAAGCCGACAGACTCAGGGAGTCTGCGCAGCAAGCCATCGCAGAACTCAGGGAGATGGACCTCCCCGCTTTGCCGGAACGTGAGGTACCGGATCCTGAAATAACCGAACAAGAATTGATGGACGTCAACCAATAAATTATGGATTATAAAAAAGTCAAAACGGAATCCACGACCGTAACCCGCGACTTAAGGCAGTTTGACAGGGATACTGATAATATTTATCAAAGCGTGGTAATTATTGGCAAACGAGCCAATCAGATCGGCCAGGAGATGCG
>SL_8KL_010_SEDDRAFT_10003531_pt1 | contig 12867 bp, 11 predicted proteins | sample SodLakKL_010_SED_4_FD_11160 | JGI IMG/M metagenome (IMG submission 11160) | reverse complement strand
TTCTCAGTTAATCTTTTCAAGTCCTCCATATTTACCCTGTATCTACTAACTTTTGGTCCTTCCTTCACATCAACGTGTGCTAGTATACCTTCCTCACCACTGTCTATATCGATCAGTTTGAAACCTTTTCGTTTTCCTCCTTCTCTTATATCTGGTGTTCTTAGACCTTCTGCCTTCAAGTCCATCTCTTCGAGTATTTCTCTCACTAGAGTGCTCTTTCCCGATCGTGGTGGGCCAGTTATGAATATATTATTTTGTTTCATCATTGTCACCTTTCTTTTTAGTTATCACATCTTTCCTCTAATCCAGTAGTGATCTTCCCATTTACCCTCATCGATGATGGTAAAACCATGTTTCTCTAACAATTCTACCGCTTCATCTAAAGTCAATCTTTCGTGAGTCGGAGGACCTCTTTCCGTTATTACATCTTTATCCCAATCCACGATTGAAACTTTCGCCTGGCTCTTCATGATCCTTGAGAGTTCATCTAATGTTTTCATATCTTCTATTTCGTGCAACACGTTCAGGAGGAAACATTTGCTGACTTTATCTTCAGATATTGGGATCTTTCCCTCTTCAGAAAGAACCACTTCTATATTTTCGCATCTTTGTTCCTCACATTTTTTTCTGAGTTCTTCTAACATCTCTTCTTGGACATCAACAGCGTATACCTTTCCATTTTCTACTATCTTGGAAAGAGGAAACGTTAAGAACCCAGTTCCTGCACCGAGATCCAAAACAACATCTTCAGGTTCTAAATCAAGTAAAGAAATCACTTTTTTGGGAGATAATCTATTTTTTCTCTCTTCAGAGTCTAGAAAAGCCGCATGTTTGGGATCGTACTTTGACATGGTGATAAATAAGTCTAGTCACAAATAAAATTAACTCAAGAAAAGATTTATTTATATATCCTGCTATACTGCGAACATGTCGAGGGGAACGATAATCGCGATGGGTGGAAATATCGATCTTAGACCTGACACTCCGCTTTTTAAAGAATACTTCAATATAGCTCAGAAGATCACCCCGGGGACGCCTACTATCGCTATCATACCTACCGCCAGTGGGACCCCAGAATTGAGTATGGAAGGCTATACTGACTTGTTTGAGAGTTTCAGTTCAAATACAATTGTGATAAATCCCGAAGACAGAGAAGAGGCAAACAATGAAGAAACGATAGATAAGGTCGAAAGGAGTGACGCTTTCTTTTTAACTGGTGGACATCAGCTTCGTATCACCGCGCTCCTTGGGGGAACTAAGCTCTTAGATAAGTTAAAAGAAAAATTTGAAGACGGTGCATTGATCGGAGGCACTAGCGCTGGTTCCGTTTGTTTAACCTCGATCATGATCTCCGGCAATCTTTTGGAGAGACCGTTTGTGCATGGTCAAGTTGAATTAACACAAGGACTTGGATTCATTCCAGATATGGTGATAGATACACACTTTACCGAAAGAGGAAGGTTTCCTAGATTGATACACGTAGTGAGCGAAAATCCGGGTACACGCGGAATAGGTATAGGTGAAGGAACAGCTACAGTTTGGGACCTCGATAAAGAGGAATTCCGAGTTATCGGTAGGAATACAGTAGCGGTAGTAGATGGAGTCGATATCTCAAAGAATAATGCTCCAAGTCTAAAACTTGGCGAACCTATATCAGTGAGTGGAGTAACCGTGCATGTACTCAGCGGTGGTGCACGTTTCGATTATGATGAATGCGAGATGTTCCTGCCAGAAGAGGATTAATCTCTGTATTTATTTTCTATTATCTTTTCAGGATCGAATATCTCGTCTAGTTTCTCTTCTGGTAGAATCTCCATCTCTCTAGCTAGATCCTCTATCGGCATTTCTCTTTCCAATGCCTCTTTAGCCAGTTCTGCTGCTTTCCGATACCCGATCTCTGTGGAGAGTAGAGTGGCTAGTGCAGGTGTCATTTCTAGATTTTTTTTACAGGTTTCTTCATCGGCTTTGATACCTTTTACGCATCTTTCTTCGAAAACAGGTAGGTAATTATGCAGGATCTTTATCGAATCTATGATGTTATAGGCTATGAGAGGGACCATAACGTTCATCTCCATCTGTCCCGCTTGGTTGGCCAGACTGACCGCTGAATCTCTCCCTACGATCTGAAAACAAATCATATTCAAACATTCCGCCATCACTGGATTAACTTTCCCCGGCATTATGGAAGAACCTGGTTGAACTTCTGGAAGTTCTATTTCAGCTATACCTGTTCTTGGACCGGATGCGAGTAATCTCAGGTCATTAGCTATACGGATGAATTCACTTGCTAGGTCTTTTAGTAGAGAGGAAAAGTCAGCCATCTGAGAACGACTATGGATGAGTTCAAAAGAATTCCTTGCAGGTTTAAAATCTCTATCTAAGAGATCAGAGAGTTCTTGTATCACACTTTTTCTAAAGCCTTCAGGTGTATTAGCTCCTCTACCGGTAGCTGTACCGCCTATAGGTAACTCTAGTAAATTCTTCTGTGAAGTTTTCAGTCTTTCTTTTGCCCTATCTATAGCTGAGGCATAAGCTAGGAACTCATCGCCGAGACTGATAGGTGTAGCGTCCATCAAATGGGTACGGCCTGATTTACCCACGTCTATAAACTCTTCTCCTTTAGAACGAAATACGTCTGCAAGCGATTCTAAATTTACTAGAAAATCTTCAGAAATTTCGATGATAGCGATGTGAGACGCGGTGGGAAAAGTGTCGTTTGTAGATTGAGACATATTAACATGATCGTTTGGATGGATCTTATCGTATTCCCCTTTGCTTTCTCCCATCAACTCAAGGGCGACATTAGCTATAACTTCATTGACATTCATATTGAACGAAGTTCCAGCTCCCGCCTGATAGATATCAACGACAAATTGATCTTCGTAATCTCCAGTTAGAATTTCATCGCACGCATCTATTATGTATCTGCCTTTTTCTTCGTCTAGTTTTTCGCATTCAACGTTAGCTTTAGCACAGGCCTTTTTCAAAGTCACGTACGAGTATATCAGCTCTGGGCTCTCGGTCAGTCCGCTTACAGGAAAGTTCTCTAACGCTCTTTGTGTTTGGACACCGTAGTAAGCCTCCTTAGGTACTTCTTTTTCCCCTATACTGTCCTTTTCAGTCCTCTTCATCTTTTATCTCCTCCAATTCTTGTCTAGCTTTTCCTATTCCGAAGTTGGGCGGCACTCCTTTAGGACAGACCTTCTTACAGTTGGTATAAAAGTCACACGCCCACCAGCCGTCCTCATGATCCGCTAATTTCAGTCTGTTTTCTTCCTCGCTCTCCCTAGAATCTATATGAAAACGGTAGAGCTTTGCTAGAGCGACCGGTCCAAGATAATCTTCATTCTTTCCGTTCACTGGACAGGCTCCAAAACAGGCAGCGCATAGAATACAATTTGTATAATCTTCAAGCTCGCTGACTTTTTGAGGATCCATCAAATGTTCTTTTTCAGGCTCTTCTTTTGACTTCAAGTAGGGCTCTATCTTCTCGTAATTTTTGAAAAATTTCTCCATATCCACTATCAGGTCTTTTTTGACGTCTAGGTGTGGTAGAGGTTCTACGAGAATGTAGTCTTCGGATAATTCACCGTTCTCATCCAACGCTTTGTAATGTTCCAAATCGATTTTCTGCTCTTTTACCATTTTCGTTTGCGTCCTGCACGCCAACCTTGGAACCTTCTCGATCAACATCGCGCAGGAACCACACACCGCGCCTCTACATGAATAGCGGAATGAAAGAGAGTCATCTATATTTTCCTGTATATGGAATAAAACATCTAAAACTGTCTGGCCTTCTTTGTGAGGTACTTCGTAAATATCGTAATCTTCTTCTTCACCGTCGTATCGATAAATTTTGAACTTCATCAATACTCACGCTCCTTTACCTCGAAACGTCCAAGAGTTACGTCTTCGTAGTAAAGTTCAGGTCTCTTTTCGGTTTTTTCGACCTTCGTGTGATAAAGGAATTCTTCGTCATTTCTTTCCGGATAATCTCTTCTGAAATGGGAACCTCTACTTTCTTCTCTTTCTATAGAGCCTATCGCTACTACTTCTGCTGTGTACAACATACTTTTCAGTTCTAGCGTTCTTACAAGAGCTGTGTTGAACTTTTCGTTTTCGTTGTCGATATGGACCGAATCGTATTTTTCCTTCAATTCCTTGATCTTCGAGAGACCTTCTTTCATCGATTCTTCTTCCCGATAAACACCGAAATGTTCGAACATAACTTGTCGAAGATCGTCCATAAGGTCGCTGTAAAGTATATCTCCGTCTTCATGGATTAGTCTCTCAATCTCTTCCTTATCTCTTTCTAGGGCTTTTTTGATCTCTCCTTCGTCTTTTTCTTTCTTCTCTATTGTTTTACCGATCTTCTTTCCAGCCCTTCTACCGAAGACCACGGTCTCTAGTAACGAATTACCACCTAATCTGTTCGCTCCATGAACGCTGACACAGGCACATTCCCCGACCGCGTAGAGACCATCGATCTTAGTTTTACCATCGATATCTACATCTATTCCACCCATCGAATAATGTTGACCGGGTTGTACAGGCACAGGTTCTTCAACTGGATCGACCCCCGCAAAATCCTGCGCTATCTGTCTTATGCCGGGCAGTCGCTCTTTTATCTTTTCCTTTCCAAGATGTGTAAGATCGAGATGAACGTACTCGTCTTCAAAGGCTCTTCCCTCTTCAGCTTCGGTGATTATCGCCCTCGCCACTATATCTCTCGGGGCGAGTTCCATCGCCTCGGGAGCATAATCTTTCATGAATCTCTCTCCCTCCTTGTTTTTCAGATAACCACCTTCACCTCTAGCTCCCTCTGTCATCAAGATGTTAGAGTCGTAAAGAGTCGTAGGATGAAACTGTATGAATTCCATATCTTCTAGAGGAACGCCTGCCTCGTACGCTAGGAAAGCTCCATCTCCAGTATTGATCAGGGCATTGGTTGATCTATTATAAATACGGCCATATCCGCCGGTTGCGAGGACAACAACATCAGAAGAGAAGCCGACAAGTTCTCCTTCCTCTATATCCCAGGCAATACAGCCTTGTATTTCCTGATTTTCAACTACTAGAGAAGTAACAAAATACTCGTTGTAGAAGTCAAGTTTTTCCGCAATGGTCTGTTCGTACAGCGTGTTGAGAAGGTTGTGTCCCGTTCTATCTGCCGCATAACAGGTCCTAGGAACTCCTGCACCACCAAAAGGACGCTGAGCTATCCTTCCGTCTTCTAGGCGTGAAAACACGGTGCCCATGTGTTCAAGTTCAAGCACGACATCTGGCGCCTCTTTACACATAACTTCTACAGCTTCTTGATCCGCTAGATAATCCGAACCTTTGACCGTATCGAAAGCGTGATCTTCCCAGTCGTCGTCACTAGCTCCAGGAACGTTCCCCAGCGAAGCGTTAATCCCTCCTTGGGCCGCCACACTGTGTGAACGGAGCGGATGGACTTTTGATATTATCGCTACATCTCTACTTTTTTTCCCTGCCTCAAGTGCTGCTCTCAATCCAGATAATCCGCCTCCAATTATCAAAACTTCATGTTTTTTAATATCTGAGTTTTCCATATATCTTCACCCGTTTATTTTCCCCATGATGAGAAAGAGAAAATAAAAGGATTACGGTGTTATTTACCATGAATCTTTAAATATCCTTACGACAATCATTAAGAGAGGTGCTTAAGTGGAAGAAAAAGGATGTGAAGACTGCGATTATTTTGTTAAACACGATTCTTACGATTTTATTGGGTTGTGTATTAATGAGGACAGACTAATCACCAAAAAGGAGATATGTCCTGGTCAAAAAGATATCGATATTGAGAGGTTGGAAAAAATACTTCAGGAGAAAGGATGGATTTACTGTATAACATGCGGTGAACCAATATTTTCTTTAGATGAACTGGAGGACCACAAAAAGGGTAGATTAGTTGAAGAGAGATTTTCAGACGAAGTAGCGGCGGAAGACAGCCCAGCAGCTGACTGAGTGATAATATGACCGAAAAGCTGAACATGATCCTGGGCGGGGCCCAGGGCTCCGGCCTTGAAACGACCATACAGATATTGAGCAGCGCATTCGCATCTTCGGGAAACGGATTTTTGGCAGATAGGGAATATTATTCTAACATTAAAGGTAGACACAGCTACGCCCATGCTAAAGTTTCTTCCGTTGAGATACCGAGGTCCATAGATTCAGAAATAGATCTTCTTGGATGCATGGATGCAGAAACACTGTTCACTCACTTCCAGGATATCGTGAAAGGAGGTTATCTGATATATGACGCTTCTACTGGTGAGAAAAAACAGGATTCGATAAAGAGTATTGAAGATCCACTGAGAAAAAGACTAGAAGAGAGTTTTGAAGAGATGGGTATAGAAGGAACTGTTTCATCATTAGTCGAATATCTTAAAGAAGAAAAGGATGTAGAAGTGATCGAACTCGATTATCCATCGATATTGGAAGATATCCAAAAAGAATTCGACATCTCATCTTCACAAGCCTCAAGATATGTGAGTTCGATATTGATCGGAGCTGTTTCAGGCTTGATGGGTTTAGAAAAAGATGAGGTAAAGAAAGGGATCGAAAGGAAATTCGAAGGAAAAGAAAAGATAGCGGAACAGAACATGTTCCTGGTGAAGAAAGTCTCTGAGATGGTTGAAGATGAACACGGTTCTCCTCTTAAGCTAGAAGGTTCTGGAATAGATGAAGACCAATTGCTCATGGTCAACGGTAATGAGATCACGGGGATGGGTAAAATCGCAGCTGGCATGAGATTCCAGAGTTACTATCCTATTACTCCCGCCGCTGATGAAAGTTTCTTTATAGAACAGCACGCAAGTTTTGATGACGGAGGCAATATTCTCGTCTTTCAAACTGAAGATGAACTGGCAGCTATCACCTCTTGTATCGGGTCGGCGTTAACTGGAACTAGAAGCGCCACCGCTACTAGTGGCCCCGGCTTTGCTCTGATGGTTGAAGGACTCGGTTGGGCGGGGATAAACGAAGTTCCTATCGTTATAACCTACTATCAAAGAGGTGGACCGAGTACTGGTCAACCTACTAGGGGAAGTCAAGATGATCTAATGAACGCTCTTTATTCTTCTCATGGGAACTTTCCCCGCATAGTGCTTGTCTCTGGAGATCATGAGGAAGCTTTCAACGACGCTGTAAAAGCTTTCAATCTCGCGGAGAAGTATCAAACGCCTGTCATCCACCTGATGGACAAGTTCGTAGCTAACTTTGTAAAGACGATTCCCTTACCAGATATTAGTAAGGTGAAGATAGATAGAGGAGAACTTTTTGATGGTGAAGATTACAAAAGATTCAAAGACGGTCCTATTTCAGAGAGAGCATTTTTGGGCTCGGAAGTCATGTGGTATACCGGTAGTGAGCACGATGCTGAAGGAAACGTTAGTGAAGACCCTGAGAACAGGATAAAGATGCACGAGAAAAGAATGGATAAGTTGAAGATAGCGGATGAAGAGATCGATGATAGAGTTATCTATTTTGGTCCTGAAGACGCGGAGTATCTCATCGTAGGATGGGGTTCAGTAAAAGGCGTAATTTTAGATGCGATGGAAGATATGGACAAAGATTTTGGATACTTGCATTTCAGGTGCTTTTCTCCATTTCCATTCGAAGAGGTCTCATCTTATCTTGAGGGGAGAGAGAAAGTGATTGCTGTAGAACACAGTTACTCGCCTCGTGTATCCGAGGTCGTGAGTCTGAATACAGGTTATCAGATAGAGAACGAAGTTGTAAAATTCACTGGACGTCCCATCTATAGAGATGAGTTGATAGATTCGCTGGGAAATATAATCGAAGGTTCTAACCGGGAGGTGTTGAAACATGGCCCGTGAGTACGGAACAAATAATTGGATAGATTGGTGTCCCGGATGCGGGGATTTTGGTATAGTTTCGAGCGTTTACAGGGCTTTTTCTGAACTCGAATTGGAGCCAAAGAGGACCGTAGTAGTTTCCGGTATAGGCTGCTCTGGAAAGATGCCTCACTTCATAGATGTCAGTGGAGTACATACTCTTCATGGACGTGCGATACCCTTCGCTACGGGTATCAAGATGGCGAATCCTGAACTTGAAGTTATAGTAAATGGAGGGGACGGCGACCTCTTAGGTATAGGTGCCGGTCATTTTATCGCTCTCGGTAGAAGAAATTTAGATGTTCTGGTGATGATGCACGACAATAGAGTTTATGGTTTAACTAAAGGACAGGCCGCGCCGACGCTTCCCCGAAGTACAAAGACTAAAGCTTTGAATACACCTAGCATTCAGGACGCCGTTGAACCCTTGGCTTTAGCCCTTGTTTCGGGTTACACACACGTTGCTAGAAGCTTCGCCATGGATTCTGATCACTTGAAAGAAGCGATAAAAGAAGGTATGGAGCACGAAGGAGCCGCGTTTTTGAATATACTCCAGCCCTGCGTGACATATAATGATATACATACTTCCGACTATTTCAACGAAAGGATAGAGAAACTGGACGATTGGGATGCTGAAGGTGTAGATCCTACTGAGGCTATAAACAGGTCTAAAATACTGGAAGAGGAGATCCCGTTAGGTTTATTCTACAAAGATACTGAAACACCATCGTTCGAAGAGAGAATATCAGGACAATTACCTGATTATCTAGAAAAAGTGCCCGCTGAACAAAAAATCGAAGAGAACGGAAAAACAATATTGGATCAACAGGCATTTAAATCAAAATTTAGAGGAAATATAATAGAAAAGAAAAAGTGAAATGGGTTCTATGATCATTTTTCAGGACCCTCTACAGGCACCTGTAGTTCACTATTTATTTGGAATGAGCCCTCTTTCTTTTCTGGAATCTTCTTAAATTTTTCCATCCTCTGCCCAGAAGGCTTGTAACGCTTTTTTTCGATATAATCATAAATTTTTTTGTAAGCCTCTGGATAATCAGATGGAGTCCCCTGAAATTTCATCGCTGCCACTTTAACAGGAGGTAAGAATTTCAACTTATAACCGCCGCCTCCCTTTTTTCGTTCTTTTATCGGTATCCCTATTTCGGCTTTAATGTTTTTATCGGAAGCCTTATCGAAATCTTTATTATAAAATGCGGCGGGTTTCCCGTAAGGTTTTGCTTTCCTCTTCCTAGCCCATTTCTTAAGATCCTTGAGATATTCATTGAACGGTAATTCTTCGATGGGGCCTTCATACTTTCTAGTTACGTAATTGAATGAACCTCTCCTTTTGATTCTGACCATTTTTTCAACCTCTTCAGTGTATATGTGTCTAAAGATATATTAAAGTTCCGTCTTTTTAGTTTAGATCAGATCATCTCGGTGATACTCTACCATTTTTGAATTTGCTTCCAGCCAATCACTTTCTGCTCTTCTCAATATTTTCTTAGCTCTCTTTTCAGCTTCTTCCTTTATTTGGAACTCATCCACATCTACGAATTTTCCGTTCCTCAAGATCTTATTCCCGTTGATTATCACATTATCTACTTCAAAGCCAGTAGTAGAATAGATCAGGTTGGGTATGAAATTTCTGAAAGGCTCATGAACAGCCGGTGTCAGATTTAGACTTTTCATATCTATAGTTATGAAGTCTGCTTTCTTCCCTTCCTCGAGAGTTCCTATCTTATTTTCTAGACCAAGAGATTTTGCACCCATCTTGGTCGCTAGTTGAAGGGTTCTCCAAGGAGGAAGAGCCGTCGGATCGTTATCTCTACATTTTGTCAAAAGGCTTATAGTCCTCATCTCTCTGAATATGTTGTGGGCGCCGTTTCCAGGTACTTGATCAGATCCCAAAGCAGCGGTCCCTCCCAATGAGAGGAAGTCTTTGATAGGAGGGACTATGCCGTCGATCATCCCGATAGAACTTGGACAACCGACCATCCTAACGTTATTTTCTACCATCGTCCTCTTTTCTTCACTCGTGGTTCCATGACAGTGTGCAGCTAAGAGCCTCTGGTTCAACATGTTTTCTTTTTTCAGTTTTTCAACGGTGGAGCAGCCGTACCTGTTTTCTATCTGCTCCCTTTCCCTACCGCCCTGTGCAACATGCATGTGAATACGTCTGTTGAGTTCCTCAGACCTTTCGTAGATTTTCTTTAAAGTCTCTATTGAAACCATATCTAGGGCCTGTGGTCCGTACATCATATCTACCATATCATTTGGACCATACTTTTTGAAAAGGCGTTCGTTTTCCTGGAACTGAGACTCTGAGGATTCTAATTGATAAGTATCGTTTTTCCTGTTTACTACCTCGTTTATGGTCTCTGCTCCGACCACTCTAGCACTAAAAGACTGGTAAACCTCTTCTATGGTCTTGTCCAATCCACTAGTGAACTCTGCAAAAGTTGTGGTTCCACATCTAAGAGCCTCCAAAACACCTAGTTTTGAACCCGCAAGAAGATCATCCTCGTTCAGGTGTTGAGTGATCGGACCTAAAGCTTTGTCCATCCATTCGATCTCGGGGACGTCTTGCGCAGTTCCCCGTAAAAGAGCTAGGCCAGAGTGGATATGCGCGTCTACAAATCCTGGCATCGTTAGATGGCCGCTACCGTCTATAATATTGTTGTAGTTCTCTTCATCGAGATCTTTTGTTTTGCCGACGAAGGATATCTTGTCCATCTCGACGCCTATAGCGCCATCTTTTATTATACCTAGACTGTTACCCTGTAAAGTGACGAGAATCGTGTTCTTTATAGCTAAATCCATGATTTCACAATGTAATGAGAAAGGGGTTCTACATTAAAATCATTTTTGGCAAGACGAGTCGTTATGTAGAAGAATGCCTGTAGAAGACAAAAAATATTAAGACCCGCTTCCGAGTTAGGTGGTTGAAAGGTGGAACGAGATGGATGAATATCTTATAGTTCTTAACAAAAATGCAGATACTCTCTCGGTAGTCGATCCAAACGAAAGAGAGGTCGTAAAGGAAATAGAATGCGGGCACAATCCGCATGAGATCGCAATAACTCCTGATGGTAAGAAGTCTTACATAACCTGTTCTCTTGGAAACGAATTGAATGTATTGGATAACGAGGATTTTGAGATTGTCAAGACATTAGAGCATGAGTACTTTAAATTCCCTCATGGTGTTGAAGTTACCGAAGACGGTGAAGAGCTTTATCTGGCTTCTACTTACAGCAACAAGATATTTATCATCGATACCGAAAGAGACGAGATAAAGAAGTACTTTCCCACTTATCAAGAGCATTCCCACATGATCTCATTCGCTCCCGATGGGAAGAAAGTTTACGTTCCCAACATAGGAAGTGACAACATAACGGTGGTGGATACGGAGAAAGAAGACATAGTCAATCATTTTCCAGTAGGTGAGGGTCCCGAAGGAGTCGCAGTTCATCCTGACGGCGATAATATTTATGTAGCGAATCAAGAAGAGGATACACTTTTTGTGATAGATACTGAGAATTATGAAACTTTGTACAAAAGAAGATTAGGGAATAGGCCGATAAGGATTGTGTTTTCACACGATGGTAAATACGCTTTTATCCCTAACAGGGAATCCAATGATATCTCCGTTATAGATACTGAATTTGCTTTACAAGATAGGATAGAGCCGTGGGAAGTGAAGAGGATTCCTGTAGGTGTCTGGCCTGGAGGTACGGTTTTCGATCATGACAGTTCCAGGGCTTTCGTCGCGAATAACAAGACAAATGATATATCGATAATAGACGTTGAAACGCTGGAAGAACAGGAGGAAAGGATAAACGTAGGAGTTCATCCAGATGGCATCGGATATCTGTTGAAATAAAAATTGGCTTGAAACAAAATATATAAATCGAAGAGATAGATATAGAGCGGGATCGTATGAATCTAGAGAAGAAACTGAACGAGGGAAAAGCAGTCGTTTGTGTAGTCGGATTAGGGTATGTTGGAAAACCCTTGGCGAGATATTTTTCTAAAGAACTGAAGACCATAGGTTTCGATATCGATGAGGCTAAGGTTGAGGAGCTTAGTGGAGAAAATGATAATAATGATCTGACGTTCACTTCCGACCCTTCGAAGATAAAAGAAGCTGACTTCGTGATAGTCAGTGTACCGACACCTGTGAAGGAGAATAAAGAACCTGACTTGTCGATGGTAAAAGCAGCGTCTGAAAGCGTTGGAGAGAACTTGAAAGATGGTGCTATAGTAGTCTATGAAAGTACGGTTTATTCTGGAGCTACGGAGGAAGAATGTGTTCCTATCTTGGAAGAGAAATCAGGTATGAAAGCAGGAGAGGACTTCTTCGTTGGTTATTCGCCTGAGAGGGTCAATCCAGGAGATGAGGAACACGATATCGACAAGATAACGAAGATCGTCGCAGGCATGGATAAGAAAACAGGGAAGTTGTTGGAAGAACTGTATAGTTTAGTAACCGATGTTTATTTGGCTCCTGATATCAAAACTGCTGAAGCCGCTAAGGTTATAGAGAACATACCACGTGATTTGAACATAGCGTTGATGAACGAGTTATCGATAATATTCAATAAGTTAGGTTTAGATACTGATGAGGTTTTAGACGCTGCCGCTACCAAATGGAACTTCCACAGGTATTATCCCGGATTGGTTGGAGGTCACTGTATTCCTGTAGATCCTTACTATTTGGTTAAAAAGGCGAAAGAGCTTGATTATCATCCACAGGTGATCTTGGCTGGAAGATCCATTAACGACAACATGCCCAAACATGTCGGTGAGATGGCGGTCAAAGGACTTAACGAAGTTGGTAAAGTTATCAGAGACTCTAAAGTTCTATTGATGGGTTTGACGTATAAGGAAAACGTTGCAGACACGAGAAAGTCTCCCGCGGGAGATATTGTTGATCTGTTGAAAGAGTTTGACGCTGACGTGTATGGTTACGACCCGTATCTTAGCG
>SL_8KL_010_SEDDRAFT_10003530_pt1 | contig 12871 bp, 12 predicted proteins | sample SodLakKL_010_SED_4_FD_11160 | JGI IMG/M metagenome (IMG submission 11160) | reverse complement strand
AACATTGTATTCTTCGTATTTCACTTTTTCTTCCTTTAACACTGATCTTACTTTTCCACAGTGTGCGCATGTTGGTGTTGAGTATAGTATCACTTCTCTTTCCATTTTGTTCACTTATCTTCTATTCCTTTTGCTGAGATTTGGAATACCGCTTCTCCTTCAGGTAATGAAGGTGAATCCACTAATCTTGCTATTCTCTTATTCTTTTTTCCTTTTCTCAAATATATTCTGGTTGTTGATTGGTGTCCAACTATATTTCCACCTATTGGTGTTGTTGGATCTCCGAACATTAGTCCGGGGTTACTCATAACTTGGTTGGTTACTAATACTGCTAGATTATGAACATCAGCTATTTCCTGTATTCTATGTAGATGTTTATTTAATTTTTGCTGTCTGTCTGCTAGTCTTCCTCTTCCAGCGTATTCGGATCTAAATTTACCTGTCAGTGAGTCTATCACTATTAGGCCTATGTTGTTTTCCTTTATTATTTTTGGAGCTTCTTCAAGCAGTAGTATTTGATGATCTGAGGAAAATGCTTGTGCCACTTGTATTTTATCTAGAACTTCTTCAGGATCCATATCTTCTTCTGAACTTTCAACTATTTCTTTTACTCTTTCAGGTCTAAATGTTTTCTCTGTATCTATGTATAATGTTCCTCTTCCCAGTCCTCCATTTTCTTTTGATTTTTGGACATTTACTGCTGTTTTTAAACATAATTGTGTCTTTCCAGAGGCGTTTGATCCGTACACTTCTGTTATTGCTTGAGTTTCTACTCCTCCTCCCAGTAAATCATTTAATTCCTCTGAACCTGTTGATATGTCTGTCACATCTTTTCTTTTTTCCATTAAGTCACTCGCTGTCTCGTAACCTATGTCTAGTGATTCTCTTGCTGCGTTTATTATTTTTCTAGCTGTTTTTTTACCTAGTTCTGCTTTTTCTTCTAGATTTGAGTTCGTTGCTGCTGCTATTGATTCCAGTGTTCCATATCCTGAGTCAATTAGTTTTTCAGCTGTGGCTTCTCCTACTCCTGGTAGGTCTTCTATTTTTTTTATTTCTTCAGTCATTTTATCCTCTATTTATTATTTTTTATTTTCTTTTAATAAAGATATCTCTTCATTTATATCTACATCTTGGAATGATGTTATTGTAAATTCTTTTCTGTTGAAACTTTCGTTTTCTTTTACTCTTCCTGTAAATATTTTTTCCTGTCCCAGTATTTCCCTCTTTGCATTCGTGAATTTTTCACCGTTTTCTCTAAGTTCTTCACCTTTTACTCCAATGATTTTTTCAGCTTTCTCTCTATAAAGTGTTCCTCTTATTACATCTGCTCCGTCATCGAGCATTATATTTAGTATAGGTACATAATCTACTTCTTCTATCTCTCCATGTTCTTTACATTTGTTTTCTCTCGCCATTGACCCACATTCAGGACATACAGGTATTATTGTAGGTTCATATGCTTGCATTATCGTTGCTTTAGTAGATATTGTTTCTCCAGGACTCATCTCTTTTATTTCAGGTATCGTTTTTCTTTTTGTTTTTATTTTTGGTATTTCTTTTGCGTTTTCAGGATTTGTTTTGAATCTTCCTTTCCATCCTAGATGTATCTCTGTATTATTTTCTCCTTCTCTTTCCATGTTTGCTTCCTTTGTGTAGGCTCCTTCTACTTTGATCAAATCATTTTTATTTAATTCCTGGGCTTTTTCCGCTTGTTCTCCCCATAATACTAGTCTGGCTTTTCCTTTTTCATCTCTTATTAATATGTTAGTTACTTTTCCTTCTCTTTCTCCTTTTTTAAATTTGTTCATTGGAAATACTCTTTCCACTCTTGCGTAAATGTCTATGTTGTCCATTCCTGGTTTTATTTTATCTGTTGTTTCTTCTTTTTTTTCTATTTCAGGAATTTCACTTTCTTCAAGTATTTCTATTGATCCGTAGCTCCCTACATTGATTTCTATTTCATCGTTTCTTTCTTTTACATATCCGTTTGTTATTTTAATTGGGTCGTTTTTATTCATTTTTTCAACTACGGGTTTTTTATTCCATAATGCTACTTTGATTTCTCCTGTATCGTCTTTTATCTCTAAATTAGTTACATCTCCTTCTCTTTCTTCCCTTTGAAATTCTTTCGTTGCGTATATTCTTTTTACTCTTGCTTCAAGATCCACATTTTTTTGATCATTTGATACTTCCTTTATTTTTACTTCTTGTGAGCCTTTATTTCTTTTTTTAGGTGGTTTTTCTTCTTCTATTCCAAGGTCTTTTGCTATTGAATAAGCTGCTCCGGCTTCGGTTAATAAACCACCGTACTTTTCCCTTTTTTCTTCTATTTTTTCTTCTATTTCCTCTTTTGATAAATCAGATTCATCCATTATCTTCTTTACTATCTCTTCTGAGTTGTCTAAAACTTCTTCAACCATTTCAATCTCCTTATTTTTTAATTATTTTTAACATAATTTTTTCCTACTTATTTTTACACTTCTTTTATCTGTTAGTTATTTGTACTTCTATGTATAAAATCCTTTATTGACTCAATTATATTAATAGGAGGTAATTTTCACGATGTGGAAAAATAAAAATATCTATTTTTTTAAGCCCATGGAACCTGTTTTTGATTCCAATACAATAATAATTGATGATGATAGATTAGTTTTAGTTGATCCAGGCACTGAAAGTATTGATTACTTCAAAAATATATTGGAGACAACTGGAAATTCCGTAGAAGATGTTGATTTGGTTTTTTACACTCATGGGCATTACGATCATTTTGAAGGAACTAAATTTTTCCCTAATGCGGATAAAATTGCATTTAGTCCTGATTCAAAGGTAATTGAGAATAAAACAGGTTTTAAATTGAATTCGATTGAAGAAGAAACAATTTTAAATACAGGTAAAAACGTTTTCGAAGTGATTCATACTCCTGGGCATTCCAAGGGGTCCTGTTGTCTTTACCTACCTGGCGAATTGGTTATTTGTGGGGACTTGGTTTTTGCTAATGGTTCTTTCGGTAGAACTGATCTTGAGGGTGGTGCAATGGAAGAACTTAAGAATAGTTTAAATAAATTAAGCAATTTAGACTTTGAAAACATACTTCCAGGCCATAGAGATATTGGAACTAAAAAATCAGTTTTTAGCGCTATTGAAAATTTAAAGAATTTTTATTAATCCATTTCTTTTTTACAGTACTCTATAATCTTTTCAGCATTTCTCGGTTTAAATCCTTCCTCTTCTATCAATTCTTCTTTCAATTCTTCTTCATTTTTTTCATCCATTTTATTTATTATTTTTTCCTTTATTCTTTCTCTAACTCTTTCATATATCTCTTCTGATTCTTTTCTTGATAATCCAAGTAACCATATTCCTCTCGCTGTTGTTTTCTTTTCAGTTGTTCTTTTTTTGATAATTTTCTCACCGGTTTTCTCAGCTTCTTTCTTCTGCATCTTCTCTAGAAACTTGTTCTCTTCAACTAATTTTTTTATCTCTTCTCTAAGGACTTCTTGCCTGATAACTATTTTAGCTTGAGATACTTTGAAATCTTCTACATCCTTTGTTTTGCTAAAAATTTTATAATTATATCCTTTTTCTTCGTATAATTTTTCCAGTTCTTTTATCTTCTCTTTTAAATTTTTTCTCAAATAATTTCTTTTAGTTAATATATATGCTGCTGTTGAAAGAAGCATTGAGAATATTAGTATTATTGAAAAGAAAACGATTGATTCGTAATTGGACATATTTAATAAACTTGCTTTAACCATTTCAAATGACTTATCAAGTTCATTTGAGATTAGCAGTGTTTTTTCAATCATTTTTTAAATCTCCTTTAATCTTCTAAGTTCTCAATTACTTGTTTGTATGGGAATAGTAACGCGATTAAAGCAAAATAACTTATAATATACATTATTATTGCGTTAGGAGCATCTAATAATATTATAACTGATGATGCTGTGGCTGAAACCATGTAAATAAGTATGAGCATCAAATAAACTTTTAAATCTTTTAAAAAACCTTCTTGTATTATTATATCTTTTTTCGGAATTACTTTATAGTAGATTAGTGACAGAATCAAGAAAAAAACATATATATTCACATAGGCAGTTATGTCCACTCTTAAAGATGTCGTTGTAAGAATTAAAAACATTGAAATTACTATTATTCCTATTAATCCTTGTTCCTGTGTTATTCCTTTTTCTTCCATTTCAATTCCCTTCCTTTTTTAATTACCTTCAATTTTTAATAACATTTTTTTGTTTTTATTTGTTTCTATTTCTATTAATCTATTTTTCTACTTACGTCAATAGTCTTACCTTTGATTTAAAACGAGGCGAATGCATTATAAGAAGTATAATTAGTTTGAATAACAAAGAAAAGGAGGGTTTAATTTGCCAAAAGTTATACTTGTAGATGAAAATGATAATGAGATAGGTATTGAAGATAAGTTAGAAGCTCATGAAGATGGAGGTAAGTTACATAGAGCTTTCTCTATTTTTGTTTTTAATGATGAAGGAAAGATTTTAATACAGAGAAGAGCTGACCACAAATACCATTGTCCAGGGAAATGGGCTAACACTTGTTGCAGCCACCCTAAACCAGATGAAGATGTTTTGAAAGCTGCTCATAGAAGAATACAGGAGGAAATGGGTTTTGATTGCCCTATGAAAGAATTATTTTCTTTCCAATACAAAGCAGAATTTGATAATGGGTTAACTGAGAAGGAGATAGATCATGCTATCCTTGGAAAGTACAATGGAAACCCCGATCCTAATCCAGATGAAGTGGGAGATTGGAAATGGGTTGATCCTGATGAATTAATTTTGGATATGGATAAAAATCCAGAAAAGTATACAAAGTGGTTTAAAATCTCAATAGAGGATGTTTTGAAGAAAACATAATTTTCTTCCTTTTATCTTTTTCTTACAAAATTAAACTACATTAAACTGGATAGGTTCGCAAAAACTATTTAAATAATTAGTTCCATTTTTATATACGCGAATTTTACATCCTTTGGGTGAGCCTTCCTCCCTCTGAAACACGGGGGAGGCAAATTCTTTCTCCAGTTTGTTTCAGTTGAATGGGTTTATACTTCTCTTGTTATTATGTAGTCGGCTATTCCAAGTAAGAAATTCTTAGATTCTTCATTTATTTTGTCAGTATTTTCTATTTCTGATTTTCCTTCTTTTATCAGTTTTTGACATTTTTTTCTCGAGTATTCGTATGATCCTGTTTCTTTTACTATTTTTCTGATTTCTTCTATTTGTTTTGTAGTTATATTTTTGTTTCCTAATGCTTGTTTTATTTTTTCTTTTTGTTCTTCATTTCCGTTCTCGTAGGCTTTTATCATTAGGAGTGTTTTTTTGCCTTCTTTTAGGTCGGAGTCTACTGGTTTTCCTAGTTTTTCTTTTGTCCCGTATAGTCCTAACATGTCATCGTATATTTGAAATCCTAGCCCTACTTTCATTCCATAGTTTCTAAGTATTTCTTTTTGTTCTTCTGTCCCATTTCCCAGAGTTGCTCCTAGATTTAAAGGTCCTGCAATTGTATAATTAGCTGTTTTAGTATTGTGNACTGTTAATACGTCTTTTTCTTCTGTATTTTCTAATAGGGTGTTATTTGTTTTAAGATCTAATGCTTGGCCGTAGTTGGTGTTTCTATTAATTTTTTCTAATTTTTTCGCTGTTTCTATTATTGTTTTTTTGTCGAATTTGCTTTCTANGAGTTTATTTACTGCTAGNGATGCTGATACATCTCCTACGATTATAGCTAAATCTCTTCCAAATTTCTCAGAGGATCCGTCNCCTAGTTCTTCTTGATGGTATTTTTCATACATTTTATGTACAGTTGGTTCTCCTCTTCTTAAGTCATCTTCATCATATACATCGTCTTGTATTATAAAATAAGATTGTAGGAATTCTATTGAGTTGGCTGCTTCTACTATTTTACTGTATTCTTCTCCTCCAACTGCTTTGTATCCTGCTATTATTAATCCTGGTCTTATTCTTTTTCCTCCTCTTAAAGTATAATCTTCTAAGTAATCTATTACTTTTTTTCCTTCAACATGTATTTCTTCTGCTTCTTTCTTCGCGTTTTCTAAGTCTCTGCTCAATTCTTTATTTATGTCTTTTTTCCATTCTTTAAGAGTTTTTATAGATTTTTCCATCCTTTCTTCATTTATTTCTATGTCAGTTTCCATTGTTAATTCCCCCTATTTTTAAACTTCTCTTGTTATTATGTAGTCGGCTATTCCAAGTAAAAATTCTTTTATTTCAGGATTTATTTCATTAGAATCTTTTAGTGCCTCTTTCGATTCTTCTATCATCTTACCGACTCTTTTCTTCGAGTATTCGTATGATCCTGTTTCTTTTACTATTTTTCTGACTTCTTCTACTTGTTTTTGTGTTATATTTTTGTTTCCTAGTGCTTTTTTGATTTTTTCTTTTTGTTCTTCATTTCCATTTTCAAGTGCTTTCAGTATTAGAGTGTTTTTTTGCCTTCTTTTAGGTCGGAGTCCACTGGTTTTCCTAGTTTTTCTTTTGTTCCGTATAGTCCTAACATGTCATCGTATGTTTGGAATGCTTTTCCTGCCTTTATTCCAAATTCTCTTAGCACTTTGATCTGTTCTTTAGTTCCTTTTCCTAGAATTGCTCCTAATTCTAGAGGTCCTGCTATTGTGTATTGCGCAGTTTTTAATTCATGTATTTTTAGAACGTCTTCTTCAGTTACTTCTTCAGTTTTTCTGTGGTTTATTGTGTGGTCTAGTGTTTGTCCTGCAGCGGTGTATCTATGTATCTGTTCTAGTTTTCTAACTGCTTTTATTTTTGTTTCTGCATCAAAATCTGTTTTAGAAAGAGTATCTACAGAATATGAGCCTGCTAATGATCCTGCGGTTATGGCTATGTTCCTTCCATATTTTTCCTTTCCTCCGATCATATCTTCTTTTTCATAGACTTCTTCGTACATCTTGTGCATTGTCGGTCCGCCTCTTCTTTCATCGTCTTCATCTTCCACATCATCGTGAATTAACACATATGTTTGAAATGCTTCTAAAGATACAGCTGCTTTTGTTATTCTACCGTGATTATTACCTCCAACTGCCTTGTATCCTGCTATAACTAATCCTGGCCTTATTCTTTTTCCTCCTCTCATCGAGAAATTTCTTAAGTATTCTACCATTCTAGAAGCTTCTGGATGTATTTCTTTTGCTCTTTTCGTATATGTTCTAAATTCTTTTTCCAGTAATTCATTAACTACTTCTTTCCATTCTCCGAGTTTTCTTAATGACTTTTCCATTCTTTCATTATCCACTTCCATATTTTGATCCACTTATATCATTCTCCTTTATTTTTTCCTTGTTTCTTTTTTTAGGCGCTATGTTATAAAAGATTCTGTTCGTTCATTGTCGTTTTAAGAACCTTTATGGTTTATTTTAGTTTTGATTTTTTCGGTTTTTTCCAGTTTTAACTCATAGTTGTTTCAAAATCAATTTAAATGATTCTGATTGCAATTAATCATGGTTTGTATGTTTTCAAATGAAAAATAGTTAAATGGAGGTTATTAAATGTATTGTATAGCTGTTCAGATGCAGAAGCTTGGTTTGACGAAGTATGATTCTAAGGCTCTTGCTTATGTTATTGAAAACCCTGAATGTACTGCTAAAGAGGTTTCCGAAAATACGGGTATTCCTTATACTAAGGTTTACTCTGTTCTTGATTCATTGGAGAATATGAATTTTCTAAATTCAGGCTTAGGTAGACCTAGGAGATATGTTGCTTCGGATCCTGAGTATATAATTAATTTTTTAACCCGTAGAGAGAAAGATAAGTATGAGGAGATTAAGAAAAGTGGGGAAAAAGCATTAGATGTCATAAATTCAGAGATAAATTAATTTCGAGACTATTAAGGGGTTAGGGTGAGCCTATTTGAATTTACTAGCATAAATTGTTTTTACATTTGCCGCAATCTTTTTCATCGTCACAGTCTTTTTTATGTCCGCCTAATTCTACTTTTGATTTCAATTGTAACACCTCTTTTATTTCTTAGTTTTGGAATTAATGAGGTGTTTCTTTATATTCTTTGTCTACGTCTATTGTCGATTTTTTAGTCTTTATCCTTTTCTTTTGAGTCTTTTCACTACAAAATTTTCTTCCAGTGTTGCTAAGAAAGGTCCAAGTCGTGGTCCTTGTTTTTTACCTAGAATTAGTTGATATCCTGCTTTGAAGGTTTTTCCAATCGGAATTTCTTTCTCTTTTGCTGTTTCATAGATAAATTGCTGTATTTCTTGACCGTTTTTTCCCTTTTTTATTTCTTCTGCTGCTTTTTCATAAATTTTCAGTATTTCTTCATTTATATCTTCTACTGATTTAGGTATTTTTTCTTTAATTTTATATTTATATTTCTCTGAAGCATATTTCTCTATCCAATTTCCTGCTAGCTCTATTCTCTTTAAAGCTAACTCTATGTCTTTTTCACTTGGGTTTTTCAAGTGTCCTGTTCTTTTCAGTATGTTTTTCCTTTTTTCTTTATCCTTTGTTACTTGTGCTATCGTGGAGCAGAATCCAAATGGAATTCTTTGAGGTTGTTGTTCAGGTATCTCTTTCATTGATAATTCGTATCTTCTCGCTTCATTTTCATCTCCGTCTTCGAAGTATGATTTTTCGGCTCTGTCGAATCTGTTGTATATATTTATTATTTCTTCATCAAATGCTATTTCAAATGCTTTGTTTATCTTAGTGGTGTATAAGTATAGAGCTACGTTTGGCTCGTATACTTCTAAAAGTTCTTTAATTCTTATTACATTTCCTTTTGAGGAACTCATTTTCTCTTTTTGTCCTTTTATAGATATGAATTCGTACATTGGTTGAATAGGGGGTTCTTGATTGAATATTTCTTTTGATATCGGTATTGCTGTGTCGACGCTTCCTCCTGATGCTTGGTGTTCCTTTCCTGATGATTCAAAATCCACATCATATTTTGACCATTGCATTGGCCAATCAACTCTCCAAGGTAATTTAGCGTTCCCTGGATTTTTTTTGAAGTTCAAAACTGATTTTTCTCCACAATCACATTTGTATTCTAATTCGTATTCTCCGAGATACTTTGATTCTGTTGTGTCTTTTCCACATTCTTCACAATATACTCTGATAGGTATCCATTCTTTTCCATGTGGTTCTTCTCTATAACGGTTTAGTATTTCTCTTATTTTATCTTGGTTCTCTAGAGCTTTCTTTATTAATTCTGTGAATGTTCCTTTTTTGTATTCTTCTGAAGCGGATTTGAACTCCAATTCATTTATATTTAGTCTTTTTAGTTCTTCGTTTACTTCGCTTTTGAAGTGTTCAGCGTATGATTCGTGGCATTCCCATGGGTCTGGTGTTTCCGTTACTGGTAGACCTATATATTTTTTCCATGATTTGTCTACTCCTTTTGGAACTTTTCTAAATCTGTCGTAGTCGTCCCAGAAGTATAGATAGGTTGATTTTTCTCCTCTTTTTTTAATTGCTTTGTGTACAAAGTTTTGTGTAATTATTTCTCTGAAGTTTCCTGCGTGCACTACTCCAGAAGGTGTTATCCCTGATTTAACTAAGTATTTCTCTTTATCTGGTTTTTTCTCAACTATCTCTTCTGCATATTTGTCTGCCCAATGTTTTGATTCATTCATGTTTATCTTCTCTTGATTTACGGGCCGGACGGGATTTGAACCCGCGGCTACCAGGTATCTCCCAAACTTTAGAAAAGTTTTGATATAAACTTTTTCCAAAGGATTCTTAAGAGCCTGGTGCTCTGCCAGACTGAGCTACCGGCCCATTATCTTTTTTTTATTTTCTTTTTTCCATTCATATAGGGTTGTAATGCTTTTGGGATGTTTATTTCTCCTTTTTCGTTTTGGTGATTCTCCATTATTGCTAACATTGTTCTACTGGTTGCTACTCCTGTGTTGTTCAGTGTGTAAACGTATTCTCTTTCTCCATATTTTTCCTTTTCGTATTTTATATTCATTCTTCTTGCTTGGTAATCTTTACTGGTGCTGTTTGATCCTATCTCTCTGTATTCTCCATCAGCCATCAGTGCTTCTACATCGTATGTTTTTGCCTGTGTTTTGGGTGTATCTCCTCCACAGAGGATTACTACTCTGTAAGGTATTTTTAGTTCCTGGTATATTTCTTCAGCGTTTTCTTGCAGCTCTTTGAAGTATTTTTCCTCATTTTCTGGTTTGCAGACTATGAATTGTTCTATTTTGTTGAATTGATGCATTCTGTATAATCCTTTTCTGTACTTTCCATGGGTTCCTGCTTCTTTTCTGAAGCAAGGGCTTATTGCTACGTATTTTTTCGGTAGTTCTTCTTTTTGATATACTTCGTCTTTATGCATTGCAGCCATTGGATGTTCCGAAGTTCCTATTAAGTATTTGTCCGTGTCTTTTACTCCGTACATATCTTCTTTAAATTTATCCACATTTGTCGCTTTTTTATATATTTTCTCTCTAAGCATGAATGGAGGCTCTATCAATTCGTATCCTTTTTCAGTTAATTTATCTATTGTGAATTTTTGTAGCGCTATACCCAGCATTGCTAAATCATTTTTTAAGTAATAGAAACCTTCTCCTGTCACTTCACTTGCTTTTTCATCTATTAAATTCAGTTCTCTCGCTAGTTCCAAATGTGTTTTTGTTTTAAAATTTCTCTCTAGTTTCTCTCCCCATTTACTTATCTCTTTGTTATCCTCTTCTGTTTCTCCCTTTGGTACTTCTGAATCCAGGAGATTTGGTAGGCTCATCCAGAGTTTTTCTCTTTTATGATTGAGTTTTTTTGTTTCTTCTTCTTTTTCCTCTAGTTCTTTTTTTATTTCCTGCATTTTCTCTATTTTTTCTTCTGCTTGTTTTCCTTTTTTCTTTTTTTCCGCTATCTTTTCCCCTATGTTATTTCTTTTATGTCTAAGTTTATCCGCTTCTTTTTTTCTTTTTCTCCATTTTTTATCAATTTCTCTTAGTTCTTCTAATGGAAATTCTTTTCCTCTTTTTTTCAATGTCTCCATTATCTTTTCAGGGTCTTCTCTAATTATTTTTATCGGAATCATTATTTTTTTCTCCTGTTCTTCATGCGCCGACCGGGATTTGAACCCGGGTTGCGAGAATGGCAATCTCGTGTCTTACCGCTGGACCATCGGCGCTTTATTTTTTCATGGTTCTCGCATAACTTAGATTTTTCATCTTTTCTTTTTATTTTTTACTGGGTGAGTTGTTTGAATGGGTCCGGGCGGATTTGAACCACCGATCTATACCTTGTAAGGGTATCGTCATAGCCACTAGACTACGGACCCTTTTCTTAGATGTTTACCTTTGTTCTTTGTGTTTTTTAGTTGTGTCTATTTCTACGTGGTTTTTTATAAGAGTAAATGTTTTTAAGGTTAGTGGTAGTAGGTATTTGTAGGTGTTTCAATGAAGGAAAAAATACTGGTAAATTTTGATTTGGAAAATGTTCGCTTCGTTAGAATAATTGGTGCTTTAATTTTACTTGGTTCGGGTTTAATGATTCTTAATAGTGTTTATAATTTGATTTCAATTATTTCTATTTTAATTGGTCCGGTTGGACAATCGGTTGTATTGGAATTTGGTAGTTTGACAATTTATGGTGAAGTAGGTGGCCTTGAAACCAGTATGAAGCTTGGATTATTGCTGGTTCCTTTGGCTGGAATAGCTTTTTGGTCGATTCTGTTTGTTTTAGGTATTTTATTTTATAGTTCTGAGAATTTCCGTGTTTCTTTGATTGAGGTTATTAGTGGTTTTAAAGAGAATAAATCGATTGAAGAAACTTCAGAAGATAAAAAAGAAATGGAAAGAAATTCTAAGGGTAGAAAAAGATATGTTAAAGCCAGGGGGTTTGTTTGCCCTGACTGTGGTCGTTCTTTTGATTCTGAAAGGGGTTTACATATCCATCAGTCAAAATCTCACTGATTAGTCTGGATATGTGAGTATGTTTACTCCTTTTTCTCTTTTTATTTCTCCTTTTTTCCTTCCTGCTAAGTGGTCTATTTTATTTTTCTTTGCTAAATCCACTAGTTTCTGTGTTATTATGCCATCAAATACTACTGCCTTTATGTCTTTGTGTTTTTTAATTTCGTCTCTTATGTCTTTTACATCTACTTTTGCTATTATTTCATCTTTTTGGTTCAGTAGAACTCCTTTAAGTGTTCCTTCTAGGTCACTCATTATTTTTCCAAATGATTTTCCTTTTTTTCTGCTTTTTCTTTTTGTTCCTTTTTTTATTTCTTTTAGCCATTGTTCAAAGGGTTTTTTCTTTCTTAATCTTTGAAGTATTTCTTTCTGTGTTAGTTCTTCAACTTCTTTTCCTGCCGGTGCTTGTGCTATGTAGTTTGGTTCTGCTTCGCTATTGAATTGTTTTGCTACTAATTCTCCTCCTCTGTCTCCGTCTACAAATAGAGTTATTTTCTTTTTCTTTGATAGCTTCTTAACTGTTTTAGGTATATTTTTCCCATGTAGACATATCACGTTTTTTATATTTGACCTTAGCAGGTTTAATACATCTGCTCTTCCTTCTACTACTATTATTTCTTTTGATTCATCTATTTTTGGACCTGCTGTTAGTTTGTCTTTTCCATATTTCTGTACTTCGCTACTTCTTACGCCTTCTCTTATTTTTTTACTTATTTCCTTTGATTCTGGTCTTCCTCCTCTTAACATGCTTCTTCTGAGTTCTTGTGCTCTTTTGAGTACTTTTTCTCTTTTGTTTTTTCTAGTGTCATTTATTCCTGTTATCGTTATTTCGGATTCTGATGGTCCTACTCTTTCTATTTGTTCTAATGCTGCTGCTATTGCTGATGTTTTATCTGCATCTAAGCTTGATGGTATTTTTATTGTCCC
>SL_8KL_010_SEDDRAFT_10003528_pt1 | contig 12873 bp, 7 predicted proteins | sample SodLakKL_010_SED_4_FD_11160 | JGI IMG/M metagenome (IMG submission 11160) | reverse complement strand
CAGACGGAAAAGCCGCTGACGGGAATGTGATTGGCCAAAAAGCGGCAGATGCAAAATGAAAGATAATCTGTTGACAGGTAACGTGAATGACGGAAAACCAGCGGATGAAAAGATGACAGCCGGAAGGTTTGTTAATGACAATGATAATGAAACCGCTGGAAGTGAAGTGAAAAGCACTGGTAAATCAACCGTTAGGGTACTTTTATGTGAGTTTTCCCTTCCAAGGAACCTTTTCCGGCTGCTTGAACGTTGACGTATTTCCGACAACACAAACCAACCTTTTCAGCAAACCGTGGTATACGTCACCCGCAAAGAGCACTTCACTGCCGCCCACCGGCTCCATAATCCGGGTAAAAGTCCGGAGTGGAACCAGGCTACTTTCGGACCATGCAACCATCCGAACTGGCATGGGCACAATTACGAGATACAAGTGACCGTTGCAGGTGAGCCCGATCCTGAAACGGGTTATGTTGTGGACCTCGGAAAACTGAAGCATGTGATCCGGGATCGCATCATCGCAAAATGTGATCACAAAAACCTGAATCTCGACGTGGATTTTCTCGAGGGAGTCATTCCCTCGGCCGAAAATCTTGCAAAATCCTTTTTTTACGAACTTCAGGATGATGTGGCGGCGATTTGCAAAAACGGAACACTTCACTCTGTCAAGCTGTTTGAAACAGAACGAAATATAGCTGAATACCGGGAAGACTAACTCATCCATTCTTATCCAATGATTACCTCGACACTCAAACGATTTTACGATCCGACGTTCACTGTTACCGATGCTTACAAAAGCACCTTGCCTGATCTGCAAAACGGGCCGGCTTCTCTCATAGAAGGCGCCAATGTGCCGATTCAGCAGGTGGGTATTTCCAACTTCCGTCTGCCCCTGAAGTATGCAACCCGCGATGGCCAGGTTCTGGCACTTGAAACTTCCGTGGACGGCTATGTAAGCCTGGATGCAGGGAAGAAAGGAATCAATATGAGCCGGATCATCCGTACATTCTATGAATTCAAGGATGAGGTTATGTCCCAGGAGGTGCTGGAGTATATACTGCGGGCTTACCGTGACAACCTGGAAAGCAAGGAGAGTTATGTGAGACTCCATGTGAACTTCCCGATGATGCAGGAAAGTCTTCGATCCGAAATGAGCGGCTACCAGTACTATCCGCTATCCTTCGAGGGCCATATGGATGAGCGTGGGCGACTGCGCATGTTCATGCATCTTGATTTTGAATACAGCAGCTCTTGCCCATGCTCTTTTGAACTTGCCGAGCACGCCCGGAATACACGAGATGTAGCCGCTATTTCGCACAGTCAGCGCAGCGTCACCAATGTAACAGTGGAATGCACCTCGTTTATCGAGCCCGAGTCGTTGATTGAACTCCTTCGGAATGCCCTGAAAACCGAAACACAGGTGATGGTCAAACGTGAGGATGAGCAGGCCTTTGCCGAGTTGAACGGGGCTTACCAGAAGTTTGTCGAAGATGCAGCACGCCTGATCTATGATCACCTGAATCGCGTTCCTGAGGTGCGGGACTTCGTAGTCCGCTGCAATCACATGGAAAGCCTCCACAGCCACGATGCCATCAGCCGCATCTGCAAGGGAGTGCCAGGCGGCCTTCGCTGATCTGCTTCCCCGTGTACCGAAATCAAGTTTCGCGCGCATGTGGCCGGGCCAGTTGCCGATAACTGACCCTCTGACCTGTTGCCACATCCCAAAAATTGCCACATTCCAAAAACCGCTTTTGTACTCTGTTGGTTCTATTCACCAAGCGCTTCGCGAATCAGCAATTCTTGCTCTGCGGCATGAATTTGAGCAGATCCGGTCGCAGGTGAGGCAGAGGCAACACGTCCGGCATATTCCAGTTTCATGCCATCACCGAGAAGCTCATGCATGCGCGGTTGGACGAAACTCCAGCCACCCATATTTTTGGGTTCTTCCTGACACCAGGCCACCGATTCAGTATTCCCATATTTGGCGAGGATCTCTTTGAGGCTTTCGTCGGGAAACGGATAGAACTGTTCCATCCGCACAACAGCAACATCTTCTCTTTCCTCTTTTTCGCGCAGGTCCAGCAGGTCGTAAAAGACCTTGCCGGAGCAGAATACCAGGCGCTTGACGGAGGATGCATCGGTGACCGTATCATCATCCAGCACTTCATGGAACGATCCCATGGCCAACTCCTCAATACTGCTCACGACCCTGGTATGCCGCAGCAGGCTTTTGGGCGTCATGATCACGAGCGGTTTCTTGGCGATACGCAAGGCCTGTCTCCGCAGGATATGGTAGAACTGCGCCGGCGTAGTGCAATTGACCACCTGCAGATTGTTGTCGGCACAAAGCTGCAGGTATCGCTCAAGGCGGGCGGATGAGTGCTCTGGTCCCTGTCCCTCATATCCATGCGGAAGGAGCAATACTATGCCGCTGGTCTGTCGCCATTTGGATTCACTTGCAGCGATATACTGGTCAATGATGATCTGGGCGCCGTTGCTGAAATCTCCAAACTGCGCCTCCCATAGCACCAGGGTTTCGGGACGCAGGCTGCTGTAACCGAACTCGAATCCGACTACTGCAAACTCGCTCAAAAGGCTGTTGTATATTTTGAACGTAGCCTGGTCCTCCTCGAGGTTGTTCAGGGGAACAAAAATCTGATCTTTTTCGGTACCATGCAGTACCGCATGCCTGTGAGAGAAGGTCCCTCGTTCGGAATCCTGCCCGGTCAGCCGAACCGGATGCTTTTCGACAAGCAGACTGCCGAAAGCCAGCGCCTCTGCAAAACCCCAGTCGATTTTTTTCTGATTCTTTTCTACGATTTCATTTCGTTTGGCCAGGATCCGGAGCAGTTTCGGATTGGCGTCAAAGTCCTGTGGAAGGGTGTTAAGGTTGCGGCCGATATCCTTGAGTTTGTCCAGATCATAGGTAGTATCCGGTATGTGTTTGGCCCACTCTTTCTGCTTCAAATCCTTGCGCTTCAGATGCTCCTGGGTAAGTTGCCCGATACTGCCGGCTTTCCGGGCATCCTTGAATGCAGCTTCAAGCAAATCGTCAAATTCATCAAAGATTTGCTGCACTTCCTTCTTGGTCAATTCGCCCCGCTCCACCAGCTGGCGGGTGTAGTGCTCGCGCACACTCGGATGGCCCTGGATCTCCTTGTACAGATAAGGTTGTGTAAAGACCGGCTCGTCCCCTTCGTTGTGCCCGTGCTTGCGGTAGCAGATCAGGTCAATGACCACATCCTTCCCAAATTTCTGGCGGTAATCGAGCGCCAGCTTCATGCTTTGGATGGCGGCTTCCGGTTCATCGCCATTCACGTGGAAAATCGGCGCCAGGATCATTTTAGCCAGGTCCGAAGCGTATTCCGTGGAACGTCCGTCCCTGGGAAGTGTCGTAAACCCGATCTGGTTGTTGATGATCAGGTGTATCGTGCCGCCGGTAGAATAGCCGTCGAGCTGCGACATGTTGAGCGTCTCGGCAACAACGCCCTGGCCGGCAAAGGCCGCATCACCGTGGATCAGCAGCGGCACCACTTTTTCAGGCGCCTTCTTTTTGCCAATCTTGTCCTGAAGCGCCCTTGCGGCACCTTCGACCACCGGATTTACCGACTCCAGATGGCTGGGGTTGGGCATCAGCAGCATGTTGATCTCCTTGTCATCACTGGTCTTGTACACTGCTGTGGTGCCAAGGTGGTACTTGACGTCACCGGTGCCCATGGCACTTTCCGGGTCAATGTTTCCTTCAAACTCTGCAAATACTTTTTTATAGGATTTGCCCATGGTGTTCACAAGCACATTCAGCCTCCCGCGGTGCGCCATGCCCAGTACAACATCGCTGACATCGTAACTGCCCGCCCGCTCCAGCAGATAATCGAGCATCGGTATGACACTATCCGCTCCTTCAAGGGAGAAGCGCTTGTGGCCGATGTATTTTTTGTGGAGAAACTCTTCGAAAGCGCTGGCCTGATTCAGTTTGTGCAGGATGCGTCGCTTCTGCTCCTTGGTAAGCTCCGGATCGTTCATGCACGATTCCATGGTGTCCCGCAGCCAGGAACGCTCTTCAACCTCCAGAATGTGCGTGTACTCGGCACCGATGTACCCGCAATAGGTCTTTCTGAGGATGTCAATGATGTTGCGCAGGGAAGTAACCTGATCCGATCCGCCGAGGTAGGGCACATAGAACTTGCGGTCCAGATCCCACATGGTAAGGCCATGGTAATGGAAATCAAGCTCGGGATTGTACCCGGTACCGAACTGCAGTGGATTCAACTCGGCCATGACGTGTCCGTGCCTGCGGTAACGGTCCACCAGGCGGCTTACCGCCACTGCTTTTTTATCCGACTCGACCCGGTCCGAACCGCCATCCAGAAAACCGGTGTACTGATCCTCGCCGAACGGGATGGGCTCGTAGGGTATGTTCAACTCTTCAAAAATGGACTCAAAGAAATCAGTCGGTCCGGCCAGGAACTCCTGTATGCGGGCCAGGAAAGATCCCGACTCGGCGCCCTGGATGATGCGATGATCGTAGGTGCAGGTCACGTTCATGACCATGCTGATACCCAGGTGGCTCAACAGTTCCTGTGACATCGACTGGAACTCGGCGGGATAGTTCATGGCACCGGTGGCAATAATGGCGCCCTGCCCTTTCATCAATCTCGGCATGGATGATACCGTGCCGATCGTACCCGGATTGGTGATGGTTATGGTCGTATCCTGGAAGTCGCCGACTTCAAGCTTGCCTTTCCGGGCCCTGTCGATGAGGTCCGGGAACGCATGCAAAAACTCACTGAAGGACATCTTGTCGACATCCTTGATGTTCGGAACCACCAGGTTGCGCGACCCGTCCTTGTTCGGAAGGTCGATTGCTATACCCAGGTTCACACCCTTCGGCATAACACGCGCCGGCTTGCCATCCTTCTGCCCGTAATGATGGTTGAGCTGGGGATATTCCCTGAGCGCCCGGACTACGGCCCAGCCGATGAAATGGGTCAGTGTTGCCTTTGGCTGCAACCGTTTTTCCAGGTAGCTGTTGATGATGCGCCGGTCCTCCATCAACATTTTCACCGGAATGACCCGCAATGAAGTGGCTGTAGGCAACTCCAGGCTCGACTCCATGTTGGTTGCCAGCTTGCCTGCCGCTCCTTTCAATGTCTTGAACTCGAAAAGCTCATCATCCTCAGTGTCAGAAGGTTCTTTCTCAGCTTTCTGCTCAGGTGCCTTCTTGTCGCGCCGCTTCGCCTCCGCATCCTTTTCTGCCGGAGCCCTTGCCTTATCGTCCGCCGTCTTCCTGTCGTCCGCTTTTTTTCTGACGGCCCGCTCCTTGTCGCTCTCGACGCGATCATCCCCTTTTGCGTCCGGCTTTTCCGCGGTTTCCGTGCCGGCGTCCGCTTCCTTTGCCTGTTTGCCGTTCCCCATTTCATCAAAATACTGACGCCAGTATTCCGGCACGGATTCCGGATTTTCCAGGTATTGATCGTACAGCTCCTCAACAAGAGCTGCGTTGGGGCCGAATTGCGATTCTATCTGCTTCAAGGTCGGAGTGGTTTTACGGTTTCAGATTGTTATCTGTATTGCGGTTTCAGGTTGTTATCATGGATCGGATGCCGATTGTTCAAACGCTGAGGCAAACATACGTGTTGCATGTCGTAACGGAGTAGCATCTAATATATCCTTTATTATCCCATTATCTACTGTATCATACATCCCACATAACGAAAAGCATACGAAAAACGTTGACATTTTTTGTTATAATCCCACATCGGGACCACCCTGAAAACAGCATTGGACTTCTGTCCGGAAAACACCTCGTCCCTCATCGGCAAAAGTGATTTTCCCCGGCGTGATGCATGAACGGACCTGTTTTCCGATGCAAAGATTCTTGATTCAAATAAAACATAAGGTTATACGTGAAAGAGAAGGAAATTACCGGCGCGGAAGATATCCGTTGGGATCTGGCGGATCTGTACCGGAGCCCTGATGATCCCGCCCTTGCAAAAGACCGAACCGCCGTTTTGGAGAAGGCGGAACATTTCGGAGATAAATATCGTGGCCGCATCGGCACCCTCAGCCCCGCAGAATTCGCCGATGCACTCCACGCATATTCAGAGATCCTGGAGATTATGGGCCGGCTCGGGTCCTATGCCTACCTCAAGTGGACTGCCAACACCGAAGACCCCGCTCTTGGCAAGGCGGTGCAGGAGATTACGGAGCTTTCCTCCGAGCTGACCCAGAAAACCATCTTTTTTACGATTGAGTGGCTGGACATGGACGAGGATGCCGCCCGCAAGCTGATCCAAAGCAAAGAGCTGGCCGGCTATCGCCACTATCTGGAAATCTCCCGGCTTGACAAACCGCACACACTGGAAGAAAAGGAAGAGAAAATCCTGTCTGCCAAAGCCGTTACAGGCGCGCGGGCATGGGTTCGCTTTTTTGACGAGACGCTTGGCGCCTCCCGCTTTCAGCTGGGGGATGAAGAACTCACCGAGTCCCGGATCCTGAGCCTCATGAGCGACCCTGACCGCGAAGTCCGCCGCCAGGCATCAGAAGTCTTCACGCAGGGGCTGGCCACAATGAAGCACCCGCTCACCTTTGTCTTCAACACGCTGCTGGCCGACAAGCACACCAACGACCGGCTCAGAAAATATCCGCACTGGCTCCGCGCCCGCAACCTTGCCAATGAGATTTCCGACGAAAGCGTGGAGGCTCTGGTGGATGCGGTCACAGCCAGCTACCCGATTGTCCACCGTTTCTACCGCCTCAAAAAACAGCTGCTCGGTGTCGATGAGATGATGGAGTACGACCGCTATGCGCCTATCCTCAAAAACCGTGAAAAAATCCAATGGGACGATGCGCGTGACATGGTACTCGATGCCTATTCCGGGTTCCATCCCGAAATGGGTGCTGTAGCAGCGCGGTTCTTCGATGAAAACTGGATTGATGCCGCAGTGGTCCCCGGCAAACGCGGCGGGGCTTATTCCGCATCCACCATACCCTCTGCCCACCCCTACGTATTCATGAATTATGACGGAAAGATCAGGGATGTGCAGACCCTGGCGCATGAGCTTGGGCACGGCGTCCACCAGTACATGTCCCGCAAGCAAGGCATTCTGCAGGCAGGAACACCGCTGACAACCGCGGAGACGGCATCCGTTTTCGGCGAAATGCTGGTTTTCCGCAAGCTGCTGGCCAATCTTGACAAGCCCGAAGAGAAAATGGCGCTTCTGGTGGGTAAAATCGATGACTCGATCGCAACCGTATTCCGGCAGATATCCATGAACCGGTTTGAGGACCGCATCCACCGTGCCCGGCGCGAAGAGGGCGAACTCACCGCGGACCGTTTTTCCGAACTCTGGATGGAGACACAGGTTCCGGTCTACGGTGATTCTGTGACCCTGACCGACAATTACCGGATCTGGTGGAGTTACATCCCCCATTTTGTGCATACGCCGGGGTATGTGTACGCCTACGCTTTCGGGGAACTGCTGGTATTGGCATTGTACCAGCAGTATCTCAATTCCGGCGACGGATTCAACGATGCCTATCTGGCCATGCTGGAAAAGGGTGGCTCCGACTGGCCCGCGAACCTGATGGCTGATCTGGGGGTGGATATCTCGGAAGAGACATTCTGGAACCGGGGACTCCAGGCCATTGCATCCCTTATCGGCGAAGCAGAGGCGCTTTTACCGGAAATAGACCATAATAAAGAAGTGTAAAGGACTATGAACCGAAAGCATCTGTCCCCCGTTGATGAAAAGGAAAAAGACAATCTGCTGAATTTCAGGAAGCTTGTCCGGGATACGTTGTTGCTGCTCCGGACGTCGCTGGAGGCTGAGACCGTTTCGATGCACTGGGTGAATGCCAGTCGGGACCAATTTGTGCTGGCCAGTTATGCGACCAGCCGCAGGGACGTGGTATTTCAGGATCGCGTCAGCCGCCGCAACCATTTTCTGCACAACTACAGCGCCATAAAATCGATTATCAGGCTGGAAAAGAACATCCATTTCAAGCCGGCAGAGCTCACCCACTACTCCGGTATCGCGCCCATCAGCTATATCTACCTCGTTCCGCTTGTCTTCCATGCCGAAACGGTGGCCATCACGGCGGTGGAAACAACCCGGAAGCCGGATCTTTCGGCAGGAGATGAAAAAATAATTGCTGCATACCAGAAGGTTTTGGGGCGTATGCTGCAATCCTACCAGGATATCACGGACCTTGCGGAGAAGCAGACGGAGTGGATGGATTACGACCAGATCGTGCGCAACCTCATCAAGGCAGATCAGCCCCTGCAACTGGCAACCGTGCTGGTAGATCAACTGCAGCAATTTGTCGGTGATACCGGCGGGGTGGTCCTGCTTGCAAGGGGCCTGGACGCATGGCACACGGTATGCAATTCCCGCGATGCCCGGTTTCCCCCGCCGTTGGGCCTGGAACTTGAAGAAGGCTCTATTGCCGCGCAGGCGCTCTCTGATGGGGAACCGTTCTTTTCACCGCATTTCAATGCCAATCCGAAACGGATCTCATCGGCGGAACCGCTGTGCTACGGTTCGTCGCTGGCTGTCCCTGTAATGCACCGGCAGCGACGACAGCTGCTCCTGCTGGTCTACAGCGAGAACCCGTTTCTTTTCAGCGATGCCATCAAGCACAAAATCGGCAACCTCTGCCTCATGGCCGGTCTGAAGCTGGAAGCCATGCTTCCTGATCTTGATGTCTATGAGAATCTTTTTGCCACCCGCATCTCCTGCTATACCAGGGATCTTTTTGCCGGTGCCCTGGAACGGCTTACCGGCGGGAAACAGCGAAGGGAATCGGCAATGGCGACATGGGTAGGTATGATCACTATCGGCAATATCAACGACCTGCGCACACGGTACAGGCTGGAAGACCTTACCAGGCTGCAGAAGCAGGTCCTGAACGGGATCCGTCCGCAACAATATGGCATACCTGGGATCATCGGTGCTTACAGCGATTATATTTACACCTTTCTCCTGCAATCCACGGATGAATCGGCGTTTCTCTCCTGGACAGGCCGCATAAGGGAAGCGTTCCGGGAACCGGTTGCATTGTCCCCAAGAAGCAGGGAGCACGTGCTGCTGAATACGGGTGTGGCCAGAGTCAACGGGGAAACGGAACCCGATGAATTGCTTCAGAAAGTAAAAAAGGCAATGAATGAGGCACTGAAACAGCAGAAATTTATCGTGGAGGTATGACATGGCCGTTTGCTACCTGATCATCATCGATGGACTCGGGGTGGGTGCGCAGGAAGATGCGCATCAGTACGGGGACGAGGGAAGCAACACGTTGGGACACGTGGTCGCTGAGACACGATGCCGCCTGCCGGAACTGGGACGCATGGGCTTGGGCAATATCATCCCGCTCGACACCGTCCCCCCGGTCCGTGAACCGCTCGCCGCTTTCGGCAAGATGCGGGAACTGTCTCCGGGAAAGGATTCCACAACAGGCCACTGGGAAATCGCCGGATTGCGGATGGACCAGGCTTTCCCGACCTACCCTGATGGTTTTCCTGATGAGGTCATCGAAACGTACTGCCGGCTGACCGGAGTAAGCAGCGTGCTGGCGAACAAGCCCGCATCCGGCACAGCCGTCATCGAAGAGTTCGGCAAGGAGCACCAGCAGACAGGACTGCCAATCGTCTATACCTCGGCCGACAGCGTGTTTCAGGTAGCGTGCGACGTGAACACCGTGCCGCTTGATACCCTGTACAAGTGGTGTGAAATTGCCCGCACCAGGGTGATGACCGGAGAACATGCGGTTGGACGTGTAATTGCGAGGCCTTTTGATGGCAAGCCGGGTTCGTATCGACGGCTGTCTGACCAGAGGCATGATTACTCCCTGAAGCCACCCAGGCCGTTTCTCCCCGGTTACCTGCAGGAGCAGGGTATCACAACCATATCGGTTGGAAAAGTCATCGACCTGTTTGACGAAGAGGGGTTTGACCGCAGCCTGCGTACCAAAAGCAATAAGGAAGGCATCGAAAAACTGTTGGGCCTGATGGATGAAATCAGGTCTGGCTTTGTTTTCGCCAATCTTATCGAAACCGATCAGAACTTCGGGCACCGAAATGATACCGAAGGATTTGCCGGGGCGCTCGAAGAAATAGACCAGGCCATTCCCGGACTTCTTGAACGGCTGCAGCCGGACGATCTGCTCATAATTACCGGTGATCATGGCAATGACCCTACCATGCCGAGCACCGACCATTCCCGTGAATTCACGCCGCTGCTGGTCTATCCCACAGCAATCGCGGCTGGTGAAGAACTCCCCACCCGCAGCAGCTTCACGGATATTGCCGTTTCGGTATGTAACTTTTTCGGGGTTGACACCCCGTTCCCCGGTGAATCGTTTCTCGGGAAAGAAATAAATACGCACATTTGACGTATAACATCCGTAAATTTGCATCGTTTTTCCTCTAAACAGAACCATGTACCCTGCAGGTGGCAGGCTGTTTGGGAAATCCTATCTGAAAGATTGTATATTGTGTGACCGGTTCAAGCGGTTGCCTGCAGTCTGAACACAAATCAAACCAACGTACTTCCAGTGGCCAAGAAGAAAAAAGAACCAAAAAATCCGAGTCCAAGCGGAATCTCAACAAGAGAATCACAATCTCTTGACAGATACCTCCAGGAAATTGGGAAAGTCAGTCTTATCACCCCTGATGAAGAAGTGGAACTTGCCAAAAGGATCCAGGCAGGGGATCAGGACGCCCTTGAAAAGCTGACAAAGGCAAATCTGCGCTTTGTGGTGTCAGTTGCCAAACAGTATCAGAATCAGGGTTTGTCCCTCGGCGACCTGATCAACGAAGGCAATCTTGGACTGATCAAGGCCGCTAAACGATTTGATGAGACCCGTGGTTTCAAGTTCATCTCCTATGCCGTCTGGTGGATCCGGCAGTCGATCCTTCAGGCTCTTGCCGAGCAAAGCCGTATTGTACGGCTTCCGCTCAACAGGGTGGGGGCTCTCAACAAGATCGGCAAGGAGCTTTCCAAACTCGAACAGGAATATGAGCGTATACCGTCCGCCGCCGAACTTGCCGAAAGCCTGGAAATGACGGTATCCGAAGTTTCCGACACCCTCAAGATCTCGGGCCGTCATCTTTCCGTGGATGCTCCGTTTGCACAAGGTGAAGACAACCGCTTGCTGGATGTGCTGGAAAATGAGGAGACACCCGATCCCGATAACGACCTGATGGGTGAATCACTGAAAGTCGAGATTGAACGGGCGCTTTCCAAGCTTACCAAGAGAGAGGCCGAGGTGATCAGGCTCTATTTCGGGATTGGCCGGGAGCACTCACTGACACTGGAGGAAATAGGGGAACGCTTTGATCTTACGCGTGAACGTGTTCGTCAGATCAAGGAAAAAGCCCTGAGAAAATTGCGCCATCACAACAGAAGCCTGGCTTTGCGCGTGTACCTGGGATAACAAAGGCGATCCGTTTTACAATTTCATCTCGCAGGTAACAATTAACAAATCGGATCAAGCATGTCATTAAGAGACAGCAGGATGAGTGAAAACCCCTGACTTCAGGAGAACTCCCGGCAGTACAATCCCGAACTTTTTCTTCGTTGAAGCGTAAAAATATGTAGAAAGACAAGGAATTCTGGTATAAAATTCTATCTTGGTATTAGGTGTAAAGCATCTTTGTTGTGTAATAAATAACAGATAGCGTCACGCAAGAAAGAATCAAGCCTGACCGTTTTATACTGGAACGAACTGAGTGAACCGCAGATTTAATATCACAGAAGTACCACTGGCAGCAGCAACCAAGGAGAACATTATGGCACACTTGAAAAACATATCCACTTTGCTGATAGCCGCCTTCATTTTCACTGGCTGCTATACACAGGTCAGAGTCATAGAAGAGCGTCCGGCAAGGACGGTCTCGGACCGCCATGCTGCAGAGCAGACACAGCCCGTAAGCGATCAGGATATTTACGACCTGGGCTATGAGGACGGTTTGCAAGATGCCGGATTATACTTCAGGGACATTGACCGCTACCGCTGGTCATCACGCTACCATTACAGCCACCGCTACCCGCGGCATCACTTCAGCACATCGTGGGGGTTTGGCAGCCATGCCCACTGGAGTTTTGGCATTCATTATGGTTCCTGGGGATGGCATTCACCGTGGGATCCGTACATGTACCACCCATGGCATGCTTCCTACTGGCACTCCTGGCACAGCCCTTACCGCTGGCACTCTGCCTACCGTTGGCATCGCTATCCGGCTTACGGCTGGCACGGTCCATTCGGATACGGTCCGAACTATTACGTCGTATACAACTATTACAACGTGACCGGCCAACCAGCCCGCACGCGTATGACGAGACAACCGGTTGCTGCAACAGCTACCCGCGCTTCGGCACTTACCCGTGACGACGCCCGCTCGACCGCAGTGCGAAGCGGCACAAGCCCGCAAAGCGTAACCCGCTCAGGAGCCACTACCGTTGATCGCAGAACAGGTGTGACCCGAAGCACAAGCACTGCTCCTTCTTCTGTCCGTCGCGACGCAGGAACGGCAACAACCCGGTCAACCGGTACAGTTACCCGTAGCACAACGTCAACCCGCAGCAGCGGCACCGTAACACGCAGTACCACCCCGACCCGGAGCAGCAGCGGAACGGTCAACAGGGGAAGTACTACCACCCGCAGCAGCGGCACGGTAAACCGGAGCAGCACACCACCGTCCCGCAGCAGCGGCACAGTGAACCGGAGTTCCAGCACCCGCAGCAGCGGCACGGTAAACCGGAGCAGCACACCACCGTCCCGCAGCAGCGGTACAGTGAGCCGGAGTTCCAGCACCCGCAGCAGCGGCACGGTAAACCGGAGCAGCACGCCTCCGTCCCGCAGCAGCGGCACAGT
>SL_8KL_010_SEDDRAFT_10003527_pt1 | contig 12873 bp, 10 predicted proteins | sample SodLakKL_010_SED_4_FD_11160 | JGI IMG/M metagenome (IMG submission 11160) | reverse complement strand
CTGGTCCGCAGGTAAAAACGGAACTGGTCCGCAGGTAACGCAAGCACATTCTTCTACCATGGCAAACAACAGCAGAATCAAAAACTGGGTGTCCAGGCTTTTCAGGGCATCCGATACGGAGACAACCTACCTGCACAAGGGGGAGATCGCCGTGGTTTTCCTGATTGCCTTTTTCATTGCCATTTCAATGTGGCTGCTGGTCAACATGAGCAAGGAGTACAGCTTGACCATAAGCGTCCCGATCCAGGTGACCGATTACAGCGAAGATATGGCTTTCGTCTCCGCCCCCCCCGAAAACGCCCGTGTCGGCGTGAACGGGGAAGGTTGGAACCTCTTGTCAATCTACCGCAATCCTCCCGAGATCACTATTCCGTACAGCGAAGGGGAAGTCGATATCAGCGAAATCGTGCAGAGAGAGGTAGGGACATACACCGATATCAACGTCCATAAAGTGGAACCATCCCGGATCACTCTCCAGATGGAACCTAAAAGCAGTATCAGGGTGCCCATACGCCCTGATTTGGATGTGCAGCTAAGAGCACAGTACGAAATTGTCGGCCGCGTGAGGGTAACGCCGGACAGTGTGACCGTCATTGGCGCGCAATCGGCCATCGACACCCTTCGCAGCATTTCCACGGAGACGTTGCGCCTGAGAAATGTGCAGAATTCGGTGGAGCGGAGCGTTGCGCTGACAGAGCCGGATGGACTTGCACTGCAGGACGTCAGCGAGGCCCGGGTCTCATTCCAGGTAACGGAATTTACCGAGGGGGATGTGCGCGTGCCCCTGCGCGCCAGGAATGTTCCGGAAGGATGGGAAATCCGCTTCAATCCGACGATCCTCACCATAAGATACCAGGTGCCGATCGATCAGTTCAGCGCAGCGCAGGAGATGGTTCCATACGAGGCGTTTGTAAACTATTCTGACATTTTACGCGATACTACAGGCGTTGTGACTCCCCGTGTGGAACCGGTGACCGACGAACTGGACCTGCGGCTGCAATCGATCCAGCCGCGGCGCGTCTCCTATTTTCAGGTGGTGCCGGAGTGAGCGGCTTCATCGCGGAAGGGCTTGAGGGCCTCTTCCATCGGACGGCAACCCTCAAAATAGGACGCCACCTTGAGCAGCACCTCGTCCACCAGCGCATCCGGACAGGAAGCGCCTGAAGTGATGGCAATAGTGACCGGCTCGGTCGCTTTCGGTATCCAGTTGCGGGTGCGCTCCACTTCCTTGTTCCACTGGTTGAAGTGATGTATCTCATTGCGTGACTTGATCTCCGAGGCGTCGCGGATGTGATAGGAGGGGAATCGCTCTTCCAGCAGCTCTACCAGGTGCATGGTGTTCGAGGAGTTGTATCCGCCCACGACAAGGGCCATGTCAGCCCGCTCATCCATCAGTCCGTAGGTGGCCGACTGATTCTCGTTGGTGGCGTAACACAGCGTATCGGTGGTGTCGGCGAAATGCATCTCCACGCCCGGACTTTCTTCTGGGGTCATATCGGACCCGGGGGCCGCGCCGGACCCTGACTTGCCGGCCGAAACGCCGTATTTTTCCTCGATCGCATCCCTCAGGATCTGCATCACCTCGCGGGTCTCTGTGGCCAGCATCGTGGTCTGGTTGATGACGCCGATGCGTTTCATGTCCCCGACCGGATCGAACCCGTCGGTGCACTTCATCCCGAAATACTTCTGAAAGTCGGAGCGCGGACGCTTTTCGAGGATGATGTCGGCCAGAATGTGCGCCTCCGCCGGATTCAGGACCACCACGCACTGCGCATCCTGAGAGCTGTGAGAGAAGGTGGCGCGCGTCTCCTCATGCTGATACTTTCCGTGGATGACCAGCGAGAACCCTTTGGATCCCAGCTGCTTGCCTCGCTTCCACACCTTGATCACAAAGGGGCAGGTGGTGTCATACTGATACGGATTGATGCCCTGCCTCTCAAGTTTTTGCTGGATTTCAACCGTGGTCCCAAACGCCGGCACGATGACGATATCGTCCGGGGACAGCGATTCGATCGAAATGCGCTCCGTGCCGTCTGTTTCGTACAGGAAACGGACGCCGCGCGCTTCCAGATCCCTGTTGACCGTGGGATTGTGGATCATCTCGCTGAGCAGATAGATGTTTTTGCCGGGATGCTCTTCCACCGTGCGGTATGCGATGTCAATGGCATTTTCCACCCCGTAGCAGAAACCGAAATGGCGCGGGATGAGAAAACGGACCGGCCCCAGATCCAGCACAGCGGGTTTCCTGTCCTTCTTGCGCGGATCCAGGATCTGTCGCGCATTTTTTACGGTTTTGATGATTTCGGACCGGTACAGGTCCGGAATGAAAAATTCCTTGGGCATGGTTTTGCGTATCGTTGCGTATTTCCGGCAAATAACGGGCCATCTTCCCTGCCTGGTGCGCCAGACAGGGAGTGCCGTTGCACCGTATCAGTCACGCTTGAGTTTTTTGTACTGGATGCGTTTGGGCTGGTCGTCAATGCCCAGCACATCGCGCCGGTACTCCTGGTACTGACGGAAGTTCCCTTCAAACCATCGCACCATGCTGTCGCCTTCAAAGGCCAGGATGTGCGTGGCTATGCGGTCGAGGAACCACCGGTCGTGAGAGATAACGACAACGCATCCCGCAAAGTTCAGTAACGCATCCTCCAGGGCCCGCAGTGTCTGGATGTCGAGGTCGTTCGTGGGCTCATCGAGCAGCAGCAGGTTGGCGCCTTCACGGAGCGTTTTGGCCAGGTGGACCCGGTTGCGCTCGCCGCCGGAGAGCTGGTCGGTTTTCTTCTGCTGGTCGCCGCCGGTGAAATTGAAACGGGCGACGTAAGCACGCGAGTTGATGTCGCGGTTGCCCAGCTTGATCGTATCCATACCGTCGGAAATCTCTTCCCAGATCGATTTTTTCGGATCCAGGGGCCGGCTTTGGTCGGCATAGCCGATCTCGACGGTGTCGCCGATCTCGAACGTACCGCTGTCCGCCTGCTCCCGGCCGGTGATCATGCGGAACAGAGTGGTCTTTCCTGCGCCGTTCGGACCGATGACACCGACAATGCCGCCGGCCGGCAGGTTGAACTCCAGGTTCTCGAAGAGCAGCCGGTCGCCGAACCCTTTGGAGACGCCGTTGGCCTGGATTACCTTGTCGCCCAAGCGTGGACCGGGCGGGATGTAGATCTCCAGCTCATCGCGCTTTTTTTCCTGCTCGCTTGCAGAAAGCAGGTCCTCGTAGGCCGTGATGCGCGCCTTGCTCTTGGAGTGGCGCCCCTTCGGGTTGGTGTGGATCCACTCCATCTCGCGGTCGATGGTTTTCTGGAGCTTTTTGTTCTGCTGCTTTTCGACCTCCAGCCGGCGGCGCTTCTGCTCCAGCCAGCTGCTGTAGTTGCCTTCGAAGGGGATGCCCTCGCCGTGATCGAGCTCCAGTATCCACCCGGCCACATTGTCCAGGAAGTAGCGGTCGTGCGTGATGGCGATCACCGTGCCTTCGTAGCGCTCCAGATGCTGTTCAAGCCACTGCACCGAGTCGGCGTCGAGGTGGTTGGTGGGCTCATCGAGCAGCAGCACGTCCGGCTCCCTGAGCAGCAGCCGGCACAGCGCCACACGCCGGCACTCCCCGCCGGAAAGCACGCTGATCGGCGTTTCCTCAGGCGGACAGCGCAGGGCCTGCATCGCCATATGGAGCTTGCTGTCGAGGTCCCATGCGTTTTTCTGGTCGATCTTCTCCTGGAGTTTGGACTGCCGCTCAATTAACGCGTCGAAATCAGCGTCCGGCTCGCCAAACTGCTCGCTGATCTTTTCATATTCGCGGACCAGATCCACCAGTTCCTGGACACCTTCTTCCACGATGTCGCGGACGGTCTTGTCCGGGTCGAGTTCGGGTTCCTGCGGAAGGTGGCCGAACGTCACGCCCGATTTGGAGGTTATATGCCCCTCGTAGTTGTCGTCGAGTCCGGCAATGATGCGCAGCAGCGTGCTTTTACCGGATCCGTTGGCACCGATGATGCCTATTTTTGCGCCGTAGAAGAAAGAGAGATAGATGTCCTTCAGAACGCGCTGGTTCGGGCCCCAGGTCTTGCCTACGCCCGTCATGGAGAAAATGATTTTCTGATCGCTCACAATGTCGTGTTTTGCAGGTAAATGTTTTTGCAGGTAAATGTTCCGGTGATGGTGCCGCAATGCCGCATCATCGCCTGTATGCCGGGTGCTTCTGCCGCTGGTATCCGTAAGAAAATCAGACCGTGGCGTTGTCCGTAGCCGGTACGTCATCAAGACGCACGCCCACCAGCTTGCTGACGCCAACCTCCGGCATCGTCACCCCGTACATCATCTCGGATTTGTCCATCGTCGTCTTGTTGTGGGTGATGACGATGAACTGGGTGTCGTCGCTGAACTTCCTTAGCAATTTCGTGAAACGCAGGATGTTCGGATCGTCGAGGGGAGCGTCCACCTCGTCCATCACACAAAACGGGGAGGGCTTGACCAGGTAGATGGCAAAAAGAAGGGCGATGGCCGTCAGCGTTTTTTCACCCCCGGAGAGCTGCTCGATGACGCTGGGACGCTTGCCTCGCGGGTTGGCGATGATCTCGATCTTGGCCTCCAGCGGATCATCGGCCTGTTCGTCGATCACCAGATCGCAGTGGTCGTTTTCCTCAAACAGGGTGTTGAACACGGTGCGGAAATTCTCGCGGATGGCGCGGAAGGTTTTGTTGAACCGCTCCTGGGCTTTCTGGTTGATCTCCTGGATGGTCTCGATCAGCTGTTCCTCGGCGCTTTCGAGGTCGCGGATCTGCTCTTCGAAATGATCGAGCCGCTGCCTCTCTTCGTCGTACTCCTTGATGGCCAGCGGGTTCACCTCGCCGATATTCTTAAGGCGCTGCCGGAGCGTGAAGATGGTCTCCTGCGCCGTGGAGATGTCCGTGTTCTCAGGAAGCTGCTCCTCGATCTGGTCGATGGTCAGGCTGTAAGTTTCCCAGACGTGATCGTTGATGTTTTTCTGCTCCATTTCCAGCTTGGATTTGGCCAGCTCCAGCGAGTAGAGCAGCTCCTGGCTGGAATCCTTCTTGCGGCGCGCTTCCTTGAGGTTCTCCTCGAGCAGGTTGATCTTCCCGCGCTGGCGGGCACACGCCTCTTCGGCCTCATTGTACTCTTTTTCCGCCGTCTCCTTGTGGATGAGCTGTCCGCGCAGTTCGTCCTCGGCCAGCTCCAGCTGCTCACGCAGGGAAATGATCTCGTTTTTGCTGGATTTGGCCTGTTCGGCCCGCTGCGACAGCCGGTCCTTGATGGCCTGGACATCCGACTCATAGCGAGCGATATCGCGCTTGAGCGTGGCAACCCGGTTTTCGGCGTTCTGGAACCGCAGGGCCACGTCGTTGAAACGGGTCTGGGACCGCTGCAGGATCTCCTCCTTCTCGTTGAGCGCGGACTTGAGCGACACCTCCTGCCGTACCGCCGACTCCAGCTCGCTGTTAAGCTTTTCCAGTTCCGGGGTGATCTGCGTGCGCTCCTCGCCGGCCTTGCGCACGGTCTCTTTCAGTTCCCCGACCCGTTGTTCCAGCTCCTGGACGTTTTTCCGGTAGAAATCGGCCTGATTCTGGGTGGATTCGGTGCGTGCCTCGTGCTTGCGGAGCCGGTCCGAGCACTCCCTCACGTGCTGCTGATGCGGTTGAAGGTCAAATTTGCGGTAGGATTCGATGAAATCGTCCAGTTGCACTTCGGCCTTTTCGATTTCCAGGGAGACGGCTTCCGCCTGCTGCCGCCGCTTTTCCACTTTTTCACGCAGGCCAATGCGCACCCCGGCATTTTTGTTGCTGCTGCCGCTGTAAATGAAGCCGTTTTGTGATGCCACATCGCCGCCGGCCGTCACAGCGGCCATCCGGTGCTTTGCAGCCAGCCGGACCGCATCCTCCAGGGAGTCCGTCAGCACAACATGTCCGAAAAAGAGCTGCTTGAGCGGTTCGAATGTCGCATCGCAGGTGACAAGATCTGACAGCGGGGTGGCGCCTTCCGGTGCGTCATCACCCGGTACCTTGTTACGGTCCTCACCATGGCCTTTCCCGGCGGAAATGCGGTTCAGCGGGACTATGGTCACCCGCCCCTTGTCTTTTTTGCGAAGCAGGCCGAACGCCCGGACCGCCTCCTCTTCGTTGGCGGTGATCACGAAATTGGCGGCATCCCCGAGCACGGCTTCCACTGCCGCAGCGTGTTTCTCGCCGCTTGAAAAAACATCGCTGACCAGCTCAAGCATCGAGAAATCATCGCGGTGCTCCCGCAGGTACTGCACTCCGGCGGGATGGGCGTCCGACGACTCGGCCAGGCCTTTAAGCAGCTCGTACTCGGACCGGTACGCATCCTGCCGGCTTTGCAGTCCGCGGATCTCGTCCTTATGCTGATTGATCCGGTTGAGCAGCTGCTCCCGCTCCGTGCGCGCCTGTTCGAGCTGTTTTTCGGCTTCTTCGTATTCCTGCAGAAACAGGTCATGGCGCGCTTCCATGCCCTCTTTCTCCTCGATAAAGGAAGCCGCTTTTTCACGGCTCTCGCCGAGCTGCTTTTGCAGCCGCTGCTCCTGTTCTTCGGCGTTCTCAACGCGGGATTCCAAACGTACCTGCAGGTTTTGCAGTTCACTGATACGCCGGCGGGCCTCGCTGTGCTGCCGCGCAGCCGTGTCCAGCTCTCCGCGCACCCGTCCTACCTGCCGGCGGCTGTCTTCCAGCGATGTCTCGGCGGTTTCATGCTCCCCGCGCACCTGCTCCAGCTCCGCTTCGGCGCGCTGCAACTCCTCCTCGTTGGATTTCAGGTTTTTGCGCAGTTCGCGGATCTCGTTTTCGGCCTGGTAAATATCCTGTTCATAGCGCTGGATCACCGTTTCTTCGGTTTTGATCTTCTCCTCCGCAACACGCATGTTCGTGCGGATCTCCTGGATGCCGCTGTTGATCCGTTCGACCTTCCGGCGCACCTCGTTCTGTGTCCGCTCTTTGCCGATCAGGGCCTCGTGCGCTTCCTCTTCATTCCTCTCCAGCATCTCAAGCCGGTTCTGCAGCTCCTCTTTGGTCGAAGAAACACTGGCGATCCGCTCCAGCAGCGGGTTCAGTTCGCCGCGCACACTCTGGTACTCCTGGCGGGATACGGCCTTGTCCAGGAACTCAAGTTCCTCCTGGTATTTGCGGGCCCGTTCGGCACGGGACGCCTGGGACTGGAGGGATCGCGTCTTCTTGCGCACTTCCACCAGGATGTCCTCCATCCGCTGCAGGTCGGCACGCGTATCCGACAGTTTCTTCAGGGTCTGCTTTTTACGCTCCTTGAACTTGGTGATGCCTGCCGCTTCCTCGAACAGCCGTCGGCGGTCGTTGTGCTTGTCGTTCAGGATGTCGTCGACCATCTTCAGCTCGATCACCGAATAGGCGTTCGGACCCATGCCCGTATCCATGAACAGATCGTTGATGTCCCGAAGCCGGCAGGGCTTGTTGTTGAGCAGATATTCGCTCTCGCCGGACCGGTACAGGCGCCGGGTCATGGTGATGTCGGTGAACTCGGTAGGCAACACTCCCCGGTTGTTGATGATCGTCAGCGACACTTCGGCCATGCCCAGGGCTTTCTTGGCAGCGGTGCCGTTGAAGATGACGTTGGTCATGGCTGCGGACCGGAGCAGGGTGGGACGCTGCTCGCCAAGCACCCATCGCAGGGCGTCCACGATATTGGACTTGCCGCACCCATTGGGACCGACAATTGCTGTGATGCCGCTGTCGAACTTGACCTTCGTTTTGTTGGCAAAACTTTTAAAGCCTTGCAGTTCGAGTTGGGCAAGATACATGAGATAGTGACTTCGATAAAACGATTAAACGGTCATGATCTCTTCTTCCTTGTCCTTGAGCATCTGGTCAACGCTGGAGATAAAGGAATCGGTCATTTTCTGGAGCTCTTCCTCGGCCTCGAAACGGGAATCTTCGGGGAGCGACTCCTCTTTTACGATCTTTTTGACCTCATCCTTGATTTCCCGCCGGGTGTTGCGGATGCTTACACGGGCTTCCTCGGCCTTGTCGCGGGAAACTTTGACAAGTTCTTTTCTGCGCTCCTCGGAAAGGACGGGAAGGGGGATTCGGATCAGGGTGCCGTCGTTGTTGGGGTTCAGGCCGAGGCCGGACGTCATGATCGCCCGTTCAATTTGGCGAATGGATGATTTGTCGAACGGTTCGACTGTCAGCAACCGGGCATCTGGTGCCGAAATGTTGGCAAGCTGGTTGAGTGGGGTCTGCGTTCCGTAATACTCCACTTTGATCCCGTCAAGCAACGCCGGGGTGGCCTTGCCGGCACGGATATGGCCAAGTTCTTTTTTCAGGAAAGCTATCGCATCTTTCATCTTTCCATTTGCATCGTCAAGATAGGGCTGTAATTCCGCAATCATAATATCAGGTAATAGTGGTGGGATATTCGGTTCAATTGCGAAATATATAACAAATTGGCGAAAAAAAAAGCAGAGGTCAGTCCCAGTAGACGCGGGTCCCGACCGGCTCGCCCTGGACGATTTTCACGAGGTTCTGGCGCTGGTCCATATTGAACACGATGAAAGGCGTCTTGTTGTCGCGGCAAAGCGTGAATGCGGTCAGGTCCATAACGGAAAGCTGCAGTTTCAGCACCTCATCACCGCTGATGGATTCGAACTTGACGGCTTCGGGATTTTTTTCGGGGTCGGAATCGTAGATGCCGTTGACCCGGGTTCCCTTCAGGATGGCCTCCGCTTCAATTTCGATGGCACGGAGCGAGGCGGCCGTATCCGTGGTGAAGTAGGGGTTGCCGGTGCCGGCCCCGAAAATGACAACGCGGCCTTTTTCAAGGTGACGGATCGCACGGCGCCGGATGTAGGGTTCGGCAATCTGCTCCATGCGGATGGCCGACATGAGCCGGGTATGGATGCCCTTGCGCTCCAGCGCATCCTGAAGCGCCATACTGTTGATCATGGTGGCCATCATGCCCATGTAGTCGCCCTGGACCCGGTCCATACCCTGCGTGGCTCCTTTCACACCACGGAATATGTTGCCGCCGCCGATGACAATGGCTATATCGGTTCCGGTTTCTTTCGCATCCCGGATCTCATTGGCGTACTGCGTGAGTACGTCACCGTCGATGCCATGGCCCTGCTTGCCGAGCAGGGATTCTCCGCTTAGTTTCAGGAGGACTCTTTTGTACGGTTTCACAATAACACTCCGGTTTCTTGATTTGAAAAATTGGGATGGTACGGTTCCGGGGAATCGTATCCCGGGCATCAGAGACTCAACGCTGCGGTGTACGGAAAGGTACGCAGAATCAGCTGACGGATAAAAAAAAGGCCGCCAATGAGGCAGCCTTTTCTCAAATCTGACAGCTTACTGTCCGCCGAGCTGGATGCGGACAAATGATTTGACCATCGGGGCACCCGCCTGCTTCAGGTAATCCTGAACGGCAAGGGTGCCGTCTTTCACGAACTTCTGCTCAAGCAGCACGCGCTCCTCAAAGAAGCGCCGCATCTTGCCCATAGCCGCCTTCTCGGCGATCTCGGCAGGCTTGCCTTCGTTGATCAGCTGTTCGCGGGCGATCTCCTTCTCTTTCTCGAGAAGGGAGGCATCCACACCGTCACGGTTGACGGCCAGCGGATTCATGGCGGCAATCTGCATGGCCACGTCCTTGGCAATCTCGGGGTTGGAAACCTCTCCCTCAAACTCTACTAGTACGCAGAGTTTGTTTCCAGGGTGGATGTAGTCGAAGATCTGCCCCTCGGAAGTCAGGATCTCGAACCGGCCGATATCGATTTTTTCGCCGATTTTGCCGACCAGATCCTTCAGCTTGTCGGCAACGGTGAGGTCGCCGGAACGGGCCTGGAGAAGGGTTTCCCGGTCGCCCGGCTCTTCTTCGAATGCCACCTTGGCAAAGTCCATGGCATATTGCACGAACTCTTCGTTTTTGGCGACAAAGTCGGTCTCGCAATTGAGTTCAAGGGCAACGGCTTTCTTGTGATCACCGGAGATCATGGAAACGATGACACCCTGATTGGCTTCACGGTCGGCGCGTTTTTCAGAGACCTTCTGACCTTTTTTACGGAGAATTTCGATGGCTTTGGCCATATCGCCGTCGGATTCGGCAAGGGCCTTTTTGCAGTCCATCATTCCCGCACCGGTCTGGTCCCGGAGTTTTTTTACATCAGCAGCAGAAATACTCATGGTTTTTGGATCGGTTTTTAGTAGTTGAAACGAACATGACAGCCATCGGCTGACACTCAGGAGCATGATTACATCCTGTCATGTAAGATCATTCTGACAATATGAATCTGATTGATTTGAACAGATGGAACGGACTGTGAATAATTATTTCTCTTCCTTCGTATCGGCTTCGGCGGCTTCTTCCTTCGGTTCCTCGCCCGCGCCGGCACCGCCGGTTTTTTCTTCAGCCTTGGGCTTGTCCCCGGCTGTGCTTTCCGCCTTGCCCGCAGGCTTCTCACCGCCCGCAGGTTTCTCACCGCCCGCAGGCTTCTCACCGCCCGCAGGCTTCTCACCGCCCGCAGGTTTCTCACCGCCCGCAGGCTTCTCACCGCCCGCAGGTTTCTCACCGCCCGCATTCTTGTCAGCCGGTTCTTCGGATTTCACTTCCTGATCCTTTCCGGTGGATGCGACAGCGGCTTTTTCCGTAGCGGGAGCCGTTTTCGCCTTGCGGCTGCGCTTGCGACGCGTGGTTCTTACTTCGGTCTCGGCTGGTTGCTCGCCTTCTTCCCCGGCATCTTCCCGGCTGATGCTCTCGGCAGCCATCTGTTCCTGCTGATACGCCTCGCGCTCGGCCATGCCCTCAATGATGGCATCGGCCACATTGGAGGCGACAAGCTGGATCGCTTTGGCCGCATCGTCGTTGCAGGGGATGATGTAGTCGGGGACATCCGGGTCGCAGTTGGTATCCACCAGTGCGAAAATCGGGATGTTCAGCTTGAGCGCCTCGTTCACCGCGATGTTTTCCTTCACGATGTCGACCACAAACAGGGCCCCTGGGGGTCTCCCCAATTTGGAAATGCCACCCATCACATCCTCAAGTTTCTGCTTTTCCCGGTCGAGCATCAGACGCTCTTTCTTGGTGATGTTGTCGTAGGTGCCATCCGTCTGCATCGCATGGATCTCCTCCATGCGGGAAATGCTCTTTCGGATGGTCACAAAGTTGGTGAGCATCCCGCCCAGCCAGCGGTGGGTCACAAAAGGCATGTCGCATCGCTGCGCTTCCGTACGGATGATCTCCTGGGCCTGCTTCTTGGTCCCGACAAACAGGACTTTCTTTCCGGAACGGGCCACTTTCGTGATCTCGTCCAGTGATTCCTGAAGAAGGGCGTGGGTTTTGTTGAGGTCAATGATGTGGATCCCGTTGCGCTGCATGAAAATAAATTCACGCATTTTGGGGTTCCATCTTCTGGTCAGGTGGCCGAAATGTGCTCCCGATTTGAGAAGCTCTTCGACAGAGGCTGCTTTTGCCATGATTGCTAGGAGTTGTATGTTGAGGTTTGTCCACTATGCAGGTCACCCTCATGGACAAATCCATTCACCCGTACGGGATCCCGGACACCCAGCCATGAGTCGCTGCATATGTGTGATAATGATTTCGGTAAGTTGAAAATCAGCGCTTGGAGAACTGGAACTTCTTCCGTGCCTTCGGCTGGCCGTATTTTTTACGTTCGACCATCCTGTCGTCCCGGGTAAGCAGGTCGAGGGACTTCAGTGCGCTGTGCGTTTCCGGCTCAAGCGTGTTCAGAGCGCGGGCAATGCCCAGCTGTACAGCATCAGCCTGTCCGGTAACGCCACCGCCCCGAACCGTGACCTTGACATCGTATTTGCCAGTGGTTTCGGTGACCTTGAACGGCAGGTTGACGGCGATCTGCTGCGATGGCAGCACAAAATAGGTCTCGAACGGTTTGTTGTTGACCAGGATCTCCCCCTTGCCGGGCTGAACGTACACGCGTGCAGTAGAAGTTTTTCTGCGGCCGATAAAAGATTGATTAGCCATGTTCAGAGTTCGATTTTTTCAGGTTTCTGCGCGACCAGAGTGTGCTCCGGTCCGGCAAAAACACGCAGATTGGTTAGGATTTTTCGGCCGAGCCGGTTTTTGGGAAGCATACCCTTGACCGCATTGCGAACAAGAAAAGTAGGATCTTTTTTCAGCATCTCCTCCGGAGTGGCGAACCTTGCTCCTCCCGGATATCCGGAATGGCGGAAATACTGCTTGTCCTGCATTTTCTTTCCGGAAAGACTCACTTTTTCCGCATTGATAACAATGACGTTGTCGCCGGTATCCATGTGGGGAGTGAACTCGGGTTTGTTTTTGCCCCGGAGAATGGAAGCAACTTTGCTCCCAAGACGACCCAGAGGCTGACCTTCTGCATCCACTACCAGCCATTTCTTCCGGATGTCATCAGGTTTGGCCGAATATGTTTTGAAGCTCTCGGTATTCACGGTGATATATTTTTAGAATCGCTAAATAAAACATGTTTTATGATAAGTCTGGAAAGATAAAAGATTATTGCAAATCTTGCAAATAAGGAATCATCCCGGAATTCCACCGGATGCCTGCAGCATGCCGTCGCGCGGATCCACGGAAAAACGCGATGCTCATTCTGTTGCGCAAGAGTTCTGTACGTGGGAATACGTCGTGGAAAAGCGCTTCGCAAATGTTTTTTTTGTTTGCATTTCATTTTGGGTTGACCCATATTGCAATTGCATGCTCTCCTTGTGGTGAGCGTGCTTACAGGGACATGATAAAAGGGCGTATTACTCGTTAATGCGCCCTTTTTGTATGGTGCGCCCGACAGGGCGCATCCGCTTGGGAGTGAAAGCCTCCTGTGCACCCGACAGGGGGAAGCATTAGCCGAACGGCAAGGGTGTCCACCGC
>SL_8KL_010_SEDDRAFT_10003525_pt1 | contig 12877 bp, 14 predicted proteins | sample SodLakKL_010_SED_4_FD_11160 | JGI IMG/M metagenome (IMG submission 11160) | reverse complement strand
ATCAAAAAATTTGACAATAAAAAAATCAGGAGACCGTTTATTTAAGCCGTTCCTGATATAATTAAGACATAATATTTACTTTATAAGTGTCGAAAACCCGGCCCGGGGTAAAATAATTAAATAATTTTTTTTAAAAAAATATTGAAATATCTATTGACAAGAGTCGCACTCCATGCTATTATAATTCTACCAGGTTCCGAGAGACTGAAAGGTGAGCCGGGTCTGGTTCGAAGGGAAAGGCCGGTAGAAGGAAAGGGCGAAAGCACTGATTTGGAAGCCGGTAATGTCCAAGAGAATCAGGCAGCTGATGGGAACGGTAGTGGAAAGGTAAAAAGTAGGGTAAAACCAAACTTTACCGGGAAACGCCGGAAAACCGCAGCGCAGGATCTGAATAAACTGGCCCGAGATTGAAGAAGTTGTCTGTAGAGGCAGCGGAAAACAATCAGAGAAGGTTGGTGGAAAGGGATACTGCAGGTAAAACCGCAGGTCAGTTGGAACCTGGTTTTATTATGTACTTTTTTACTTGGGACGCTTAAGTTCTGCAATTAATTGTAGGTTGCGGTATTTTTCATTGTAATCAAGACCGTAACCAACCACAAAAATGTTGGGAATATCGAACCCTTTATAATCCACCGGAACTTCAACTATGCGGCGTGCCTCCACATTAAGCAGAGTACAAACTTTTAACCCGGCCGGATTTCTTGTTTTCAAATTGCGCAGCAGGTAACCAAGGCTTAACCCGGTATCAACAATATCTTCCACGATGAGGACCTGTTTATCACTGATACTCACGTCAAGATCCTTGGTGATGCGGACTACCCCGGTTGAACTGGCCTGTTCGCTGTATTGCGATATGCTGATAAAATCAATGGCAAAGGGTATGTTCATCTTGCGAGTTAGATCAATCAAAAAATAAGTGCTTCCACGCAGAACACCAATCATGACTAATTCCTGACCGGCATAATCCTCTGAAATTTTTTTACCAAGCTCAATAATTTTTTCTTCTATCTGTTCCTGAGTTACTATTACTTTTAATTGATTATCATCATACGGTTTTAGTTCACTCAATCTTTATCTCCTTCTTCCTGATCCTGATCTATGCTGTGCTTTTTGAGCAAACTTTCAAATCCTCTCTTATCAATCAGCCTGACATTAATATGCGGGTAAAGCTCTTTCATCCGTCTTATTTTGCGGTTCTTTTTCCAAACCTGCTTTGGCTTTTGGGTGGTTAGCTCGATATAAAGATCTTGATCAGGCAAATAAAAATCGGGAGAAAACGCTTCAACCACGTTTCCCTCACTGTCCCATTCCAACAGAAAAGTTTGCGGCTCATACTCCCATTGAATTCGATAAAAATCGAGCATGTGGGCAAACTCTTCTTCACTCGGATGCATAAACTGGTCCGCTTCTTCATCTGCCGGAGATGTTAATACACTGTCTTCAATTTCAGCGCTGGCAGGCCCATCTTTTAATTCCCGTGGTTCGGCATGGATCCTGTAAGCTGCTACAATTATATCGGCAGCATCTTCAAGCCCCATGTCTTCGGTGTTTAAGACCAGGTTATATAAACGCAGGTTGTTCCAGTTAACATCAAAAACCTGGCGATAATAACGGTTCATATTACGATCCTGTTCTTTGACCAGCTTAACCGCTGTCTCTACATTAAGATCATATAATTTGGTGACCCGTTGAACCCGCTGGGTAAACTGGGCAATTAGCCTGACGTGCAGGGCCGGTGGATAGTCACGGAAGAGAAACAGGCCTCCCCGTCCTAAAATTACAAGGTGTCTGCGGATAGCCAAATCGTAAAGATATTCATGCATGGCATCAATATATTGGCGTCCACTTTGATCTTCACTGCTTTTCAAATCCAGATCCTCTAACCGCGAGGTTGGCTTGGTAATACCATGCTCCGACAAACCCTGCACTACCATTTCCTTATTTACTAAAAGAAAGCCCGTTTTTTCAGACACCAGGCGGGCGATACTTTCGCCTCCGCTGCCAAACTCGCGCGAAATAGTGATAATACCCAAGAACAAACCCCCAGCTTATTATTTGAGAAAACCGCTGATAATCGCTTCTTCAGCCTCCTCTTCGGTCAGGCCGAGAGCCATCAGTTTAATCAACTGTTCTCCGGCAATTTTACCAATTGCCGCTTCATGAACCAACTCTGCTTCAGAGTTTTCCGCCCATATCTCAGGCACTGAGCGTACCGTGGCCTGGTCCATTATAATTGAATCACATTCAACATGGCCGCGGCCCGGTCCATAAGCCAAAAGACGCGGAAAAAAACTTTGCTTTGAGGATCCCTGGGCCACTGACCGGGAAACTATCCGGGCAGCACTTTCTTCTTCCATCAGTTTAACCACTATATCCGAGTTCGCCGTCTGATTACCATCGGTAAGCAGGCGTTCGTACATAACCAGGCGCCCCCCTGCTTTCACCTCGACTTCAGTAACCCGGTTGGTATGGTCAACCCCGCGGATCTGAACCAGTTCCAGTTCAGCGTATCCGCCTTCTTCCACCACAAGCACAGTCTTCGGGTTGAGAACCCGCTTCCCGCCTTCTTCACCCTCGCCGAAGTGTTTTTCGGTATAAATCAGGCGGGCATTTTTGCGGACGATTATTTCATGAACCCCATCATGCTGGGCATCCCCGGAACCCGGATTATGAATACCACAGCCTGCAACAAGGGTAATATTTGCTCCGGCCCCAATATCGATTTTATTGTAAACCAGGTCAGAAAGATCTGTTTCAGTCATAATGACCGGGATATGAACCGTCCCTTCTTTCCCTTCAGCAACAATCACATCAATACCGGGTTGATCTTTTTTCGGATTTATCTCGATTCCTTCCAATGAGCGTCTCTCAATACCCTGCCCGTCCTTACGGATATTAAATGCCCCCGGTGGTTCTCCATGCAGATCGGCTACTTCTTCCAACAACTTTTTATCGAGGGCATTCAGCATAGGCTTCTTCCCCCAATCGGCAATTACTACGGCAGGCGCATTCAGCGCTCGCTTTAATCTGCGGCCAGATCTCCTCACGATTGCCGCGCATACTTACAGTTCCATCTTGAATAAGGACAATTTCATCGACCATATTTAAAATCTTTTCCTGGTGCGAAATCACCACCGTAGTGGTATCTTCACGGTGACTATTTCCGATCACATCGATTAACCGTTCAAAGCTCCACAGGTCAATCCCGGCCTCGGGTTCATCAAAGATGCGCACCTTCGGGTTTTGAGCCAGCAAAGTGGCGATTTCTATACGCTTAATTTCACCGCCTGATAAACTATTGTCCAAAGTGCGCTCCAGGTAATCTTCCGGACAAAGACCAAGGTCCCGTAAAACCTGGCAGTTCACCTGGTCAGAATGCTTCATGGCAATCTCAAGCATATCTTTAACGGGCATCCCTTTAAATCGGGGCGGATGTTGAAAGGCATAACCTATCCCCTTGCGGGCCCGTTCTGTAATCCCCAGTTCTCCGACATCTTGCCCGTTATAAATAACCCGGCCCGTGGTCTGTTTGTAAATCCCCATGACCACCCGGGCCACGGATGATTTACCGCTGCCGTTCGGGCCGGTCAAGGCGTACATTTTCCCGGCTTCAAATTGAAGGTTGAGATCATGTAATATCGGTATTTTCTGTTCATCAACATCTAATTCCAGGCTTATATTCTCCAGCGAAATCATTAAGTAATAATCTCCTTTCAGAGTTTGCAGATTATTCTACAGCAATCTATTTTTATATTCGACAAGAGGGTTTTTATTCCTGCTACACTTATTTACAGCTGAGTGAACCTTTGATTTGACCCACCCCAACTTCCAACCTGGTAATACCTTTTCTAATAAGAACGATATAATTTAAAAATGTAGTGCTTGAGTACACAAAAGGCATTGACAAAGTTGATCAATCCCTATATAATCTAATGTAGTAACAGTGACTACATTAGGGCGTGATTATTATGAAGAAAAATTACATTGGCATCCGTGAGGCCAGGATTAACTTAAGCAGACTGATTCGGGATGTCCGGGATGGCATGGAAATTATCATCACCGATCGCGGTATTCCCGTGGCAAAAATAGTGCCTGCAGATGGACAAAGCCTGTCACTGGAGGAAAGGCTCAAAAATTTTGAAAGCTGCGGTTTAATTGAACCGGGTCCGCAGGTAAAAGAACCGGCCGGTTCTCCTATTGAACTGCCCCCGGAATTTACCGAACAGCACATCCGCAAGGAGAGTGATCAGGAGGAGAGCGACCATGAATGAGAGATTGTCCGTTATATATTGGGATTCTTCCGCCCTCCTGTCTTATCTCTTTAAGGATAAGTACAGCGATGTAGCAATGGAAAAGGCCCGCCAAAAAGGCGTTCACCTGTTGACTACGCTAACCATCGCTGAAGTCTATACGGTAATCAGCCGTATCCAGAGGGAACGCTTGCTGCCGGAGATGCTAGTTGATTCATTGTATGATTTGCTTGAATCGGGACCGTGGAGCAAGTTAAACATCGTTCCCGATAGTATGGAACTAAGGAAACTGGCTCGCCGGTGGCCGCTGAGGGGTTCTGAACTATGGCACCTGGCTGCGGCAAAAACGCTGCAGCAGGAGTTTCCCGAGTTGATGATTTTAACCTTCGACCGGGAACTGGCCTGGGCATCAAGAGGAGAAAAATTAAAACTTTGTAGCACTGTTAAATAATCAGTGAAAGGGGATTCAAAATATGAAAATGTGGCGATGTGAAGTCTGTGGGTACTTGCATGAAGGGGAGGAACCTCCCGATATCTGTCCCAAGTGCGGAGCTCCGAAAGAAAAGTTTGAACTGCTTGATGAAGAAGAAGCAGAAATGATGCGTGATGCTCTGGCCACCAGGGAAAAATACAACCAGATCTATGAGCACCTGGAGGCAATTAATAAGATTGCCCAGGAAGGAATCGATTTAAACTTAGATGATGGATGCAACCAGATCTTTGGCCAGACTCAACAAGACATTGAGAGTATCCATAAAAAAATCAAAGAAGAGCTGGCCGGCCATGCCGGAGAATGCATCTGGGTCAAAGTGGCCAGTGACGGATTGCTTGAATAAGATTATAAATATTTATATCAGAAGGCATATAAAGGTATCATAAATAGATTAATGATAAAAAGTTTGGAGCGAACCTATCATTTAACAGGTTGCTATCATTTAACAGGTTAATTGAAAAGAGGTTTACTCCATAATAAAAAACCATTCAAAGAAAGGAAATGAGGTGAACGTTTATGGGTAAAACAATAGGAATTGACCTTGGGACTACCTTTTCAGCAATTGCGGTAGTCGAAGGTGGAAAATCTGATGTTATAACCAATGCAGAGGGCTCGAGAACCACTCCCTCGGTTGTAGCTTTTAAAGACTCCGGGGAAAGGTTGATCGGGCAGGTGGCCAGAAGACAGGCTGCCTTAAATCCGGAGAATACCCTGTTTTCCGTCAAGCGTTTTATCGGGCGCCAGTTTAACGAGGTTGAAGCTGAACGCAAACTGGTTCCCTACAATGTCGTGGCTGGGCCGAACGATGCGGTGCGGTTTCAGGTCAATGACAAGCAATTCGCACCGGAAGAAATTTCGGCTATGGTTCTTAAAAAACTGGTCGAAGATGCTTCCGCTCATTTGGGCGAACAGGTAACCGATGCTGTAATCACGGTGCCGGCTTACTTTAATGACGCCCAGCGCCAGGCAACCAAGGACGCCGGTAAAATTGCCGGATTAAACGTCCTGCGTATTATTAACGAGCCAACCGCAGCCTCAATGGCTTACGGGCTTGACAAAAAAACAAACGAAACCATCCTGGTCTTCGACCTGGGCGGAGGCACATTCGATGTTTCGATTTTAGAAGTCGGCGAAGGGGTCTTTGAGGTAAAATCAACTCATGGTGACAGCCACCTCGGTGGCGACAATTTCGATAAAGTGATTGTCGATCACCTCGCTGATGAGTTCAAGAAAGACCAGGGCATTGATCTGCGGGAAGATAAACAAGCCCTGCAAAGATTAATCGAAGCAGCAGAAAAAGCAAAAGTTGAACTGTCTTCGACCATGGAAACTCAGATCAGCGTACCATTTATCACCGCTGATTCGAGCGGTCCGAAACACCTGGACACAAAACTAACCAGGGCCAAGTTCGAAGACCTGACTCATCACCTGGTTGAAAGAACCCGTCAGCCCATCAAAAACGCTTTAGATGACGCCAAGTTAGCCGAAAGTGACATTGACGAAATCATACTGGTCGGCGGATCGACCCGCATACCGGCAGTTCAAAAGCTGGTTAAAGAGATGATCGGTAAGGACGCGAACCAGAGCGTTAATCCTGACGAGGTTGTCGCGCTTGGCGCAGCTATTCAGGGCAGCGTGCTGGCCGGAGAAACAGAAGATGTCGTGCTGCTTGATGTTACTCCTCTCTCCCTCGGTATTGAAACCCTGGGCGGAGTAATGACTAAAATAATTGAACGCAACTCGACCATTCCGACCCGGCACAGCGAAGTCTTTTCGACAGCTGAAGATAATCAACCGGCTGTAGACATCCACGTCCTGCAGGGTGAACGTGAGCTTGCCAGGGATAACCGTTCACTTGGTCAGTTCAAACTGGAAGGAATCCCGCCTGCGCCGCGTGGTGTGCCGCAGATCGAAGTCTCTTTTGACATCGATGCCAACGGCATCCTGAAAGTAGGCGCTAAAGATAAAGGAACCGGAAAAGAACAGGCCATTACAATCAGCGGCTCAACTAACCTTGACCAGAGTGAAATCGAAAAAATGGTCAATGAAGCGAATAAATACAGTGAAGAAGATAAAAAACGCCGCCAGGAAATTGAAGAACGCAACCAGGCGGACAGTATGGCCTACCAGGTTGAACGTCAGCTGAACGAGATGGGCGACAACCTGCCGGCCAATGAAAAAGAAAGAATCGAGAAAATAATAGCTGACTTAAGGGAAGCAATCAAAAATGATGAAGCAATCGACAAAATCCGCAACCTGCACAGTGATCTGCAGCAGGCAGCGCATTCAATGTCGGAGCAAGCTTATCAGAAAACAACAGCCGGCAGCGCTGGCGGACCTGAACAATCAGCCGGCAGCACTGGCGGAAGCGAAGGTAACGATGATGTGGTCGACGCCGACTATGAAGAACAATAAAGCAGTAAACCTCTGATTAATTTGAGGCCCAAAAGGTTCAGGAACAGGGCCGGATCTGCATAAGGATACTCCGGCCCTGTTTCATAAACCAAAGTTGGAGGTATGAATATGAAAGACAAAAACAATAATCAAGAACGGGAAGAAGTTCTCTTCTCAGAACAAGCAGAACAGGTTGAAAAAAATGAAAGTAGCGAGCCTGAAAAAGAAAACAGTCAGGAAACTGTCAAACTAAAAAAACAGGTAGAAACTTTGCGCCGGGAACTTGAAGATGAAAAGCAAAGGCATCTCAGAACCCGGGCTGATTTAGATAACCTGCGTAAACGCATGTATCGCGAAACTGAAACAAAAAGTATTTATGCTAAAAAAGATATTTTGCTCGACCTGTTAACCTTTTTAGATTTCTTTGAAAAAGCCCGAAAACAAGTTCAGGATCCGGCTGCGGCAGAAGGGATTAATATAATAGCCCGACAGTTTCATGAACTTCTTAATAAACACGGGGTCAAGCCAATTGATTGCCTCGGCAAAGAATTCGACCCCGCCGATCAGGAAGGAATCGGTTATATTGAAACCGAAGAATATCCAGAAGGCTGTGTGGCAGAAGAAATCTGCCCCGGTTATAAACTGGGAGAAATTTTACTAAAACCAGCCCGGGTGATGGTAGCCCGGAACCCTGACGACACGCAGGTAACAGAAAAGGAAGATGAAAAATAGCAGCAGTCCGGGCTTAGCATCGTCAAAATAAAGGTCTGTATGCCCTGCTGATTGCAGGTTTTTGAACTATTGACGAGTAAGAAACCCGGGCAGTAATATGCTGCCGATGGAGGAATTTGTATGTCAGTAAAATATCAAGACTACTATGAAGTGCTGGGTGTAGATCGCAACGCCTCTGAAAAAGAAATCAAGAGCGCTTACCGGAAGATGGCCCGTAAATGGCATCCTGACCTGCATCCGGCCGGTGAAAAAGAAAAAGCGGAAGAAGAATTTAAGAAAATAAACGAAGCTTATGAAGTATTAATCGACCCCGAAAAACGAAAACGCTATGATCAGTTGGGCAGCCGGTGGAAGGACGGTCAGGATTTTCAGGGCCACCCCGGTGCTGAGGGAATGCATTTCTATAGCTCCGGTGATTTTGAAGGCGGCGGATTTCAAAGCTCCTTCGGGGGCGGTTTCAGCGACTTTTTCAAAATGTTTTTCGGTGAAGAAGCTGCAGCCGGAATGGGCGGATCTTCTGGAATGGGCGGAAGAACCGGGCGTACCGGCCGAACCGCTCAGCGTGGGCCGGTCAAAGGCGAAGACTTAGAAAGCGAAATAGAACTAACCCTCGAAGAAGCCTATAAAGGGGTGAACAAATCAATTCGGGTCAGTGGAGGATCGGTCTGCCCCACCTGCGGTGGAACCGGCACCAGCGGACGCAGTTTCTGTGCCCAGTGTGGTGGAACCGGTAGCAGGCCTGACCAAAAGACCCTGGATGTCCGGGTACCGGCCGGAGTAAAAGAAGGCAGCCGTATTCGCCTGAAAGGACAGGGCGGCGATGGCCTGAGCGGTGCGCCAAAAGGTGACCTGTTTTTGAAAATCCGCCTGCGTCCTCACCCTGTTTTCAGGCTTAATGGAGATAACGTTGAAGTTGATGCTGTGATCAGACCCGACCAGGCTGTCTTCGGAGCTAAAATACCGGTTCAAACCCTGGACGGGCAAGTCAGTCTAAAGGTCCCACCGGGCAGCCGCAACGGCAGTAAACTGCGTCTCCGCGGAAAAGGCTTTCCCGGAAAAAATAAAACCCGTGGAGACCAATTCGTGCGCCTGGTCATTAATATTCCTGCTGATTTGAGCGAGGAAGAAAAAAATCTTTATAAGCAGCTCTATGAAATGCGTAAAGGTGGGGAGTGATCGATATGAAACTGGTTCGCATCCACTGCCATACTGACGTTGAAGAGAAAGTAACTGAATGCCGCCTGGAGTATCATCCTGACCTGCTCGCTATTTATCAAGAAATGGGCATTATCAACTTAGATAAAGATAAAACGATGCATTATGAAGACTTGCGCCGCCTAAATAAAATACTACGGCTGAAGAGAAATACCGGAGTCAACACAGTTGGCGCAGCAATTATTGTTGATTTACTGGATAAAATAGAAAATCTGCAGGATGAAATAGAAAACCTGCGCAAAAAAGTGGGTGATTAAAAATGAATTTAGATCGCATTACCAACAAAACAAGAGAAGCGCTGACTACGGCCCAGGAACTGGCCGTTAACAGAGGCCACCAGGTGGTCGGCCCGAAACACCTTCTGGCCGCACTGCTTGATCAGGAAGATGGCCTGGCCGGCCGGTTTCTGGAACATGCAGGCCTTGATTTTAACGCTTTCAAAGATGGGCTAGAAAAAATGCTCAAAGCAATCCCGAGTGTTTCGGGCTACGATGGTCCGCTGCAAATGAGTTCATCGATGGCTCGAATTCTCTCCAGAGCAGAGCAGGAGGCAAAACAGCTCAAAGATGAATATGTCAGCGTAGAACATATCCTTTTGGCTATGACAGAGGAAAGCGATGAGGACTTGAAAAAGCTTTTCAGCGAATTCAAGCTCGATCGCGATACCCTGTTAAATACATTTAGATCTGTGCGCGGCTCACAACGCGTAACCAGCGATAACCCGGAAGAAACCTATGAAGCGCTGCTGCGCTACGGACGGGACCTGACCGATCTGGCTTCCCGTGGTAAGCTTGACCCGGTCATCGGCAGAGATGATGAAATCCGCCGGGTTATGGAAATATTATCAAGAAGGACTAAAAATAATCCGGTCCTGATCGGTGATCCCGGAGTCGGAAAAACAGCAGTAGCCGAAGGCCTGGCCCGGAGAATCATCGCCGGAGATGTGCCTGAAGGATTGAAAGATAAAAAAGTGATTGCCCTTGATATAGGAGCAATTATTTCCGGGGCCAAATATCGGGGTGAATTTGAAGAAAGGCTCAAAGCAGTCTTAAAAGAAGTTCAGGACGCAGAAGGCAAAATCATTTTATTTGTCGATGAACTACACACTGTGGTGGGAGCCGGTGCTGCTGAAGGTGGGATGGATGCCAGCAACCTGTTAAAACCGATGCTGGCCCGCGGAGAGCTGCAATGTATAGGGGCAACTACTGTCAGTGAGTACCGTAAGTATATTGAAAAAGATGCTGCCTTAGAAAGACGCTTCCAACAAGTTATGATTAATCAACCATCAGTGGAAGATTCCGTTTCGATTCTGCGTGGACTTAAAGAGCGCTACGAGGTGCATCATGGGGTCCGTATCCAGGACAGCGCCCTAATTTCAGCGGCTACATTATCGGATCGTTACATTAGCGACCGTTTCCTGCCGGATAAGGCGATTGACCTGGTAGACGAAGCTGCAGCCCACCTCCGCACTCAGATTGACAGCATGCCCGCTGCTTTAGACGAAATCACCCGCCGGGTCATGCAGCTTGAAATCGAAGAAGCCGCATTAACTAAAGAAAAAGATCAGGCTTCCCAGGACCGTCTGGAAAAGCTGCAGCAGGAACTAGCCGATTTACGCAGTCAAGCTGACGCAATGAAAGCCCAGTGGCAGACTGAAAAACAATCTATCGCCAGGGTCCGTTCACTGAAAAGGGAAATTGATGAAGTGCGCACTGAAATAGAAAAAGCGGAAAGAGAATACGACCTGAACAGGGCTGCTGAACTAAAATACGGTCGCCTGAACGAACTGGACCGGCGTCTGCAGTCTGAAGAAGAACACCTGGCCGGCAAACAAAAACAAGATATGCTTTTAAACGAGGAAGTCAGTGAAACTGAAATTGCCCAGGTAGTCAACCGCTGGACCGGTATCCCGGTCAGCCGTCTGCTCGAAGGAGAGCGCGACAAACTGGTCCGCTTAGATGATATTCTCCACGAGCGGGTCATCGGGCAGGATGAAGCAGTCAGCGCTGTGGCAGATGCTGTGATCAGGGCCCGCAGCGGCATAAAAGATCCAAACCGGCCAGTAGGAAGCTTTATGTTCCTCGGACCGACCGGAGTGGGCAAAACCGAATTAGCCCGCACTCTGTCCGAAGCCTTATTCGATGATGAAAGGAATATGATTCGTCTGGACATGTCCGAGTATATGGAAAAACATACGGTAGCCCGCCTGATCGGCGCTCCGCCGGGTTATGTCGGTTATGAAGAAGGCGGCCAACTAACCGAAGCAGTGAGGCGCAAACCTTACAGCGTGGTCCTCTTCGATGAAGTGGAAAAAGCTCACCACGATGTATTTAATGCTATGCTGCAGATTTTAGACGACGGCCGGCTGACCGACGGCAAGGGTCGGACCATTGATTTCAGGAATACAATCCTGATCATGACCTCAAATATCGGCAGCCAGGAGATTATTTCCTTTCACGAAAAAGGCGGAGATTACGAGCAAATGAAAAGCACTGTTTTAAGTTTGCTACGGCAAAATTTCCGCCCGGAATTTTTAAACCGTCTCGACGAAACAATCGTCTTCAGGGCTTTGGAAAGAAACCAGGTTCACCGAATTGCCGACCTGCTCTTAGAAAGGCTGGCCTTTCGGTTGGCCAGCACAGCCACACTGCATCTAGAGTGGGAAGAAGAAGCAGTCAGTTACCTGGCTGAAAAGGGCTATGATCCGGCTTTTGGAGCAAGGCCGTTAAAACGGGTCATTCAAAATGAAGTTGAAACCCCGCTTTCACGCCTCATCATTGCCGGTGAAGTTACCACTGATAAAACAATCATCATCAGCAAGGGTGAACAAGGATTGGAGTTTAAACAGGCTGACGCGGCAGAACATGAAAAACGGGAAAACCAGGAGCACCGGGAAGATGAGCAGGACAAACCAGCCGGAGAGGCCGGAGAAGCTGAACGAATCTAAGGTTAATCCAGGCTAAAAGGCAGGAACCAAAAAACGAAACCAACTATCTTCAAATAACTCTTTAAAAAAATAGGCAACAATCTTTAGATCAAGGGGCATACCACTTAAAAAAGGAAGGCCCCTTGATTATTTATAAAATCATATGCTCACTAACAGGCCCACAATTTACTGCTGCAAACTCTCCTCTACTCCGGCAATAAAATCTTTGCCGGCCCGGTAAACTTCGGCAAGCGCTTCTGGGTCGCCTAAAATGGCTCCCTTTTCGTCATACCCGCGAAAAGATAGGCTGCCGGCAAATTTATAGTTAATATTAGTAAAGAAAACCTTGATTATTTCAATGGCATTCTCACAATAGCGTTCCCGTTTCAAGGCCCCGACACAGATGAAAAAGCCCTGGCGCTTAGGGGTATCAGGAACAAAAGGTTTTTTTAAGTTAAACTTGGCATGCCACCAGCACTGAAAGCGATCAATAAACATCTTCAGCTGAGCATTAAGAGAACCAAAAGTCACTGGACTGGCCATGACCAGGGCATCCGCATCACTCATTTTCGGGTAAACATCCTGCATGTCGTCCTTTACAATACAGCGTCCATCTTTCGAGCAGGCATCGCAGGCCTGGCAGGGCTTAAATTGCATGCTATTAACGCGCAGCATATCAACCTGCCATCCCGCATCTTCCGCCCCACGGCAAAACTCTTTCAAAAGAGTTTCGCTGTTACCATTTTTGCGTGGACTGGGTGCGACTGCCAACAATGTTTTCATCAGTCATCACTTCCTTCTCTATATTTTTAGGAGAACCATGGAATCTATTGTTTTATCTTTTTAAGTAGGTTAACATATAGAAGA
>SL_8KL_010_SEDDRAFT_10003520_pt1 | contig 12884 bp, 13 predicted proteins | sample SodLakKL_010_SED_4_FD_11160 | JGI IMG/M metagenome (IMG submission 11160) | reverse complement strand
CGCGGTGGGCAAATATACGGGGGAGCTTTATGCCCGGGTTTACGCTGATATCTACAGCCTGCCCACGGTCAGCCTGCGCTATTTCAATATTTTCGGGCCATACCAGGATCCTGCTTCCGAATATGCGGCGGTGATTCCGAAGTTTATCCTGGCCATGTTAAAGGGGAAGGCTCCGGTAATTTACGGTGACGGCGAGCAGTCGCGGGACTTCACCTATATCGATAATGCGGTAGCGGCCAACCTGCTGGCCTGTAAAAGTGAGCAAGTGGGCCGGGGTGAAGTGATCAACGTGGCCTGCGGAGAACGCTTTACTTTGAACCAGCTGGTTGAGCTGTTGAGTGAGATTATGGGCCTGGAGATAGAGGCTGAATATGCCGAGGCCCGGCCCGGGGATGTAAAGCATTCCCTGGCTGATATTTCGAGAGCAGAGAAGTTACTCGGCTACAGGGCCGAGGTCGATTTCATAGAAGGACTCAGGCGGACGGTAGAATGGTTTCAGAAAGTGAAGTAAATTGTTTATTAACCGAAGTTATGGTAATTTAGAAATATCAAGATCTACTGTGAAGAGAGGGTTCAAGGTGAGCACACCTAAAGAATTGTTAAAAAGACTGGTTGATGAGTTACCGGAAAGTAAAACTGGTCAGGCTATTGAGTATTTACTCTTTTTAAAAACGAGAGAAGAACAGGAATTATATATTAGTGAGAAAGAAGAAGAAGAGATTTGGGAAAGGATAGTTAATGAAGATAAGGTTAGTGCAGAAGAAGTAAAGAAGCTTATTTTAAGAGATAAGTAATATGCGCAAAATCACCTATTTAAAAAGTGCTTATCGCACACTTAAGAAGTACGATAAAGATGCCCAGTCAAGAATTATTAAAGCAATAGATAGTATTCCAAGAGGCGATATTAAGAAGCTAAAAGGACGTTGCTATCCTGATTTATTTCGTTTAAGAGTCGGGAAATATAGAATAATCTATTCCTTAAGCAATGATGACGAATTAATAGTTGCGAAAATAGATACCCGAGGCGATGTATACAAGTAATGCTGTCCACAATGCTATAGATCTTCGTAGGCCTTTTCCGGGTCGAAATCGAGATCGAAGTCCCCTGCTTCTTCCTGGCTCTGCTTTTTCTTTTTCTTCTTAGGTTTTTTCTTCTGTTTTTTCTCCGGTTGTTCATCTTCTTCGTAATAGCCATAATACCCGTAAGGATCCTGGTGCGGCGGCATGCCGTTTATCACGGTGCCGATTACGTTGGCCTTGGCCATCTGCAGCTGCTGGTTAACTTTAACTGCTTCTTCCCTGGTAGTTTCAGCGTATGCCATAACCATGATCGTGGCATCGGCCAGGCTGGAGAGGATGGAGGCATCGGCCATGTTCAGCATTGGTGGTGAATCAAGCACGATGTAATCATAGCGGTCGGCAAATTCCTTTAAGGCACGGTACATCTTACGGCTGGCAAGCAGTTCGGCCGGGTTCGGCGGTATCGGCCCGCTGGGGATGACATCCAGGTTGGGGGTAAAGGTCCTGTGGCGGGCAGCGTTCATATTGATATTTTCTTCGATCAGCATGGTAGTCAGGCCGAAAAAGTTTTTGCAGCGGAAGATGCTGTGCAGCTTAGGCCGCCTTAAGTCGGTATCAACCAGCAGGACAGAGCAGCCGGCCTGGGCCAGGGTCATACCGAGGTTAACCACGGTTGTGGTTTTGCCGCAGCCCGGATGGGGCCCGACAACCAGCAGTGACTTGGTCAGGTTATCTAAAGTCATGAACTGGATGTTGGTGCGCAGGGTACGGTATGCTTCTGATGCGGCTGAACGGGTTCCGGTTATGATAACGCCGGGATCTTCATTTTCTTCTTTTTTTCTGATCACCATGATTGTTAGCGGATATCCTCCTCGTCAAATTCAGGAATTACACCGAGGACCGGCAGACCGACATATTTTTGAACATCGTCCGGTGTTTTAATGGTGTTGTCGAGATGTTCGAACAGGAAGGCCAGGGCCACACTGATCATTAAACCCAGCACGTAAGCAATGGCCATGTTCAGGGCAATACGCGGGCTGTCGGGTGAAGCGGGCACCTGGGCCGGGTTTAAAAGCTGCACGTTTTGCAGGCGGGCAGCTTCAGTGATGTATTCCATTAAGACAGCGGTAACCTCTGTGCAAATTTCATAGGCCCGCTGCGGATTGGGATCGGTTACCTGCACTTCTGTTACGTCGCCTACATTAATATCGATCTTGCCCCGCAGGGTGTTGGGGGTGTAAGGCAGATTCAGTTCGACAATGATCTGCTGCATGCTTTCCATGCTTAAGGTAAGCTGCTTGGTGCTCTGTACTACCTGGCGGGTCGATTCAATGTCGTGACGGACAACCCCGCCCCCTTCCAGCTCTTCGGTGAAGGGCATGACGATCAGGGTAGCTGAAGATACGTACTGCGGAGTTATGATATATGCGCTGATCCCGTAGGCGAGGATCAGGGCCAGGATAGGCAGGAAAAAAAGCAGTTTCCAGCGCTTCAGTAATATTTGCCCGATTTCCACCAGGCTGATTTCTTCTTCCACCGCTTTTCCACCTCTCCTTAGGTCCCTGAGTCTCAGGGTTATTTATAGCTTATAATCCGGCATATGACAATTCTATTCTCCGGTTTAGGCTCTGCCTATATTTCGTGCTTTAAATTCAATATCCTTCTTCTGCAGGCATTTTCTCAAGCGGGCTACTTCTTAACCGCTGGCTGAAAATAGTTTGTGCAGTTCGCCGATGAAACGGCGCAGCCCTTTCTGTTCGCCCTGACCGGCTGCTACACCTGCTTCATCTGCCTGTGCGGTTTCTGTTTCGCCCCGGGCTTGTGCCGCTCCGGCAGCCGGAGTTTTTAAGGAGGCCCCGCTTAAGCGGTGGGCAATATTTAGCAGGCAGGCCGTGGCAGTGCTATCAGGGTAATGTAAAACGAAGGGAGTCATATCCCTTATTGAACCGGACACGGTGCTGCTTTCAGGAACGGAGCCTAAGAATTCGATCGGCTGGTCCAGGTAGGAACGACAGGTGTTAAGCAGGTTCAGTTTAACCTTGGTTTCGTCGCCCGGTTTGGTGATCCGGTTTACGATCAGCTTGATATTTAATTTATCGCGCAGGCGGCTGATTGTTTTAATCAGCGCGTAAGCATCCAAGACGGCGTGCGGGTCGGGGTTGGTAACCAGCAGGATTTCATCTGCCGCCATCAGGAAATTGGTTACGTTCGAAGAAATGCCGGCCCCGGTGTCTAAAACAACCAGGTCGTAGTTTTTATCAATTTCATTAAAAGAATTAACCAGGCGGGTGAACTGCCATTCATTTAAATTGGCCAGCTTTTCGAGGCCTGAGGCCCCGGGCAGGATGGTGACCCCTTCCGGCCCTTCGATCAGGATATCGTTCAAGCCGAGTTCGCCGTTTAAAAGATGCCCGATATTATAGGGTGCGTTAAGGTTTAACAGGAATTCCACATTGGCAGTGCCGAGATCGACGTCGATCAGGCAGACCCGGTAGCCCAGGCGCTGCAGGGCAATGGAAAGGTTGATGGACAGGGTGGTCTTGCCGACTCCGCCCTTACCGCTGGTCACGGCGATAACCCTGGCCGTTTCGGGGGCAGGGGTGCTGCGTCCGCTGCGTGAAATGGAATGGGGCATGGTAACTGTCAGGGTGCGCTGGGGCTGGAAGGTGCGGCTGAGAATTTCGGCCTGGAAGCCGTGTTCTTCGGTAGAACCGGCGGGGCGCACCTTGAGAATTGTACCGACGGGAAGCAGTGTCAACTTGCCGTCCTGGAGCGGGGCGGCTATGATCAGCTGGTTATTTTCGACCTTAACGACAGTGCTGTCGAGAGTGCCGCGATATAGTGGGTTATTCGTGGTGAGCTTTAACGGCAGGCCGGGATCAAGCAATATTTTGTCCTCCTGGTAACCTGGTGAAGCCTTTTGGGTTACTGCAAATTAACCTGGTTAGTTTTGATTTTGCCCTGGTAGTTCTTTATTCTACATTAAGCAGTTTAATCCTACCGGGTTGAGACGCTCCGGCTTATATTATTTTTAAGCAAAACTTGCCAAATTATAGTATAATATTATTGTAAAGTAGAATAGACAGCAGTAAAATACAGTTTAAACGATGCAGGTTTAATAGAAAATATGGCTGTCATCAGGAAGGTTTAAGATATTTAATGCATTTATATATTATTGCCCAGTACCTGAATCTGCAGGCACCGGGAGAGGATCGTTTTTTTAAGCTGGGGCGAGATTTACTAGAGCAGGGTCACCGGGTGACGATCTTTACCGGGACAGGTGGAGTCGGTTTCGAGCTGGACCGAAAAGAAATAGGTCTCTACAATGATCAGGGGTTGACCATGGTTGTCTTAAACGCCCCTTATGAGCAGAAGATGAGCAGCCTGAAGAAGCTTAAGTCGTATCTTAAGTTTTCCAGGCTGGTCGACCGGCAGGCCAGACTTTTACCAAAGCCCGACCTGCTGCTGGTATCGACACCGCCACTGAGCGCAGCGATGCCGGCGTTGAAACTAAAGAATTTTTTTGGCACTCCCTTAATTTTGGAGGTGAGGGAACTCTGGCCCGATGCACCGATCCAGCGCGGCACCCTGAAAAACGGTCTGCTGATTAAGTGGGCGCGTAACCAGGAAGAGAAAATTTACCAGAAGGCAGACAGGATAGTTGCCTCGGGGGCCGGGATTGCGGAAGCGGTGAAAGGGGTCTCAACTGAAAGGAATAAAGTTTATACTATTCCGGATGGACTTGATGACCAGGAGATGCTGGAAAGTTACAGAAAGGCTTTTGATAAAGTGGTCAGCACTCAGCACGATGTAAAGATTAGAAATTCTTAGTTTATGACCGATGGGGAAAGTTAAAGATCAAATTTTTGTATCAGTATAATAGTGTTATAGAATGATAAACACCAAAATAGAGAAGAAAGAGATAAGACTCAGGGAACGGGGAGGAATTAAAAATGACTGGATCGCGGAAAGAACGCAGACGTGCAAAAAAAACTAACGGCAAAGCAAAAGTATTCCGGATAGTAGCGGCGATCTTGATTATAATCGGCCTGGGAGTCCTTGGTTTTGCCGGGTTTCAGGAAATGATGGTTAATTACAGGCAGGCTCAGCTGCGGGAAGATTTTGAGGCCACGGCCGGTTTCCGGCACATCGATATGGATGATCGACCGGAGGAGGTTGTGATTGAAGAGTGGCAGCCGATGCGGCTGATTATACCGTCGATCGATGTCGACCTGGTAGCGGTTGGCGGCGGCGATGTTTTTGACAAGGCGCTGCTTGACCAGGGGCCGACTCACTTCCAGATGAGTGATCTGCCTAGTACCGAGAGCGGGAACGTGGCTTTCGCAGGGCACAGGGCCGGAAGGTGGAACTTCTTTCTCGACCTGGACCTGTTAGAGGAAGGCGATGAAATTTACCTTGATGTTGACGGGTACCGCTTTATTTACAAGGTTGAATGGGTCGAGATTTTTGATAAGTATGACTGGGGACCGATTAACACGACAGAATACCCGGCTATTACGCTGCAGACCTGTGAACCGAAGCATGTTTCCAACCCCGACTGGCGGTTGATGGCCCGGGGCCGGCTGGACGAAGTGGTCTATTCNCCGGTGGAGGCTCCCGAGGCTAATTGAGGCGAATTGAAGCTAACTAATTGAGAAGCGGAATTCCGGATTAATAATTCGGTATCCAGTAGATAAAGGCAGGGCAAAAGCCAGGGCCCGGCCAAGGGAATAAATGAACAGTGTAGAGCAGTGCAAATGAATAAGCTGTCCTGAAAGTTAATTAGGGGCACGGCGTGCCGTGCCCTTTTTATTAAGAATAAGAACTTTGGCGAACAGGTATAAGCAAGATTTAAGCCGCACTGGAAGAATTCGGGGCGAGGAGGTCTTCAGGTCCTAATGAGAAGTGAGGGATATGAAGGGGTTGAGGAAAAAACCGGGTTAACAGAGCGGAGGTGCCGCTTCTGCCGCACCCCGCTGAAGCANACCTTCGTCGATCTCGGTGTTTCTCCCCTGTCCAATTCTTACCTGCACCCTGAAGACTTAAACCGGATGGAGCCTTTTTACCCGCTGCATGCCTTTGTTTGCTCAAACTGTTTCCTGGTGCAGCTGGAAGAAATGGAGAGTCCGGAAAAGATATTTGAGGATTACGCCTACTTTTCATCATATTCGGAAAGCTGGCTGGAGCATGCCCGGTCTTACGCAAAAATGGCCCGGAAGCGATTTGGATTAAACAGCAGCAGCAGAGTTGTCGAAATTGGCAGTAACGACGGCTACCTGCTGCATTTTTTTAAGGAAGTGGATATCGGTGTGCTGGGCATTGAGCCGGCGGCAAACGTGGCCGAGGCTGCCCGGGAGAAGGGCATCGAGACAGAAGTGCGCTTTTTTGATCTGAAGCTGGCCGAAGAAATTACCAGGGGAGGGCGCGGGGCCGATCTGCTGGTCGGCAATAATGTCCTGGCCCATATTCCCGATGTGAATGACCTGATGCAGGCTTTGAAGAGGCTGCTTAACCCGGGCGGGGTGATCAACATGGAATTCCCCCATCTTTTAAGCCTGATCGAAGAGAACCAGTTTGATACAATTTACCACGAACACTATTCATACTTTTCGCTGACCACGGCGGCCAGGATATTTGGAGAACACGGCCTGGAGATCTATGATGCGGAGCTGCTGAGTACCCATGGCGGTTCACTGCGCATCTATGCCTGCCACGGGGAAGAGCTGGGGGAAAGGCAACCAGCCGGCGGAAGTTGGGAAGGTCTTTCTAACCGGCAGGGCAGTTCCCCGGAAGGGGGTAGCTTTTTCCTGACCGAAAGGCTTAAGGAAATGCTTGAGCGGGAAGAGCAGCTTGGGTTTAATGATTTAGAGTTTTACAGGTCTTTTGCCGGGCAGGTCGAAAAGGTTAAGCGGGAGACTTTAAAGTTTTTAATAAAGGCGAAAGAAGAAGGACGGTCTGCTGCCGCTTACGGTGCGCCGGCCAAGGGCAATACCCTTCTTAATTACTGCGGGATCGGGCCTGACTTGATTGACTATACGGTGGACATCAGCCCGCATAAACAGGGTAAGTTTTTACCGGGCAGCAGGATTCCTATCTTTAACCCGGAAAAGGTAGCAGAAACGAAACCCGATTACCTGGTGATCCTTCCCTGGAATTTGAAAGAAGAAATTGAGGGGCAGATGGCCGGGATCAGGCAGTGGGGCGGCCGGTTTGTCACCTTCATACCGGAAGTGAAGGTCTGGTGAGGGGAGTGGCCTTTATGAATAAACTATTTATCTTTTCAGTATTAATAATCTGTCTGATCCTGACAGTTTTAGCTCTCGCCGGCTGCCAGCCGGAAGAGGAAGAACAGGAAGAATTCGACCGCGCCGCGCTTGAGGCGGTTGACAGGTATATCGTGGAGATGGGCGAAGCTTTAAAGGATGAAACCTTAAGGGCCGACTTAAAGGGCTGGGCCCGGGAATACTACGAAGACGAACTGCCCCTTTATTACGACGAGGAAAGAAGAGAATGGCTGGACGAGCACCGTGAAAAACTGCAGGAGTTGAAGCGCAGTCACGTGCAGAGCAGCGATTTCCCTGCTGAAGAGGAAATTGCCGCATGGGAAGTTATCGTGGTGCGCGGAGAAGATGAGTGGCTCCTCGAGGGCGAGGAAGTTCTATCAGGTCTAAATACCCTGAACTCACTTTATGACGAGATGATCGCAGTTCTGAATATGATTATAGAAAATGAAGGCGAGTTGGATGTTGAGCAGTCGGAGCGGGTGCTTGCTTTGCTGGACGATATTGAGCCGGCTGTAGAAGAGGCCAGGTCAGTTTTAAGGCGGTAAATTAAGAAACATCACAACCGGAGCCGTACACATTTTATCAAGTATTTCCAAGAGAGAATTCTTTCGAGCCAGGGGTGGGTCATGAAGTTTTTAGAAACCGAGTTAAAAGGTGCATATTTGATAGAACTGGACTTGCGGGAGGATGAACGCGGTTTTTTTGCACGGACCTTCTGCAAAAATATATTTGATGAGCAGGGCCTGCCCTGCGAGGTTGCCCAGAGTAACCTATCCTATAATGCCAGGAGGGGCACTCTACGCGGTATGCACTACCAGGCCGAGCCCTTTGCCGAGGCAAAGCTGGTGCAGTGCGTGCAGGGCTCTCTCTTTGATGTTATTATTGATCTGCGGCGCGAGTCGGAAACATACTGCCGCTGGGTAGGGGTGGAGCTGAGCGCTGAAAACGGACGCATACTTTACGTGCCCGAGGGCTTTGCCCACGGCTTTCAGACCCTGGAGGACAATACGGCAGTTTATTACCATATGTTTCAGTTTTATGCACCACAATTTGCCCGGGGAGTGAGGTGGGATGATCCGGCTTTCGGCATTAAATGGCCGCTTGAAGATCCGATTATATCGGAAAAAGATCGGCAGCAGCCGGATTATGAAAGATGAAAACAGTATTATTAACCGGAGCAAGAGGATTTATCGGGGCGCACTGCCTGGAAGCGCTGCTGGAACGGAATTTTATGGTCCATGCTGTCAGCTCCAGGGGGCGGCAGAACAGTTATCCTGAGCAGGTCGAGTGGCACCATGCCGACCTGCACAACGGGGAGCATCTTTTCAGGTTGATGGCAGAAGTGCGGCCCCAGTACCTGCTGCACATGGCCTGGGATGTTTCGCACGGCACCTACTGGAGCTCGCTGGAGAACCTGCGCTGGGTTAAATCAAGCCTGAGCCTGCTGCAGGCTTTTATCGATTACGGTGGCCAGCGGGCGGTGATGGCCGGCAGCTGTGCCGAGTACGACTGGTCTCACGGTTACTGCACGGAACGGCAGACCCCGCTTAACCCGGGAACGCTGTATGGAATATGTAAAAGTTCGCTCTGGCAGATGGTTGAAGCTGCCGGACGGGTATCCGGGATCAGCACCGCCTGGGGGCGGCTGTTTTTTCTTTACGGCCCCGGTGAGCACCCCAACCGGCTGGTTCCCTCCGTGATTACATCCCTGTTAAAAGGCGAAGATGCTCTCTGCACCCATGGTGAGCAGATTCGCGACTATATCTATGTTAAAGATGCTGCGAAAGCTTTGGCTGCCCTGCTGGAGAGCGAGGTGGAGGGGCCGGTTAATATTGCCAGCGGCAGGCCTATCCAGCTCAAGGAACTAATCGGTGCGGCAGCCCATATTATTGGGCGACCGCAGCAGGTGCGCCTCGGGGCGATGGCAGCTTCAAAGGATGATCCGCCGCTTTTACTGGCCAATACAAAACGTTTAAACGAGGAAGTTGGCTGGGAACCGAAGTACACCCTGTACGAAGGCTTGACCGAAACCATTGAATGGTGGCGCCGCAACCCCGGTGTATGAGGAAAAGCAAGTCAGGGGGACATTTTGATTGACTTGAGAGGGAGTGTTGATAGCTTGAAGGAGCAGGAAAAGTTAAACATTATTATTGTCGGCACGGGCTATGTTGGTCTGAATACGGGTTTGGCCCTGGGCTACCTGGGTCATAACGTGATCTGTGTCGATAAGGATACAGCAATAATTGATAAACTTGAGCGCGGCATTTCTACTATTTATGAACCGGGTCTGGAAGAGCTGCTGAAAGACACCGGCGATATTGTAACATTTACCGGCAATATGCTGGAATATTTGCCCGAAGCTGATATTGTTATTATAGCGGTTGGTACTCCTTCGAAGGAAAACGGAGATACCGATTTAAGCTTTGTTGAAGCGGTGGCCCGGGAGGTAGGCTCTGCCATGGATCCGCAGAGTCCGCCAGTGGTAATCAACAAGTCTACGGTGCCGATTGGCACGGCCAGGCGGGTAGAAACGGTAATTAAAGAAGAACTTGAGAAGCGCGGTGTGGAGAGTAAATTTGTAGTTGCTTCCAATCCCGAGTTCCTGAGGGAGGGTGCCGCCCTGCATGATACCTTCTACCCGGACCGGATCGTGGTGGGCACGGAAGATGTTGCTGCCCTGAACCTGCTACGCCAGATGTATGCCCCGATCCTGGAGCAGACTTTTACCCCGCCCCAGGCGGTGCCGCGGCCGGAAGGCTACAGCCTGCCCGCCCTGGTTACTACCAGCCCGACCAGTGCCGAGTTAATCAAGTACACGGCCAATGCTTTCCTGGCCACCAAGATATCCTTTATCAATGAGTTTGCTACCATCGCCGAAAAGGTCGGCGCCGATATAACCGAAGTGGCCAAGGGGATCGGGCTTGATAAGCGGATTGGTCCCGGTTTTCTGAAGGCCGGGGTCGGCTGGGGCGGAAGCTGCTTCCCCAAGGATGTGCGCTCAATTCTTTTTACCAGCAGCCAGTATAACTGTGACCTGGAACTGGTCCAGGCTGCGCTGGAGGTAAACCGGCGCCAGCGGATGAAAGTGATCGAGAAACTGCAGCAAACCCTAAAAGTAATTCGCGGCAGCACCGTCGGCCTGCTGGGCCTGGCTTTTAAGCCCAATACTGATGATATCAGGGAATCGCCGGCCATAGATGTGATACGGGAACTACTGGATATGGGGGCGCGGGTTAAGGCTTATGACCCCGTGGCCCAGGATCGCTACCGGGAAACCTACCCCGACCAGGATATTAAATACTGCGAGTCGGCTGAAGAGGCCGCCCGCAACTGCGACGCATTGGTTATCCTGACCGACTGGGAACAGTTCTGGCACCTGCCCTGGCCTGAAATAGGCGAAACAATGAACCGGAAAATCATTATCGACGGCCGCAACATGCTAAACGGTGACGAAATGCGCCGGCTGGGCTTTACTTACACCGGCATCGGCCGCCCTTGAGACAAAGGGACGTTTCTCTTTGTCTCATTTTCTGCCCCGGCACAGTAAGACGCGGGGACGTACATTTTGTCTTACCCGGCAAACTGTTGCAGATCAGTATCAGGAGTCAGGCAGGGGGAGGGAGTTTCTCCCCCACTTTTCTGCTTCAATGAAAGGATGAACCCTGATTAAAGTTGCATTTATTATAACCCGGGCCGATGACCTGGGAGGGGCCCAGGTTCACGTGCGGGATCTTTCCGCAGAACTGCACCGCCGGGGTGAAGATGTCACGGTACTGGCCGGTGGGGGCGGTGTGCTGTTTGCTGCCCTTGAAGAAGAGGGGGTGCCCTGCCATAAGCTGGAGAACCTGGTTCATCCAATTCAGCCGGTGCGAGATCTGGCAGCCTTCAAAGAAATCAAGGCAGTATTAAAAGAGCTAAACCCCGACCTGGTAACAACTCATTCCAACAAGGCCGGTCTGCTGGGCAGGCTGGCAGCGAAATCCCTTAAAATCCCGGTAATACATACCTCGCATGGTTTTCTCTTTAGTGGACGGGAATCGAGTGCAGCTGGGTTGTTTTACCGGTTAATGGAGAAGTTTGCAGCGGGAGCGGCAGATAAGGTGATTACTGTTGCCGATAGCGAATACAGGCTGGCTGAAAGGCTTAAGATATTAGCGCCTTCTAAGATGGCAGTTGTCCACAATGGACTGCCCGATCTTGATCCGTTGTTGCTGGCTGATCCGGAGATAACCCCGCCGCAGCTGATCATGGTGGCTCGTTTTGCTGCCCCGAAAGACCACCAGACCCTGCTAAAAGCCCTGGGCAGGTTAACAGATTTGCAGTGGACTTTGACCCTGGTCGGTGACGGGGCCGGGCGAGGCAGCGCTGAAGAACTGACCGCTGAACTGGGCATTAAGAAGCGGATTAGCTTTACCGGTGTGCGTGAAGATGTTTCCCGGCTGCTTGCTGAAAGTCAGGTATTTGTTCTCAGTTCAGGGCGGGAAGGCTTTCCTTTAAGCATTCTTGAGGCGATGCGGGTCGGTTTGCCGGCGGTGGCAGCTGATGTTGGCGGTGTGAGCGAAGCGGTAAGGGATGGGGAAAGCGGGTTTTTATTCCCACCCGGTGATGTTGACAGGCTAGCAGAGAATTTACGCAGACTGCTGGGGGATCCCCTTTTAAGAAAGAGGATGGGCCGGGCCGGCCGGGAGAGTTTCCTGAAGAACTTTACGCTCGATCAAATGGTGGATAAGACAATAACTGTTTACAAAAGTGTCGCAAAACCTAAGTAAGCTTAATTCGCTTCAGCAGGACAATTGATGTTCAAGTGGAATAGATTGTTAATAGNNTTTAGANCGGTGATTGAGCTTGCAGATTTACAGTTTTAGGAGGTTGAACTATGAAGGTGGTCATCCTGGCCGGCGGCATGGGCACGCGGCTGGCAGAAGAAACTACAACCCGGCCCAAACCGCTGGTCGAAATCGGCGGCAGGCCGATTATCTGGCATATCATGAAGCATTATGCCCATTATGGTTACAAAGAATTTGTCGTGGCCCTCGGCTACAAGGGCGAGATGATTAAAAGGTATTTCCAGGACTACTTCAGCATGAACGGTAGCGTTTCCATTTCCCTGGCCGATGGAAAAACCAGGGTTCATGATGCCGTTAAAGAAGACTGGATGGTCCACCTGGTCGAAACCGGCCTTTACACCAATACCGGCGGCCGTTTAAAGAAGCTTGAACCCTGGCTGCAAGAGGATAGCTTCATGTTAACCTACGGTGATGGTGTCTGTAATGTCAATATTAATGAACTGGTCAATTTCCACCGCAAAAACGGGAAGCTGGTGACGGTTACGGCGGTCAGGCCGCCGGCTCGCTTCGGAAGCCTTGAGTTTACCGACGGCGATATGATTACCGAGTTTGTTGAAAAACCGCTGACCGGCGAAGGCTGGATTAACGGTGGTTTTTTCGTAATCGAGAAAAAGGCTCTTGAATATATCAGGGATGATGTGCCCTGGGAGAGCGAACCGCTTCGCACCATTGCCGCTGCCGGGGAGCTGGTTGCTTACCGGCACGATGATTTCTGGCAGTGCATGGATACCTA
>SL_8KL_010_SEDDRAFT_10003519_pt1 | contig 12885 bp, 12 predicted proteins | sample SodLakKL_010_SED_4_FD_11160 | JGI IMG/M metagenome (IMG submission 11160) | reverse complement strand
GTGGATCCCCACAGGATTACGGCAAGAAGTAAAACGAGGAAATTTTTTGCCTCTACCTCAGACTTTTGGCTCATCGATCTATGAATTTAAAGAACATATAACTAATTTTTCTCCGACTCCTAAATCCTAAATAACTGTAAGTATGTAAGAAACTAACAAGCCGGTTTAGATAACATGATACTTTCCGATTCTCAGATCAAGGATCTGATAGATAAAGGTGATCTCGCCATCAGAGATTTCAAAGAAGAAAACCTCACGCCTAATGGATACGATCTCACAATAGAAGAAGTAGTTGTAGAAGAACGAAAGCCCCAAAATAAAGGTGATGCCGTCGTACCGAAAGATACCTGGTTCGCGGTCTCCACAGAAGAATACGTCCTGTTCCCTTCCAACCTCGCAGGAGAACTCTGGATAAGAACTACATGGGCTAGGCAGGGAGTGATATCTTCCTTCGGAATTATAGATGCGGGATTCGAAGGTACTCTCACTTTAAGTGCTTTCAACTCTTATCAGGAAATTGAAATACCGATAGGTGAGACCTTCGCCCAGCTAGTGTTTCATCTCTTGACCGAAGAAAGTGCAAAAAAATACTCCGACAGATCCGGTAATTACCAGGGCCAGGAAGGCGTAACCCTGGATTGAAGTGATAAAATGCCTATATATATAGATGGAGAGAATCTATCGATAAAGGACGTTCACGAAGTTTCACGTGATCACGAAAAAGTGGAACTCGCAGAGGTGTGCGAGGAAAAAGTCACGAGATCTAGAAAAGTTGTCGAAAGCAAATTGGAGGGTGACGAAGACGTATATGGAATAAACACCGGCTTCGGCGACCTGGCCAACGTCAAGATAGAGAAGGAAAAAACCGAAGAACTTCAGAAAAACCTTATAAGAAGCCACGCCAGCGGTGTGGGCGACCCACTAGATGAAGACGTTGTTAGAGCGGCCATGCTGCTGAGAGCCAATACTTTGGTCAAAGGATACAGCGGCATAAGGTTGGAAGTGATAGAACTCCTGGTTAACATGTTGAACGAGAAAGTACATCCGGTGATACCCTGCCAGGGGAGCGTCGGTGCTTCTGGGGACCTTGCTCCTTTAGCTCACATGAGTCTCGTATTGATCGGTGAAGGTGAAGCTTTTTACGAGGACGAAAAATCATCTGGAGAAAAGGCTTTGAAGCTAGCCGGCCTAGAACCCGTTGAACTGAAGGCGAAAGAAGGCCTTGCATTGGTCAATGGAACACAGATAATGACTGCAATCGGAGCTTTGACTCTTCACGATGCGAAGAGACTGTTGAAAGCGGCTCAGATAGCAGGGGGTATGAGCTTGGAAGCTCTGAAAGGCACAGATGCTGTCTTCGACAGTAGGATACATCGGGTAAGGCCGCACGAGGGACAGATCAGATGTGCAAAAAATCTTCGTAAGATAACTTCTAATAGTAAAATAATCGAATCTCATAAAGACTGCGAAAAGGTACAGGATCCCTACACACTGAGATGCATGCCTCAAGTCTACGGCGCAACCAAAGAGGCTTTGGTATTCGTGGAGAATATGATGGAGACTGAGATGAATTCAGCAAACGACAACCCGCTGGTTTTTCCAGATGGAGATGTGATATCTGGAGGGAACTTTCACGGTCAGCCCATAGCTCTAGCTCTTGACTTTCTAGCTTCAGCTGTTGCAGAGATAGGAGATATCTCCGAGAGGACCACTGACAAATTGATGTATGAGGAAGAGAGTGGGCTTCCGCGGTTCTTAACGAGAGAAGAAGGACTGAATTCAGGTTTCATGATAGCTCAGTACACCGCAGCCTCTCTCGTCTCGGAGAACAAAGTATTGTCTCATCCCGCCAGCGTGGATTCTATACCTACCTCGGCTGGTCAAGAAGATCACGTCAGTATGGGCAGCATATCTGCAAGACAGGCGGAGGAAGTCCTCGAGAACGTAGAGAACGTGGTCGCGATAGAATTGATGTCCGCGGCCCAAGGTCTAGAGTATCACGATGAAGCACCAGGAAAAGGTGTTAGAGCTGCCTATGATAACGTGAGAGAGTATATCGAACCGTTGAAAAGAGATCGTTCTCTAAGCCAAGATATAGAAAAAGCTAGAGAAATCATAAAGACCGGAGAGATAATAGAGCGAGTCGAAAGCGTGGTCGGAGAATTGGAATGAGGATGTATTAGTTTCGGCCGAAACTAATAAGTATAAAATACTTCTTTGAGGGAAATGATGGACGATGATTGTATAATAAGGACAGAAAATCTAGTAAAAAAATTCGGTAACGATGTCACCGCCGTCGATGATGTCTCTTTCGAGATTGAGAGGGGAGAAGTCGTTGGTTATTTAGGCCCCAATGGCGCAGGAAAGACGACCACTATAAAGATATTGACCAACCTTATAGAACCCACGTCAGGAAGAGCCTGTATAAACGGTATCGATGTGAACAGATATCCAAAGGAAGCGCTCAAAGAAGTAGGATCTCTTATCGGCGTACCTGGAGTGTACGGATATTTGACCCCTGATGAAGTCCTCACCTATTTCGGCAAAGTTTATCGGATGTCGAAAGAGAAAATAGAAAGGCGTATAGAAGAAGTATTGGATCTCGTCAATCTATCGGACTGGAGGCATTCCAAGATAGAGTCTTTCAGCACTGGTATGGAAAGAAGGTTGGCGATAGGAAAATCTATCTTTCATGAACCTTCTATCCTGATCTTGGACGAACCGGTCTTAGGTCTAGATCCCGAAGGTATTAAGGAGATAAGAGAACTGATCAAGAGCTTTCAGGAGAAAGACGTGACCGTATTTCTCAGTTCACATCTACTGGACGAGGTGAACAAGGTCTGTGATTCCGTCATCTTCCTGTATGATGGAAAGATGATCGAGAGAGATTCAGTGGAAAGGATAGATCAGATCATGAAGCAGTACCGTCTCATCGAGGTCGAATTCTTGGATGATCTATCCGAATCCGAACTGCAAAAAGTGAGAAAGATCCCCGTCATCGACGAAGTGACGAAGATAAACCATAATAAGATCAGGATCATGAAGAACGAAGGCGATCCAGCTTCGACAGCCGAGATACTTAAAAAAGTAATCGACGAGGATCTCAAGGTGATCTCTTACAGCCCAAAGAAGTCCGATCTCGAGGATTTTTACGTCTCCCTAATCGGAAAAAAGGGTGATGCAAGATGAAATCCATCAAGAAGGATATACTGGAAGACATGAAGAATACTTGTCTCACAATTTCCTTCGAACTAAAAAAGCACTTTAGGATGAAGAGGATGATCATCTCTTTTGCTTTGGCGATAGGACTCCCATTGATATTTTACCTAGTTCCAAAGATATGGGCTAGCTTTCCAGATACTGCGGAGGAATTTGCGAATTTAAATCTTAGTTTTGTCAATCTGTTGATAATCATCTCCGGCTCGCTCTTCGCCGGTGATGCAGTGGTAGGAGAGTTCGAAGAGAAGACCGGTCTTCTACTCTTCTCGACACCTCAGAGACACACTACCATCTTCATAGGAAAATATATCGGAGCGCTTCTACCCACTTTAACCGTGGTCTCCATATATTATTTCACAACTTCGCTAGAGATCATAGGCATATATGGCACGGGAGGGATAACTCTAGAATTTTTCAAGTCTTTTTTTATCGCCCTTGTTTATACAACTAGTGCAGTGAGTCTGATCTTCTTCTTCAGCAGTATATTGAAAAGAAAGATAACCTCTACGCTTTTGGGTTTCTTTTCTCTTATGATGATACTCCCTATAGTGAGCAGTGTCCTCCAATTTATAGTAGAGGTCGAGCCGTGGTACATCTTGACTTACTTTGAAGGATTGATAACGGACGTTTTTGTTGGAGCCCCTCCGATAGGTGGAGGACCTCAAGGACAGGCAGGGCAGTTCTCACCTGATTTCTATATGGGCTTAAGTGTTATGTTGGTCTATACTATAGTACTGTTCTTTTTGTCTGTATTCATAGCTACGCGGAGGAGGATGGAATGATGGATATTAGAAAGAGAGGACATAGTTTTGTTCTGATAATAGTTATTGGACTCCTATTTTTACCTGTTTCGAATAGTTTTGCTGGTTTACGTTCGGAGAGAACGGAACAGCAATTGCCCGATGTAACGATAACTAATTTGACTTTCTCTGAGTCCGAACCTAAAGAAGGAGATAATATCACGGTATCCATCACGGTGAGAAATAATGAATCAAGGGATATCTCTAACCTAAATATCAGCTTGGTAGATATGTATTTTGAGCGGAATCTTACTGAATGGGAAGCTGAAAGTATAGAAGGTAAAAACGAGAGCACATTCAATTATGAATGGGAACCGGAAGGTGGAAGGCATAATATCACCGCAATGGTGACTTTTAATGGACTAGAACTAGATAGGAGATCAGAGGAGATATGGGTCGAACCAGAACCTATTGGAGATGTGTACTCCCCCATACTAGCATTAATTATAATCTTCGTTGTAATCTTTGGATCTGTTGTGATCCCCTCCGTTATAGCTTTTATGACTAATAAGAATTCATCTCGGGAAAGAGATTGAAAAGCTAGATTGACAAAAACATATATTTATGCGTTTGTCCTTCGGACTTATAAGATGGTAGAAAATCCTGAAGGCGAGAGAACTGAAGAAACGTCAGGTGAGCTCAGCTATTTGGAAAAGAAGACCTTACTAGCTTTAGAAAAACTCAATGGAGAGGGATCACCGGAAGAAATAGCTGAAATGGGCGATTTCGATGAAAAAGTCAAGGTCATGAATGCGGTTTCGTGGCTGAAATCAAAAGATATGGTAGAAGTTTTTGAAGACATAACTCATTATTATTCTCTAGCCAAGAAGAGTCTTGCAAAAAGAGATTTACCTGAAAGGAAAGCACTAAAGTTTTTGGACAAGAAAGGGGGCAAATGCAGCGTCGAAGAACTCAAAGAAGAGAGCGGATTGAGCAAGAACAAAGTCGGCATCTCACTTGGATGGCTCAAGGACAAGAATTGGGCCGAGATAGTAAAAGAAAAGGGAGAATCTTATCTTAATATCACCGATAAAGGGAGAAAAGCACTCAAAGAGAAGGGAAGAGACGAGAAGTTGATAAGACGTCTCGGAAAAGAAGAACGGTTATCTGAAGATGAATTGGACAAATATACCGTAAACGATCTGCTCTCTAGAAAAGAGATATTGGAGAAAGACAGAGAAGTCTCAAGAACGGTCAGAGTTACTAAAAAAGGATATAAAGAACTAGAAAAAGGTATCGAATTAAAAACTCAGATAAATCAATTGACTCCAGAAATTTTGAGAACTGGAGCATGGAAAAAGGCGAGGATCAGACCCTACGACGTGAAAGCCTACGCACCCAAAGAATACGGCGGGAAAAGACATCCGATCAAAAGAGAGATGGAAAAAGTCAGGCAGGTCTTTATAGAGATGGGATTCAAGGAGATAAAGTACGATATAATTCAGCCGACCTTTTGGAACATGGACGCTTTATTCATACCCCAGGATCATCCCGCTAGAGATATGCAGGACACTTTCTACATGGAGACCCCGAAGAAATTGGGGATCAGCGGAGATGAAGAGACAGTAGAAGCGGTCAAGAAGGTACATCAAAACGGCGGAGATACTCGTTCAAGGGGATGGCAGTACGAATGGAGCGAAGAGGAGGCGAAAAAAGCCGTCCTTCGGACACACACTACTGTCGCTAGCATCAAACACCTGTCGGAAAACCCTGAACCTCCGGTGAAAGCTTTTTCTGTTGACTGGAACTACAGGAGCGAGAAGCCTGATGCAACTCACTTGTCCGAATTCGTTCAGATAGAAGGGATCGTGATGGAGGAAAACGCAAGCCTGAACATGCTGATAGGTCTGATGAAAGAGTTCTACAAGAAGATGGGATTCAGAGCCGTAAAAGTCAGACCCGGTTATTTTCCTTTCACCGAGCCTAGTCTTGAAGTATTTGCTAAATGGAAAGACGATTATTTAGAGATGGGAGGCGCCGGTTTATTCAGAAGAGAAGTTTTAGAACCCCATGGAATAGAAGATCCTGTTATAGCATGGGGTCTGGGTTTAGAGAGACTGGTCATGCTTCGACTCGGATGGGATGATATCAGAGACTGTTACAAAAACGACCTGCAGACCTTGAGAGAGTATCCATTGTTGTGAACGGAGAAACACAAGTTTGAAATATTTTCATCAACTCATGATATTATATGACGCTTAAACTATACAATACTTTGACGAATCAAAAGGAAGAATTTCAACCATTAGTAGAGGGAAAAGTCAAGATCTATTCTTGCGGACAGACCATATATGATGACATGCATGTAGGAAACGCGAAGACTTACGCCGCGTGGGATATTTTGAATCGTTACCTCGAGTGGAAAGGGTACGATATCTTTCACGTGATGAATATCACAGATGTGGGCCATCTAACCGATGATGCAGACGAGGGGGAGGACAAAGTTGAGAAGGCCGCTAAAGAGAGAAAATTGGAGCCCATGGAGCTGGTCACAGAACAGGTGAGAAAGTGGTACAGAGAAATGGACCAATTGAACATGAAGAGACATAATGTGAATCCCAGAGCTACAGGCCATATGATCGAGATGATAGAAGCCGTTAAAAACATAAAAGAGAATGGCTACGCTTACGAAAGGGACGGCAACGTCTATTTCGATGTGAAACAGTTTAAGAAGGATCATGATTACCCAAAACTTGGAGGCCGTAGTGTAGAGGACCTCGAAACAGGCGCCGGCGGCAGAGTTTCGGAAGAGGAATTGAAAGAAAAAAAATCACCTTTCGATTTTGCACTCTGGATCAAAGCTGACCCTTCTCACCTGATGAAATGGCCATCACCTTGGGGTCTAGGATATCCTGGATGGCACCTTGAGTGCAGCGTTATGGGGGAAAAATATTTGGGAAATAGATTCGACATACATTCAGGCGGCGTCGACCATATCTTTCCTCACCACCCCAATGAGAGAGCACAAAATATCGCAATGGCTGACATGGACGAAGAACCAGTAAATTACTGGCTCCACAGCGAACATATCACCGTTGAAGGGGAAAAGATGTCGAAGAGCAAAGGAAATTTTTATACTGTAGCTGATCTTCTTGAGGATTATGATCCAGAAGTGATAAGAACATTCTTCGCAAGCATACATTACAGATCGCAGAGCGATTTCAGTTTTGATTCCCTTGAAGAGTCTGAAAAGAAATTGGAGAGATTCTATAGGACCATAAAAGAGGTAAGATCTTCTGAAGGTGGGAATGGAACAGAGCTGGAAGAGGACATAGATTGGATAAAAGATGAATTCGAGAAAGCTATGGACGACGATCTTAATACTCCTCTAGCTATGAGTAAACTGATAGAATTCAGTAAAAGAATAAACAAGAAATCGGACAGCAGAAAAGAAATACTTGATGAGGCTATAGAGACATTGAAAGAATTAGGCCGAGTTTTTGGATTGAAACTAGATGAAAGGAAAAGTAAAACTTCTACCGATGAAGAAGGCCCAGACCCCTATATAGATTTGCTATTGGAGATAAGAGAAGATTTGAGGGGAAAAGGCGAATACGAGAGCGCAGATAAGATCAGAGATCGTTTATCTGAGAATGACATAGAGGTCGAAGATACCGATCAGGGGCCTGAGTGGCGTTTCATTTGATCCGTTTAAACAACTCTAAAGAATCCAATATTTTTATCTCTCTTTTCACTTGAGATTCTATAAAAGAGCCGGGATTAACCCATGCTTTAACGCACTCATAACCGTAGTGCATGTCTTTTTTACCACCCCATATGCCTAATAGATCGGTGCTCAATTCAGGTATCTTGATCATGCCATACATCAAAGCCATATCGTGAAGAAGATTTAAGACTATGTCCGGGCTTACCTTTTTCCTTTTCGGGATGCTGTGAGGCATTTCTAGAATAAAGAAAGCGATCTCAGCATTTTCCGCATGATTTCCCATGTTCCTATCTGTTGAGATCATCGCGACATCTATATTTTTGTCCCAGCAGAATCCTTCCAAGGATTCAACTATCAATATATCGTTTCTTTCAGAATCTGTTTTAGAGCCTCGTGCCTTCACTCTAGCCGAGTTTAGTTCGCCTCTCAGATAGTTTAGTTCCTCTGTAGCAAATTTTGATTTTCTAGTTTCTAATCTTCCCCGATTCCTGAATTCGTATCTGATGTCGCCGATCTCAGTGTGCATACCCATCATCTTCAGGTCAGGATCGTCATATTTGTCTCGGATGTGATGGTCGATCTCACTTTCGACTATCGAGCTCAGCAGATAATCGAAATCTTTCGCTTCTATCACGATATCTTCATATTCTAATGGAAAATTCCTTGAAATGAATCTATAATAAGCCAAGTTAGTATCTATTGTCAAAAAAACGGATTCACTAGATAAACCGGGATCCTTTTCATTTTGGTATAGTGCCCTAACCCAGGTTTTGAAGTCGCCCCAATTTTCATATTCAACAAAGCCCGAGGATATCAGACATTCTTTGTACTCTTTAAACCCAGGGATCTCATCTTTATCCCAGTATTCATCCTTCGAGATCGGTATATCATATTCACCTTTGCCGGTAAGTTCGACCTCGTAGAGTTCGTCTTTTATATCAATTTTTAAAAGTCTATTTTCGAAATAAGGCTCTATCACCTCAAAACTAGAGAGATCTTCATCACGGATCTGGTTCAAAAAAATCATCAGATCTCTCTTGCTGAATATTTTCTCCATCTATCTCACCTCTATTTCTTCTGTCAGGAGATCTTTCAATTTGACCTTATCCTTCTCTATAATGGGTAAAGGTAAGGATTTCTGTTCCGATTCTACTTTTAAGTAAAATATATGATCGAACAGATCACATCCATTATCTATGAGTACTTTTGCTGCCGTAAGTTTCGAAGCAGCGCTGATATCCAAAGCTATCGAAGCGATATAGTTCCCGTCAGACCCATCTATCATCCTTCTGAGATCCTCTATCTCAGACAATGTATTCATTTCAACTGAGCAGTCAATCTCATAATTTTTCAATATCTCCTTGAAATCGTCTTTAAGTAGGTCTGAAGAATCATTTCTCTCATCCAGTATCATGTATAGTTCATTAGGTTCGAACCTATCCTGTTTAAGGACTGCCCAAAGGCTGTTTATAGCGCTGCGGTAGTCTTCTCCTACGAGTGCTATATATTTACCCATCCATTCTGACCTCTTATCCCCATATAAAGGGGTGATAAATATTGATTACTGTTATTTTCTTTCTTTTTTGATTTTTCATTAAGTCGAACACGTCTCAAATAGATCCCAATTATTAAGCGAGGATGTCAACTTAGGATTTAAAAGAGAGCATCCCTTTCCATTTTATGGCATTGATAAAAATGGATAGGGTGTTCTCTAACCCAGTTAAGGTATTAGAGAATAAAAACATTTTTGAAACAAATCGGAATTGTAAATTCCTCGCATCCTCACTATCACACTCTTAGTGTTTTGGAATTCTAAAGCAAAGAATAAAATTATTTCCGAGAAAGTTGTTCACTTTCGAGGATAAAAGGATAATAATCTTGTATATTACAAACGATTGCCGCACAATGCCAGTGTTGAGGCAGCTCAACAATAGGTAGATTCGTTTGTAAGTATGTATCATTTTACGAGGTGATCAAGTTGACATCCTCAAATGTTCCATATAAAGGTACAAAAGTAATGTTGTTAGAAATTTTCTTTTCCAAAAATATGGCAGGCGATTTTCCTTCCATAAGCTTCGATCAAATCAGGATTCTCGCGTTCACACACGGCCTTGCTGTGTGGACATCTAGGAGAAAATGCACATCCTTTTGGTGGGTTCACTGGGCTAGGGACTTCCCCGGTCAATGGAGCTTTTACTCTTTTATCAGGATCAGGCTGTGGGACTGATTTGAACAGGCCTTTGGTGTAAGGGTGTTTAGGATCCTGGAATACATCGCTTGTTTCACCGATCTCCACGAGCTTACCTAGGTACATCACGCCCAACCTATCACTTATAGCCCTCACAAGATTTATGTTGTGAGATATGAACATATATGATACATCGAATTTCTCTTTTGCTCTATCCAACAATTTCAAGATCTTGGATTGGACAGAAACGTCGAGAGCTGAAGTGGGTTCATCTAAAACAAGAAAATCCGGTTCTAGACATAGAGCTCGGGCGATACAGACACGCTGTTTTTGTCCCCCACTCAATTCGTGAGGATACCTTATCAGATGTTCAGCTTTCAATCCCATGGTATTTAAGATATCTACCATCTTTCTGAGCTTCTCGTCTTCTGATGATACCATATTATGAATCATCAAGGGTCTATTGAGGTGATCATAAACCGTCATCTGAGGATTTAAAGCGCTAACAGGGTCTTGGAAAACTATATTCATCTTTTTTCTGTATTGTCTCATCTCATTGTCGTCTATACCCGTAATATCCTTTACACCATACACCTTCAAGGAGTTTTTTTCACCTTTAACTAGATAAGTAGCACCGTCATCATCGACCCTCCAACTATTTGGATTCATTTTTGATACCCTAGCATTGGGACTGAGTTCATATTTGTTAATCTTGAAGGACTTCCTTAACTTCGGATCGATTCCATCATTTTCTAGCATGCCTTTGGCTTTTCTAGGATTCAACTTCAAATCAAACAGGTGCTTTTCATCGAAGTAAATCTTTCCACTAGTCGGTTTAATGAGCTTTAAAATAGTCCTTCCCAAAGTAGTCTTTCCGCATCCACTTTCCCCTACAATGCCGAGGGTCTCTCCTTTTATCACATTTAGGGAAACATCATTTACCGCTTTGACCGTACCTTTTTTGGATTGAAAAAATTTTTTCAGATTTTGCGTTTCTACGATATTCATTTTACTTCCTCCCAGAAATGACAAGCAACGAAATGATCCTTATCTATGTATTCAAGATCGGGCTTTTTTTCTTTGCAGATCTTCTGTGCATACTCACAGCGGGGATGGAATCTACAGCCAGGAGGCGGGTTGATTAGACGGGGAACCGTTCCAGGGATAGTTTCAAATTCTTCTATATTCAACTTGACCCCTGGAACAGAATGTATCAAACCTTTCGTATAAGGATGTCTAGGATTATTGAAAATATCGTGTACTTCAGCTGTTTCTGCTATTTGTCCACCATACATAACCGTAACAACGTCACAGATCTCAGAGATGACCGCCATATCATGCGTTATATAAAGGATGGAAAGATCCTCTTTTTCTTTTAGCTCTTCCAACACCTTCAAAAATTGAGCCTGTATCGAAACGTCTAGAGCTGTAGTGGGTTCGTCCGCGATCAGTAAATTGGAATTGCAGGCAAGCATCATGGCTATCATGATCCTCTGCATCATCCCACCGCTCAATTCATGAGGATATTTTTCGTACACGTCTTCAGGATCAGGAAGTTTGACCCTATCTAGTTCATCTAAGACCAATCTTTGAGCTTCTTCTTTATCATCGCTCTGATAAAGAACAATGGATTCCCTAATTTGTTCTCCAGCAGTGTAAACCGGGTTCAGTGAGGTAGACGGATTCTGGAATATCATGCTTATCTCGTTACCTCTGACCTCTTTTCTCAGCGTTTTTTCTTTCAACTTTAGCAGATCAACACCTTTATAGAGAACCTTTCCTCCACGGATGATCGCGTTGTTGTCAAGTAATCCTAAAGTTGTCAAGCTCGTTACCGATTTACCACAACCCGTCTCTCCAATCAAACCATGTATCTCTCCCTTTTTTACAGTAAGGCTCACATTGTCAAGGGCTTTTACCGTCCCTTCTTCCGTTGAGAAATCTAACTTTAAGTCTTTGATTTCAAGGAGAGGGTCTCCTTTTCTGACCTGTTTAGCTATGTTAACCCCCTCCTCTAACAGGATCTAGAGCGTCTCTCAATCCGTCTCCCATAAAGTTGAATGCCAAAACGGTGATCACTATCGCTAGTCCCGGATAGGTAATAGGCCATGGATTTGACCACATGTATGCCTGAGCTTCGTTGACCATCAAACCCCATTCGGGAGTCGGTCTCTGGGCCCCGATACCTAAAAAGCTCAAGGTTGCTGAAAACAACAGAGCTGAAGGCATCTGGATGGTCGCAACTACTACTACTGAAGGTAAAACGTTCGGTAAAAAATATCTAGAGATGGTGCTTAATTTGCTTTCTCCTATAGCCTTTGCGCCTTCGATATATTTTTCCTGCTTGATAGCCAACACATCACCTCTAGTAACTCTGGCGAATCTAGTCCACATGATCAAACCTACTGCGATGATAACAGGATATATCCCTCTCTCGAATGCGATGGTTATTCCTGCCGCAAAAACCAAGACGGGAAACGCCATGAAAGTATCAACCACTCTCATTATTATTTCGTCTACCCATCCTCCCATGGTTCCAGCTATCAGCCCCAATGTTACTCCTATACCCCCAGATACCGCGACTATCAAAAGGCCTATAAGCAGTGCGATCCTTGAGCCATAAATCAAACGTGAAAAAATACACATCCCGTTAGCATCAGTCCCTAGAGGAAATTCAGATGAAGGGCTTTCCCTTTGTCTATAAGCACCGGTTTTTTCAGGATCGTTGGGTGCTATGAACGGAGCGAATATAGCCACACCAATCAAGAGGAAGAGTACTACGATACCAAAGATGGCTAATTTATTTCTCTTGAATCTTAACCAGACGAGTTCCATCTGACTGGTTTCCTTTCCTTTCAGATCTTCCAACTCTCCTTTTATATCCACCTTTTCATCGTCAGCTCCAAAATATGATTTGTCTTCGTCATTTTCCACCATCTTTATACCTCCTCCTCTTTCCCTATATCTATCCGTGGGTCAACGAATGTGTAACCAATATCGGCCGCTAGATT
>SL_8KL_010_SEDDRAFT_10003517_pt1 | contig 12886 bp, 14 predicted proteins | sample SodLakKL_010_SED_4_FD_11160 | JGI IMG/M metagenome (IMG submission 11160) | reverse complement strand
CCGTCGCGCGACGAAGGCACGGCCTATCTGATGCGTGAAAACGACATCTGGAACTACGATCCGCGCATCGACCGCACCATCCGCCTTCCGTCATCCATGATGGCGCAGTCCTGGATGGGATCCGACTTCACCAACGACGATCTGGTGCGCGACACCGACACGGTGGAAGATTTCGAACACGAGATCCTTCGAAGCGAGGAGTATGAGGGACGGAATGCCTATGTCATCCGCCTCATTCCCAAACCCGACACCCCGGTTGTCTGGGGCAAGGTGAAAATGTGGATTTGCACCGACACCTACATCCAGTTGCGCGTTGAGAACTACGATCAGCAGGAAGAGCTGGTCAATACCATGAAACTGGATGAGATCCATGAAATGGACGGACGTGAAATCCCCACCCGCATCACGGTGACCCCGGCCGGCAAGGATAACGAACGGACCATCCTGGTCTACGAAAAACTGGAATTCGGCATTGATATCAACCGCCGGTTCTTCACCCAGGAGAATATGCAGCGCCAGCGGTAGCATTGCAGCGCCAGCGGTAGCATTGCAGCGTCAGTGGTAGCACCGCAGCTTCAACGGCAACTGCCGTCGCACCTGACACCTACAATTTCTAATTTGAAACGGACATGTTGATCTATTTTAAACTCGCCTGGCGGAATATCTGGCGCAAGCGCCGGCGCACAATGATAACCGTATCCGCAATTGTGTTTGCCGTGATTGCCGCCATCATGATGCAGTCGGTAAACCGCGGAAGCTATGAGATGATGATCGACCATACGGTCAGCTTCAGCACCGGGTATATCCAGATCCAGGATTACCGATACGAGGACGAATCATCCCTCGACAATGCTTTTTACTTCGACGATGATATCCGGGAACGGGTTCTGGGTGCGGACGAGCGCATCACGCATATCATTCCCAGGATCGAAACATTCATGCTGGCCGCAAACGGGGGATATACCAGGGGTTCGGTCGTGCTGGGCGTCGACCTGGAGAAGGAACACAGGTTCAACAGCATCCGGGATCACCTGATCGATGGCCGCTTTTTTGAGCCGGATGAGCAGGCTGTCGTGATAGGCCGGGGCTTGTCGGACCGTCTGCAGCTCGCAACCGGGGATACCCTGATCCTGATCGGACAAGGGCGGTTCGGAATGTCGGCCAGCGGCCTGTTTGAAATCACCGGTGTCATCCAGCATCCCGTCCGCGAAATGAACAATATGGCTGTTTACATGTCGCTGGAAAATGCACAGTGGCTGCTGTCCGCCGAGGATCACCTTACCGCGTTGCTCATATCACCGGAGCGAGAGCGACAGACCAGCAGTGTGGCCGAATCGCTGCGAAGCGAATTTGAAGAAGAGGATCTGGCCGTGCTGACCTGGCCGGAGCTCATGCCCGAACTTCTGGAACTGATGGAGCTCGACCTGGCCGGACCCCGGTTCATCACACTCGTACTCTATATCGTAATCGGTTTCGGTTTTCTGGGGACGGTCCTGACGATGACCATGGAGCGGATCCGCGAATTCGGGGTATTGCTGTCGATCGGAATGAAGCGTGGCCGTCTCTGCACCGTGGTATTCCTTGAGACACTCTTCATCAGCATCATCGGCGTACTGACCGGGATGGCGGCAGCCTGGGGGATCCTTCGGCTGATCGACCCCATCCGGCTCAGCGGTGAGGCAGCCCAGGCCCTGCTCGATATGGGCTACGAGCCGCTTCTGCCCATGTCTTTTGCCGCCGACCAGTTTTACATGCAGGGTTTCTACGTCTTTTTGATCGCCATGCTGGTATTTCTCTTCCCCCTGGTCAAAATATCCCGACTGAACATTCTTAACGCAGCGAGGAACTGAAATGAAAACGTTGATTACCATTTCCTGGAGGAATATCTGGCGTCATCCGGCACGCAGCGGGGTTCTGCTGGCTGCTGTTGCCATCGGACTGTGGGCCGCCCTGCTGATCGTTGGCTGGGCCAACGGCTTGTTGAAGCAGCGCATGGATTACATGATCGAACGGGAGGTCACCCATGCCCAGGTGCATCACCCCGAGTTCCTGGCCGATGTCTTCCCCTGGAACTATATTCCGGAACATGATGAGGTCTCCTCCTGGCTGGATGAGCATCCCGATGTCGTGTCCCACACCTCACGGACCATCACCGAAGGGATGCTCCAGTCTCCCGTGAAAACGTCAGGAGTCCGCATCCGGGGCATTGACACGGAGAGCGAAACGCGGACCACGCAGTTCCACGAAAACATGGTTGAGGGCGAGTATCTTGACACCGACATGCGGAATGCCGTGCTCATCAGCCGGATCATGGCGGATGAGCACAACATGCGCATCGGAAACCGGATCGTACTGACCTTCGAGAACATGGACGGAGAGCTGACTTCCGGATCCTTCTTCATCTCGGGCCTGTTTCAATCGGCATCATCAGAATATGACCGCCGCAATATCTTCGTGCGATCCGCAGACCTTCAGGACCTGCTGGCCGACTATCCGGTCTATCACGAAATCGGGATCATGCTGGAGGATGTTGAACTTGCCGAGGCCGTCGTTGCCTCTTTGAATGAGCGCTTTGAGGGTATCCAGGCACAAACCTGGCGGGAAATATCACCCGAGCTCGGCATGATTGTCATGCTGGGCGATGTCATGGTGGTCATCCTGACCCTGATCTTCATGATTGCACTCGGGTTCGGCATTCTGAACACCATGCTGATGGCCTTGTTCGAGCGTATGCGGGAGATTGGCATGCTGCTCTCCATCGGCATGAGCAAACTCCGGGTATTCGGCATGATCATGCTCGAGTCATCCATACTGACATTGAGCGGAGCCCTGGTGGGGATGATTCTGGCGTGGCTGAGTATCATGCGGCTCAGTGAAACCGGTATCAACCTGGAAATGTTTGCCGAAGGGGCCGCCATGATCGGATTCGACCATATGATTTACCCGTTCATGACGACCGGCGATTTTGTGACCGTTCTGGCGGTCGTGATCGTAATCACATTGTTCGCATCATTATATCCGGCCGTGAAAGCGATGCATATCAATCCGCTGGAGGCCGCCAAGGATTCCTGAAATTCGCAATCTGCCACCGGCAACCGGAGCATGAACGCAGCGGAGCGCGACTGCGACAGCACTGTCAACAGCTGCATCATGATCATGAACTCCTTACTGCAACAAGAACCACGAAATTATTTCCAGATAACACCCAAATTCCAACTGTCATGGCACTCGTAAGAACCGAAAAACTCTCAAAGGTGTACAACCCCGACACCGTCCCGGTGCACGCCCTCCGCGATGTTTCCATCACCATTGAAAAAGGCGAGTTCACCAGTATCGTCGGTCCCTCCGGCTCCGGCAAGACCACGTTGCTTAACATGATCGGCGGACTGGACAAGCCCACATCCGGCGAGGTGTTCGTCAACGGCACCGACCTCACCGGCATGAAAGACAGCAAGCTGATCGACTTCCGTCTCCGGAACATCGGCTTCGTATTCCAGCACTACAACCTGATCCCGGTGTTCACCGCCCGCGAGAATGTCTCGTTCATCATGCTGCTGCAGAACCGTGACAAAAAGGAGATGCTCAGCCGCGCCGATGAGCTGTTGGACAAAGTGGGGCTCGGTGACCGTAAGGATGCGCGTCCGAAGGAGATGTCCGGCGGACAGCAGCAGCGTGTTGCCGTGGCCCGCGCCCTGGCGTCCGAGCCCAAGTTCATCCTGGCCGACGAGCCAACCGCCAACCTCGACTCCAATTCGGCCATGAACCTGCTCGATATCATGAGCCGCATGAACAAGGAGCAGAACGTCACCTTTGTCTTCTCCACCCACGATCAGCGCGTGATCGACCGCGCCCGCCGGGTGATCAGCATGGTGGATGGGGCCGTGGACACCGACGAAAGACAAGAACCTGTAAAAGAGAATGAATAGTAACAGACTCCTTCCCTTACCAATCCGGTTGCTTTCAAAGGCATCCGGTCTGCCCGGGGCATCAGGCTTTTTCAAGGTGCCTGGCCTGTCAAGGGTGCCCGTCCTTTTCACAGCATTCTGCCTGTTCATGACTATTGGCCTGGTCATGCCTGACAGGGCAGATGGCTGGACCGGCGACAACCTCCATGTGCGCGGGTATGTCCAGGGAATGCCGCTACGCATATCGGCAGATCTTCCGGAACCGATTGGAGACGGCAGCTGGATGGAATACCGGCTTCAGAACCGGCTTAATGTCCGCTGGACACCATCCACCCATGTCACATTTCACTGGCAGATGCGCACGCGGCTGTTCGCTGGCGACCTTGTCGGCGACATCAATGACTGGGCAGTTGAGATTCCGGGCTTTCCGCGCTATGCCGAGGCGATTGATGTGGACGACGGGCTTGTCAATCTGTCCTGGCTGATCGCGGATTACGACCGGTGGCTGCTGCATTATATCCCGGACCGTTTGTACATGGAGTGGAACCGGGGTGACTGGAACGTGCGTCTGGGACGCCAGCGCGTCAACTGGGGCGTGAACATGATCACCAACCCCAACGACATCTTCAACATCTACTCGTTCTATGACTTTGACTATCCCGAGCGGCCTGGCAGCGACGCCATCCGCATCCAGCGGTTCCTGGGCTTCAGCTCCCGGATGGAACTGGCCGTGAGCCCCGACCGCGACCTGGAAAACAGCGTGGCCGCCATGTTTATTCATTCAACACCCGGGGCTATGATATCCAGCTGATCGGCGGATACTATCGCGAGCGGCTTGCCACCGGCGCCGGATGGGCCGGCAATCTCCGGGACGCCGGATTCAAAGGCGAGGTCATGTTCTATACCGATATCGACGAGACGGAGGGAAGCCGGTCCACCAATCTCATTGCCTCGGCATCCATAGATTACATGTTCCCGAACAGCCTGTTCCTGGTAACCGAAGCGCTGTACAACAAGGAAGGGGGAATGGATGAGTTTTCGCTGCTTGCCGAGCCGCTGACCCCGGACAATCCGTCCTTCTCCAGATTTCAGTTCACGGCTCAGGGATCCTACCCGATCCACCCGCTGGTGGATGGCAGTCTGGCGGCCATATGGTATCCGGACGAGCAGGCGGTCTATCTTTCACCATCGGCCACCTGGTCGGTGATTACGGATCTGGATCTGCGGGTTCTGGCCCAGGTCTTTATCAGCAGCGGTGATTCCACCTTCGCCAATGCGGGAAATGTCGTATTGGCATCGTTGAAGTACAACTTCTGAGGCGCGGGTCCGGTGCGTCCTGAAGCGGGATTCATCCGTCTTATCCCTCTTCCTCAGATCCAGCGGCTTGTCCAATATCCGCAAGGGGATCGTCATGGTCATCGTCTTCATCCCGCCAGTTGGCCAGGGCGTCCGCCGCATCCCTTTGGGGGATGTTACGGTCGCTTCGGATCAAGCCGTCGCGCATCACGATCACCCTTCTGGCAAACCGGGCAATGTCGGGCTCATGGGTAACCATCACGATGGTGAGTCCATCCCGGTTCAGCTGCTGGAAAAGGCCGATGATCTCCAGGCCTGTACGGCTGTCCAGGTTGCCGGTGGGCTCGTCAGCCAGCAGGATGGACGGCCGCGTTACGAGCGCCCGGGCAATGGCCACCCGTTGCTGTTGTCCGCCGGAAAGCTCCGAGGGCGTATGCGTGGCCCTGTCGGCCAGCCCGACGATGGCAAGGGCTTCCTTTGCGCGGTTGTGAAGCTCCTTCCAGCCCGGTTTGTCCGGGGAATAGAGCAGTGGCAGCTCCACATTTTCGAGCGCGGTTGTCCGCGGAAGCAGATGGAAGTTCTGGAAAACGAAACCGATGGTCTGGTTGCGCACTTTTGCAAGCTGGTCGCGCGACATGCTGCTCACAAGTTGTCCGGCCAGAAGAAACTCCCCCTCGGTGGGTCGGTCCAGGCATCCCAGGATGTTCATCAGGGTGGATTTGCCGGATCCGCTAGCCCCCATGATCGCCACAAATTCCCCACGGCTGATTTCCAGATCAAGGCCGCGCAGGGCATCCACAGACACGGTTTCGGTGCGGTAGCTGCGTTTCAGCCCCTGTATCTGCAGAAGGGTCTGCTTGTCCGTATCGGTTTTCTTATCCACGTTGGCGGGTCTATCCATGATTGTGTTTTTCTGACTCCGGTCGATGCCGGCACGTGTCAACATACCAAAAAACCGGCAAAAAATCGCTCACGGCCTGCTGCCGTACCTTTCATCATGGAATGAGCATCACCTTAGCATCACCTTTATAATGCCGGGGGTTATGCAACATATGCGGAAAGAGTTATCTTGTGCAAGGAGGGTAAGGCAGCCATCGTTACTCAAGGCGGCAGTTTCGGCAACCCGCAAGCCGTCAGTTTCGGCAACCCGAAAGGGGTAGTTCCCCGTAATCCGATGCGATAGATGATACCACAAAACATCCTGACGATACCGAACGCACTTTCGCTGGGCAGGTTATTAGGAGTGCCCCTGCTGTTTTTCCTGGTCCATCTTGAGCAGAAGGCATGGTTCATCGGCTGGTATCTGTTACTGGGCTTCACCGATTTCCTGGATGGCAAACTGGCCCGCTTGTGGAACCAGACCAGCCGCCTGGGATCGCATCTCGACTCGCTCGGCGATGTGGCATATTACCTGGCCACGGCCTGGTTTTTCCTCTATCTTTTCCCCGGATACCTGGTGCCGAACGTCATCTGGATTGTGCTGCTGGCCGTGACCGGTGGGGCCGCGATGGTGATTTCCTGGTATGAATCTGGAAGGGTAACTTTTGTACATACATGGCTCAACCAGGTAAACGGAGCATTGGTTGTAGCAGCGTTTGTCCTTTCCTTTTTTGTAGATACGACCGATCTGATCCGTATCGTGCTGCTGCTCCTGAGCGCCGGGTTCATTGAGATCTTCCTGATGTTTTACTGGTACGGCCGTGTGCATCCGGATACGAGGACGATTTTCCATCTGCAGGAATCTGATTCCTGAAAGCCGGCAGTACTGAGCCGGTCAGTACTGAGCCTGCCGGCCTCGCAGGATGCTCCGGCTGTCATTATCGGTACCGGTTCGCAGCGACAGTCCTACAACCAGAGTGTCACCGACAGAGAGGTCACCCCGAAGGATTTCGGTGTGCAGTCCGTCGCTCAGTCCCGTCCGGACAGTTACCGGTTCAATGCGGTTGTTTCGCAGGACGAACACGCGTCCATCCAGCCCATCGTCTTCAACGGAAGCATTTCCGCTCTCGCTGCCGGAACCCTCATCGGCACCCGTTGCACCTTCGCCAGCCGCTTCCTCTCCGGTGGAACCGCCGGAACCGCCGCGGTCCGCATCCACCCCGGAAGGGATCAGGTTGTCCGGCAGCCGGGCGCGCAGTGCCGTGTTTCGCACACGCATCACATCGTCTTTTATGGCGGTGATGACGGAAACTTCGGTGGTCATGCCGGGTTTGAGCAGCATCTCGCTGTTGTCCACGGCGATGATGGTTTCGTAATGCACGACGTTGTCTTCCATGATGGGGGCGTTGCGGACCTGGATCACCTCACCTTCAAAATTCCGGTCGCGGTAGGCATCCACGCGGAAAAGGACCTGCTGACCGTCGGCCACCTGGCCAATATCGGCTTCGGAAACGTTGGCATAGATGTGCATGTCGCGCAGGTCGGTGGCGATCTCAAAAAGGATCGGCGCACTGAGGCTGGCTGCCACGGTCTGCCCGACATCCACATTGCGTGAGATGACCATGCCGTCGGTTGGGGAGGTGATGGTACAGCGGTCCAGTTCGCGTTCGGCCCTTTCAAGGGCATGTTGCCGCACGCGCACCTGCGCTTCTGCCTGGTGCAGTGTGGCGCTGGCCTGGTCTACCTCGGACGGGGCGATGAACTGCCGTGCCCGGAGTTCCTGGACGCGTTCCCAGTTCATGCGCGCGAGTTCGAGTCCGGCTTCGGCCGATTCCAGCTCTGCCCTTGCGGAACTGACCGCAGCTGAGAATGTGGAAGGGTCGATTTGTGCGATAACCTGCCCCTTGGTGACGAGCGCGTTGAAATCCACCATGATATTCTCAATGATACCTGAAACCTGGCTTCCAACGGTCACTTTCTGCACCGGCTGCAGAGTCCCGTGCGCCACGACACGCCGCGATACCTCACCGCGGTCCACCTCTACAGTATGCAAAGGCGGCAAGGCGTCGTCGGCCGGGCCCCAGAAACGGGAGCCCCACCAGATTCCGGCAGCCAAAAGGATCAAAGCGATAACTATATGTGTTTTTTTCATCCTGTCGATAGGTAATTCACATTACTGAACGTTTGAAAGTAATAAATATTTACCACTTGCTCTTCATGGAAATAGCGAAGTTTTTTCATATCATATTATTGAATCACGTTACAGGGTGAGTCTTCAGAATCAGTTTTGAACAAAGCAATACAAGCCGGGCTGTTTGCGCGGCACATCAAGACCATTCACCATAAAACTCAGGGAATATGAAGATAAAAACTGCGCTATCAGGCTATGTTTTTTTTCGCAACAGAGCAAACAGAGAAAACAAAACAAACAATGCAAAAAACGTGATAATTGCCGTTGTTTTGACTCTGGCAATCACGGGCTGCGGCATCTTTGAGGAGACGACACGCCGGACCATCAATGCGGCGGTTGGTGCAGCAGTAGAGCAGGAACTCGGGCCCCGCCTGGACAGGTACTCGGATGTGATGATGTACCAGCTTGTCTATACACAGGCCTTTTATATGGGTGGATTCGGCTTCTCCCCCGGTGCTTTCGAGGAAGGACAGGGAGCCACATGGCGGATCGAAGCCATCGAGGCCGAAAATATCTCTTCTTATACCGCGGAGCGGGCGCTGTTGAAGCGGCTGGATGATGGCTCCATGTGGTGGTATCTGAAGTTCGATGCCGATGAAGCTGATCCGGTGGAATTTGAAGTACTTCTCACCGAGGGTCTCGCGGCTCTTGAAATGTATATCAAGGATCCGGAGACCGGTGAAGTGCGGCATCATGAATTCGCCCGGGACGAGCAGGAAAGAGCTGAGATACAGGAAGGTGAGGCGTCCATTGAGGAAATCGGATACATGACCGGCCACTTCCATGTAGAAGACCGGAGTCTGTACCGGCAGGAAAGGGAAACGATCAGCACAGGTGCCGGAAGTTTTGATACGGAACTTCTGATCATCGCACCCGAGGATTTCGCGGATTTCGAGGATCTGGAAGAAGGGGAAGGACATCCGAAAAACATGGAATATCGCTGGTGGCTCGCTGAGGGTGTACCCGGCGAACTGGTGCGTTTCGAATACCGCGACCTGGATGACGACAGCATACTGCGCGGGGAAATGATATCCCTGCGTGATGATTACCGGGCAAGATTTGCCGACTTGTAGAAATACGGGCCATTTGCCCGGGCTTCTACAGCTTGCAACAGAAATAAGACCGGCAGAATTATCAGGATGCGACGGTCGGGTGGACAGATATGCCTCCGCCATCTCTTTCTTTTGACCGTTTCATGCACAGCACTCAATCGCGACCATTTGGACTATTTCTTTTTCGGGTCGATATACCAGAGGGCCAGAAGGGTGATGCCGAAATAAAAAAAGGCATTGGCCGCACCGCCGAATTGCCCCGTCAGGCGCAAGCCGTATCCAAGAATGACAAAAATAAAAAGGGAGAGCACCAGGCTGTACTTTAGCCAGTTGACCTCCCTGCTTTTTATCCATTCCCCCCGGAAGAAACTTACTGCAGCAAGCAGGAAGGCCAGGGTTTCGGCGACGACAATGGAGTAAAACGGCAGAAACAGCCCGCCGGGCCATGCGTTCAGCCACGTCTCTCCGAACTGATTGGTAAACGATTCCGGAATGCCGCCGCCGGTCCATTTGGAAAAAGAGGCAAGTCCGAACGTGGCCATTATGAGAAGCTGAATGGCAATGACCGGAAAATCGATGTTTCGAAGCGTTTCGGTTATTTTCATCTGTTTATTTTTTTGGATTCATAAGGTCAGAATGAATTCACATGACAGATTTTAATCATCCTCCTGTATGTCAGCCGGGGGCTGTCATGTTCGTAGCACTTCGTGACCTTCGTTTCATGGTCCTGATTTCATGGTCCTGATTTGGAGAAGTGTCGTTGCAAGTGTCCATAACTACCGTGAGGAAGGAAAAAAGGTTCCGCTTTCCGTATATTCCGCCATTTAGGATTCATGGACATAGGAACTACCCGAATGACCGACGATTTTGACTCTGACTCAAACATCCCTGAAGCAGCCGAGAAACCCCCGCATTCCCTTGAACTGAAAATTCCGCCGGTGGGCGTGTTTGCAATATTTGCACTTCTGTTCTGGGGAATAGATAGATGGTTCCCGGTATTTGATGTGGATATTCCGTTTCGGCTGGCCATCGTTGTTTTTCTCTGTGTCACGGCGCTGATTGTAGGTTTTTGGAGCATCTGGCTCTTTTATCGCAAGGGTACCACTGTCCATGCCCATAAACCCCATGAAACCGAACGCTTGATCACTTCAGGTCCTTACAAACACTCCCGGAATCCCATGTACCTGGCGCTGGCCATGGTTTTGATTGCGCTGACCATCTACCTCACCGACCTGCTCTCAATGATGCTCATGCCCGGGTTTTTTGCCTATATTACCCGCTTTCAAATAATCCCTGAAGAACGCAAAATGCTTGAGAAATTCGGAGAGGAGTATGAGGAGTACGCCGAAAAAACGCCAAGGTGGCTTTAAAACATGCGTTACCTGGTTTTTGTTACGGTTCTCTGGGCGTTTTCCTTCAGTCTGATCGACGAGTATCTGGCCGGACAGGTGGACAGCGACTTCGCCGTACTTTCGCGTGTCGTCTTCGCCGGCCTGGTTTTTCTCCCCATCACAAAATGGCGGGGAGTCCGGCATGAGCTGATCACCGGCACGGTTATCGTTGGCGCCCTGCAGTTCGGCGTGACCTATTTGTGCCTTTACCGCTCATTCCTTTTTCTCAGTGCACCCGAAGTGCTGTTGTTCACCATACTGACCCCGATTTTTGTCACCCTGTTCGATGACGCCCTGAACCGGCGTTTTTCACCGGTGGCGCTGATCGCTGCGCTTCTTGCTGTGGTCGGCGCCGGTGTGATCCGGTACGACGGCATTACCGGTGATTATGTTGTTGGATTCCTGTTGCTTCAGGTGGCCAACGCATCGTTTGCGGCCGGACAGGTGGGCTATAAAAACCTCATCGCCTGGTATCCCACCGATATTGCACCGATCCGCTTTTTTGGCTACTTCTTTGCCGGCGCCCTGGCGATCATCCTTCCGGCCTGGCTCATCTTCGGGGATTCGTCCCTGATGCCCGGGACCGGTACGCACTGGGCCGTTCTCCTTTGGCTGGGGTTCGGCGCCTCGGCGGTCGGACTTTTTCTGTGGAACAGCGGAGCCACCAAAGTGGATGCCGGGACCCTGGCGGTGATGAACAATGCGGTCATTCCGGTCGGGCTGCTGGTGAACCTGCTCATCTGGAACCGTGACGCCGACCTGGTACGCCTGGCCCTGGGCGCAGCCATATTGCTGCTGGCTTTATGGGTCAATCGGCAGGGCCGCAGGTGGTTGTGAAGTTTACGATGGCATCCGCCCGCCTGGCCGCTTCCTCCAATCTTCTTCGCGATAAGGTTCCAATCTTCTTCGCGACAAGATGCCTGCTCCCGATGTGCCCTGGCCGACCGTGAATTTTTGGGAAAATCAGTCAGCCGTCATCGCATCGTATTCGGCCAGTTTCTGCCGTGTGATCGACTCCAGCTGGGGCGCCTGCATCACCCCGGATTGCTGCCAGATTACATGGCCGTGACGGAACAGGATGAGCGTCGGAATGCCCCGTACCTGAAACCGGATGGCCACATCGGGATTTTTTTCCGTGTCGATCTTGAGGATGTGGATCTGTTCGCCCATGCGGCTCTTGAGTTCCTTGAGGATGGGCGGCATCATGCGGCACGGAGCACACCAGTCGGCGTAGAAATCCACCAGGACCGGCGTATCGCCTTTGATCAGTTCGGAGAAGCTCTTGTTGCGAATGTCGTTGCTCATGTTCTGTTGTCTGGCCTGTATTCTGTAACGGTATTTTAACTGAAAACAGAGTGTCTGTCCGGCGGCCGCGGAACACCAGTTTTCTTGTGTGATTTCGTCAGGATTTCTCCCGGGCTTCTGCGGCGTCGGTCTGACAGCTTCCACCCGCACAGTGACCCACCATGCACCCGGTATTTGTCACCGCCTGGAACAGGAAGAACAGCGATAAAAGTCCCAGCGCAGGCTCGCCCGCCGTGAAGGCGTTTGCGGCCAGGAACAGACCAACTCCAAGCGCGACCCATCTCATGGGATGCCAGTTTGTGAGCAATTGTTTTCTTATGGATGCGATCATATCTATTATAAATATAATTATATTGATTACTATATATAAAAGTACGAAAGTCCGTCGGTAAAAGCAACAGCGGTCGGGCCGGCTCATTGGGCCGCTTTGTTTCGGGCATCATTTTCTGGTTTATTTTTCAATATTTTAGGGAGATGATCACAAAAAAAAGAAGAAATTACAGCTGCCGATGGCCGAAGGGCCTCATGGTCGCGGCCTTGTTGCTTGCATTAGCAGCATGCGCATCCACCCGGACACCGCGCACACGGAGCCGTTTCCCGGCCGCACATCCATGATTGTCGAGCCGATCCGGTTCGAGCTATTCGACGGCGAATCGGTCATCACGGCCGACAGCTGGTACCGCGTGAGCGGTCCTGTACCGTTTGGCATCCCGGGGGAGACCAGGCCGATACTGATCGACGGGACCTATGCCCACCGCCGGGCCGACCTGCGTGTGGGGCAGGATACCGTGGCTGTTTTCCTCCACAATGAGTTCCATGATGGTTCCTACGACCGTCGCAAATAACAGCTGTTTGTCGGCCAGCCGC
>SL_8KL_010_SEDDRAFT_10003516_pt1 | contig 12889 bp, 9 predicted proteins | sample SodLakKL_010_SED_4_FD_11160 | JGI IMG/M metagenome (IMG submission 11160) | reverse complement strand
TTTTATACTCCCTCCAGGATTTAGGTACTCTATTTTCGCATAGATTTCTGAATCTAATTCAAAGAATTCCATTATATTTGATAATTTGACTATGGGAGTTTCTCCGATCGCTTCGGAGATGTCCGATTTGATATCTATATTATTTTTCAGCTTGTTGTTCATCATATCACTCGTCTTTGATTCGTCGACATAACAATGTTATAATTACAGAGATAAATAGGTTATGGTCTTATGACTAAATCCGACAGCGTTATAACTTTCGAGTTCTATTCCGAGATGATGAAGATAAACGCAGATCTCCATATACACAGCAAGTACTCCAGTGGAGTTTCAGAGTGGATGGACCTGAACACTTTGAGCGTGGAAGGGGAGAAGAAAGGGATCGGACTCATCGGAACTGGTGATTGTTTACATCCCGGTTGGAGAGAAAAGATAGAGGAATTAGATAAGGAGCGAGAGTCCATCTTTACCAATCAAGGTATGAGATTTGTCCTAACGAGCGAGGTGGAAACAAAAGATAGAGTCCATCACCTGATGATATTTCCGTCGATATCTAAGACCGAAGAGATGTATGAAAGGGTGAGCCGTTTTTCATCAAACATAGATTCAGATGGAAGACCGAGAGTGGATCTCAAAGGTGAAGAACTCGCTCTCATAGCGAAAGAGACAGGCTGTCTTTTTGGCCCTTCCCACGCATTCACGCCCTATACTGGGATATATGGGAATCACGATTCTCTAAACGAAGCTTATGGAAAATATGCGAAGGATGTTCAATTTTTGGAACTAGGTCTGAGTGCTGACAGCAGCTACGCTGACAGGATTTCAGAACTTCACGGATTGGTTTACCTATCAAATTCAGATGCACATTCTCCTTACCCTCATCGTCTAGCCAGGGAGTTCAATACCTTTGAACTCGAAGACATCAGTTTCAAAGGTTTAGAACAACTCCTAAAAGGTAAAAAAGGAGAAATCACAAGGAACGTTGGTTTACCACCTGAAGAGGGTAAGTATAATGAGAGTGCGTGCAACAGCTGTTATACTCATTATACCTACAAAGAAGCTGTAGCGAGGAAATGGAGATGCAAATGTGGTGGAAGTATCAAAAAGGGTGTTAAAGATAGAATCGAGCAACTTTCAGATGTTGATAAAAAACCAGACAACAGACCTCCATACATCCATCTTATCCCGTTACAGGAGATAATAGCAAAATCTATAGGCCATTCTAGTGCTACGACGAAAAAAGTCGATGAGATATGGAGGAAACTCATCGATGATATAGGAGACGAAGTCGAGGTGTTGTGTAACTCGAGCATCGATGAGATCAAACGCCTTGTAGGGGAAGATATAGCTGGCCTTATCGCTAACTTCAGAGAGGATGATATAGAAATCAGGCCTGGTGGAGGAGGAGAATATGGAAAAATACTTCCTGAAAAGGGTAATAAGTCAGAAAAGAATCAGAGATCTTTGACCGATTTTTAAGATCATCGTCTCCGAAAAAACTTATCCATTCTCTCCGAAAATAATAATTAATAGGATAATTAATAACGATTGGGTATGGAAAAAGTGGCTTTGAATAAAGCCAATTGAGCTGGTAAGATGGACCTGTTTGGGAAGAAAAAGGAAGAGGAAATAAGATCTTTACAAGAAAAATTGAATGATAAAGAGGCTAAAATCGAAGCTCTCAGAGAGAATTCTGAAGAGAAGGAAGAAAGGATAAAAAAACTCAAAGACAAAAATGATGATAAAGAGAAAAAAATAAAAGATTTTGAAGAGATATTAGAGAAAAAAGAAGAAAGGATAGGATCACTTGAAGAAGCTTCAGATGAAAAGGAAGAGAAGATCGAAGAGCTTAAACAGAAGATTGACGAAGTAGAAGAGAGTAAAGCCACGCTAGAAAAAGAAATGGAGGAGGAGAGAGAAGAGATAAAAGAACATATAAACAGTATAGAGCAGGTCGTTAAAGACATAACTGAGGGCGATCTGAGTGAAAGGATCGATACGACTCACTTTCAGGAAGAGGGTGAGGAAGCGTATTTGGTCGGGCTCGCCAGCAATATCAATAAGATGGCAAGCGGTTTGGAGAGCACCCTTAGAACCTTACAAAAAGTATCTACTGAACTCAGAGAATCTTCAGATAATACTAAAGATACTTCTAGAGAGTTAACCGATATGGCCGAGACCCTATACGATAATATAGAAGACATCTCAAGCGGTGGTCAAGAGATAGCAGAGATGAATAGAGATATCTCAGACCAGATTGAAAACGAGATCGAAAAGATAGGATCAACTTCTTCAGATATCAAAGATATCGTGGATACTGCTGAAGAAACCTCTGCCCAGACGGAAAAAGGAAAGGATCAGGCCAAAAAAGTGAGCGAGACAGTCGAAAGGTTGAAAGAATTATTGGATGAAACTGCTTCTGAAGGCGAGAAATTGGAGAAAAAATCTGAAGAGATAGGTGAAGTGATCGATGTCATTTCAGACATAGCTGATCAAACAAATCTACTCGCTTTGAATGCTTCGATCGAAGCCGCTAGAGCAGGTGAGGAAGGGAGAGGATTTGCTGTTGTCGCGGACTCCGTTAGAGAATTGGCGGAAGATACGCAAGAGGAAACTGAACAGGTAAAAGAGGCTATCGAAGAGACACAAGACTGCGCGGATAATATAGCTGAAAAGATAGAAGAAGTAAAAGAAATGACCAATACCGTCGAAAGTTTGTCAGTAAAGAACAAAGATTCTATCGTACAGATCGATGATAAGATGGCCTCGGTCAAAGACTCTATAAAGTCAGTCTCTTTAACCACTTCAGATCTTCTAGAAGTTCTCAAGAGGGATTTTGCTACTCAGATCACTGGAGTGACTGAGATAAGTGCACAAAACGCTGAGCTAGCGCAATCTTGTCAGGACATAGCTGAAGACCAAAAACTCATTTCAGAAGATTTACTTTCTTCTGCGAAAGACCTTTCCAACGTATCTGGAGAACTTTCGAATGTATTGGAGCAGTATGAAGATGTGTATTTTGATATGATCGAGAAGGCTAGAGAGACTGGAGATAAAGAACTTGAAGCTAAAGGGCTGAGAAGACTTGGTTTCGTTTACATCGAGACAGGGAAATTTGAAAAAGCTAAAGATTATCTTCAGCAGGCTTTGGACATCTCTGAAGAGATCAAAGATCTTGAGAGCATCGCAGAGTGTTATAGAGGTCTAGGAAAAGTAGGCTTCAGAAAAGGCGAGTTAGAAAAAGGTAAGAAACATTATCGAAGAGGTATCGAGGCCGCTCGAAAAGCCGGAGATGATAGGATACTAGCGATGAATTATATAGGCATTGGGAATATATTTTCACAACAGGGCCATTCCGATAAGGCGATAGATTATTATGAAAAGAGCATCCCGTTGTTGGAAGAACTGAACGAAAAGACTCAGTTGTCAAGAGTTCATAACAATATCGGCGACAGATATATGAAAAATGAACAGTGGGAAGAGGCTCTCGAATATTTTGAGATCTGTATAGATTATGCTGAAGAAGTTAACGATGAGAAGTTTATCGGATGGGGCTCTTTCAATGCTGCAGAATCCTGCGTCAATATGGGGCTTTTGGATGAAGCCTCCGAATACATAAAGGGTACTGAGAAGATCATGAAGCGGGAGAATGATAGAGTCGGTCTAGCCGCTGTTTATAGAAATAAGGGATTCATCTCTCACGAAAGAGGTGATCTGGACAGAGCAATTAAATATTATGACAAGGCACTGGAGATCAACGAGGAACTAGACGTGCCTTACAGTGCTGCTGAGACAAAGCTGTATCTGGGTGAAGCATATAAAGACAAACATGAATTTGGAAAGGCGAGGGAGTATTTGGAAAGCGCAAAAGAGACTTTTCAGAGAATTGGGGCCGCAGGCGAGATGATACAGAAAGCAACCCAAATGATGAGAGATCTATCTCAATGAGTTGAATAGTATCGCATCCAAAAACTTATGAATAATCGTTTGTTTTAAAACAAATATGACAAATGCGTTGATATTGACCGACGGGCACCTCGACAAAGGAGCGGCAAAGACAACACATGGTTTACTCAGACATTCGGAGAAATATAATATAGTCGGCCTAATCGATTCGGAATTTGCTGGGAAAAAACCTGATGAGATAATACCTGGTGCTCAACGGGTGAACATCTATCCTGATTTGCGTTCCGCTTTAGAGGAGAATGAAGCTGAAAAACTGATAGTGGGTGTTGCGACCATAGGTGGATACTTACCGGAAAATTTCAAGGAACATATCAAAGATGCAATAAAGAAAGGATTGGATATAATCTCTGGTCTTCATCATTTTCTCAGCGAGGATGAGGAATTCGTTGAGTTAGCTGAGGAATATGGAATTTCTTTGTATGATATAAGGAAGTCTCCTCCTCTCGACGAACTTCATTACTTCAGTGACAGGAAAAAGGATATCAAGGCTCTGACCATACCTTTTTTAGGTACAGATAGTTCCATAGGTAAAAGAACTGCACTTTTGGAAGTCTATGAAGCCATGAAAGATAGAGGTCTAGATGTAGAATGGATAGCGACGGGACAGACAGGCCTTTTACAGGGCTCAGAATACGGCATACCCTTGGATTCTATCAAAGGCGATTACATGGTAGGGGAACTGGAAAATCAGATCTGGAGAGCGTGGAAAGAGAAAAAACCAGATTACATACTGATTGAAGGGCAGGGAAGTATATCACATCCTGCTTATGTCTGTGGGTCTAGAGCAGTTCTTGCCGCGAGTCAACCAGACGCTGTAATATTGCAGCACGCACCTAAAAGAAAATATCGACATTATCAATCTGAAAATATACAGTGGCCGATGCCTTCTGTTGAAGATGAGATCCATCTCATACGCTCTTTTTCAGGCGCCGACGTGATAGCTATAACTATAAACCCAGAAGAGATGAGTGAAGAGGAAAAAAAGGAATATATCTTGAAGTATGAACAGAGGTTCAACGTGCCTTCAGCAGATGCATTGCAAGATCCCGAAAAGATCGCAAAAAGGATAGAGATTCAAAAAGATATCAAGGGTTGAATCACTCTTTGATCACAGCCCCGGTATTATCGGGTTCACCGATCCAGAATCTGTAATCTTTTTCATCTCTACCCTCTAAGATATCGTCTTTGATACTATCGATTTCATCCTTTTTGACTAAACCGTAAGCTGTAGGTCCCCATGAACTCTGTCCACCACCATGAGTCTTCTCGATCAGCGAATGGACAAGTTCACTTATCGCGGGATGGTAAATACCTTCTTGATAGTCAGAAAATGATCTGCCGACCAATTCCTGTATCCTTGTTAGATGATCGCCAAAGGCGCTTATGTCATTTTTCTCCATAGCTGGCAAGATACCCATCAAAATATTGTGACAGATCTTCTCAGCATATTTTTTATCTACGGTCAATTCTTCCATGATCGGCTTCTCTTCCTGTTCATCATATCCCTTTCTCTTTTTTGGATAAACTATCAGAAATCGCCAGTTTTTTGGGATCTCTATCCTTTTCAAAAGAGGGGAGATTTCATCTTTACTGCTTTTGCCTCCTTCGAGAATAAAACCTCCCTTTTCGAATCCGTGTGTGCCGATGGCAGAGTAGCGTCCCCTTCCTAGTATTTTAGCTAGTTTCACTATAGGAATATCTTTTCCTATCGATCTCAAAATACCATAGCCAGTTCCTAGAGTGAATTGAGTAGTGGATCCCAATCCTACATGATCAGGAATACTTTTCTCGACTTTGATCTCAAACCCGTGAGTTATGTCGAATCCGGTCTTCAGCTTCTCGAAAACTTTTTCAGCGATCTTTTTCTCTCTCTCGCTGCCCTTGACATGTATTCCCTCTTCAACAGTTTCTATTTCTATCTCATAACCGTTCTTCAAAGTGACTCCAAAGGCCCCGTATTTTCTTTTGAACTCTCTGCTCAGATCTATTATGCCGAAATGGAGTCTAGAAGGGGTTTTTATCTTCATGATTCACCTTTTAGGTCCATCCTGTATTTTTCCAACTTATTCTCGTCGACTTTCATACCTAGACCGGGCTCGTCAGTGGTCCAAAGTTTGCCTTCTTTGAATTCCAATCCTGTCGCGATATTATCTGAAAGCATGAAATGACTGTCAAGGTCAGCATATTTTAGATTCGGAGTAGAATTGAAAAGATGTGCGCCCGCCGCGATGGAAACGCTGGTTTCTCCCATACAGCCGACCATCCCTTCAACGTCATATTCCTCCATGATATCCACTATCTTTATCCCTCCGGTGATGCCACCACATTTTGCCAATTTTATGTTGATCATATCAGCTATATTCTCTTCACATATCTTCTTAGCCATCTCGGGACCTTTTATGGTTTCGTCCGCCATAATAGGTATATCAGTTTCCTGTGTGACTTTTTTCAAACCTTCTAGATCGTCTACTCTGACCGGTTGTTCCACGAATTTTATTCCCGTTTCTTTTAACTTTTGGCAGAGAGTGATGGATTCCTCTGGAGTGAACGCTTGATTAGCGTCGACCCAAAGCTCGATCTCATCTCCGACTTCTTCTCTTACAGCTTTTACTCTCTTCACATCTTCCATAAGACCTAGACCTATCTTGATCTTCAATGCTTGGAAACCTCTTTCAACAAATCCTCTTGCGTGTTCTACCGTCTCGCTTTTTGTCATATGGCCTATGGTTCTGTCCGTAATTATGCCTTCTCTCTTTCCTCCTATCATTTCAGTTACGGATTTTCCCTCTAACTTTCCTTTAAGATCATGGAGCGCTATATCGAATCCAGCTAGAGCCGCCGGATCTTTAGGTAGCTCTTCTCTGATATTTTTCCAATTTTCCTCTATATCTATATCTTCACTTTCAGTTTCAGCTTTCATTATATTGAGTGCTTTCAGTATCGATTCGATGCTCTCTTCAGTAACGCTGTTCGAACTCGCGTTACCCCATCCTTCTTTCCCTTCTGACTCCAATTTGACGATAACGTTTTCAGCTGTCAGAGAAGACCCTGTCGAGATCTTGAAGACTTCGTTCCTATCTATACCTATCGGGATGATCTCCCAATTATCTATCTTCATCCATATACACCTCTTCGTAATATCTACACATATCCGTTAACGGGCACCTCCCGCACTCGGGCGTTCTCGGTTTACAGATATTCTTACCGAANACGACCATCAATCTGTTTATCTCTATCCAATATTTTTTTGGAATCTCCTCCTCGAGTACTTTTTCAGTCTCCTCAGGTTTATCGGTGTCCGCTATCCCCATCCTGTTGCTTATTCTGTGTACGTGAGTATCGACGGGAACTGCGGGCTCGCCAAATCCGTAGACTAGTACGCAGTTTGCGGTCTTTCTGCCCACTCCTTTCAGATCGAGCAGATCTTCCAAGTCCTCTGGAACTTCATCGTGGTACTCTTCGTGTATTTTTTTAGCAATGTTCTTTACCCTTTTTGCCTTCACATTATAGAACCCGGAGGGTCTGATCAATTCCTTGATGTGGTCGAGAGGCGCCTCGGCCAGTGCTTTAGGAGTAGGATAGCTGGAAAATAAAGCTTGTGATGCTTTATGAGTGTTGACGTCTTTAGTCCTCTGTGAAAGAACAGTAGATATCAAGACCTCGAAAGGAGATCTGTCAGGGATTTCATTCTCGTTTGGATTTTTTCCTGGAAAAGCCCCCACGTCGAACTCTTCTTTTAGACGTTTTATCATCTCTCCATAATCCATATTATCATCTCAACTTCTTTAGAATATCTCCTAAAAGATACATCGAACCGGTTATCAGGATAAGGTCGCCTTCTATCCATTCTTTTTCCGCTTTCTTCAGGGCGTCTATACCTTGTTCGAAATGTTCAGAGGGACAGTACTTTTCGAACTCATCTGCTAGGACTTCACTGTCGAGTTTTCTTTCACTCACAGGTTCTGCTGTATAAACTAGATCTGATTCTGGCCCGAGTGTTTCGACTAGACTTTCATGATCTTTATCTTCAAGCATACCAGCTATTAAAATAAGTCTGTTGTATTCGATATTTTTCAATCCCAGCTTAAGGGCTTCGAATCCTGTTTTGTTGTGAGCGGAGTCTATCATGATCCTAGGTACTTGATTGATCAATTCCATCTTACCTGGAAGACTAGTTTTTTCGACTCCTTTCACGATATCCTCTTCGTTCAGGTCGCAACCTCTTCCTTTCAGTCCCTCCGCTAGTTTTAGAGCGATGAGTGCATTTTCGGCCTGCCAAGAAGTCACTCCTTTGATATCGATCACGCCGTAGGGCTCCGTGATTATCTTAAGAGGATCCTGAATTATCTCGTATTCACGCTCGAAAGCATAGTTGAATTCGGCTCCTCTTTCTTCACAGACCTTTCTGAAATATTCCCTGATAGATCTGTCCTTTTCTCCTGTCACGAAATGATTCCCTTCATCGATTATACCGGCTTTCTCGTAAGCCCTCTTCCTTTTTGAATCACCGAGATGTTCTGCGTGATCATAACCCACATAAGTTACAACAGAAAAATCATGTGGAGCGACGTTAGTAGCGTCAAGTCTACCACCCATACCCACTTCGAGTATGGCGAAGTCAACCTCATGTTTAGAAAAACTGAGGAAGGCTAGACTGGTCAAGACCTCGAAGAAACTCGGTCTTCTTTCAGGGTCATCTTTTTCGATCTTCTTCACTTCTGGATCTACCTTCTCGATAAGATCCCAAAGTTCCTCTTCTGGAATATTTTCACCGTCGATCTGTATCCTCTCTTCAAAGTCTACAAGGTGAGGTGAAGTGAACAGGCCGGTTTTGTAACCACCTTCTTGGAGTATGTTCACTATGGTCCTACACACCGATCCTTTTCCGTTAGTTCCACCGACCACTATCGCTTCGAAGTCTTTTTGTGGGTTGTCAAACCTCGAGAGAAAATCCTTTATCTTATCCAATCCGAGCTTAACTCCTATCCTTTTCAAAGAGTAAAGGTAATCTTCAGGATGCTCGAATTCCTCCTTCATGTCTCCGTGTGATCTTTCCTCATCTCCAGTACCCATAGAACCACTCAATGTTTGAAAACTCTCTGTCCAGTGAAGACCATACTCATTTCGTGTTCGTTAACCGCTTCGATAACCTCTTCGTCTCTTATCGAACCGCCGGGCTGTATAACACTTTTTATCCCGGCTTCTGCAGCTTCGTCTACACCGTCACGGAAGGGGAAGAAAGCATCTGACGCCATTGTGCATCCTTCGGTACTAGACCTAGATTTCATCCGAGCGATCTTCACCGCGTCAACTCTACTCATCTGACCTGCACCGATGCCTACGGTATGATCTTCTCTAGTGAATATTATAGAGTTCGATTTGACGTGTTTTACGACTTTCCAGGCGAACTCCATAGCGTTAAGTTCTTCTTCTGTCGGCTTTCTTTCGCTTTTGATCTCCATATCTTCTTTGGTGACTTTATTTTTGTTCCGATCTTGAACCAGTAGACCTTCTGCGACTTTTGAAAACTCGAAACCTTCCCTTTTTGGTTTCCATTCAGGGAGTTCCATTATCCTTATGTTTTTGCTGTTCTTCAAAACGTCGATAGCTCCCTCTTCGTAGCCCGGTGCTATGCTCGCCTCGACGAATATTTCGTCCATCTTTTCAGCCATCTCTACTGTTATAGGTCTGTTAGCTCCGATTATGCTGCCGTATATAGACTGTGGATCGCAATCGTAAGCGAGTTGATAAGCTTCTGCTAGGTCTTCCCTTGAAGCAACCCCTGTTGGATTGGTATGCTTGATAGCTGCAACGGCAGGATCCTCAAATTCTTTCACAATATCCAATGCAGCTTCAAGGTCTCTGATATTGTTGTAGGAAAGCTCCTTTCCATGAAGCTTTTTTGCCTTCAAAATAGAACTTTCATCGGTTTGTTCGGTCTGATAGAAAGCCGCGTCCTGATTTGGATTTTCCCCGTATCGAAGATCCATAACTTTTTTTCCAGCCACCAAATAAGTTTCCGGGAGTTTTTCATTTTTATATATTTGATTTAGATAGTTGGAGATGATAGAATCATATCTTGCGGTCCTCTGGAAAGCCTTGAGAGCTAGTTCTTTTCTGACTTCTTCACTAATTTCTCCATTGTTCTCTTCGAGTTCGTTCAATATCGGATCATAGTCCTCTTTTTCAGTCACTACAGTCACTCTTTCATTGTTCTTTGCTGCAGCTCTCAATAAAGCTACTCCGCCGATATCGATGTTCTCTATAGCTTCATCCACATCGTGATCTTCTTGGATGACTTTTTCGAAGGGATATAGATTAACAACTACTATACTCAGATCTGGAAGAGCGTGTTCTTCCACATCCTTTTCATGCTTTCCCGTTTGATATAAGATACCTCCATGTATCTTAGGGTGAAGAGTTTTCACCCTTCCATCGAGTATCTCTGGAAAATCGGTGATCTCACTCACTTTTTCTACCTTTATCCCCGATTCTTCTAGAACGGAAGCGGTTCCACCGGAAGAAATTATCTCGAACCCTTGATCTTTTAATCCTTCAGCCAATCTTACAATACCATCTTTATCTGAAACACTCAGCAACGCCTTTTTCGGCAATTGAAACACCAATTTTTCAAATCCAAGACTGGTTGATAAGTTTTTCTAATGAATCGAATTAACAATAAGGAAATTCGATTTTCGTCGCTGAGATGACAAGCATTTTAAATAAGAATATCTATACAGCTTCAACATGAGATCTGATGTCGAGATCGCACAGGAAGCTGAATTGGAACCTATAAGCGATATCGCCGAAAAGATAGGTTTAGAGGAAGATGATATAGAGCCAAGAGGGAATTACGAGGCTAAACTGACACTTGATGCTATCAATAAAAATAAAGAGAAGGATCATGGCAATCTTATATTGGTCACGACGATGACACCGACGAGAGGAGGGGAAGGAAAGACCACAACCTCTATCGGTCTCACTCAGGCGCTTTGGAAATTGGGTGAAAAAGCCACATTAGGTATAAGAGAACCTTCAATAGGCCCAACGATGGGTATCAAAGGAGGTGCCGCCGGAGGAGGATACTCACAGGTCTTACCGATGGAGGACATAAATCTACATTTTACTGGGGACATGCATGCGATAGGTATAGCACACAATCTACTTTCCGCCATGATCAACAATCACATGCACCGCGGTAACGAGATGAACCTCGATACTAGAAAGATAGTCTGGCCTAGAGTCGTCGATATGAACGACCGCGCCCTGAGGAATATAGTTGTCGGATTAGGAGGGACTTCTGACGGTATGCCGAACGAGACTTCTTTTGGGATCACTGCTAGTTCCGAAGTCATGGCCATCTTATGCCTAGCTGAAGGTATCGAGGATCTAAAGGAAAGGCTTTCAAATATCATCATCGGTTATACTTATGATAAAGAACCCGTGACCGCTGGAGAGTTCGGTGGAGTCGGGGCGATGGCCGCTCTTTTGAAGCACGCTATCAAACCTAATCTTGTACAAACCATAGAAGGAGTACCAGCTTTCATCCATGGGGGCCCCTTCGCCAACATAGCTCACGGTACAAGCAGCCTCTTATCCACTAAATTGGGGTTGAGCTTATCCGATTATTTTGTGACTGAAGCAGGTTTCGGCTCCGATCTTGGTGCGGAAAAATTTTTCAACATCGTGTGCCGAGAGGGAAACCTAGAACCAGATGTAGCGGTTATGGTAGCTACCGTTAGAGCTTTGAAACGACAGGGTGGTGTTTCTCGAAAAGATCTAGAAAAAGAAAATCTCGATGCTTTGAAAGAAGGTTTGGCAAACTTGGATAAGCATCTGAAGAACATCCAGATGTTCGGTGTTCCAGTTGTTGTCGCCATAAACAGGTTCCCCTCCGATACTCAAAAAGAGATAGATTATCTAAAAGAATTATGTGAAAATATCGAAGTACCTTATGCTGTTGCAGAGGTTTACCAAGAAGGCGGAGAAGGCGGCATCGAACTGGCAAAAGAAGTGAAGAAGATNATCGATAAAAAACAAAGTAGTTTNAGACCTTTATACTCGCTGAAAGAAGAACCTGAAGANAAGATCAGAGATATAGCTACAAAGATTTATGGAGCTACGGAGGTAGTATTCACACCGCGGGCTAAAAAAGATCTTAGACTAATAAAAAAGATCGGTTTAGATGAACTCCCTATCTGTATGTCCAAGACCCATTACTCCTTATCCGATGATAGAAAATTGAGAGGACGCCCTAGAGACTTCAAAGTCAAGATAAGAGAGATAAGAGTGAATGCGGGAGCTGGATTCTTGATACCCATGGCGGGAGATATAACTACGATGCCTGGCTTACCATCGCATCCAGCGGCAAAAGATATAGATATAGACGAAAACGGTAAGATATCAGAATTGTTTTGAGGATTAACATGAAAGTTGAATTGATAAATCATACCCCGGAACCCGATAGAAGTGCTGCGCACGCTGCATTGACTTGTTACAGTGAAAAGGTACCTGAAAAGGAAGAGATGAGCGATGAAAAGATCGAAGAGATATTGAATAAGATCAAGGAAAGCGGTCATCACAGCGTTATAGAGCATTCCTCTTTCACTTTCGCCATCGAAGAGGTCTCCCGTACACTAACGCACCAGCTCGTAAGGCACCGGTTAGCATCTTACAGCCAGCAGAGTCAGAGATACGTGAATATAGAGGATTTCGATCCTGTTATCCCTGACTCCATAAAGGAAAAAGAGGAAGCTAAGGAAAAATTCGATGATCTGATGGAAGAAATCAAGGACACCTACATGGAATTGAAGGAGATAGACGATGTTCCACTAGAAGATGCGAGATTCGTACTTCCAAACGCGACAAGAACTAACATAATAGTTACGATGAACGCCAGAGAACTTTGGCATTTCTTTTCCTT
>SL_8KL_010_SEDDRAFT_10003515_pt1 | contig 12889 bp, 11 predicted proteins | sample SodLakKL_010_SED_4_FD_11160 | JGI IMG/M metagenome (IMG submission 11160) | reverse complement strand
ACCGCAGAGTTCGGGTATGTCCAGCGCGGTTACAATGAGGAGACGGAATTGGTCGTGCTTGATGGGTCGGAACAGGGCTACAGCAGGGATTTCGTCAACGGCCGTGCCGGTACCGGACATCTGTTACTGGGTCTGTCTGCCAATATCGAGCGGAAACTTCTGGGCCAAACGTGGTACCTCGGAGCGGGCCCGCGCGTGGAATGGCTGATTTCACGGGAAAACGCATCGTTCGAGAGCGATGTTTTTGACGAGGTCGTGGAATCCGAACTGCTGGACTTACTTGATGACACCTCTCTCGGCATATCAGCTTCGGCCGGCCTGCGCAATCTGGCCTTTGGTCCGGCCAACCTGCGCCTGGAGCTGCGCTACGACTACGACCTTACCGATGCCATGAGCGATTACCCGAGAACCTACCGCAACCACGGATTTGCATTTACTGTTGGATTTGGATTGCGGCCCTGACACTGGGTTTAATGCACTTTAATCGAGCTTTTCTCCCTTGAGCCGAGCTTTTCTCCCTTGAGCCGAGCTTTTCTCTCCTAAAAACGGACTTTTCTCATCTGAAATCGGGGCTGCAGCACTGTAATCGGGATTGCGCATCTGAGTGATCCAAGCAGCCGTTACCTGTCCGGCTCCCGGATCTCTTCCTCGATGTACTCCTTCGCTTTTTCTCCCTCCGGCCCCCCTTCCACGGTGAATTCATACCGCAACCCCCGGAACAGGCTCATGCACATCAGCAGCATGATCACCGTAAACGGGAGTGCGGCTGTGATCGCCATCTTCTGCAGCGCTTCAAGTCCACCCGCATACAGCAACACCGCCGCTGTGCCGGATATCACCAGTCCCCAGGTCACTTTTTTCCAGAGCGGCGGATAGAGCTGTCCGCCCGAGGTCATCATCGACATCACGAACGTGGCCGAATCGGCGGAGGTGATGAAGAAAACGGACAGCAGCAGGATGGTAATGATACTCAAAACCGGAGTCAGTGGAAAATGCTCGTAAAGAAGGAACAACCCGACCGATACATCGTCGGCAATAGCCTCTGCAATGCCGGCTTCCTGCGTCATTTCCACATGGAAAGCCGACCCGCCGAACGCGCTGAACCAGATAAACGTGAGCAGCACCGGTACGATCAGCGCCCCGGCCACGAACTCGCTGATGGTGCGCCCGCGAGATATGCTTGCCACGAACAGCCCCACGAAAGGCGCCCATGCAATCCACCAGGCCCAGTAGAACAGGGTCCACGACTGAGTCCACTCGTATCCCACGAACGGATTGGTCGACAGGCTCATGTTCAGGAATCCGGAGGCGAAATCGGCGATGGTGTTGGTGAAGATGTTGAGGATGAACACGGTCGGACCGACCACCAGCAGGAAAGCCAGCAGGGTGATCGCCAGAACGATGTTGGTCTTGCTGAGTATCTGGATCCCCTTGTCGACACCGCTGATGGTGGATATCATGAACAGTATCGTCACTACGCCGATAACGATCAGCATGGCCGTATAGCCGGCCTGGAAGGAGAAGACTTCGCCGAGGCCGGATGTGATCTGCATGGCACCGAGTCCCAGTGAGGTAACAATGCCGAACAGGGTGGCAAAAACACCGAGGATGTCGATCAGGTAGCCGGTCGGACCGTAAATCCGGTCGCCGATGAGCGGATAGAAACAGCTGGAAATCAGCGGCGGCATTCCGCGCCGGAAAGAGAAATAGGCGATGCAGAGGCTCATGACGATGTAAATCGCCCACGGCTGTATCCCCCAGTGGAAGAAGCTGTACTGCATGGCGAAGCGGGCGGCTTCCCCGGATCCGCTGTTGATATGTTCGGGCGGATTCAGGAAGTGGCTCATCGGCTCGGCCACACCCCAGAAAATGAGCCCGATGCCCATCCCAGCCGCAAAGAGCATACTGAACCATCCGAAGTAGGAGAACTGCGGTTTCTCATGCTGCTTGCCGAGCTTGACCTTGCCATATTTGCTGAAGGCCAGGAACAGGTTGAACACCACGAAAAGGAAGGCGGCGACCAGATAGGCCCAGCCGAACAGCTCAAGGATCTGGCCGTGGATCCAGGTGGCTGCGTCAAGCAGGATATCCGGACGGAACACTCCCGGCACGGTGAACACAAGCACCATGAACAGGGATATAACAAAAACGAGGTTGTTTTTCAGCTTATCCATTCCAGTCCCCCGTCAGGCGATGATCAGTACGGAACAGTGCGTCTGGTGCGGCAGGGATTCCGCCGTGGAACCGAGTACCTTGTCCATCGGCCTGACCTTGTCGTTGCGGCCGATGACAAGCAGGTCCGCATTCCGTGCCCGGGTTTCGCCGGCAATCCTGCGGCGGACCGATCCCGTGAGGAGCACTTTCTCTATGTTATCGTAGCTGGAACGACACTGTTCTGCCATTTCATCCAGTTTGTCCGACAGTTCTTCCTTGCGTTTCCTGTCCGATTCCGGATCCGGGGCACGCTCCCTGACATGCAGCAAATGCAGCTCTCTGGCACCGAACGGTACCGATTTCAGGTAGGGCAGCACTTTTTTATCGGCCCGCTTGCAATCCGTGGCGTAGACTATGGTGCCGGGTTGAGATGTATCAGCGCTGCCAGCCCCTGCCTTATCATAATTGTCACGACCACGGCCATCCTTGTCCCTGACCCATTCCCTGATGCGGTCTGGTCCCCGATATTTGAATATCAATGTGGAGTAGCTGCATATGCGCAGCAGATCCGTGTCCGGACTGGTCAGGATGGTCCGCCTGACGATGTTTTTCTTTTTCCACAGGATGGTGATGTAGTCCGCCTCCCGTTCGGAAGCTGCCTTGCAGATTTCCCCGGCAATGGCTCCGGAACGGATTTCGGTTTCGGTGGACATCCCCCGGTCGCGGAACAAGACCGCCCTTTCCTTCAGAACAGATACACGTCTCTCTTTTTCCTCCTCACTGCCCGAGTACACATGCATCAAATACACGGTTTTTGTGCCGAAATGCGAAACAAAACCGGCGAGATCTTTCAGCTTCTCTTCAGGCTCTTTCAGGTTCAGCGGGACCACGGTCGTTTTCAGCATGACAGTCGGTTCTGTTGGTGCCTGTTTGCATGTGTGCTTTGGCGGATGGGTTCGCCCGCTCTTCCATGGAAATAGTTCGGGATACAATGAACTTACATCTTCAAGCACTTCCATATCCAAAATAACACATAGGAATTGAAAACCCATTTTTTTTCACCCTGACCGCAATGCGGAAGGTTGATACGCGTTAGTGAAAGAAAGTTGCGTTTTTAGCTTTGTCAATCCGCGAGCTTGCTGTATATTTACTATCTGAATCAGTATCGTTTTTTACACAACAGAAAGGACGGATGCGTCGAAGACTGGACATTTTCAAAACACTGGTTGCCGCTGCCGCAATTGCTTTTGCGTCGACGGTTTCTGCCGTGCACGTGCACGACATTACCACGTGTGACTACGGATCAAATGTGGTCGTCCAGAATATGCATGATCTACACGACTGCATTTTCTGCACGGTAGTCTGCCAGACCATCACTGCGGAATCCATTTCTGTCAGAATGGCCTTCGGCGCTGCAGAGACGGCGTTGCAGGACCACCAGACCAACCCCCTCTTCCGCATCTCCTTTGACTGGTACGGCCGGGCCCCGCCTCTCTTCGCCTGATCCCGGCTCAAACGGACCGATTTGTCCGTCGATTGTCTTGTGCACCAATCCTTGCGGCCTGATCCTTGCAGCCTGATACCTGTGATCTGATACGTTCGGTTTGATGACACTTCGATGTCTGTAATTCTGATACCAACATGTGACCGGCATCTGTATCCGGTGTTCCTGCCAAGCCATTCTTACTGGCGTTACTTGCAGGAGACCCATCCACAAGGTTTCTCTCAATTCCGGGACAATTACACATTTCAAGCGGACCGACACTCCCTTTTTCTTTAAAAATCACTGACAAACACAAAAAAAAAAACTGAATACCATGTTACATAAACACTCTATTTCGACTCTTTTATTCACTCTTGCCGGCAGCCTGCTTTTCCTGGGTGCCTGCGGTACCGACCACGGTCACTACTCGGCCATCGGCGTCGTGCTCTCGGTGGATGGACAGATGATCGCCGCGCAGGAACAGGAAAACATAACCTATGCAGACGGTGACGCCATCAGTGTTCCGGCCGGCGCTACAACCGAAACCATCACCGTCGAGTTTCTGGGGGATGACGGCACGCCTTTCACACCGGAGCGCAGTGGATACTCGCTCAATTACACCATCGGCAATACCGATGTGCTGGGGATTACGCATCCTGCAGAAGGCGACGAATGGTCTTTCCGGCTGAACGGAAACCAGGCCGGAACCACCACGATACAGTTCGAACTCTGGCATGGCGGACACTCCGATTTCACTTCACGTGCCTTCCAGGTCAGGGTGGAAGATTCTGAAAACGACTGACGAGCATCTCACGCAATACACAACCGTGACCCAGGGCAGGACGCTCATCGCCAGCCGGTGGGTGTCGCCAACAAACCCGTAACATTTCAATATACATGCGCAGCCCCGTCTCTTTGCTGACCCTAGTGATGTTTCTTGCGGTGATGATGCTTCCTGCTTTGGTGATGTATCCGTCCAGTGCCGAGGCATCGGCCCTCAAGGTCGTGTCACTGAACGGACGTATCCTCGATTCCGAAACCGGCGATCCGGTGTCATATGTCTACCTTCACCTTGAGGAGATCAACCGCACAGCCACATCCGATCGCGAGGGACGATTCCAGATCAGCAACCTGCCGCAGGGAACTTATACCATCTACCTGCACCGGATCGGGTACACCGACCAGAAACGGACCATTGACGTGGATTCGGAGGAGCCGCCAAAGCTGGAGTTCACCATGCAGCCCACAACGCTGAGCGGACGCGCAATCGAGATCATCGGGCGTCCCGGCGAACTGCGGGGCTCTCACCTGGAAGACGCATCCATCACCGTGATCGGCATGGAACTGCGCAAGAACCTGGGCAGCACATTGTCCGAAACGCTTGCCAGCCAGCCGGGTTTCGCCCAGCGGGCCATGGGGGCGGCTCCGTCGCGGCCGGTGATCCGGGGGCTGGGCGACTCGCGTGTGCTGATCCTGCAGGATGGCGAACGCACCGGCGACGTGTCCTACACCACGGCCGACCATGCCGTGACCATAGATCCGATCACGGCCAATGAGATCGAGATCGCGCGGGGTCCGGCCGCCCTGGCCTACGGTTCGAATGCGATCGGCGGGGTGATCAACGTGGTGCGCGACCAGATCCCCACATCGCGCCATTCTGCACTGACCGGTGACGCTTCTCTGCTGGGCTCGAGTGCAAACAACGGATTATCCGGCTCCGGCAACCTGAAGATACCCGTCGGCAGCGACCTGATGCTCAACCTGGACCTCAACGGGCGTTACGGCGAGAACTACCGCACCCCAAACGGCCACATCGACAATACGTTCATCCGGTCCACCAACAGTGCCGCCGCCCTCAGCTACATCCGCCCCTGGGGCTACACCGGCCTGGCGCTGACCTCCTACCTGAGCCGGTACGGTATCCCGCCCGACCCCGGAGGCGGACACCCGGACGGTGTGGACATCGAAATGGCACGGCTCCAGGCCGAATCACGCTCCGAGTTTGTTTACGACGGACGCTTCTTCGAGTCGTTGGAAACCCGGTTTTCGTATCGCTACTACCACCACAAGGAATTTGAAACCCCGGAGATCATCGGAACCGAATACACCGCCCACACCACAAATGTGACTGTCACGGGACGCCACAAGAGCATCGGCTTTTTCGAGGAAGGCACCGTCGGCGTGTGGGGCGAATTCCAGGATTACCTTGTGCTGGATCGCGGCACGCTCGATGCAACCGGCCTTTCCGGTGCCGCGTTTGCCATCCAGAGCGCCCGGTTCGGCCCGTGGAAAGTGGATGCGGGACTGCGTCTGGACATCCACCACGCCCGTCCCAAACGGGAGCGGACCAGCCTTGTCATCGGCGAGATCCGGCGGCGGACCTTCACCGGACTTGCCTCATCAGCATCCGTCGCCTATGATCTGGGCCGCGGATGGCAGGCCGGATCCTCGGTGATGCACTCGTTCCGGGCCCCCACCATGGACGAGCTCTACTCACTGGGCCCGCATCTTGCCGTCTACTCGTTCGAAATCGGTAATCCGCGGCTCAATCCGGAACGTGGCCTGGGAACCGAACTTTTCGTATCGCACCGCAGCAACCGCACCCGTTTCAAAGGATCGGTCTACCGCAACGCCTTCTCCAACTACATCTACCCCCGCAACACCGGCAGGCCCAGCAGCACCGATCCCACGCTCACGGAGTACCGGTTTGAAGGCATCGAGGCGCTCATGTACGGGTTCGAAGGTTCGGCGGAACTGCGGCTCAGGCGAAACATTTCCCTGGACGGCATGGTCAGCTACACCTACGGCCGGCGCAATGTTGACGAAGCCGAGTCGGAAATCACAGGCTTTGATGGCGATACGGCACCCCTTCCCATGATCCCGCCACTCACGTTCTCATTCGGCGCCAACTGGGCGCCAGGGGCACTGAGTCTGGGCGGCCGCATGCGCCACGGATCGGCCCAGGAACGGCTCGGCGAATTCGAAGCCCGGACCGGCGCTTATACCGTGCTGGATTTGCATGCCCAATACCGTTTCTCCCACGCCGGCCTGCTGCACACCGTCTCCCTTCGAGTTGACAACCTGCTTGACGAGGAACATTACAACCACCTCTCCCGGATCAAGGAGCTGTTCCCGGAACCCGGACGTAATGTCAATCTGCTCTACCGTGTATACTTTTAGGCTCATTCACGCTTTTAAACCACAGATACTTCAACATGGCATCACGTTATCATACACCCGGAAAAACCAGGCAAGCCGGTCCGACCGGCGGCAACCGGATCACAACCGCCCTGATGCTGGCGGCCGGAACGGGCAGCAGGCTGCGTCCTCACACGGAGAAGATTCCCAAATGCCTTGTGGAGGTGGGTGGGAAACCTCTTCTTGCTCACGCGATGGAGGCGCTGGAGGCCCGGGGATTCAGGCGATTCGTGATCATTACCGGCTATCGCCATGAACTGATCGATGAATTCGTGGAGCAACACGATACATCGCTGGACGTTGAAACCGTCTTCAATGACAATTACGACAGGACCAACAACATCTATACGCTCTGGTTCGCCGGAAAATTTGTGGATGAACCCTTCCTGCTCCTGGAGTCGGACCTGATCTTCAAACCGGACGTGCTTGCAGAACTGTGCCGCCCGGATCGCATTGCCCTGAACAAATACAATCCGGAATTGCACTCCGGCACCACCGCCACGGTCACTGACTGCGGACATCTTGCATCGCTGTTCATCAACGATCCCGCCCCCCCGGACGTTTTCACATATAAAACCGTAAACATCTATTCGTTTTCCCTGGAAACGTGGCGAGTCCTTCACTCCGCACTTGGAAAGAAACTCGCGGCCGGCAACCTCAACAGTTTTTATGAGTCGGCTATCCGTGATCTTTTGAATGACTTGGGCATTCGCCTCAAGGTGGTCGATTTTTCTGATTTCTGGTGGGATGAAATCGATTCGGAAAACGATCTCGACCGGGTAAACCGGAATCTTGCCGGTATCAGCGCTGCAAACGATCTCCCTGTCCTTGTGAATGGCAAACCGCAAAGCATCATGAATGGCAAACCGCAAAGCATCATGAATGACAAACCGCAAAGCATTATGAATGGCAAGCCGTAAAACAGCATATCCGATACAATGGGCGGCAGGTCTGCTGTCGTCTGTGCTTGCCGGGAAAAGCGACAAAGATCCATCCAGCATTGTCCTGACATCTTTTCACGGGGACGGGTACCGGGGCAACACCCGCATCCTCTTTGAGAAACTGTGTGAGCACCCCGCCTTGAATCCCGTTTGGCTGAGCCGCAACCCGAAGCTGGTGCGCGATCTCCGGGAGGCGTTCGGTGATAACAGGGCCATGCTGATGCACTCCCTGGCCGGCATCCGGACGCTGCAACGGGCCGGTGCCGTTTTCCTGACCCACGGGACCAGCGATTACCCGTTCCTGCGCCTGCCGGGACACGCGCTTATCATCCAGACCTACCACGGCCTGCCTACAAAAAGAGGCGAGTACCTTCGTCCGCGCAGTAAAAAAAAGCCAAACTTACTTCACAGGAAGATCCTGGAATACCGTTTTCGTCCGATCACCCATTTCCTGTCATCCTCTCCGCTGGTCACAGAACTGTTTTCTTCTCGCTTCAACATACCCCCGGAGCGTTTCCTTGAAACCGGGTATCCGGCCTATGATGCCATCTCCCGTCTTGAAACTGCCTCCAAAAATGACACCAGAAACGCTCCTGGGCCATCACGGATGTTCGCCCGTTTCTGGCCCGACGCTCCCGAAGCGCAAAAACTCATCCTCTATGCACCGACGTTTCGACGGACAAAGCGGACCCGCTGGTTTCCGTTTGATGACAGGGACCTTCATGCCATTGCGGGCTGGCTGGATGAGCACAACGCCCTCATGGCATTGCGCGCCCATCCTAATGAAGGGCTGGATATGCGTCCATACCGCAGGATCAGCCCCCGCTTTGTGTCGGGGGATCAAAAAAACGTCGAGGATGTCTTTGAACTGCTCCCGCTTACCGATGTGATCATGTCCGACTACAGCAGCATCTATCTCGAAGGTCTTTTGCTCGATATCCCTGTCGTTTTTTTGCCATACGATCTTGAAACTTACGAACGCGGGCTTTCGGTGCCCTTTGAGCAGATATCGCCCGGACCCTCGGTGCACAGCCAAAAAAGATTACTGGAATCGCTGAATGAAGCAATCCAGCAAATGGATTGCTATGAGTTGCATCGCAAAAAAGTCCGGGATCTTTACTTTTCCTGTGTCGATGGGAAGTCCACTGATCGGGTCATACGATTTCTTGAGGACTCCCTGAATTGAAAACAATTCCGAGGTTACCCGGATTTGCTTTTACCTTGATTGATATCCATTCCGGTATGCTCTGTGCAATTAACCATCTGCTTCGTGGTCATCCGATGCTTCCATAATGCCGCATATGACTGCAAACCAGGCATCTCCACCCCATTATTTGGACGGGAATCATACCCATAGCCAGAGTCATCTACAAATTGTTGATGCGTTTCCAGATCTCTTTTCGTACCGGGATTCCCTCTTTCAAATTTTCTCTTCGGATCCTGGCTGTTCTTTCCCCTGGATATCGAACAGGCTGATTCGAATCTTCTGATGGAGTATTCTTTATGTCAGTTAATATCTGATCCAGTAACATTTCTCTTGATTCATGGAATATTTCTGACCCGGGATCAATGACAATAAAAACCTGAGATACTCCATACTCATATTCATTCCTGCTGAGCTCCATTGTGCTTTTTCCTCCGGATAATATCGTGGCAAAAATATCCAGCATAATCGATAGTCCGGACCCCTTCCAGTAACCGATCGGCAGTGGCCGCATCGCGGCCAGGATTTCAGCAGGGTCCCTCGTCAGTTTTCCCTCCTGATTGTAGCCTCCTTCGAATGGCAATTGAGCACCTCTGTCTCTGTATACGGAGAGTTTTCCGAACGAAAACAAGGTTTGTGACATATCGAGTACTACATGTCCGGCTGAACGGGGTACAGCCATTACCAGTGGATTATTCCCTATCGACGGCCTGGTTCCTCCCCAAGGCGGCATATTCCCTGCAGTATTTGCCCACATAATTGCCAGACATCCTTCATCAGCAGCCTTCCATCCATACGTCCCTCCGCGCATCCAGTGGTTCGTATTGGAAAGCGCAACACACCCCACACCGTGTTCGTGTGCCAGACCCACTGCTCGTTCCACGGATCGGAATGCATTGATATTACCTGGTCCAAGCTGTCCATTCCACTGTTCCAATACGCCATTGCTTTTTATCAGCCTGGGCTTGTTGCGGACTTTGATATAGCCCTTGTCGATAAATTCAACATACAAGGGAAAACGATTGAGACCATGCGAATAAACTCCGTCGCGTGATGTCTCAGTGAAAAGCCGGGCACTCAGTTTCGCATCTTCACTGGTAAAATTTCGCGCCAGTAATGTTTCCTCTAAAACCCCCAGTATTTCATCAAATGGTATTCGGAAATCAGTTTCTAAATTCATTTCTGCAAACTTTATACAAGAAACTCAGAACAAAAAAGGATTTTGATCGCTGTTATCATAACGGTTACCGGCTCAGCTCAGGGTCTATTCCGGAAAATCTTCCGGCACAGGATGGGTCACCTCACCGGTAGCCGCCCATTCACTGCCGCGCAACAGTATGGTCCTGAATCCGGCACAACTCATGGCAATAACATGATGTCCCAACGTTGTGTGAAAAACACGGCCGCTGCCGTAATCGATCGTCATTATCATGGGCTCATGCTCACCTGACCCATTATTTTCAGATCCCGAGTAGGCCGTGGCAAGAACCATCAGATTTTCGGCAGGTCCACGTAATAATTCATAGAGTTCATCTTCGGCATGCTTCCACGATTCCGGCAACCCATCCATAACCGGATGATCAGTCCTTCGGTTGTCGATCCGGAATTCATGTCTGGGACCGTGCTTGCCACCCCGTCCGGGCGTGTCGTGATCGGCTATGAATTCTCCGTTGCGAAATCGGATATACGGACCGGATGTCTCATCGCGTCCACCCCAACCTCCAATACCGGTCATTTTGTTATACTCTTCCCAATCAGGAAAGGTGTTGTATCTTCCCAGTCATGGGTGTGCTGACCGGTGATGAGCAGTACGTTCAGGGGTACCGGGCCGGGAGTGTGTCCGGATGGGTATCGGGGGCATTATTGCACTGAGATAACTGGCGCCGGATTGCCATATCCGGATATGAATAACAGGCTCAAAACAAGGAAAATCAGCGCGTTTTTACGGTTTTCTGCTTCCCTAATTTGCATGTCATATATTATCAGGTTGTAATCCCATGCTCAGGTCAGTTGATCCGGTTGAGAAACCGCCGGAACCTGGGCAGCATCCGTTCGCCATCCCACGAGAAATAGATGATCCAGGCGCGGCCAACAACGTGATCGTCCGGCACGAAGCCCCAGAACCGGCTGTCCTCGCTGTTGTCGCGGCTGTCGCCGACCATGAAGTAATAGTCCTGCTGAATGGTATACTGGTTGGTTGTGTCGCCGTTGATCACGAAACGCTCACCAGCCCGGCTGACCTCGTTGCGCTCAAAACGGGTTATGATGTCGCTGTACATATGCCAGTTGCGGTCGCTCAGGGTGACCGTCTGCCCTTCGAATGGAATGACAATTTGCGGCATATGGTGATAGTTGCCTCGGAATCCCTGGGCAAAAGTGAAGGGCTGACGGGCATTGTCGTTGAAGGATATCGGCAGGACCAGTGGCTCCACTTGTTCAATTTCGGGCCAGCGGGCCATTTCATCGGCAACCGAAGCCGTCATGTTGATCCGGTAGGCATCGCCCGGAGACGGCAACACACGTCCGCCTGCAGCGCGGACTTTGCCCTCGCTGAGCCGCAAGCGCTCCCGCACGGTCACATGATAATGCTGCTCGAACGTCTCTTCCATCTCCTCGGGCTGTCCGTTGATGTAAAAGACCTTGTTCCGTATGGCCATGGTATCGCCGGCCACGGCTACAGCCCGTTTGATGTAGTTGGTTTTCTGCGAAACGACATCATCATCCACCGGATAATTGAACACCAGAATATCGCCCCGGCGCACACTCATGAATCCCGGCATCCGGAACCATGGCAGCTCAAACCCCCGGATGTAAACTCCGGTGAAGGGAATGCCGACGGACATGGGGGTCCGCGCGCCGTAATGCACTTTCGATACCAGCAGGAAATCGCCGGTCATCAGGGTGGACTCCATGGACGGTGTCGGGATCCGGAACGCCTCCAGGAAAAGGGCCCGGATGATCAACGCTGCAATGGCGGCGAAAATAAGCGCATCCATCCATTCACGCGCCCAGGATTTTGCCTTGGTGGTGTCTTGCCTGGTTCTGTCTTCAAGGGCTTTACGCCGGTCCTGACGCTTTTTTTTGTTTTCTTCTTTCTTCTCTGCCAAGTCAGTATTCTTTGGTGTTTTCAGATTAAATGGCGGACCGTTGATCGGTGCCGGAAAAGGTATGCATTTGCATGTTTGAGCACAACTTAGCGCGCCGTCATCTCAGGCTGCGCGGACGCGAAATTTTCTCATTGGTAAAACTGCCATCGTGGTACCGGACCAGATACCACTGCTGTTCATTTATGTCATAGTAGTGGTCCTCATACTCCCCAAGTTCCGTGATGGCCATAAGTTTGCCCGAGAGCGTCCGCTTGATCTCGGGCATCAGGTCCACGTACCTGCTGGCACCGGCAAAAACGAGGCCGTTGCCGAAGGGACCGTCGATATCCAGGACCATCATGGGAATCTCGTCGTTTACAACAAACCAGTACTCAAACTGAATATAGTGCCCCGGCCGGAAATTAGCGCCATCGATCAGGTCCCTGAGTTTCTGGGACGGATCGCCATACACTTTCTGGAGACGGGCGCGCAGTTCGCGTGTGGGGATGCGGTCGATTACCGTGCTTCCCTCAAATCCCGCACCGGTCCACTGTACATTGCCGAAACGTCGCTGGAACCCGGCCCGGTCGGCCCGGGAGACTTTAACGATTTCCGGCTCAGCGAGCAAATCGCGGGGCTGGGTCTGCTGAGCCACGGCTTCCGAAACGGCGTTTCCGCCCGAGAGTGCCTGTCCAGCCATCAGTGCCTGTCCAGCCGGCGCGGACATCAGTCCTGACACTGCAAGCGCCGCGACTGCAGCCATCCGCATCCAACAGTTGTTTTTAAACATTTGCATCATTTTTGATCTTGTTCTTTCGCCCGG
>SL_8KL_010_SEDDRAFT_10003514_pt1 | contig 12891 bp, 16 predicted proteins | sample SodLakKL_010_SED_4_FD_11160 | JGI IMG/M metagenome (IMG submission 11160) | reverse complement strand
GGATGGAAGCTCGCCTTCACCATCTATTCCGATACTTGGAAAGGCGGAGTGGGAGATATCGTACCTGATCCCGAAAAGAAAGTCGAAGGTGTAGTTTACACGATCCCAAAAGAAAATTTAAAAAATTTAGATCTTTACGAAGGAAGGAAAGTAAAGAATAATGTGGAAGTCGGCATGTATAGGAGACAGTATCTGCCCATAAAAATTAAGGATAGATGGAAAAACGTTCTCACTTACTTAGTCAATCGGAACATCGAATATAAATCTAAAATTGATCTCAAACCATCGAGAGAGTATCTTGAAACCATAATCTCCGGTGCTGAAGAACATGGGCTCAGCAAAGATTATCTGAATTTATTAAAAAATATAGAATACAAAAGGTGTTCATCCGAGTAATGATCGTCTCTCCTTCAAGATTATTTATTTTTTCATGGTTATCTCAATAGAAGAGACGTTGGTAGTTCCTCCTTCGTCGTTATCTAATTTTTCTGTATCTGTCTTTATCTCAGTAATCTTTGAGCCTTCTAGAAAGCGATTCTTGGTTATCTCTGCCACATCTACGGCCTTGCTTATGGATCTCCCTCGGGCTTTTATGACTACCTCCTCGCTGCCGCTGTTGAATTGTGTTAACAGCGCCATAACGTAATTCATCGTTTCTTTACTTCCTATAAATACAGTATTCTCTTCATCCATGGTCTCACCTCCTTCTATGTTGCAATCCTCCATGAGATTGGTTCTATATACCATTTTAGTCTATTATTCTCAAAATAAACCTTATAACCAATCAAACCCATCTAAAAAGTATGTCGACTTTATGCGTAGATATTGGAGCTACTAATGTGCTTATAGGAATACTAAAAAACGATTTCAAAGAGATAATTGAAAAAAGCACTGTGCACTTCCTAAACAATATAGAAAAGGAACTGGAAGAACTCAAAAACAAAGTCGACTCTAAAAGAGTATTCGTAGCTGCCGCCGGACCTATAGATAAGAAAAAAGGTTTTCTATATCCACCAAATCTCTCAGAACCTAAAATACAAATCTTGAAGCCTTTCAAAAATTTCTTCAACCAAGTAGAGTTGATTAACGACTGCAATGCAGCCGCTCTAGGCGAGTACTACTACGGAGAAACATCTGCTGAACACCTTCTCTACATTACTCTAAGCACTGGGATAGGTGCCGGATTGATAGTAGATGGTTCGCTAATCCAAGGTTCAACTAACAATTTTGCTGAAGTAGGACACATGAAGATTGCAGAGAAGGGAAAATGTGGGTGTGGTCAGACAGGGCATTGGGAAGCACTGTGCTCCGGAAAAAGCATACCTAAATTTGTAGAAGATGAAATTGGCAGAAGTTTTGAGAACTCTGAAGACTTCTTCCATGAATACAGAAAGGAAAACAAAGAATTGAAAGTTGTGATGGAAAAATTGATAGATTACAATGCTACGGCGATATCAAATCTGATAAATCTTTATGATCCTGAACACATCTCAATCGGCGGTTCTATGGGTTTGAAACAATTCGATCTTCTTGTAGATAAGGGTAAAAAACGAATAAGAGAAAAAGTTATCTATCAAATGCCGACAATCGGAAAATCCAGTCTGAAGGATGAAGTTGTTTTGCACGGATTGAAATCCATATCAAAGAAAAATCAGACCTCAAGATAGCTTTCTAATCAAAAAAAAGGAGGGAGGGTGATTATCGTGATTTTTGAAATTTTATGAATCTTTTTTCAATTTTTGGGCTTTATCGAAACATTCCCTCACTTTTTCGTCTTCTACGTGGTTCCTTGCTCTGTCTACACATTCCATAAAAGGATCGATAGTTTGATCCTTTCTTGGTTTCTTATTTACTTCCTCTGCTAGATTCATACTTGTGTCATACATAACCTGTCTTGTGATGGTGTCTTTGTCCAACATAATAGTACCGCTTTTACGGTTGCACAAAGATGCAACTATAGATAAATTTTTCGCTCCTATTCGAAATTTACCAATTTTTTAGATAGATTGTTTAAAAATACTAATAACAATCGTTTAATTTTTCGCACTATATAACTACCAATAAATGTAAGACTATCCGCGGCATGGGCAAACGGTATTTATACCTAACGTATATCTAAAATTACACCAAATATGACGTTGATAAGGAGATTTAAGAAGGAAGACCTAAAAAGTGTCCAAAAGATTGCGGATATATCATTGAAAGAGAAATACAATAAAGAGTTATTCATAAGCATAAAGGAGCTTTGGAGAGATGGTTTTCTGGTCCACGAAATGAATGGTGATATAACTGGATTCATCTGTGGCATCATTCTAGATTCAGAAACTGTTCGTGTCTTGATGTTAGCGGTCCATCCAATTTACAGAAATCGTAGTATCGGGAGTGGACTGTTGCAAAGACTTATGGAAGTCAGCTCATCGGTTGGAGCTAACAAGATAGTTTTAGAAGTTAGAGTAGGAAATAGGAAAGTCATCAAGTTTTATGAAAAAAGAGGTTTCCAGATCGTGAATCAATTGGAAGACTTCTATACTGATGGAGAAAATGGATACCAAATGGTGAGATTTCTTTAGAACTTAAAAGCTATTAAATAATAGGATTTATATTCGAATAAAAAGGGATGATAAAAATGAACATCGATGAAGAATTCAATGAATTTGAAAAGAAAGTTTTCGAGACTTTTATAGAGAGAAACCCTGTAATGGCAACACATCTGGGTATTCATGAACATGATCATAGATTGCCTGAATTCACAGAAGAAAAAATTGTAGAAGATATCGAACTGATGGAAGGTTGGTTAAACGAACTCAGAGATTTCGAAACAGATGAACTCAACGAGGAAAATAAAATGGCTAAAAAATTAGGTAGCCATATTTTCGAAATACATCTATTCAACTTGAAAGAACTCAAACAGTGGGAACAGGCTCCTCAAGCTCCAAATAGCATCGGTGCTTCTATTCTCCTATTATTGAAAAGAGAATTTGCGCCTCTCGAAGAGAGGTTGGAAAGCATTAAATCAAGAATCGAAGACGTTCCGAGAGTCCTGAACGAAGAAAAATCAAGATTGAAAAATCCAGTAAGATTATGGATGGATATGGCTATCGAATCCGCAGAACAGCTTCCAATGCTTTTCAAACTAGTTCTGATGTTGGCAAAAGAAGAAGGATTAGAAGAAAAGAAATTAAAAAGAATAAGTGAAGCAACGAACAAAGCCGATCAAGCATTAGATGACTATATCGAATGGTTGAAAGAACAAAGACGTGAAGCGGATGATGATTACACTATCGGTGAAGAAAAATTCGAAGGACTTCTAGAAAAGAGAGAATTGGGATACGACTCAGAAGAGATCTTGGAGATAGGAGAGGAATTGCTGGAAAAGGCGAAGAAGGACATGGAAAGATATGCCAAAAAGATCGATCCTGAGGCAGACGTTGAAAAAGTTGTCGAAAAAGTAGAGTCAGAAACTCCTGAAAGTTTCGAAAAAGCATTAGAATGGTATGAAGAAGGACTCAATGACGCTAAAGAGTTCGTCCAAAATAAGGATCTTGTAACTATACCAGAAAATGAAGATATAGAGGTCATAAAGACGCCAGAATATATGAGAAACATCATACCTTTCGCAGCTTACATAGGCCCCGCTAAATTCGACGATATCAGAAAAGGTATCTATATGGTCACTCCTCCAGAGGACGAAAACAAATTGAATAATTATTCTTACTGGGATGTTAGGAATACCACAGTCCATGAAGGTTATCCTGGGCATCACCTACAGATCTCAGCTTCTTTAGAAAATGACGATGTTTTTAGATTGTTTTCTCACGCTACAGAGACTGTAGAGGGGTGGGCCCATTACTGCGAGGAGATGATGAAAGATCACGGATTCGATGATACGCCAGAAGCAAGGTTGATCCAATCTAAAGATGTCGTTTGGAGAGCCGCTAGAATAATCGTTGATGTCAAATTGAGCACTGGAAAGATGTCCTTCGATGAAGCCATAAATTTCCTAGTAGAAAACGTCGGGATGGAAAAAGAGGATGCGGAAAAAGAGGTCAAAAGGTACACTCAAAACCCCTCCTATCAACTGAGCTATCTTCTAGGAAAACAGATGATCAAAGAGCTAAAAGAAGAAGTAAGAAAAAAGATGAGCGATGACTTCAGGGAGAAATTCTTCCATGACACGATACTCTACGCAGGAAGCGTTCCGATGAAATATCTGAAAGAAATCTTCGATAAAAAGATAGAGAAAAGTTGATTTCCTATTAAAAAGGGCTCTTATTTCATCTCTCGTCTACGAGTTCATCTGCAGTTATCAGAGGGATCAGGTCTACATTAACATCTTTTAAATTTTTTTCAGCGCCCTCTTGTCTGTCAACGACAACTAAAACTTTTTCGACTTCAACACCTGCTTCCCTAAGAACCTTCACAGTTTCCACTGCAGATCCACCTGTTGTGGTAACATCTTCCACTACAGTCACTCTATCCCCTTTTTCAAATTCTCCCTCTATCCTTCCTGAAGTACCGTGTTTCTTTTTCTTTTTTCGCACCATTAGAAATGGTAAGCCTGTTTCCAAAGATACCGCAGAAGCTATAGGAATTGCTCCTAATTCCATCCCAGCAATTTTATCTCCATCAACGTGCTCCGCCATCTTCGAAGCTACCTTTTTTAGGATATCAGGTCTTGTACTCGCAAGTTTTATGTCAACATAATAATTGCTTTTCTTACCAGAGGTCAGAGTAAATTCACCGTACTTTATCGCTCCACATTCTTCTAACATCTCTTTCAACATCATCTTTCACCAAGGTTCTTCTTTCAAACCGAGTTTATATCCTAATATATTTACAGCGCGGTGCAAAAAAGGAACGCCCACTATTATAATTATCGTCCCGATCCAACCACCATCATGGATATAAGTTTCGTAAACCCATTCTGGATTTATCAAAATTATGAGTAAAAAAGATCCGGCGATGAAATCATATCTGTCCATTATAGGCGAGCTTTCACCTCTCGATATCCCTCGTCTCCTCTTTATGAAACTTCCACCTATGTCTCCTAAAAGGGCGCCGAAAGACAGTGTGAATATTACAACGAGGCCCTCTGGAAAAGAGGGATAAAGATAGAGATGAGACGATAAGATATAGTGAAGCAATATAGCTACTAATCCGGCTGATAAACCGCCTCCAAATAATCCTCTCCAAGTTTTTCCGTCTCCAAAAACTCTCTTACCATTCCATCTCTTTCCAAAGTCAATAGGTAATCCCCCACCGAACATCACCGCAAGTGAATTCGCTATCATCGCGGGTATAAACGCCAAGATGGCTATCAGAGGTCCTATCATCGAATTCTCCTGCCTCTCTTATTCAAAGGAGTGAGATATATCAATAACGGTTTCTAATCTATTTTTCAATCTTTCGATGCCGGCTTCCCATAACTTCTCTCCTTTTTCTTTACTAGCTTTTGTTGCATCTCCTATCACGCCAGTTTTTGTTAAATCATGTGTGTTCCAAGTATAGTTGAACTCGGGCTCATGATCGAATTCCATCTTAGGATCTGGAAAATCATATTCTTTTTCTGGTATAGTGCGCTCATCTACCATCTCTTCTCTAACAGCTAAACCAAGAGAGGTCTCAAATTCCCCAGCATGGACGTCATTATCGCTTTCCACCAGTTCCTGTGCTTCAGGAGAAAAGCTTTCAAATGAGTCTGTAACTACTAACATACCGGTCTCTTTTTTTAGTTTCTGTGCGGCGATCCTTATTGAAGATTCATTGCCTCCATGTCCATTATATATGTACAACTTAAAGAAGCCGTGCTGTAAGATCGACCGTCCAACGTCAATTATGATGTCTTGTAAAGTATCTGGTCTCAAGGTTACAGTTCCAGGAAAAGACATGTGATGATCGCTGATCCCGTAAGGTATTGTAGGTAAGATAGGCGGTCGTGGAGGATCGAGTTTTTCAACGGCCTTATTTACGATATATCTCGCATCATAGGAGTCAGTATCCAACGGAAGATGAGGGCCGTGCTGCTCTAAACTTCCGATAGGTAATATGGCGGTATCGATCATTTCTGACCGTTGGTCAAGTTCCCATCGGTTCATATGTCCCCATTTGATCTTTCCTGTCATGTAGCGGTATCTACTTCACATTTTTATTTTTTTGCCATCTTCTTTAGATCCTAAATTTAGATAACTTTTTATCATTACAATACAATGAATAATCATGGAAACGCCTCGTGACATCCTTAATGAGTTGAAATGGAGATATAAAACTTCTCTAGACGAGGCAAAAATATACTATATTCATCGTGGAGCTCCTGGAGATTACAGAGTGATGATTGGTTCTGAAATAGAAGAACTGAACAGATCTTTTATAAAAACTGAAGAGTCTCAAATACCTTACCACCGAGTTTTTAAAATTGAATATGAGGAGGAAATAGTATTTGAAAGGGAAAGAAAATGAGTTTTTTTTCATTCAAGTTCATCCATAAGTTCATCCATCTTCTCAGTTAGCTTTTCATTTCTTACTGAATTTGCTATATCGCCTCTAGTTTTTTCCACCAATGCTCTAGCGGTATCCTGTTTATTCCTTATGGGAACTATTGCGTTGGGATAATCAAAATCCATTATCATGTCTTTAACATCTTCCATCTTTTCATGCAGTTTCTTCGCTCTTTTTATATCCTCTTCAGTCAATGAATCGAGTATCATCCTTCTCAGTTCTCCAACTACATCAGCTAGTCCAAGAACATAAGCACTAGGTGTTATATCTAACTCCTCTGGAGTTTTAGGTTTTTTGCCCTCGGAAATAGATAGCAATATATGAGCCTCTGCGTACTCCTGATAACCGTTTCTAAGAAAACCGGAGTGATGCAGTTCAGGATGTCCTTCGATGATACTTTTCAGCTTATTTATTTCTTCCTGAGCATCCTTTAGTGATATTTCCTTATCTTTATCTCGATGGATGTCCTGTATCACGTTCTTCGAAATCCTTCTTATCGCTCTAGATGACTTCATAGCTAGTTCTCGAACCATATCTTTATCTTCTAAGCGCTCGTCTACCTTCTTAACTATCTCTCTAAGAGTTTCAATCTCGCTCATTTCCCATCACCTCTTATCTTTTTCATATTATCTAATTTTCTTTTAATACTCTTTGGCTTTCCGATGTCATGCCTCATCTGAATCTTTTTCCCGTTTACATGCTTAAGAGCTTTCTCACTGATCGCTTCTGCATCCTTTAATTTTTTTGAGAAGCCTACCAATGCAAGAGCTCTTGACGCGGTCGTGTAAATATCTCCTTCTTTTTTATTCACGGATGCGTAATAAAGCTGAGCACCTTCACCTTCGATAGCTCTTTCGTCAATTTCCAATAGATGACCACCTTCGGGATTCGCGCCATAGCCCTTGGGTACAACGTATTTACAAACGCTAGCCTTTTGCTTGAACGAAATTTTGAGGTCAGAAATGTCTCCTTTCGAGATTTTTTTGCAAAGTTCAACATAGTTGGTTTCTAGTAGAGGCAAAACGTTCATAACTTCTGGGTCTCCCCATCGGCAGTTAAATTCTACTACTTTTGGACCTTCAGCAGTGAGCATGAATTGACCGTACAGGATGCCTTTATAAGACCTACTTTCGGCTTTAAGAGCATCAAGGGTCTCTTTCATTATATTTACACTTTTATCATAAATAGAACGGTCCACGAATGGAAGGAGTCCGTCAGCCTGCGAGTAAGAACCCATACCCCCAGTATTGGGGCCTTTATCTCCTTCATACAATCTTTTGTGATCCTGAACAAGAGGCATAGGGATTACGTTTTCTCCGTCTGTGAAGACTTGAAGTGTGTACTCTTCACCTTTAAGTCTTTCTTCAAGTAGCAGTCGAGATTCACCACCGATCTTTTCTTCTAGAACTTTTTCACAGTACTCTATGATTTCCTTTTTGTTTTCAAGATGTTCGCCCATCACTTTGACCCCTTTTCCTCCTGTCAACCCAACAGGTTTGGCAGCTATTTCACCTTCATAGTGAGCAAGAAAATCCTCTATCTCCTCAATGTTACTGAAAGATTTGTATTCGACTCTTCCCGGAAGGTCGTATTTACTCTGAAGATCTCTCATAAATTCTTTTGACGTCTCTATTTCGGCAGCAGAACGTTTTGGACTAGCACATTTAATCCCTTTCTCTTCCAGCATATCAACGATACCCTCCCCTAAAGGTGCTTCAGGCCCGATAACCGCTATATCCACATTTTTTTCTACTGCCCATTCTATGATTTCTTTTAAATCAGTAGCGTTATTCAAAAGATACTCTACAGCGAATTTTACAATACCCGGATTTTTGTTGCCCATCACAGCGTATACATCCGCTCCATCATCATGAAGGGATTTAACCATAGTGTGCTCTCTAGCTCCTCCACCGACGGTCAATACTTTCATGATCTCTAATTTTGTAATTATTTCGTAAGATATAAGGTTTAGTTTAGCAGAGAAATCTAGAAAAAAATATCATTTGATATATTCTTCTTTCCTTTTCTTTAGACGTATACAATCCTTACCTACGTCAATTATATCATCAGCTTCGATGTAAATACTCTCTTTAATCATATCCATTCTAGTGGCAACGTTCCCTTTTTCTAGCGGCGTAGGCAGAGTTACACTCATATCTTCGAAGGATAGCATGGGCACAGCATAGGTGTCGATCTGGTGCTCCTCATCATCTTTAGTTCTAATCACTCTTGTTTCAACTCTTATGTATTCCAAATCACCCTCTTTTCCTCTTTCGGCTTCTTTTACTTTTCCCATCTCATCGCCCACAGCATCGATAACACGTGTTCCTATGAGATTTTTTGCAGGACTTATCCATAAGTGGATAGCGTCCTGGGTGATTTTATCTATGTATTTCAGATTGACCCTCATGTATTTGCCAAAAAACCCTTTATGGATAATCAGCTTTGTCGGATTCAAAGTGGTTTTGTTGATCTCGATGTCACTCACGTGACCAAAAGATTCTCCATCGGCATCGTACACATCCATACCCCTAATCCTGTTGAATGTCGTTCTCCCTTCCTGCGGTTCTTCTACTTCATCTTCATCCTCTTTTTGATCCTCAACCATGCCCATCAATACTATATTTCAGAAAGACTACATTACGTTTTCGGCCTTTAAGTGTTTAAGGACCAAAAATATTAATAACCATCCCACAGAATTCTATTTTCCATGGCCCTTGAAAATCTAAAAGACGGCCTACGAAACGCGGTTGAAAAAGTCACGAAGGCGAGCCATGTAGACAAAAATCTGATCAAAGACATCAGCAAAGATATCCAGAGGGCTATGATCGAAGCCGATATAGAAGTTCAATTAGCTTTGGAGCTTACTAAGAAGATAAAGGAGAGAGGGATAGAAGAAAAACCTCCATCTGGTATGAGTCCTAGAGAGCATCTCATCAACATAATCCACGAAGAATTCGTGAAGATTTTAGGAGATGGTGTAGAACTTGAACTCAAGCCACAAACGATAATGATGGTCGGTCTTTACGGCCAAGGTAAGACAACCACGTGTGGGAAACTGGCAGCATACTTCCAGAAAAGAGGACTAAATACAGCATTGATCGCGGGAGATACTCATAGACCTGCAGCTTATGATCAACTTTCACAGGTAGCTGAAGATGCAGGTGTTCCAGTTTATGGAGACCCAGACGAAGAGAAAGCACCCAAAATTGTCCGAGAGGGTATGGAAAAGTTCGAGGATTACGACGTAGTCATAGTAGATACGGCTGGTAGACACTCACTAGAGGATGAATTGATCAGAGAGATACAGTTAATAAAAAATGTTGCAAAACCGGATGAAGTGATCCTTACCGTAGACGCTTCTATCGGACAGCAGGCTGGACCACAAGCTAAGGCCTTCCATGAAGCAGTAGATGTTACCAAGACCATAATAACCAAGATGGACGGCTCTGCAAAAGGAGGGGGTGCGCTCAGCGCCGTAGCCGAGACCGATGCTCCAGTCGCGTTCATCGGTACAGGTGAGAGGATACGTGATTTGGAAGAATTCGACCCGAAAAGTTTCACATCTAGACTTTTAGGCATGGGTGATATAGAAAAGCTTCTAGAGAAGGCCGAAGAAGCGATAGATGAAGACAAGGCAGAAGAAACCGCTAAGAGGATGTTAGCTGGTGAGTTCGATCTAAAAGATATGTACGAGCAGATGGAGATGTTGACAGGGGTAGGACCTCTGCAGAAGATAGTTGACATGCTGCCGATGGGGCCGAGCTCTATATCTGATGAGGAGATCATGAATACACAAGAGAAACTAGACGAATTCAGGATCATAATGGACAGCATGACTGAAGAAGAGATGGAGAACCCGAATCAGATAAAGGGAGATCGGGTTAAAAGAATAGCGAGGGGAAGCGGAAGAAGACCTAAAGATATCAGAGAATTGTTATCCCATTACAAAAAGACCAAAAAAGCTATCAAGGGATTCTCCGGCAACAGAAAGATGAGAAAACAACTAAAGAAACAACTGGAGTCTGGAGATCTCAATTTCTGATTTGAAAAAGTTAAAGCACTCCTTTAAGATATTATTTCATCTGTTTTTATTAGATAAAAACTCATCTTAATCTGTGAGAAGGCTGGTACCAAATACTAGACTGAATTGAATCAAAGGGAAAGAACCTATTATCTCATATATAGCTATTCCTCCAGGGGAAAGAGAGTATACAAGACCTGAAGATACAGCAGCGAAACCCAAACTAGACCAGATGAATGCAGCCCAAACAGGCTCTAATTCAAGAAACTCATCCAATCCAAAAATGAAAAGACCAGCTGCAGAAGCTGAATAGAACAATACCGCCATTAACATATGAGGAGATGTTCCCTTTGGGAATATACCGGTCATTATCAGAAAAAAAGCTCCTATCGCAATGCCGATCAAGCCTATTATACCAACTTCGCTCTCAGCTCTTCTAAACATCGCCATGATGAACAAGACAAAAAGTAGACCTGAAATGATGAGTGCAAAGTTGAATATATTATTGTAAGCTACGCCTGTCTCTCCAAGGTCACTTAGAGCGTTCCCTGTGAGACTAAACCAAGAATGTATGAGTATAGCTATAAGTATAAATCCATAAGCAATCAAAGGAGATAGAAGTCCACAATAACCTCCAATATCCTCAGGAACTAACTCTTCGATATCGATCTCCATTGTTTTCCCTCAATGATTCTATTGTATAATTTGGAACTACATTAAAAAGTTTATTAGTGTTTTATTACCAACTCTATAATCCTTAAACTAGAAAGAGAAATAACTTTTTGGTTAGATTTTATATTTCCTATTAAAAAATACCATTCTTGAAAGGTTAAAAGTATTATTGATAAGGGTAAAAAAACAAATATGAAGTTCAACATGGCTAAGCAATGTCATGGATAAAGGAAATAGAATATAACAATGCAGAAGGAAAAACAAAAGAAGTCTACGAGAAAATAAAAGACCAAAGAGGAAAGCTATCTAATATCATGAAAGTCCAAAGTCTTATGCCTGAAGCAATGGATCATCACCTCGATCTCTATCTCTCTATAATGTTCAAGGACAGGAGTTTGAGCAGAGAGAGATGCGAGATGATAGGAGTCATTGTATCTTCCATAAATGGTTGTGATTACTGTGTTAATCATCATGCCGAAGCTCTAAACCATTTCTGGAGAGATGAAGAAAAGTTAAAAGAACTCGAAGAGAACTACGAAAATATGGCTATCTCAAAAAAAGAAAAGAGAATGCTGGATTTCGCAAAACGATCGACTGAAAAGCCGGATTCTATAGAACAAAAAGATGTAGACGATCTTAGAAAAATTGGCTTTTCTGACAAAGAGATCTTGAACATAGCCATGATCACCAGTTACTTCAACTTCGTAAACAGGATAGCCTTGACTTTGGGAGTAGAATTTTCTGAGAAAGAAATGAAAGGATATGATTATTGAGAGAAAATATGTTACCGAGTTGGCTTGAGATACTGGGAAGTCTAATCATAATCGTCATAGTAATTTTCTATTTGCTTAGGATCATCTATGATTACAGACTCGGAAATAAGATCTGGGATGTTTATAATGAGGTTTCTGAAAATAAAAATTTAGAGGTCAAAAAAAGCTTGAATATCCTTTCCGACTGGTCGAACATTTATGGGAATATTAATGAAAAAAGAGTCTACGTGCATCCCGATAGAGGCACGAGAAAAGGCCCTTCTAAAACTATATTCGCCGTAGAAAACAAGATGGAACTGCCTAGCGATCTTATCATAAACAAATCAGAAGTTAATCAACCAAAAGACACCAAAGAGTTAGAGGTTCAAAACATAAAAAAATATGACCTCAATATTTACAGCAAAAGAAAAATCGATGAGGACCAAGTAAATGATCTATTTACAAGTGAAGTTGTGAAGAAAATCAATAAATTGATTGACAGGAATGAGGAAGATTTCAGAGCAGTGATATTCGAATCTGGACTCGCTATGTTCAGTACTTTCAAAATCAACCTAGATAAAGATAATATATCAAATAATGTAGAGGAATTCTCCGATATAGTCACAGATATGGAAGAAAACTCTCCCGAGATAAATGAACATCTTAAAAGTCCACGGATGATGAAGATCAGTGAAGGTACAAAATCTAGCTATATCAAAGGTTTGATACCTCTTTTGTTGTTTGTTGTAGCAGGTTATCTTTTATATCAGGTCCAGCAAGACTTCTCTTTCCTCTTTTTAAATCTTGGCGTAGTAATCGCTTTGGTAGGCACAGTGAAGCTTTACATATTCCTACATAACGAATTGAAGTATCAGTAATCTAGATAATTCCGTAATTCCCAGTCCGTTATATCTCTATTGAACTGAAGAACTTCTTCTCTTTTCATGT
>SL_8KL_010_SEDDRAFT_10003512_pt1 | contig 12898 bp, 11 predicted proteins | sample SodLakKL_010_SED_4_FD_11160 | JGI IMG/M metagenome (IMG submission 11160) | reverse complement strand
TCTCGATGATCACGTTATCGAGGCGACGGTCGAGGTGCGTCGTGACGAGGTCCAAAAACGCCGGGTCGTCATCGACGTAGAGGAGGACACCCATTAGGTGTCGAGGTACACGTGTCGGTGATTTAATCCTTACGTACGCCGGGTGTACGACCCGCTGGAGCCGTCTCAGGCTCGAGAAAAGAATATAACCGTCGGCTAACTTTCATGCGATCACCGGCCTGTCGGCAACCGATCTGGCGTCCGCGGGAGTGCTTCGATCATTTATAAACCAAAGGCGATGAAAGCTCAGGTATGACCGGAGACAGCGAGGACCCGAACGCTGAGGTTCAGTATCACCTCGAGGTCGGATGCGACGACGTCGCCGAAGCGGTGTTGCTCCCGGGTGACCCGGAGCGCGTCGACAAGGTGACCGCGCTGTGGGATGACCACGAAGAGGTCGCCCACCACCGGGAATACCGGACCGCGACCGGGACGTACGACGGCGCGGACATCTCGGTGACCTCGACCGGGATCGGGTCGCCATCGGCGACGATCGCCGTGGAGGAGCTCGCCCGCGTGGGGGTGGACACGTTCATCCGGGTCGGATCCTGCGGGGCGATCCAGCCGGAGATGGCCGTCGGCGACCTCGTTATCACGACCGGCGCGGTGAGACAGGAGGGGACGAGCGACGAGTACGTCCGGGAGGACTACCCCGCGACGGCCGACGTCGAGGTCGTCTCCGCGCTCGTCGCCGCCGCCGAACGCCTCGGCTACGACTATCACGTCGGGGTGACGATGAGCGCCGACTCCTTTTATGCCGGACAGGGCCGACCCGGCTTCGGCGGCTTCGAGGCGGCCGGTTCCGACGCGCTCATCGAGGAGCTCCAGGCGGCGAACGTGAAGAACGTCGAGATGGAGGCCGCGGCGATCCTGACCGTCGCGAGCCTCTACGGGCTCCGTGCGGGGGCTGTCTGTTCGGTCTACGCGAACCGTGTGACCGGTGAGTTCCGCACGGAGGGGGAGTCGCGGGCCGCCGAGACCGCCAGCCTCGCGGTCAAGCTCCTCGCGCGAATGGACGAGATCAAACGCGAGGCCGGGGCGGATCGCTGGCACGCCGGACTCTCGCTTTGAGCATTCTCGTGGGTTTCGATCCTCACTCGGGGTGTGGGTGAGTCCGGGACGCCTTTCAAAGCGCCTTTATCCGCTGACACCCGACCGATGTGCATGACTACTCAGGTCGTCGTCGTCGGCTCCGGGTACGCCGGTGCCGGGGCGGTGAAGGCGTTCGAAGACGAGGTCGGCGATGGCGAGGCCGAACTCACGTGGGTCGCCGAACACGACTACCACCTCGTGTTACACGAGGTACACCGAGTGATCCGAAACCCCGCCGTCGAGTCGAAGATCACGATCCCCGTCGAGGAGATCAAATCGCCCGAAACGGCGTTCATCCAGGGGCGTGTCGTCGACGTTGACACCGAAAACCGGACCNTCTCGACCGACGACGGAACGGCCGTCGAGTACGACTACCTCCTGCTNGCGGTCGGTTCCTCGACCGCGTTCTTCGGGATCGANGGCCTCGCCGAGAACGCCCATCAGCTGAAGGGGCTNGACGATGCAAAAGCGATCCACGAGGACGTTCGCGAGGCCGTCGCGGCGGCGACCCAGTCGGAGCCGGCACAGGTGGTCGTCGGCGGTGCGGGGCTCTCGGGGATCCAGACCGCCGGGGAGGTCGCCGAATACCGCGACAAACACCGCGCGCCGATCGACATCACGCTTATCGAGGGGATGGACGAGATCTTCCCCGGACAGGACCCCGAAATCCAGGGTGCGCTCCGAAAACGGCTGCTCGATGCCGACGTGGAGATCCTCACCGGGGAGTTCATCTCGCGTGCGGACGACGAGCAGGTGTACCTCGGCGGCGGCGAGGAGGAGGATCCGATGGAGGTCCCCTATGACGTCCTGATCTGGACCGGTGGGATCACCGGCCAAGAGGAACTCGAGGGCGTCGGTATCGACAAGGACGAGCGGTCGAACCGCGTCTATGCCGGCTCGGATTTCACCACAAGCGACGAGCGCGTCTTCGCGATCGGCGACACCGCGCTTATCGATCAAGGCGACGAGGAGATCGCCCCGCCGACCGCACAGGCAGCCTGGCAGGCCGCCGACGTCGCCGGCGCGAACCTCGCGCGGGCCGCCCGCGGTGCGCCGCTTCGCTCGTGGCATCACGAGGACAAGGGCACGGTCATCTCCGTGGGCGAAAAGGCGGTCGCCCACGACGTGATCGGCGTGCCGATCTCGACGTTCGGCGGCGTCCCCGCCAAGCTGTTAAAAAAGACCATCGCCACGCGCTGGATCGCGAAGGTCTCCTCGACGGGTCGGGGCATAAACGCGTTCGGCGACATGTAACCGGCTGAGTCACCCTCACGTACGGAACCCCCTCATTTTCGGTGTAGGGTCCCCCTCCCTTCGGGCACGTTCACGCCACTCTCTGGACGTGTTCACGCCTGCGGCGCGGTGGCACCCCTCCCATGTGCGCTTTTATACCGCGGTGTGGAACGATCGATCATGACTGATGCGTTCGGTCGCGCGATCCGTGATCACCATCGCGGGACGCGCAGCAAGCCCCTCCTTCACCGCGACGGCAGGGAGACGGTCGAACATCCCATCGAATCCTACTACTTCTCCGAGTTCAACCCGGAATCCGACCTCCATGAGTGGATGGCGGGCTGGCTACAGGGGCCGCTTATCGACCTCGGCGCGGGAACCGGCCGACACGCGCTGCACTTTCAGAACCGGTTCGAGACGGTCGCGCTCGAACCCAGCCCGGCGCTCGTGGAGACGATGCGGGAGCGAGGGGTGTACGACGCCCGCGAGGGCGACATGTTCGCGCTCAGGGAGGCCTTCGGCCGCGATCGGTTTCGGTCGGCGCTGTCGAACGGGACCCAACTCGGGTTGGCTGGATCGATGCAGGGGCTCTCGAAGTTTCTCGGCGACCTCGCCTACGTCACGGCCCCGGACGCGACGGCGGTGCTCGACTGTTATGATCCCGACCACGAGGCGACCCGTGAGCTGCTCGGCTACCGGCACGATCCCACCCCCGGGCTCGCACACCGGGTGATGTATTTCGAGTACGACGGCGACCGCGATCCCATCCTCCAGCTTCGCCTGTTCAGCCCGGATCGGCTGCGCGAGGCGACGCTCGGCACCGGCTGGTCGGTCGCGGAGGTCGTCCGCGGGAAGGAAGGGAGCGAGTATCACTATCGAGCCGCGCTCGAAAAACGGTGAACGGGCGGGTCACGGTGAACGGGCGGGTCACGGTAAGCTCGGCGGGGCCGTCCGCGACACCGGAGGCGCTCACTCCTCGACGTAGCTGATCTCGGCGATCTCCCGCCGTGGACCGTCCGCGTCGTCGTCCTCGTACTTATATACCGTATCGGGATCCTCGTCGGCCGTGGCGTTGTGGGAGCCGTCACAGAACGGTTTGTTCCGGGAGAGCCCACAGCGGCACACGTAGATGGCTCCATCGTCGCCCATATCCGACTCGTCAAGCCGTTGCGGCCCCTTCGCCTCATGGGTCACTTCGCGTGGCATACACACACACAATATCGCGATGACACCTAAAATGCGGGGTCGACACCGTCGAGAATCGGACTGAAGTGATCACCCATCGGGGGGCGTCCGCCGCCCAACATCTCCCGCCGGCACAACCGCCTTATCGGTGCGGGCCGTATGAGCGGTATGAGCGAGAGCGACCCCGCAGAGTCCGCGGATCCCGCCGAACATACCGACGAGCAGTGGCGCGAACGATTGACCGACGAGCAGTACCGCGTTCTCCGAGAAAGCGGCACCGAGGCCCGCTTTTCCGGGAAGTACGTGAACCACAAGGCGGACGGGATCTATCGCTGTGCGGCCTGCGATGCGGTCCTTTTCGACGCGGAAACGAAGTACGAGTCCGGCTGTGGCTGGCCCGCCTTCTATGCCGCCGAGGACGACGCGGTGACGACCACGCTCGATACGAGCCACGGGATGCGCCGGACCGAGGTGAAGTGTGCGAGCTGTGACTCCCACCTCGGACACGTCTTCGACGACGGGCCACAACCGACCGGCAAGCGCTTCTGTATCAACTCCGTCGCGATGGCGTTCGAGGAACCGGAGGAGTAAGCAGGGCGTCGGGGCCGACGCTGGGATCCGGGACGGATCCGTTCCTTTTACCGCCCCGCGTACGGAGATTTTGGATATGAACGTCCGCAACGTCTCCCGGACGATCGGGATCGTCGCCGCCATCCTGACGGTGATCGTCCTCGCCGCGCCGTATGCGATCATCGCCGGCGACGAGAACCTGCTTATCGCCTACTACTCCGCGGGGCCGATCGGTGCCGGCGGGGTCGGCCTCTTCGCGCTTTTAACTGCGGTCGTCCTCGCGTCCATCGAACAGGGGAACGTCAACCCCGGGACGCTGGCGGGCGTCGCGGTCGTCCTCTCGGTCGCGACGACGCTCGCGGCGGTCCTCTGGTATCTCACCATCGACCCGAACGTGCTCTTCAGCTTCCCACCGGAATACCGGTGGCTCGAATGGCACGCGCTCGCCGTGATCGCCGTCTCGCTCCCGCTGCCCGCCTGTGCCGGGTTGTACGCGCGGGAGCTGCTGTAATCGGAGCCGTCGTGCCGATGACGGCGGTCACGAACCGTCGAAGGCCCCGGAGTTGGTCGAACGTCTCGATCCATTCCGTTGGCGGAACGGTAGCGAAAGGCCCTTAAGTCGAACCCGAATAGTTCAGGATGGACTAGGTCGGGCGGTTAGGCCCCGCTCGTAACCCGTGAGGGAGTCTTTAGCGGGGACCGAATGCCGGGCACGTCCGGTCAGACCGGTACGGGCCTCGGGAGCCAACGTGGAAGCCTCGTCCGCCGGGGACAGCGGTTCACGGCGCCCGCCCGAAGGGGCGGTCCGTCGTGGTTCGCCGACGACACCGGGTCAGGCGCGGAAGCGAGCAGCCCACCGTCGGACGCCAGTCGCTCGTCGGGTCGCGGGGTGGAGAAGGCAACCGAGATACCCCGTGCCGGAACGCCGGGCAACTCCGGCCGTCCACCATTCATACCGCTTTTCCTCCCCCGACCTTGGGATCTCGACATCTTTAGGCCATCCCGCCGAGAGCGACTGATATCTGCTCTCTCCCATGGTTGCGACCGCGGTCCCGGCTACCCTGATCGTCGGCCTCTCGCTTACCGCCTCAGCCCTCGCGATCCTCCTTATCAGGTACCTCTTCCAGTACACCGGGCGACCCGGTGCGAACTGGTTCATCGGGGCCATCGCGGCGGTCGCGGTCTTTTCGGGCTCCTACGGGACCTCGTTGGTCATCTCGGATCCGGAAGTTCGTGTCGCCTTCGAGGCGATCACGTTCGTCAGTCTCTGCTTTATGGGCCCCTTCTTCCTCGGGTTCGGCCTCGACTACTCCGGGCGTTCCGGACTCATTCGCTCGCCGGTCTTTGCGGCGGTGATGGCGGTGCCGCTCGTAACGACCCTCGTCGCGGCCACCACCACCCGTCACGGGCTGTTGTGGACCGGGTTCCGGATCGAACCGGTCTTTGGCCTCTCGACGGTCGTGGTTACCCTCCAGCCGTGGGCCTGGTTCGCGTTGGGGTTCGGCTTCGCGGTGACCGGTGTCGGCGTCCTCCTGTTGGTCGAAGCGATCCTCGATTATGGGACGCTCTACCGACGCGAGGCCGCGGCCGTCGTCTTGAGTATCGTCCCACCGTCCATCGGGTTGGTACTCTGGATGTTCCAGCTCGGGCCCGTCCCCCAGCTGAACCTCACCCCGATCCTGTTTATCCCCCATCTACTCCTGGACGGCTACGCCTTCGTCGGCACACGGATGTTCGAGACGAGCCCGACGACACAGCGGGCGGCCGAGCGAGCCACGATCGTCGGTCGGTCGGAGCCACAGCTCACCGTGGACACCGAGGGACGGATCGTCCAACTCAACCCGCGCGCCGTGGAGGTGTTCGGGATCGACGCGGGGACCCCCCTTCCGATCCCGATCGAAGAGGTGACCGGGGCCTCCCTCCCGACGCTACTCAAACGTGGCGACATCGAGGTCGACGAGGGACAGGGCGGGGTTTTTGCGATCTCACACACGCCACTTTCGGACCCCCAGGGGAACGCCGTCGGCGACCTGCTCGTGTTCTATGACATCACGGAGGAGCGACGACGAAAACAGCAACTCGCGGTGCTCAACCGTGTCCTCAGACACAACCTCCGAAACGAGATGACGGTGATAAACGGCTACGCCGAGGTGATCGCCGAGAACGAGTCGGGGACCGAGACGGGCGGACAGGCGAAGACCATCGCCGCCGCGGGACGCCGGTTGGTACGGATCGCGGAGAAGGTCAGGACGTTCGATACGATTCAAGATGGGGAGCTCAACGGCCGTTCGGTCGACGTCGAGGAGGTGGTTCAACAGGTCCGTGGGAAATTTATGATGGAATATCTTGCGGCGACGGTCACCGTGACCGATGAGCGGAGTTCGGGGACGTTCAGCACCGATCGCGACGTCCTCTCCGTCATCGTCTCGACGTATCTCGAGAACGCGATCGTCCATGCCGAGGATGACGACCCGCGCGTCGACGTTCGGCTGTTCGACGCCGCTGACCAAGCCCTCGGGATCGAGATCCGCGATCGGAACGAACGGATCCCGCCCATCGAGACCGATTCGCTCCGCGCGGGCGACGAGACCCCGTTGCAACACGGACGCGGCATCGGCCTATGGGTGGCGACGTGGTGTCTCGCGGAGCTCAACGGGGACGTGGCGTTCGGTTATGACGACGGAAACGTGGTCACGGTGACCATCCCGCCCCGGTAGCCGCGGTGGCGACCCGGCGCGCTCTCAAGGCTTAAATTCGGTGGGGCACAACCCCGCCACAGTGACTGACACCCCGCCGTGGGCCGACGTGTTCGGCCACGATGACCCCTATCCCGAGCAGTCCGACGGGATAGACGCCGCCATCGACGCCGCCGAGGACGGCGGTTTCCTCGTCCTCGAAGGCGCGTGTGGGACGGGAAAGACGATGCTCGCGTTGACCGCGGGGCTTGACCGGGTTCGCGACCCCGACTCGCCCTTCGAGCGGGTGTTCGTGCTCACGAGCGTCAAACAACAGCTCCGACAGTTCGAAACCAACCTTCGGGCGATAAACGCGAACCTGCCGGAGGACTACGACCCCGTCTCCGGGCTCACCCTCGTTGGGAAAGCCGACGTCTGTCCATACGCCTTGGAAAGCCGTGGCGGGATCGACGCAGAAAACGTCTACGAGCGGTGTGACGGCCTCCGCGAGCGGACACGATCGCTCGTTGGCGAGGGCGGTGCGACGACGACCTCGAACCTCGTGAGCGAGGCACGCGGACAACAGGTCGGGCTCATCGATTCCGGCGCGGACGATTCGTCGGCGTCGTACCTGACCGTCGCGGACGAGCCGACGCCGTACCGGCCGGATACCGAGGAGTTCCGCGGAACGGAGTTCTGTCCGTTCTACGCCGGTTTCCTCGATGAGCTCCCCGATGACGGGGATCCGCTGGAGGCCGTCCCGGTCGATCTCACCGACGTGGGACATCTCGGTCCGACCGAGTTGGTCAGGCTTGCCGCGGGCCACGGCTCCTGCCCGCACTCGGTGATGGGCGCGCTCGTGCCGGAAGTCGAGGTCGTCATCGGCAACTACTACCACGCCTTCGACCCCGTGACGACGGGGACGTTCACCGGCGCGCTGCTCGATGAATCGACCTTCCTTGTCTGTGATGAGGCCCATATGCTCGAACCCCGCGTCCGTGACCTCGTGAGCGATGCGATCGCGGACGCGAGTCTACGGGATGCGGCGGCGGAACTAACCCGGGTCATCCAGCCGGTCGTTTTCGACCGGGAGGGTGCGGACACGGGCGAGGACGCGGATCTGGTTCGTGGCGAACTCGCCGAGACGGACGTGACGGTCGCGGAGATCGAGGAGCTTCGTGACTTCTGTCGGGACCTGCGTGAGGAGTTGGACCGGCGCGTTATCGAACATCTCGACCGGGAGCGCGCTGACTGGCGGGCGTCCATGGAGGACCTCGATGACATGGAGATCCCACTTCGGGACCCCGAAGAGCCGGGCGAGGACGCGATCACGGCGTGGGCGCGCCGGGCGGGATACGGCGATCGGGTATGGGCACGGGCAGCGACCGTCGGAGCGGTCGTCGGACGAACCCTCGATTCGTTGGAGGAGGAGGACAAACAACGGGCGGCACCCGGCGTCGGCCGAACAATTAACGCGTGGTATCGGGAGGACCACGAGACGTTCTTCCGTGCGATAGCCCTCGAACGGACGGTCGACGAGACGGCGCCGGCGGACTCGTGGCAACGTGGATACAACGCGAGTCTCGCGCTGTACAACTGCCTTCCGAGCGAACCGATCGGCGACCGAATCGGCGAGTTCGGCGGTGGAATCCTCATGAGCGCCACCCTTGAGCCGATCGACGTGTTTCGGGAGGTGACCGGCCTCAACCGTCTCGACCGCGAGGGCCGACCCGTCGAGGAGCGCACGTACGGGCTGACGTTCCCCGAATCGAACCGGGCGAGCCTCGCGGTCGACGTGCCGAAGTTTACCCATGACAATCGCGGGCCGCCGGGGGAGGAGAACGCGACACGGCTTGCACACCTCGACGCTGTGGCCCGGATCGGCGCGCACCCCGGCAACGTTCTCGTTGGAATGCCCAGCTATGCGGAGGCGACGTGGATGGCCGAGGCGTTGTCCGAGCGGGTCGAAAAGCCCGTCCTGCTCGACGCCTCGACCGGCGACCGGGAGACTGAGTCGCTCAAGGACGAGTTCTTCGGCGGCGGCGACAAGGTGTTGGTAACGAGCCTCCGGGGAACGCTCACGGAAGGGGTCGACTACCGGGGCGACCGGCTTTCGGCGGCGGTCGTCTGTGGTGTCCCGATCATCAACACGGCGCGGCCACGGACGCGGGCGGTGATCACCGCGTACGACCGGCGGTTCGACGACGGCTTCGAGACCGCACTCACCGTCCCGGCGGTACGAAAGGCCCGGCAGGCGATCGGGCGGGTGATCCGTGGCCGCGACGAACGCGGCGTTCGGGCCCTTCTCGACGCGCGATATGCCCGTGACTCGTGGAACGGCGTCCGTGGATACCTGCCCGAACACGAGCGCGCGGAGTTCGCGCCGGTCAGCCCCGATATGCTCGGTGTCGCCCTCGACAGGTTCTTCAAAGCCAGCGCCGACCCGTCCGCGTGATCCGCGTTCGGGCCTCTCATCGCGCGCATCAACCGGTGCTTGATGCACGGTAGGCACGTGTTGACACGACGACAAGCACCTCATAACTACGACGATAAGCCCCGTTCATCGGGTATGCCAAACGTCGACTCCCGTCAGTGTTATCACGTCGTCTGTCGCGACTGCCGGACCGAGTACATCTCCGAGCGTGCATCGGAGGCGGAGACGCTTATGGAACGACACGCCGAGGAGACGGGCCATCTCGTCGTGTATGAAGCGGTGGAGTGAGCGGGCCCGCGTTCACACCCCGCCGAGCCCTATTCGATCACCGCGTCTATCGCGTCCATCGTCCGCGCCACCCGTTCTCGGCGTGCGGCGTGACCCATGTGACCGATCCGAAGAATGTCATCCGCGCCATCGCCGAGGCCGGTCGCGAGGATGATGTCGTGTTCCGCGCGGATCCGCTCTTGAAGCGCCTTCGCCTCCCCCGGGACGTGGAGCGCGGTGACCGTCGGCGAACTCCGCTTGGGGTCCGGATATAGGGGCACGCCGATCTCGTCTGCACGCGAGCGGCAGTATGCCGCGACCTCCTCGTGACGGGCGTACGTCTCATCGATTCCCTCATCGCGAACGAGCGCGAGCGCTGTACGGAGGGCGACGACGTTGCTCGTCAGGTGGGTATAGGGGAACCCGTCCTCGGTGTCTCGCCACGGGAGGAAGTTGGTGTAGAGCGAACGCGCCGCCCGTTCCTCCATCGCCTCCCATGCACGTTCCGAGATGGCGGCGGTGGTCAGGCCGGGCGGGGCGCTGAAACACTTCTGGGAGGCACCCAGACAGACGTCGATCCGATCCGTCGGAACGGGGACGCCACCGAGCGAGGAGACCGCGTCGACGACGGTGAGCACGTTGTGCTCCTCGAACAGGTCGAGCGCCCGCCCGAGGTCGTTGAGCGTCCCCGTCGGCGTCTCACAGTGGACCATCGTGGCGAGCGCGAACGTCCCGTCGTTCAGGGTCGCCTCCAGTTCGTCGAGCGGGAGCGGCCCGTCCGGATCGGTCGTCACGAGCGTCGCGTCGCCGCCGTACCCCTCGACGAAGTCGGCGAAGCCGTCGCCGTAGAGGCCGTTCGAGAGACAGACGACCTCCGTGCCGGGTTCGACGAGCGAGGCGATGGCGGCTTCGAGCCCGAGGATCCCCTCGCCGCCGGGGACGACGACGTCGTGGGTGTCGACGCCGGCGACCCCGTATATCGCCGATAGGTCGTCAACCACGTCCCGATACACGTCCTGAAACCGCGGGTCCACATCCGGGTTAATAAGCTCCTCCGACATCGCCGCGCGCACGGGTTCTGGGACCGCGGTCGGCCCCGGCGTCATGAGCATATCCGATCGGGGTGTTGGACGGGTATATATAATCCGGGTCGCCGGCGGGGTGGGGTAATCCGTGCCACCGACGGCTGGTCCGGGTTGGCTTTTTGCCCGTCGCACCCCGTGAATGACGTATGCAGGTCGCGTTGATCACGGTCGGGGATGAACTGCTGTCCGGCGATACGGTGAACACGAACGCGAACTGGCTCGCCGGACGGCTCGCCGAGCGCGGCGCGAGGGTCGCCAGGATCCTCTCGCTGCCCGACGACCGGTCGGTGATCGCCGATCACGTGCGTGAGTACGCCGAGGCGTTCGACGCCGTCATCGTCACCGGCGGGATCGGCGGGACGCCAGACGACGTGACGATGGAGGCGGTCGGGGACGCCTTCGATCGGGGGCTCTCGTCCACGGAGACGACGCTTTCGGCGGTGGAGGAGCGGCTCGCCGAAATTCGTGAACGGATCCCGAACCGCGACCTCGCGATCGACGTCGAAGCGGAGGCGGCGATCCCCACAGGTGCCCGACCACTCATAAATGAAGCCGGGTTGGCCCCCGGCTGTGTCCTCGAAAACGTCTACGTCATGCCCGGGATCCCCGGCGAACTCAAATCGATGTTCGACGGGGTCGCCGAGGAGTTCTCCGGCGATCGAACCTCGCGGTTCCTCTATACGGTCGAACCGGAGGCGAACATCATCCCGGCGTTGCGTGGGGCGATGGAGCGGTTCGACGTCGTGGTGGGCTGTTATCCGGATCGCGAGAAGCGGCACAATCGGTTAAAAGTGACCGCGACGGATGCGGAGACGGTCGCGGACGCGAGCGGGTGGCTGTTGGAGAACGTGAACGCGAGCGAGACGCCTGTGACCCGTGACTGGGGCGGGGAGGAGACGGAATAATAGATTCCTCACCGGGTGCGAACAGAAAGTACGGCGGCGACGAGGACGCAGACGCCCGCCGCACCCGCAAGCGCGAGAAACAGCGCGGGTTCGCCGCCGAGGGTGAGCGCCGCCCCGCCGATCGAGGCCCCGAGCGCGCCAAACCCGAACGTCCCGAGGTAGGTGTAGCCGAAGGAGATACCGTGGTGTTCCGGCGGGGCGTGTTCAGCAACCAGCGTCTGAGTGATGGGTGCAACCGCGTAGATGGTGAACCCGAGGACCACACAGATCGCGAGTAGCGGGATAACGCCCGCCGCACTCGCCGGGAGGAACGAGAGCGTTCCCGCGACGACCGCGAGCAGCAGGATAATAAGCACCCTATCGGGTCGGTGCCGGTCGCTCAGCCGGCCGCCGGCGTACTGCCCGAACACCCCGACGAGCAGGAGTGCGGAGTAGGCGAACTGGTCGGCGTCTATCGTCTCCCCGCCGACGGTCATCGGTTGAAAAACCGTCAGCCGGGAGAGGACGTCCGGGAGAAACGTGAAGAGGCCGCGATAGTAGATCCCGTAGGTCAACACGACCGCGAAGACGACGAGGAAGCCGCTCGTGAACAACACGCGGGAGTCCGCGAGGAACTCACGCGGGGTGCTCACTGACCCCGCCCGCTCGGCCTCGACGGCGGCCCGCTCGTCGAACGCCGAGAGCGACCCGACGAGCGGCACCGCCAGCGCGGGCACGGCGAGCGCGAGCATCACGGGACGCCAATGGAAAAACGCGAGCGCGAGGAGGACCGCGAGCGGGCCGATCACCGTCCCGAGGCTCCCGGCCGCACCGTGATACCCGAGGACGGTTCCGCGCTCGTCGGCCCCCCGACTGATAAGCGCGAGCGCGGCGGGGTGGTAGACGCTTGCGGCGACACCCCACGCGGCGAGGCCGAAAAGGACAGCGGGCAACGTCCCGACGAGCGCCATCAGCGCGAGCGCGAGCCCCATACCGCCAGCGGACAGCGAGACCAACCGGCGGGCGGGGTATCGGTCCGCCAACACGCCAGCGATGGGTGAGCCGATCCCGACCAGCCCGAAGGCGACGCCGAGGGCGATCCCCCACGCGAACGTCGAGAGGTCGAAAAGGGTGAGCCAGACGACGAGAAAGACGGGAATGGAGAGTTCGTGGCCGTGAAAGACGCCGTGGCCGACCATGGTGAATCGGGCGATGCCGCGGTCGTTTCCGTTCATCCCTTCGTTCAGTCCCTTTCGGACCCTAATACGGTATCGGTCATCCACGGTAACCGCCGGAATGTAGGTTGGCAACCTCCCCACGGGGCCGGACCCCATCTCGCCCGAGAACGCCCCCCGCGACTCCGTCGTATTGAAATACGCGGACGCAAACTGACGGTGTATGGAGCAGATCGATGACCAATACCGCCCTGCGGAC
>SL_8KL_010_SEDDRAFT_10003511_pt1 | contig 12903 bp, 10 predicted proteins | sample SodLakKL_010_SED_4_FD_11160 | JGI IMG/M metagenome (IMG submission 11160) | reverse complement strand
TTAAGTAAAAAACCCGGGTTGCCCCGGGTTTTACTTACCTTCAAAGGTTAAACGGCAACTACTTCTTTTACCGTTGAAACTTCCTGTCTCAGGACTTTTTCGATCCCCTGTTTAAGGGTAATCTGAGACATGGGGCAGCCGCCGCAGGCTCCGGTCAGCCTGACTTTAACTACTCCGTCATCACCCACTTCTACAAGTTCAACATCGCCTCCGTCCCTTTGCAGGGCCGGGCGGATTTTATCCAGGGCTTTTTCAACTTGTTCTTTGTATGGCTGTTATGGCTATTATATCATAACCGGCTGCCTTAGATTCAAGCATTTTGGGTCCTTAAATTGACATGATCCCCGCGATCGCTCATAATATTTACAGGCTTGAAAAAACAGCTGGAAACTGCTTCAGCATAAGCATCATAAAAATGGTTAAACAAGCGAGCGATCGAGGAGGTTCTGACTATGGCAGAAAAACAAATCTACGACCTAATTATTTTAGGCGGAGGCCCGGCCGGCGCCACCGCCGCCCTCTACGGGGTCCGGGCCGGCTTGTCGGTAGTGATTATCGAAAAAATGATGGTCGGCGGGGAAATCACTTCCACCGATCGCCTCGATAATTTCCCGGGTTTCCCGGACGGGATTTCCGGAGCCGAATTTGGCATGCTCCTGCAGCGCAAATGGACAATTTGCAGGTGCCCGTGCATAATACCGAAATCGAAACAGTGTCCCTAACCGGGGATATTAAGAAAATCCATACCTCCGCCGGCGCATTTGAGGGCAAAAAGGTGCTCATCGCCACCGGAACTGAACCGAACCTGCTTGGGGCCGAGGGTGAGCAGGAGCTGACCGGCCGGGGTGTTTCTTACTGCGCCACCTGCGACGCCGCCTTTTTCCGGGATAAGGAAGTAGCCGTGGTCGGAGGCGGCAATGCCGCCCTGGAAGAGACAATTTTCCTGGACCGCTTCGCTTCTAAAATATACCTGATCCACCGCCGCGACCAGTTTCGCGGTGTCAAGGGGCTGCAGGACAAAGTGCTCAGCCTTCCGGAGGTGGAAGTGCTCTGGAATACCACGGTCGACAAAATTGAAGGCGACAGCAAGGTCAAGGGGCTGCACCTGAAGCAGGACGGTGAAGACCGCTTCCTCGATGTGAACGGCGTCTTCATTTATGCCGGCCGCACTGCCGCTGCCCCTTTCCTGGCCGATCAGGATATTGAGGTAACCAAAAACGGGTTCATCGTCACCACTGAAAAAATGGAGACCTCTCTGCCCGGAGTTTATGCCGCCGGGGATATCCGGCAAAAATTTTTACGGCAGGTGTTAACCGCCGCAGCGGACGGCGCTGTGGCGGCCACTGCAGCCGCCCAGGCTATTTATACTTATGTTTAAGGAGGCAGCCGCAAGATGTACATCAGCGAATGGGAAATAGTTTTAAGGCTTCTTATGGCTGTGCTCCTGGGCGGTGTGATCGGATTTGAACGGGAACGGCATAACCGCCCGGCCGGCTTCCGGACCCATATCCTGGTCTGCGTCGGTTCGGCTCTGCTCATGATGGTCTCCGCTTACGGCTTTACCGCCCACCTGGGCACTCAATTTCATCCCGACCCGGGACGGATTGCTGCCGGGGTGGTTACCGGCATCGGTTTTATCGGGGCCGGGACCATCCTGCAGCAGCGCGGCAGCATCCGCGGCCTCACCACGGCCGCTACGATCTGGGTAGTGTCCGGGGTCGGCCTGGCCGTCGGTATCGGCTTTTACCTGGGTTCGATTGTCACCACGGCCTTTGTTTTAATCAGCCTCTTGACCCTGCGCCGGGTAGAAAGGTCTTTCTTTTACCGCCGCCGCCTGAAAAATTTGACGGTGCGGGCCGTTGATCAGCCGGGCCTGTTGGGCCGGATCGGCTCCACTTTAGGGGCGGCCATGGTCAACATCCGGAAAAGCGATCTGAGCACCCCCGAGCAGCGCGAAGAGGATGAACATGAAATGGTCAACATCGAGTTTTTAGTCGAAGCCCCCCGCGGCCTGGATTATAAAAAGCTTTTCAACGACCTCTACGAACTTAAGGGTGTTACCGAGGTCCACTGGGAGGGTGAATTGGTAACCGGCGAAGATCAATTTTCCGACTACCTGTGATCTCTTCTTTCGGCCTGCTAAAAACAGATTACCCCGAAAAAAAAAGAAAAAAGCCGTAACAGCCAGCTTAAATGGTAAATATTCCTGCCAATCAGTCCTGAAACCGCATAAAGCCCCCTATTAAACTTGCTCTTTACCTCCGGACAGGCTATCATTAATTAAGGTCAGAGATGGTCAGATATTAGATCTGGGAAGGGCCGTTAATCATGCCAAACCTTACCGACTGTATTGAGGAATATTTAAAAAAGCTGCTGGCTCTTAGCTCGGAACGATTTATCGAAATCCAGCGCCGTGAACTGGCAAGGAAATTTGCCTGTGTGCCTTCCCAGATTAACTATGTTTTGGAACGGCGCTTTTCAATGGAAAGAGGCTACCTGGTCGAAAGCAGGCGGGGTGGCGGCGGCTGGATCCGCATTTACCGCATCGAAGCGGGAACAGCTCAGCCCTGGCGGGAAGTAATAAACAGCCTCAACGGGAGGGAATTTGAACCTTCCAGGATCAGGCAGCTGATCAGGAGAATGCATGAAGAGAAAATAATCTCCATGCGCGAAGCCCGCCTGCTGGAAGCGGTAATTAAAGACCGGATTTACGACTCCTTTGGCCTGAGCAAAAAGCAGGCCCGGGAGCTGCAGCATGAACTACTGAGCGAAGCCCTGGAAGAGCTGCTCAAGGTCAGTTACTGAAGCCGGTAGCGGGCGTGAAGCTGCCGAATAAAATATTGTGATAGAGATTAGTCTGACCGTAAATAATCGAGCACCAAGCAAGGTGGGAGTAAACAAGATGCTGTGCCAGCAATGCCATAAAAATGAGGCTAACATCCAGATCATTAAGAGCGTGGACGGCAAGCAGAGTGAGGAGTTTTTGTGCGAGCAGTGTGCCAGGGAGAAGGAAGAACTCGATTTTTCTTTCGAACCGCAGTTCTCACTGCACAAGCTCTTTGCCAGCATGCTCAACCAGAATCTCCTGGAAAGCCGGGAGGCGAGACATGCTGCAAAAAATCAATGCCCGGAGTGCGGGCTGTCCTTTGCCCAGTTCAGTCAGATCGGGCGGCTGGGATGCAGGGCCTGCTTTGAAACTTTCGAAGACAGCCTGAAGCCGCTTTTGCGGCGCATCCATGCCAGCTCCACCCACACAGGAAAAATACCCCTCCGGACTCAGCGCCGGGTAAAATACAAGCGCGAACTGGATCAGCTGAAAGAAGAACTGCAGGTCAAAGTCCAGAATGAAGAATTTGAAGAAGCGGCTGTATTACGGGACAAAATCCGGGCCATGGAAAAGGACCTGGAAGAAAAGCAGCCGGAAAAGCGGCCCGAAGATCCAGGGCAGGATAAACCGGAAAAAGATGATTCAGAAAAGGGAGATCAAAATTGAAACCACTCCAGTACAGCCTGAGCCGCTGGATGGAAGGCGGCGGGCCTGAAGCAGAAATAGTGATTAGTTCCCGGGTTCGGGCAGCCAGGAATATCAAAGGCTACCCCTTTTCCTGCCTGGCCCCTGAACAGGAAAATAGAGAAGTCCTGGAAAAGATTAAGGCCGCAGCGGCAGGCAAAGATGAATTCAGCGCTTTTACATTCCTGGCCATGGATGATATTTCCGGCCTGGAAAAGCAGGCCCTGGTGGAAAAACACCTGATCAGCCCCTTCCTGGCCCGGGAGTCGAGCTGCGGGGCCCTGCTGCTGCGGCAGGATGAAGCAGTCAGCATCATGATTAACGAGGAGGATCATCTGCGGATCCAGGCTATACTGCCCGGACTGCGCTTAGAAGAGGCCTGGACCGAAACGGGTCGCTACGACGACCTCCTGGAAAGCGAACTGGACTTTGTTTTTAACGAGCGCTACGGTTACCTGACCGCCTGTCCGACCAACGTCGGCACGGGCCTGAGGGCTTCGGTGATGCTTCATTTGCCCTCTCTGATCATGACCGGTCAGATCAACCGCTTCCTGGGTGCTCTTTCCCAGGTCGGCCTGACCGTCCGGGGCCTTTACGGCGAAGGGACCGAAATTGTGGGCAACCTGGTCCAGGTATCGAACCAGGTCACCCTGGGCCATCGGGAAGAAGAAATTATCAGCAACCTGGGCAGCGTGATCAGCCAGGTCATTGAACAGGAACAAACTTCCAGGCAGGTTATGCTCGACAAAAAGCGGGCTGAGCTTGCCGACAAAGCCTGGCGGGCCCTGGGGCTCTTAAAATATGCGCAGGTCCTGAGCTCGCAGGAAGCGATCGGGCTGCTTTCCGACCTGCGCCTGGGGTATGATTTGGGTTTAATCAAAGAAGTAGACCATAAATTGCTTAACGAATTACTGGTCCTGATCCGTCCCGGCTGCCTTCAGCTTTTGGCAGGGCGGGAACTGGAAAACAGCGAAAGAAACCTGGAAAGGCCGGTCCAGATTAAAGAAACCCTGGAACGGTTCCGGAGAGAAAATAACTGAAAGTGCATTGAAGATAAGGAAATTTATAAAAAAGAGGTGAACGCTATGTTCATGTTTGGTAGATTTACAGAAAGAGCCCAGCAGGTTCTGGTTTTGGCCCAGGAAGAAGCCAAGCGCCTGAACCACAATTTCATCGGCACCGAGCACCTGCTTTTAGGCCTGGTCCGCGAGGGCTCCGGGATAGCAGCCCGGGCCCTGCAGAATATGGCCGTTGACTTGAACCGGGTGCGGCAGGAAGTGGAAAGGATCACCCCCAAGGGCGAAAAGATCATCCAGCAGGGGATCAGCTATACACCGAGGGCCAAGAGAGTAGTCGAACTGGCCATCGAAGAGAGCCAGAATCTCGGTCACAACTACGTGGGCACCGAGCACCTGATGCTCGGCCTGGTCCGGGAAGGCGAAGGCATTGCCGCCCAGGTCCTCTCCAACCTGGGGATCGACCTGAAGCGGGCCCGTAAAGAAGTTATCCAGCAGCTCGGCGGCGAAGAAGGAAGCGGCAAGGCGGCGGAAAGCGAAAAAGCCGGCGGCCCGCAGACACCCACCGTGGACAGTTTCGGCCGTGACCTGACCAAGCTGGCCCGGGACGGTAAACTTGATCCGGTGGTGGGCCGGGAGAAAGAAATCGAACGGGTGATCCAGATCCTGAGCAGGCGGACCAAGAACAACCCCTGCCTGATCGGCGAGCCCGGCGTGGGCAAGACAGCCATTGCCGAGGGCCTTGCCTACCACATTATCGAGGGCAAGGTGCCCGAGATCCTGCGCGACAAAAGGGTCGTCACCATCGAACTGGCGGCCGTTGTCGCCGGGACCAAGTACCGCGGCGAGTTCGAAGAGCGCCTGCGCAAGCTGATGAACGAACTGCGCCAGGCCGGAAACGTCCTGGTCTTTATCGACGAACTGCACACCCTGATCGGGGCGGGCGCCGCCGAAGGAGCCATCGATGCCTCCAACATCCTCAAACCGGCTCTGGCCCGCGGTGAACTGCAGTGTATCGGGGCCACGACCATGGATGAATACCGGAAGCATATCGAAAAGGATCCGGCCCTGGAAAGAAGGTTCCAGCCGATCATCGTCGGCGAGCCGAGCCAGGAGGAAAGCATTGAGATCCTGAAAGGGCTGCGCGATCGTTACGAAGCCCATCACAAGGTTAAGATAACCGACGAGGCCCTGGAAGCGGCGGTCAGGCTGGGCGACCGCTACATCTCCGATCGCTTCCTGCCCGACAAGGCTATCGACTTGATTGACGAAGCCGCCTCCCGGGTGCGCATCCGCAACTATACCGCGCCGCCCGACCTAAAAGAGGTGGAGGATAAGCTCAGCAACCTGCGCACGGAAAAAGAAGCTTCGGTGCGCAACCAGGAGTTTGAAAAGGCGGCCAAGCTGCGTGATGACGAGCATAAGCTCAAGGAAGAGCTCGATGAGCAGAAGAAGGAGTGGGAGAAGCAGGTCGGCGCTTCCGATATGTCGCTGGTCAATGAAGACGACGTCGCCTATATCGTATCCAGCTGGACTGGCGTGCCTGTCAAACGCCTGGCCGAAGAAGAATCAGCGCGCCTCATGAAGCTGGAGGAAACTCTCCACCGGCGGGTCATCGGCCAGGACGAAGCGGTCCGCTCCGTGGCCAGGGCCGTGCGCCGGGCCCGGGCCGGCTTAAAAGATCCCAAGCGGCCCATCGGTTCCTTCATCTTCCTCGGCCCGACCGGGGTCGGCAAGACCGAGTTAGGACGGGCCCTGGCCGAGGCGCTGTTCGGCGATGAAAACGCCATCATCCGCCTCGACATGTCTGAGTACATGGAAAAACATACCACCGCCCGTTTGGTCGGGGCTCCCCCGGGCTACATTGGCTACGAAGAAGGGGGCCAGCTGACCGAAAAAGTGCGCCGCAGCCCTTACTCGGTGATCCTGCTGGACGAGATCGAAAAGGCCCACCCGGATGTATTTAACATCCTCCTGCAGATTCTGGAGGATGGGCGCCTGACCGACGGCAAGGGCCGGACGGTCGACTTCAGGAACACGGTCATCATTATGACCTCCAACGTGGGCGCTACCTTCCTGAAAAAAGCCACGGTTGGCTTCGGCGCTTCGAGTGAAGACGACGATTATGAGGCTATGAAGGAACGGATCATGGATGAGCTGAAGAAAACGTTCCGCCCCGAATTCCTGAACCGGGTCGATGACCAGATTGTCTTCCATGCCCTGAGCGAGGATCATATCCGCCAGATCGTGGACCTCATGCTCAATGAATTGAACCGGAGGATTGAAGAATACAGCCTCCAGGTTGAGGTTTCCGATGATGTCAAGAGTATGCTGCTCAAGGAAGGCTTTGACCCCAGTTTTGGAGCGCGGCCGCTGCGGAGGGTAATCCAGCGCCGCCTCGAGGACGGTATATCCGAAGAACTCCTGCAGGGCAAAATTGCCCCGGGAGACACGGTAGAAGTTACGGTGAGCGACGAGGAATCACTCTCGTTTCAGAAGAAATAAAAGCAGGGGAGCGCCGCAGGGCGCTCCCTTTTTGTGTAAATATTATGAATGTAGCAACTTTAGGGCAGGTAAAGGAGTTTTGGCCAGTATTGTCGAATAACAGTAAAGAAAATCGTAAAGAAAATCACATGGGAATATTTTTTTGCCCTGTTAAGGAGTGTCATATTTGAAGATTGCAGTTTCCGGTAAAGGCGGAGCCGGCAAATCGACCGTATCCGCCCAGTTGGTACGCTGTTTTACCCTTCATCAAAGGCCCGTATTTGCAGTCGATGCCGATCCGGACGCCAACCTGGGACTGGTCCTGGGCTTAGATCCGGATCAGGTCAGCAGTTTGCGCCCCCTGATTGAACTGCAGGAGGTAATAGAGGCCAAGAACTTTGGCGGCGGAACCCTGGTCGATCTCAACCCCAACGTCGATGATGTTCTCGAAAACTATACCCTGCGGGAAGGAGATCTGCGCTTCCTCAAAATGGGCGCCATCAAGCAGGGCGGATCTGCCTGCTACTGCAAAGAAAACTCATTTTTAAACGCCGTACTGACCACGATGCTTCTCGATCGGGATGAAGCGGTTGTTCTAGACATGAGCGCCGGCATCGAGCATCTTACCCGCGGCACCGCCCGGGGTATCAAAATGATGCTGGTGGTAGTCGAACCGACCAGGGCCGGGCTGAGCACAGCCCTGTCCGTCGACCGGCTTGCCGGCGACCTGGAAATAGAGCAGGTAATGTTTGTCGGCAATAAAATCCGCAGTGATGAAGACCGCGCTTACCTGGAGGCTTCACTACCCCCGGACCGTTTTGCCGGTATGATTGCCTTTTCAGAACAGGTTCTGGAAAGAGCTCGCCGCGGCGAACCCCTGGTTTCCTCCAGGGACGATCTTTTGCCCGGCTTAGAAAAAATTTATGAAAGTATTTGCGGGAGGTGATCAGTTCCGTAAGAGATTGTTTTCTTGCTTATTGATGTGAAATAAATATTATTCAAGGGGACAGACCAGATTTGCCTAACAGAATTACTGATATTCTCACAAACCTACAAGGAGGTTAGACCTGATAATGTCCGAAGGAAAGAAAAAAATTGACAACAGAAGGACAATCGATCCGGCTGCGCTGGCTGTTATCGACAAGAACTCCGAAAACGGCCAGGTCGAAACGGCTTACGAGCGTTACGTCAAAATGCAGCCCCAGTGTAATTTCGGGCGAACCGGCGTCTGCTGCCGGATTTGCCTGCAGGGGCCCTGCCGGATTACCAAAAAGTCATCAAAAGGGGTTTGCGGCGCGCATGGCTACACCATCGTAGCCCGCAATCTGATTCGGGCCATAGCCGGGGGCTGTGGGGCTCACGCCGATCACAGCCGGCACATGATCTATACCATTCATGAGCTGCTGGAAGGTAAAGCCCCGGATTATTCAATTGAGGACCCGGAAAAGCTGCACCGGGTGGCTGAAAGGCTCGGCCTTTCTGCCGACGGCAAGGATGACAAAGAGCTCTTGAAAGAGGTTCTTTCCCACGCTGAATCTGATTTTACCAAGCTTAGCGAAGAACCCTGCAAATGGCTGGAGACCACCGTAGTTCCTGAAAGAATGGAAGTATTTAACAGGTGCAACATTCAGCCGCGCAGTGTTCACACCTCTATATCCGAGATCATGGGCTCGACCCACATGGGTGTGGACCATGATCCGGTTAACCTGATTTTCCAGGGCTTAAAGACGTCCCTGGCCGACTATATCGGTATGCATATCGCTACCGACCTCTCCGATATTCTCTTCGGTACCCCCAAACCGGTAACTACCGAAGCGAACTTTGGAGTAATTGACCCTGAGATGGTAAATATCGCCGTGCACGGCCACAACCCTCTTCTAAGTGAGATGATCGTGCGTCAGGCCCGCGAAATGAAATCAGAAGCAGAAGCGGTCGGTGCCAAAGGGGTTAAGTGCATGGGAATCTGCTGTACCGGTAACGAGGTCCTGATGCGCCAGGGAGTCCCGGTTTTAACCAACTTCCTGTCCCAGGAACTGCCGATTATGACCGGAGCCGTCGACCTGATGGTTGTTGACGTGCAGTGTATCATGCCCGGCGTCAAAGCAGTTGCAGACTGTTACCATACCCGCATAGTGACGACTATGAATCACTCCAAAATTCCCGGTTCCTACCATGTTGAATTTACAGAAGACCGCGCCGTGGAGAAAGCCCGTGAAGTGGTCAAGCTGGCCATCGAGGCTTTTCAAGAGCGCAAGGAGAAAGAAGTCGATATTCCGGAAGTCAAGCACAAATTGACCGCCGGCTTCAGTATGGAAGCGATGGAAGAGGTCCTGGGAGCTGTTAATCCCGAGGAGCCGATCAAGGTCATTACTGATGCCGTTGATTCCGGCCAGCTGCGCGGAGTAGTTCTTTTTGCCGGTTGCAACAACCTGCGCGTGCCGCATGATGCCAGCGGCGCCTACCTGATCAAGGAACTGGCCAAGGAGAATGTTTTAATAGTCGCCACCGGTTGCGCCGCCGGCACTGCTGCCAAGTTGGGGCTGATGAATGCTGAAGCGGTAGAAAAGTATGCCGGCGATGGCTTGAAAGCTTTCTTCAAGACCCTCAATGAAGCCAATAAAGACAAGCTGAACGAAGAGCTGCCTCTGGTTTTCCACATGGGTTCCTGCGTGGATAATTCACGGGCCTACGACCTGACTACCGCCCTGGCTCGCCAGTGGGGTGTCGATGTCCCGAAGGTCCCCTTTGTAGCTTCTGCTCCCGAAGCAATGAGCGAAAAGGCGGTCTCCATCGGCAGCTGGTGCGTGACCCTGGGTATTCCGACCCATGTCGGCGTTGTGCCCGAAGTCACCGGCAGCGCCCTGGTGGACGGTATTGCCCTGCAGATTGCCGAAGACGTTTACGGCGGTTACTTCATGTGGGAAGAAGACCCCGAAAAAGCTCTCGACAAGATTCTTGCTGCATTGGACGAGCGTATTTGGAAACTGAAGGTGCATAAAGAGACGGCTGAAAAATACGAAACTGAGCTATCCACCGGATGGTAAAGATACTGTTGATAAGGAGGCACAAGTAATGAGTGAAGGCGTTCTCTCCCAAGAGTGGAAAGAATCATTTGACGAGATATTTGACGGCGCTGTTGATGAATCAAACCCGCCGGTTAAATTGTTTGAAAAAGCTTATGACGGGGCGGTTATCGCCACCAGTTATGCAGAAATACTGCTGAACCAGGCCATCAGGCGTTATGGCCCCGATAAGCCGGTCGGTTATCCCGACACCGGCTACTACCTGCCGGTGATCCGGGCCCTGAGCGGCGAAGCGGTTGAAAAGCTGGGGGACCTGCCCCCGATCCTGAACCGCATGCGCAACCAGATTCGGGAAGAGTTAAACTTCCACAATGCCCGCCTCTGCGGGGAAGCAGCCGCTTATTCGGCTGAAATAATCGAGGCCCTGCGCTACTTAGACGGAGCCAGGCCCCACGTGGATCCCTGGACCGGCTTTTTGGGTGACCCGGTGGTCCGCCGCTACGGGATCCTCTTAGTGGACTGGACCATCCCCGGCCAGGCTGTAATCATGGGCAAAGGTAAGTCGTCCGAGGATGTGGGCAAGCTGGTTATGGACCTGCAGAGCAAGGGCTTTATGATCTTCCTCTGCAACCAGGTGATTGAGCAGGCCATCGAGGCCGGCTGTAAGCTCGGGATTGACTTCATTGCCTTCCCCATCGGTAACTTTACCCAGGTTATCCATGCCGTTAACTACGCCCTGCGGGCCGGTATCGCTTTCGGCGGTATTCCGCCGGGAGAACGGGATAACACCCGCGATTACCAGCGCCGCAGGGTGCGGGCCTTCGTACTCCAGTTGGGCGAAATCGACGAGGTCCAGGTCGCCGCCCACTTTGCGGCCATCTTCTTAGGTTTCCCGGTCATTACCGACCAGGAACTGCCCGAAGACGAGCAGGTCCCCAACTGGTACGTATCGCACCCCAATTATGAGGACATGCTGCAGGTGGCGATGGAAATCCGCGGCATTAAGTTGAAAATCGTCGATATCCCCATCCCCATTACCGTCGGGCCCGCCTTCGAAGGCGAAGTGATCCGAAAAGGAGACATGCGGGTCGAGTTTGGAGGCAGCAAGACCACCGCTTTCGAGCTGGTGGAAATGGTCGGCGAAGATGAAATCGAAGACGGCAAGATCGATGTGATCGGCCCTGAAATTGACGAAACTGAAGAGGGCGGCGCCCTGCCGCTCGGCATCATGGTCAAGATTTTCGGCCGCAAGATGCAGGAAGACTTTGAAAGCGTCCTCGAGCGCCGCATCCACTACCTGATCAACTACGGTGAAGGCCTCTGGCATATGGCCCAGAGGGATACGATCTGGATGCGGATCAGCAAGGACGCCGCTGCCAAGGGCTTCAAGATCAGGGATTACGGAGAACTGCTCGTTGCCAAGTTCAAGGACGAGTTCCCCTCTATCGTCGACCGGGTCCAGGTCACCCTGATTACCGATGCCGAGAAAGTGGAAAAGGAACTGGAGCGGGCCCGCGAATTCTACAGCGCCCGCGACGAGCGCTTAAGAGGCCTGACCGACGAATCGGTCGAGGAATTCTATTCCTGCATCTTATGTCAGTCCTTTGCGCCCAACCACTGCTGCGTGGTTACTCCCGAGCGCCTTGGACTCTGCGGCGCCGTGAGCTGGCTGGACGGCAAGGCGGCCTACGAAATCGACCCCACCGGACCCAACCGTCCAATCCAGAAAGAAGGGTTGATTGACGAAGAAAAGGGAATCTGGGAGTCGGTTAATGAATATGTCTACCAGAATACCAACCGCATGATCGAAGAGTGTTCCATGTACAGTTTCATGGATCGCCCGATGACTTCCTGCGGCTGTTTCGAATGCATCATGGCCATCGTGCCCGAAGCAAACGGGGTTATGATCACCACCCGCGAATACGGCGGGGACACCCCGGTGGGAATGACCTTCTCCACCCTGGCCGGTTCAGTTGGCGGCGGGGTGCAGACTCCCGGTTTTATGGGCCACGGACGGGCTTACGTCTTAAGCCGCAAGTTCATCAGTGCCGACGGCGGGCTGGCCCGCTTGATCTGGATACCGAAAGAGCTCAAAGACTCGCTCGGCGATGAGCTGCGTCAGAGGGCCGAAGAAGAAGGCCTGGGATCTGATTTCGTGGATAAGATTGCCGACGAAACAGTGGGCACTGCAGCGGAAGATATCCTGCCCTACCTGGAAGAAAAAGAGCACCCGGCCCTGACCCTGGATCCGCTGATGTAAAGAATACAACAGAGAAAGGCTTCGGTGGAGGTGACAATGAAGCCGAGGCCCTTTCCTGTTTTAGAGCGGGCCCGGGAGCTTAGCACCCGGGGTGTCCGCTTAGCTTTTATGAAGACAAGAAAGGAGTAGAGTATTAATGGGTTTAACCGGCTTAGAAATTTATAAACACCTGCCCAAAACAAACTGTAAAGATTGCGGTTCACCGACCTGCCTGGCTTTTGCCATGGCTCTGGCCAGCGGCAAGGCTTCGCTTGAGGCCTGCCCGCACGTCACCGACGAGGCCAAGGAGGCCCTGGATTCGGCCTCTGCTCCCCCGATCAAGCTGGTCAAGGTCGGAACGGGAGATCATGTGGTGGAGCTCGGCGAGGAAACGGAAATTTTCCGCCACGACAAGCGCTTTTTCCACCCCACCGGGGTGGCGGTGCTGATCAGCGACACCGAGGACGTTGCCGCCAAGGCTGAAAATTTTGACGGCCTGGAATTTGAACGGGTCGGGATGCACTATATTACCGACATGGTGGCAGTGCAGTGCGATTCAGGCGATGGCGGCAAGTTCAAGGAAGCCGTTGAAACGGTAGCGAGTAAGACTGAAAAAGCGCTGATCCTGAT
>SL_8KL_010_SEDDRAFT_10003510_pt1 | contig 12904 bp, 10 predicted proteins | sample SodLakKL_010_SED_4_FD_11160 | JGI IMG/M metagenome (IMG submission 11160) | reverse complement strand
GCAAAGTTTAATAACTTTATAATACCGTAAACCATTGAGTAGCCTATAGCAACCAGGCCGTAAAATGAACCGATTAGTAAGCCGTTAAAGAGCTGCTGGATAAGAATTTCATGAATAGCCATCTGTTCACCTCTCAAGAAGAGCAGGCCCGGTATCTAACCGGGCCTGCGCGCTTTTTATTCAGTCGGCTTACTCAACTAGAGCCCATCTTCCATCGCGGGCTTCAAGAACTACGAAGTTACTTCTTGCCAGAGTGTTCTGGTCGGTGAAGCTAATCGGGCCGGCCAGTCCTTCGAAATCATCAGTTGCTTCGAGAGCATCCCTGATTTCTGCGCTGTCAAATGAACCGGCTCTTTCCATGGCGTCAAATAAAAGCCTGGCTGCATCATAAGTAAGGGCAGCATAAGCGCCTGGTTCGCGGGGGAATGATTCATCGTAGCGCTGGATGAAGTTCTGCGCTGCCGGTAGGAAGTCGGTCAGCGGAGGACCGGTGCAAAGAACACCTTCTGCGTCCGGACCTGCCAGGTCAAGCAATTCCTGGGCGCTTGAACCGTCGCCAACCATGATAACGCCTTCGTATCCACCTTCACGCAGCTGGCGGATTAAAAGAGCACCTTCTGCCTGATATCCGGTCCAGTAAACGCCATCTGGTTGTGTCGACATGATAGTGGTAACAAATGCGGAGAAGTCAACTTCGCCGCGCTGCACAGTATCATCAGCAACAACTTCATAACCTGCTTCTTCCCACTGAATAATAGTTTGTTCTTTCAGGTCGGCTGAATAAGCATCGCCTGAATCAATAACACCGATTGTTTCCACGCCAAGCTCTTCAAACTTGGATACAGCTGTTGCAGCCTGGTCCAGGCCGGTACTGTTAATCATAAAGCCCCAGCCCGGGTTTTCATCAATCAGGCTGGTCGCGTTCGATGCAGCGATAACAAAGGGGATACCTGCTTCACCATAGATAGCCAGGGTCGGCAGGGTAGCACCTGAGCAGTAACCGCCAACAACAGCAACAACTTCTTCCGATACCAGCTGGCTGGCAGCGGCAGTTGCCATTGACGGGTCGCAGCCATCATCACCGGTGGTGGTAATAACCCTGTGTCCCATAACTCCACCTGCTTCATTGATTTCTTCAACTGCAAGCAGGGCAGCGTTTTCCATGTCGGTACCGTCTGCGGCTTCAGAACCGGTGGTCGGAACCATGATTCCGATCAGGACTTCACCTTCAAATTCCGGCTCATCAACTGGATCATCTGCAGGATCGTCAGCAGGATCATCATCGACCGGATCTGCAGCTTCTTCGCCGCAGCCAAATGCTGCAAAAGCGAAAAGTACTGCAACTAATAGTAATAGCCAGTGTGTCTTAAGATTAAACAATTAACATGACCTCCTCTAGATATTGTGTTTTCCATTTCCCGTATTGACAGCTTGCTTAATTGTGAAAGCGGGTTTTGGAAACTGAATCACTTAAATGAAATGTTTTCTTCCTACAGGTCTAGATAAAACTGTTTTAGTTTTATCCTCCTCCTTTGTTGCAGTTTTGGCTATAGTAGTGATTATATGGCCAGCTTTTCACCTCCTCTAAAAGTTAAGGAAGTATACTTGAAACTGCTTAAAAAAATATTTTACCTAGAAAGTAACGAAGTTTTTTATTCGCCATTTATGAAACTAATCCTCTATATAAAATGTTAAATTTTTATTATGTCTATCTGAAATCTACCTTGATACTATATATCAAAATTTAGAATACCGCCACTTATTATACCATAGAGAATAAAAAATTAAAGATTTTCTTTCTTCCCTAATAAAGTATTCCTAACCTGTTTAGCGGTTGTAGTTACTGACAGACCTGCTTTGCCGGTACAGCGAAGTTCAACAGGAAGCATGGTGCCGGCCTGGTGTAAAGCTGTAATAGTTTCATCAAGGGGAATAACCTTATCATAACCGGCGAGAGCCATGTTTGCCGAAGCAATTGCGTTAAAAGCAGCCATTATGTTTTTACCCAGGCAGGGCACTTCTACCCTTTCAGCAACAGGGTCACAGACCATTCCCATAATATTTTGCAAAGCCATAGCTGCCGCGTCAAGACATTGATTCGTGCTGCCACCAAGCATATGAGTTACCCCTGCTGCAGCCATTCCTGAAGCAGCGCCGCATTCAGCCTGGCAGCCGCATTCTTCTGCGGCAAAAGTGCTTCTCATCGCAATGAAAACTCCGATCAGGCCGGCTGCCAGTAACCCGTCCCTGATAACTACCTGGTCGAGCTCAAATTCTTCGGCTACAGCAAAAAGCGTCCCGGGCAGGCAACCGCATGAACCTGCTGTCGGTGCTGCAACAATTACCCCCATGGCGCTTTTTGTTTCCATGATTGCCGTAATCATAGAAATTATTTTCCGGTCTCTTTCTCCTCCGCTTAAGTTACCTCTGAAAGATGAAATTTTTTGGGATTGCACTCCGAGAATCCGATCATCAAACTCCGTGCCGGCCAGTCCCTCTTCTACTGAACTTTTCATAGTTTTCAGGACATGGTCAGCAAGTTCAAGGACATCATTTTCAGTGATTTCGCCCCTGGCACACTCATAATCGATAGCCAGATCAGCAAGCGTTCGCAGCTTGTCCATAGAAGCTTCAAGCGCCCCGGCAGCAGAGTCAAAAGGAACATTGCATTGTTTATTGGATCTAACCGGTAAAACCGGTTCAAGCCTAACTGTTTTATTAACCCTTTCCAGTCTGTTCATTTCTCTAATTTGTTCAGGAGATAATGGTACTAAGGTTTTTAAAATAATCAGTCCGCTTTTATCATTCTTTGAAAAGAGGCAGTAGTCGTAGTCAGGAACTATTTTTTTTACCAGGTCCATATGATGTTCAATAAAACCATTATCTAAAGTTGCGGTAAATAGCAAAAATTCATGATAATCACCATGACTTGAAACGGGTATATCATCAATTTCCTGCAGCTCCAGCATGCCTCCGCCGGATGAAATGAATTTAAAATTGTGTTCGTCTTTGCCACTGCCTGCTCTTATTTTAAATGTGTTTGGATGGGATGCTTCAAAAATATCTATTTTAAAGCTAACATCGATCTTGTTGTCCGCTGCAATGGAAAGGGCATTAACCAGATCAGGGTGTTCCGGCTTCATTCCGAGGATTCCGCCAATCAGCCCAAAGTCAGTGCCCTGGTTGTTGTAGGTTGATGCCAGTGAGCCGGTTGGCTCAAAAGTGGTGTGGATATATTCCAATTGATTGTTAAAAAACTGCCTGATAATGCTGCCGATACGGACTGAAGCAGCGGTATGTGAGCTGGAAGGACCGCGCATAATCGGTCCAATTACATCATTAAAGATACTTGGTGGTTGCTTCTTCATTTAGCCCTTGTCCTCGCCTTTAATTACAGCCAGCGGCCTTAAGCGCGCTACTTTCCTGCATTTGTCAATTTCAGTAAGTGTATCTATAACCAGCTCTATGTCTTTGTAGGCCTGTGGAGCTTCATCCAGGTAAGCCTTGTAATTGGAACCGGATATTATTATATCACCCATTCGTTCTTTTAGCTGATTTACAGAAAGCTCTTTTTTGGCAGCGCTCCTGGATAGAACCCTGCCTGCCCCATGGTTGACAGAGTTAAAAAGTTCTTCAATTCCCTTTTCTGCCGCAACAACATAAGAAGGGCTGCCCATACTGCCCGGGATTAAAACAGGATGTCCTGTACTCTTATAAATTTCAGGATTCAGGGAATGACCAGCAGGCAGAGCACGAATTGCCCCTTTGCGATGGATAAGTACACTTTTACCGCTAATATCTTCAAACTGGGCGGTATTGTGGGCTACATCATAAACCAGTCCCAGGTCAAAATCGTGATCTTCCCCGCCTAATGTGCGGCTGAACGCCTTGCGCAGGTCGTCAGTAATCCACTGACGGTTGCAAAAGGCAAAATTAACAGCACAGGCCATGGCTGAGTAGTAGCTCTCCCCTTCTTTAGATTTTATTGGCACTGCAGCGAGTCCTGCGGATGGCAGCTTGATATTATATTTTTTAGCAGAGTTTTTCATTGTTTTTGAGTAATCTGTGCAAATCTGGTGGCCAAAACCGCGACTGCCCGTATGGATCATCACGGATAGCTGTCCTTCAGCCAGTCCATATATAGAAGCGGTATTATGATCGAATATTTTCTCTACAACACCGAGTTCAATAAAGTGGTTACCCCCACCTATAGTTGAAAGCTGCAGGGCTCTGTCAAGGGCTTTTTTACTAACTGCCTTTATATCGGCTCCTTGCAGGCAGCCGCGATCTTCTATGCATTCTACATCTTCCGGCCGTCCAAAGCCAAGTTCTATTAATTTTGGTACGCCCTGGTGCAGTAAGGTTTCCAGATGTTTTTTTATCAGGGGAGTATGCCTGCTCTTTTGCCCGATTCCACTTGGGATTGCAGCTGAAATGTTATCGATTAACTGATGCAGGTCCTGGCGGGTTAGATCTGCAGCAGTAAGGTTTGTCCGCAGCAGGCGAACTCCACAGTTGATATCCATTCCAACAGCTCCTGCAGAAATCAGACCTTTATCAGCATCCATTGCCATAACGCCGCCAATGGGTAAACCGAATCCGCTGTGGATATCAGGCATGCCTATGACAGGACTAATTACACCATCAAGTTCAGCAGCATCTGTAAGTTGATCCAGGGACTGGTCTTCTAAAACAGAACGATAGAGCTCTTCTTTCAAATAAATAACAACATCGGCTTTCATTTTATCCTGGCGAGATATACGGTAGCAATTCTTTCCGTAAGATTCCAATTTAAACATTATAACCTTCCTTTCCAGCCAGGTACGGTTTGCTAAAAGAGTTGTAGCTCTTGAATTACCTTTTCCAGGGCAGGCATTGCTGCTTTATTAGTCAGCTGAAAGTGGATCGGTGTAACAGAAATATATCCTTCCCTGACAGCCCTGGTGTCACAGTGTTCATCTTCTAAATCATCAACTACCAGTTCTCCCGCCATCCAGTAATAATGCATGCCCCGAGGGTCTGTCCTTTTTTCAAAAGCATTTTGATAGCGTCGGGTGCCAAGACAGGTCACCTTGATCCCTTTTAATTGATCTACTTTAACCGGAACGTTTACATTAACCAGGGTGTCTGCTTCAATGCTGCCTGCCAATAGCCGGGGTATCATTTTGCTGACCACCTGCCCGGCATACCTGAAAGCCCTGTTTTCCCCGGTACCGGTCAGTGAGACAGCAACGGAAGGTATGCCCAGGATCAATCCTTCTACGGCAGCCGATACTGTTCCAGAGTAAAGGACATCTGTACCCAGGTTGCTGCCGCGATTAATTCCTGAAATAACCAGGTCGGGTTTTGTATCTAAAATAGCCTCAACAGCCAGCTTTACGCAGTCAGATGGAGTTCCGTTGACAGAATACCCCTGTAATTTATTATTAACTGCCAGGTTTATTTCTTCAACACGCAGCGGTTTATGCATGGTTATGGCATGTCCGATAGCGCTGCGCTCCCGGTCCGGAGCAATAATAGATAACCTGATATCAGGATGTTCTTCTGCTATTACCTGGCATAAAGTTTGAATTCCTTCGGCATGGATACCGTCATCGTTAGTGATCAGAATATGGGGCTGCTTCATTTTTTAATTATTTCCTTTCAGCTGAAAAGTTTTTCAATCTTTTCCCGCTCAGGCTTGCATACCACTCCCCGTTCTGTGATTATGGCGGTTATCAACCTGGCAGGAGTTATATCAAAAGCAGGGTTAAACACGGTGATGCCTTCCGGAGCAGTAGCTATACCACCAAAATGGGTAACCTCAGTGGCGCTACGTTTCTCTATTTTTATATTGTCACCACTATCAATCTCAATGTCAATAGTTGATATAGGGGCTGCTACATAAAAAGGTATCTCATGGTGATTTGCTAAAACCGCAAGGGTGTAGGTGCCGATCTTGTTTGCAGTATCACCGTTAGCAGCGATACGGTCTGCACCAACTACAACCATGTCCACCATGTTTCTTGACATCAGGTAGCCGGCCATACTATCAGTGATCAGGGTAGCGGAGATATCATCGTGATAAAGCTCAAAAGCTGTGATGCGGGATCCCTGCAGGAGCGGCCTGGTTTCACCAATAAATACGTGTATATCCTTGCCATCTTCAACGGCGGCACGGATAACTCCCAGTGCTGTTCCGTAGCCACCGGTTGCCAGCGCACCAGCATTGCAATGGGTTAAAATTGATGCTTTTGGCGGGATCAGCTCAGCCCCGTTTGTTCCTATCATCCGGTTGTTATTAATATCTTCTTCATGTATAATCTTTGCTTCCTGAAGCAGCTTGTTGAATATTTCTTCCGGCTGGTTATCCTGGACCCGGTCAAATACTTTTTCCATTCTCCTGACAGCCCAAACCAGGTTTACGGCGGTTGGGCGAGCTTTAATCAGTGCTTCTGACGCCTGCTGTAAAAAATTTTTTATCTCTGCAGAGTTATAATTGTTTACGATAGCTTCGGATGCAGCAGCAACCATTCCATATGCTGCCGTGATTCCGATTGCAGGGGCGCCCCGGACAGACATTTCCCTGATCGAGTCGACCGCATCTTGATACGAACTACAACAGCGGTACTCTGTTTTTTTCGGCAGGTATCGTTGATCTAACAAGTAAAGGCAGTTATCCTCCCAGTATAAGGTTGGCAAGCTTTTTTTATTCAAAGCTAATCAGCTCCCTTTTGGCCAGTACTGACCGGATTCCCTGCAGCTGCAATTAAATTTACCCTTTATGTCTTCCAGGCAAGCCGTAAGTAAACGATCTAAACCCGGTTTGACCTGGTCCATAACTTCTAAGACTTCACTATGTGTTAACGGTTCTCCCGATATTTCGGCGGCGTAATTGGTTGATAGGGCGATGGTTGAATAGCATAGTCCGGCTTCACGGGCCAGTACTACTTCCGGAACATTAGTCATACCAACCAGATCACCACCCCACTGTTTCATCATTTTGATCTCTGCGGGAGTTTCGAATCTCGGTCCTTCCGTGCAAACATAGCAGCCGCCGTCTACCAGTTCCTGTTTAATCCTGCCGCCTGCAGATAATATTGTCTGCCTCAATTCCGGGCAGTATGGACAAGTAAAATCAGTATGCACTACGAGGCCGTCATCGCCTTCAAAAAAAGTTAGCGGGCGCTGTTTAGTCAGATCAATAAATTGATCTATTACTACCATGCTGCCAGGAGGTATTGTTTCGTTCAGACTTCCTACAGCTGCCGTGCTGATTACAGTCTCAACACCAATTATTTTTAAAGCAGCTATATTCGCTTTATAATTAACTTTATGCGGGGGAACCGAATGGCCTCCTCCATGGCGGGCCAGAAAATATACCCTGAGCTCATTGTATTCAAATTCCATCATGCTAACGGAACCATAAGGTGTATCAACAGAAACCTCATGGGCATCGCTGAATAGTGACTGGTTATAAACACCGGTTCCGCCGATAATAGCGACTTTTATTTCTGGCATTTGGATTCCTCCAATTTTAAAGTGCTTACAACTATAATTTTCTTTATATAAAAGCAAAATTCCTGCACTAATATTATTGACGTTTAGATTTAAATGCGCTATACTATAAACTGCTTTGAGAACAAGGAGTTCAGCCGACGTAGCTCAATGGAAGAGCAGCTGATTTGTAATCAGCAGGTTGGGGGTTCGAGTCCCTTCGTCGGCTCCAAAAAAGTTGTGGAGAGGTACCCAAGTTGGCCAAAGGGGGCAGACTGTAAATCTGCTGGCAGCGCCTTCACTGGTTCGAATCCAGTCCTCTCCACCAAAATAAGGGCCATTAGCTCAGCTGGCAGAGCACCTGACTTTTAATCAGGGTGTCCCAGGTTCGATCCCTGGATGGCTCACCACCTCAAAAAACACAGTAAGGACGGGATGAATATCTTCCCGTCCTTCTGTTTTTAATTAAATATTTCCAACCTGCAATAGCCATATCTGGTTTATCCCTTTGAATTTACCACATTGAATTAAGCTATTGTTTGCATATTTCCGTTTGAAAAGTTAAAATACTTGTAAAGATGTAACTCCACAATAGAAAGGAAGATTAATAATGACCTCAGCTTATGTTTTTGTTGGTGCAGCAGGTAAAACCCCGGCTGAAACTGTTAAGGCAATTCGTGAAATCGAGGGAGTTAAGCAGGCGCATGTTGTAACAGGACCAGATGATATTATTGCTTTCATTGAAGCAGAAAATATGGAAGAGCTCGAAAAGATCATAATGAACATACGTGAAATTGCTGTGACTGTGAAAAGCGATACACGCATTACCTGGTCTGTTTAAACAGGTTTCTGACTTCTCCAGCTACAACTTGATTGATCAGCTAAATTCATAGGAATTGCTTAAAATAAGGCCGATTTGAAGCAAATCATAAAGGGAAACCATTAACATGACTTCCCTTCTTGATTTTTGCTATAATTGAAGAAAATTCCACCCGGGAGGTTCTAAATGTCTTCCACTGTACTAATTAAAGATGCCACTGTTGTAACTATGAATGACCAAAACGAGGTTATTGAAAAGGGTAATATTCTAATTGAAAATAACCGTATTACCTCTGTAACAAATGCAGATCTAAAAACTGCTTCCACAGCTGAAGTTATTTCAGGTCAGGGCAAGGTAGTTATTCCCGGCCTGATTAATGCTCATAATCATGCTGCAATGAGCCTGTTTCGCAGCTATGCCGATGATTATCCTCTAATGGAATGGCTGGAAAAGAAAATATTTCCTGCTGAAGCAAGGTTAGAGCCTGAAGATATATACTGGGGAGCACAGCTTGCTATGCTGGAGATGATCCGCGGCGGAACCACCACTTTTGTCGATATGTATTTTTACATGGAGCAAACGGCCCGGGCTTGCCTTGAAAGTGGTATGAGAGCCATGCTTTCCCAGGTATTTATCGGTGAAAATGCTGTTCCCGGTTTTAACAGCCTGGAAGATGTTAAAAGCTTTACAGAGCAGTGGAACAATGCTGCCGGTGGCAGGATAAATACTATACTTGGTCCACATGCTCCTTACACTTGTTCACCGGAATTCCTGAAAAAAGTTCTCAAGGTAACCGAGGATACACGGCCATTGATCCATATCCATCTTTCCGAGTCACGTCATGAAGTTGACCAGTCCCTGGAACAATACGGCAAGACACCTGTTGCTGTTATGCAGGAAATTGGCATGTTTGAGCGGGAGGTGCTGGCTGCCCACTGTGTGCATATTACAGATGAAGATATCGAAATACTTTCTGATAACAAAGTAGGTATTGCCCACAATCCGGGCAGTAATATGAAACTGGGTAACGGAGTAGCGCCATTGACTAAACTGATTGATAAAAATGTACTGGTAGGTCTTGGTACAGATGGTCCCGCCAGTAACAATAATCTTGATATGTTTGAAGAAATACGCCTGGCAGCTTTATTGCAAAAAGTTATTAATGAAAGTCCTGTCTCTATTAACGCTGAACAGGCCCTGGCTCTTGCAACCTGCTCAGGGGCAAAGGCTTTAAAAAGAGATGATATCGGAGTAATTGAAGCAGGTAAAAAAGCAGACCTTACAATTATAGATTTTAACCAGCCTCACCTGCAGCCAGAAGGTGATCCCATTGCCAACATTGTTTATTCAGCGGCAGCAAGTGATGTTGAAACTGTAATTGTAGATGGTAAGATTCTTTTTAATCAAGGCGAATTTTTAACCCTGGACCGGGAAAAAATTATCCATGAAGCTAACAGGAGAGCAAAACGTCTGAGACAATAATGTGACAAAAAGTGTACGGCACCGGTTGTCATATGAAAAACAGCGGCAGGAGTTTGAATTCCAACCGCTGTTTTTTTATTATTAAGCGTATCAGCTTCTTCGTAACCTAGTAACGATAATGCTCAGGCTTGTATGGCCCGTCGATATCGTAGCCGACATAATCTGCCTGGTCCTGGGTCATCCTGGTCAGCTTGATACCGATTTTCTCCAGGTGCAGGCGGGCAACTTCTTCATCGAGTTCTTTGGGCAGACGGTAAACCTTGTTTTCACGATCATTTTCCGCAAGGTCGATCTGGGCCATAACCTGGTTGGTGAAACTGTTTGACATCACAAAGCTGGGATGGCCTGTAGCGCAACCCAGGTTTACCAGGCGTCCTTCGGCCAGCAGAATAATGCTGTGCCCGTCGGGGAATATAAACTGGTCAACCTGGGGCTTAATGTTTACTTTTTTAATTCCGGGGTACTGTTCCAGCTTGTCAACTTCAATTTCATTATCGAAATGTCCGATATTGCATACGATAGCCATATCTTTCATTTTTTCCATGTGTTCAACGGTGATAACATCTTTGTTTCCGGTTGTTGTTACATAGATATCTGCTTCAGGCAGGGCATCTTCGATGGTAACTACCTCGTAACCGGCCATGGCGGCCTGCAGGGCGCAAATCGGATCAATTTCAGATACCAGGACACGAGCCTTATAGGCATCCAGGGCTTCAGCAGAACCCTTGCCAACATCACCAAACCCGGCAACAAAAGCTGTTTTTCCGGCTACCATAACATCGGTTGCTCTTTTAATTCCGTCAACCAGGCTTTCACGGCATCCGTATATGTTATCGAATTTAGCCTTGGTAACAGAGTCATTTACATTAATGGCCGGGAAGAGGAGTTCTCCCTTCTTCTCCATCTGGTAAAGGCGGTTTACACCGGTTGTTGTTTCTTCACTTACTCCCCTTAGCTCCTTAACTACTCCCTGCCAGTGTTTCGGGTTCTCAGCATATTTTGCTTTCAGGGTTTTGTTTACAACCTGCAATTCCTTGTTATCTGTAGGTTCATCTAAAATAGATGGGTCTTTTTCTGCTTCATAACCGCGGTGAACCAGGAGGGTTGCATCTCCGCCATCGTCAACAATCTGGTTAGGTCCCGAGCCATCAGGCCAGGTTAAAGCTTCGAGAGTACACCACCAGTATTCATCAAGATTCTCACCTTTCCAGGCAAAGACAGGCACACCCTTCGGATCGCTTTCGGTCCCTCCCTTTTCAGGTGGTCCGACAACAATTGCTGCTGCTGCGTGATCCTGGGTTGAAAAAATATTACAGCTGGCCCAGCGTACATCTGCTCCGAGTTCAACCAGGGTTTCAATCAAGACCGCTGTCTGAATAGTCATGTGCAAACTGCCGGTAACTTTTAATCCTTTCAGGGGTTTTTGATCTGCGTATTTTTCGCGGGTCGCAATTAGACCCGGCATTTCTTTCTCCGCAATATCAATTTCTTTTCTTCCCCAGGAAGCCAGACTTAAGTCTGCTACCTTGTAATCCATTCTTAATCGCCTCCATTTAATTAAAATACTATTACTTAAGACAGGAATTAACCTGTTAATACTTTAAAGCAATTTACCCTCATTGATATCCTGTATAATAGTTTTTGCCGTTTTTTCATCAAACTGGGCCCCCGTTTGCCTGACAATCTGTGCGGCAATATAAGAAGCCAGTCTGCCTGCTTCAGCAATGGAATAGCCGTTGATCAGGCCATAAATAAATCCTGCTGCATAATTGTCGCCAGCCCCGGTGCTGTCAACTGCTTCAACAGTAAAGGCATCAATCAGGCAGGTTTTGCTGTTGTTTTCAGTGATGCAGGAACCATCAGCACAGTTTTTAACTGCAGCGATAACATTTTTTTTAGCCAATTCAGCTGAAGCTCTTTCCGGATCATCATAGTCAAGCAGCAAACGAGCTTCATCGCGATTTGCCAGCAAAACATCTACGTAATTTTCGATTAAGTCGTGGAAATCATCACGATGCCTTTCAACACAGAAAGGATCTGCAACATCAAAGGCCACTTTTGTATTATTTTTTCTGGCTGTAGAGATAGCAGACTTGATTGCTTCTTTTTGTGAATCTGTATCCCACATGTAGCCGGTAAAATAAAAATAATCTGCATTAGCGATACGGTCGTGATTAACCTGATCCGGCCCAAATTCCTGGCAGACACCGAGCCTGGTGCTCATAGTTCTTTCATAATCAGGAGTCACAAGGACAATACAGCTTCCTGTGTCGCCACCGGATACAACTGTTAGATCTGAAAGAACCTCTTTGCTCTCTAAACGCTTTATATAAATATCACCCAGCTCATCGCTACCTACCATTCCGGCAAGGGCAGTTTCAATGCCCAGTGCAGATAGAGTAATCATGGTATTTGGGGCTGAGCCACCGCAAGAATATTGTTTTTCCAGACCATCAATGTGTTTTAAAATTTCATTTCCACGTTCAGTGTTAATAAGGGTCATAGTGCCTTTTTCAAGCTCCAGTGTTTCAATGTCATCGTCGCTGACGTGGGCAAGGACATCAATTAAGGGGTTTCCGATCCCATAAACTTTAGGTTTTCCGCCTGCCTTAGCTGTCATTAATAATCTCCTCCAACAAATAAGTTTCCAATAAAAAAACCTGCATCTTTACAGATAGCAACGGCAGAGGTTGGTTTCAGACAATTCTCTCAAAACAGCCTTCATTACAGCCATCCGTTAAGCCAAACAGGTTTTTAAAATCTTTATAACTGCGGCCATAAAAGCTAGCGGCTTATATGCCCTCAACCCGGTCAAGCTTTCCCTTCCACTCCGTGTTACTCTTCATTAAAAAAGCCGGATGGAAATGATTAAAAGCTATCCTCTTTCTCCAGCTTAAATGTTAATTCTTATAATGTTTTACCTCTAAATTATAGCACTATCTGAACAACAAGTCAAATTCGTTTAAATTAATGTTCGTGTCAATAGTTAGTAGGTAAAACTCCCGTAATTTAGTTTGTGTTAACCTCGGTATTTCTTTTTTATGCTTTTAAATTCAAGAAATACTCGTAGTGGAGGCTGTGTGTCATGTGGGCAACGCGGTTTTTGCGTTGTCCAAGCTTTTGTGG
>SL_8KL_010_SEDDRAFT_10003506_pt1 | contig 12909 bp, 11 predicted proteins | sample SodLakKL_010_SED_4_FD_11160 | JGI IMG/M metagenome (IMG submission 11160) | reverse complement strand
TGCCTGCGGCGGTTGTAGCCGTCGAATATATTTATCCCGACCGTTACCCCGTAGTTGAATCCCAGGTTCTGCTGGTAGTCCATGTTGCCCGCCTGGTATGTGTTGAATGTGTAACCGTAGCCGGATGTGAAGTTGACATAGGGATAGCTGCGCGATTCGACTATCTTCCTGTCGTATTCTGATATCAGAACGTCGCTTTCTGCAAGCAGGAGGGAGGTGTTGTCGTCCAGTGTGCGGTCAAACAAATCCTGGTAAACCAGATCCTTGTCAACCACTATCATGGTGTCTCTTGCCCCGATAAGCAGATCGAAATCCTCGCTCCCGATAAGCTCGTTGAGCCTGATCTGCGATGCCCTCACAGCCTCGTGCTGCCTGGAGAGCCTGGAGCTGTCGGCATTGAGGAATACACGCGACTGCATCATCTGGAGGCGCGAGCCTGACCCTATTAGGTACCTCTCCTCGTCAATGCGGAACCTTTCCCTCGACAGTTCAACGGTGAACTCCAGGTTGTGCAACTGCCTAACCTGCTGTATATAGTTGTAATACTCGCTGGCGGTTTGTGCAATGAAACGCTCTATGGCAAGCCTGGTGCTCATCTCTCCCTGGGCTTTCATCTCTTCAAGCCTTGCCCAGGTGGTCTGCACCCTGAAACCGCTGAAGATGTTCCACCCCAGGTTGAGCCCCACATTGGTTGTTGTATTGTGAATATTGCTGGCGCTTGCCGTGGTGCCGTCGGCAAAGTTCTGCCAGTTGCTGTTGACCGTACCGGATTGCCGGGCGCTAAGGTCCAGCACCGGCAGGAAGCCGGCGTTGCCGCGTGTGAGGTTGTTCTCTGCAATCTCCTGCCTGTTGCGGGCTATCTGCAGGGAGAAGTTCTGTTCCAGTCCGGTAGTCAAAAATTCGCTGAGATCGTATTTTTCCTGTGTTGCGCCGGTAAATGTATTGTTTATTACAAGTATGCTAAGCAGCAGCAGATGATGTAGCTTCAGTCTCATTTTCTTCCTGTTTTATTTCGCTTGATGAAATGTATGAATAAATTGCGGGTACGATGTAAAGTGTGAGGAACGTGGCAAGTATTAGTCCGCCGATAACGGCCACACCCATTGCTATACGACTTTGCGCCCCTTCGCCCAGTCCCATGACCAGCGGCGAAATACCAAGTATGGTTGATATGCTTACCATAAGGATCGGCCTGAACCTTGCAGCAGCGGCATACCTGATAGCTTCATGCTTGTTCATGCCCGCCCTTTTCCTCTGGTTGGCAAACTCCACTATGAGAATACCGTTCTTCGAAACCAGTCCGATAAGCATTATTATGCCGATCTGACTGAAGATGTTCATGGTGATGCCGAAGTACCACATGAAGAAGAACGCGCCGGTCAGGGCAAGGGGCACCGCCATCATTACAATAATGGGGTCCCTGAAACTTTCAAACTGTGCCGAGAGGACAAGGAATATCAGTACAAGTGCCAGCAGGAAGGCAAACTGAAGGCTTGCGGCGCTTTCGCTGTAGTCCTTCGAGTCGCCTGCCAGGGCGGTGCGGAAGCTGTCGTCCAGCACATCCGATGCTATCCTGTCCATCTCCGCCAGTCCCTGGCCAATTGTCCACCCTTCCGCAAGTCCGGATGTAACGGTTGCAGATACGAACCTGTTGTACCTGTAAAGCTGGGGAGGGGCTGTCTGCTCCTCAAGTGTTACAAGGTTGTCGAGCTGTATCATTTGTCCGGAGTTGTTCCTTACATAAAGCGATTTGAGGTCGAGGGGCTTGTTGCGCTGTTGCCTTTGTATCTCTGCCAGTATCTGGTACTGCTTGCCGTGCATGAAGAAGTAGCCGAAGCGCTGGCCGCTCAGTGCAAGCTGGAGCGTCTGACCGATATTCTGTGTGGAAACACCCATCATGGAAGCCTTGTCCCTGTCGATATGTATCCTCAGCTCGGGCCTGGTGAACCTGAGGTTAACGTCGGCCATACCGAAGGCGGGACTGGCATTGACACTGTCCATGAACTCCGGCAGCACTTCCCTGAGGTTTTCAATGCTGGTTGCCTGCAATACGTATTGTATGGGCATGCCGGCCCGCCTGCCGCCGAAGGTGGACTGCTGCATGACCCTTGCCATAGCCTGTGTCTTTGTCTTTGCTTGGGCTGACAAATCACCGGCAATCTCCATCTGGGTGCGTTCACGTTCCCGGGGGCTTACAAGTATTGTCCTGACGAAACCGCCGGAGCCTCGTGTCATGGCAAATGTCCCTGCCAGCTCTTCTTCCCTGACGGTCTCTTTTACCATGCCGGCTATATCTTCTATATATGCATAAGAATATTCGTATGTTGCTCCCTCGGGCATTGAAACCATTATGTTGACCTGTGAGCGGTCTTCCAGTGGCGCCATCTCTGAGGGGATAACCATCCAGAATATGACTATAAGTCCCGCAGCAGCTCCCATTATAATAAAAGTAACCCACCTTCTTTGCAGGAACGTATCGAGTGAGTTCCTGTATGCATTGTTGAGGTTTTCAAAGAATTTCTCTGTAGCAGTATAGAAGCGGGTCTGTTTTTTCTTGCTTTGTGTGAGGATCTTGGTTGCAAGCATAGGGGTGAACGAGAGTGCCACGAATGAGGATATGGCAACCGCACCTGCAATGACTATGCTGAACTCCCTGAAGAGCCTGCCGGTCATCCCTTCCATGAAGACTATGGGGAAAAAGACGGCTATCAGGGTAATGGTTGTGGCTATGATTGCAAAGAATATCTCCTTCGACCCTTCCAGTCCGGCCTGCACCGGCTTCATCCCTTTCTCTATCTTCACGTATATGTTTTCCATCATAACTATGGCGTCATCGACCACGAGGCCAATAGCCAGCACAATGGCCAGAAGGGTGAGTACATTGATTGTGAACCCTGCAATGTACATTATGAAAAATGAGCCAATAAGGGAGACAGGGATGACGAGCACCGGGATAAGCGTTGTGCGCCAGTTCCTCAAAAAGAAAAATATGACCACCACAACCAGTATAAAGGCGATGAAGATGGTGTTTCTCACCTCGGCAATGGATGAGCGGATGAAGCGGGTGTTGTCGAAGCCGATCTCCACGGATACATTCTCCGGCAGGTCCCTTTCCATCATTTCAAGGCGCCTGTAAACCTCGTCGGCTATGTCAATATGGTTTGATCCGGGCTGGGGGATGACTGCAACTCCTATCGTAGGTACACCGTCCCTTTTCATTATACCGCGCAGGTCTTCCGGTCCCAGTTCGGCACGCCCGATATCGGAAAAACGCACTATCTGGTCGCCCGACCTGTGGATGATCAGGTCGTTGAACTCCCCCGGAGTGCTCATCAGTCCCAGTGTCCTTATGGTGAGCTCAGTGGTGTTGCCCTCTATACGTCCGGCAGGCAGCTCCACATTTTCACGCCCGATGGCGTTCCTCACATCAAGGGGTGTGAGACCGTAACCAGCCAGCTTGACAGGGTCAAGCCATAGCCTCATGGCATAACGCTTTTCCCCCCATATCATCACTGCACTTACCCCGTCAATGGTCTGCAGTTGCTCCCTGACTGTCAGGTCGGCTATCTCTGATATTTCCAGCAGTGTACGCTCATTGCTTGACACAGTCACCAGCATGATGGGGGTGGCATCGGCATCTGCCTTTGATACCACCGGCGGGTCGGCATCACGCGGCAATAATCGCTGTGCCTGCGCCACCTTGTCTCGCACATCGTTGGCGGCGGCTTCCATATCAACACTCAGCTCAAACTCAACGGTTATGTTGCTGCTTCCCTGGCGGCTGACACTGGTGAGGGAACGGATGCCCGGTACGGTATTGATCGACTGCTCGAGCGGCTCTGTTATCTGCGTTTCTATAACATCGGAATTGGCCCCGGGATAGGATGCCCTCACATTAATGATGGGAGGGTCAACACTGGGAAACTCCCTGACGCCAAGATACGTCATCCCGATACCGCCGAACAGCAGTATCAGTAATGTGAACACTGTGGCGAGTACGGGTCGTTTAATACTTATAGATGAAAGACTCATATTCTTTATCTTTTAATAGATATCTGAAAAAGCGGCTTTGTAAGTCTGCCGCTTCATCCCGGCAGAGCTAAAAAGGCCTTATAAAGTATCATGCTCAGTTCTCGTTGAACTGGTAAACATCAACAGGCATGCCGGGCCTTAACTGCATAACGCCAGAAGTGAGAAGCGTATCGCCAAACTGCAGTCCGCCGGTAATTTCTATATGCGACTCAGTTCTAAGTCCGGTTGTAACATTAACAGTCTCGGCCCTGCCTGACCTGTAGACAAACACCCTTTCGCCTTCCATTTGTGGAATGACGGCCTCCGTGGGGATTGCCACGGCGCTGTCGGTATGCGACATCTGCAGTGTTATTCCTGCAAAGCGCCCCGGCCTGAGCTCTTCGTTCTCGTTGGGGTAAAGAGCCCTTACCACGATCGTGCGGGTTCCCACCTCAATTTTTGGCTCAATGGCATAAACAGTTGCAGTGAAAGAGTTTTGCACACCATCAATCCGGAAATTGACAGGGAAGCCTTTGCCTATCTGTCCGGAATAGCGCTCGGGAACTGAAAATTCCAGCTTCAGCGGACGGTTCTTCACCAGCCGGGCAATTTTTGTGTTTGGACTCACATATGCGCCTTCGCTGAGGTAACGGAGTCCGACTATACCGTCAAACGGTGCCCTGAGCTCGGTCTCGGCTATCCTTGCCTCGACAAGGGCAATGTCGGCTTCTATTACCTGCAGTTCGGTCACTGCCTGGTCATATGCCTCCTGACTGATTGCTTCCCTTTCCAGAAGGCTGCGCTGGCGGAACTCCCTGTCCTCCACAAGCTGCTTCTGGGCTTTCAGCCTCTGAAGCTGCGCCTGAAGATGCCGGTCGTTCACCTTTGCCATCAGGTCGCCTTTTCTCACATGCAAGCCTTCCGTGAAATAAATATCGGTTATCCTTCCGGATGCCTCGAAAGCAAGATCGGTCTCCTCATCGGATATAAGTGTGCCGGTGCTGTTTATCATCTCTGTCAGCTGCTGCGGCTCGAGAACCACCGCCTGTACATTGAGTGCCTGAGGACCCCTTTGCTGAGCCGGATTACCGGCCGGGGGACTGCTTTGAAGCATTGGCCTGACCTTTGGATAGGCGGCGATTAAAAGCACAGCTGCAACAATGATGTAAATGATGATTTGTTTTCTCTTTCCTTTGCTCATGAGTGCGTTTTTTATTCCCTCAAAATATTTGAATATTTGTGAAATTTATTAAAAAAAATAATTTATATTTTTAATAATGTGGTCTGCAAATTTAATATTATCCTGTATAAAACATTCAAGGAGGCAGTTTTGTTTTATTAAGTTTTCTAACATATTCATTCACATACTCTTTAAACAGTTAATAAACAGTTTTTTGAGATAAGTGTTAAAGATTGTTAAAATCGTAAGTTTGATAAGAAAACCATGTAAGAATTCATGGCGGAAGGAGGTAGGATGGAGATACTTATTCAGAAAATCAGTTTCATTCCGGCTGCAACTATAACGCAAGAGAGGATAATCTTTAGCCACGGGACGGAAAAGCGCATACTTCCGCAGTGGGAACCGGCTATGGCTGCGGTAACGGCAGTGAGTGTCCACGAATATATCTGGGGAGAGAGTGTTACAGGTGTCCCGTAAAAACCGGCCAGTCCGGCAAGAGAGTTAAGAAGAATGAATATGGAGGCTGCAGCGGCAGCTTCCTTCACTTTTGCCCATTTCATAAGTATCATAAGAGGAGCAAGCAGAATGCCGCCGCCAATACCTACCATTCCTGAAAAAAATCCTATCAGAGCCCCCGACAGAACGGAGAAGGAGAATGAGGGGCGTTTTACTTCTTCCGGCTCACGCGGTTTGTAAATGATCCTGAATGCGGAAATTACAAGCAGCACACCCAGTATTGCCTCGTAAACGGGAACTCCCGGCGTTATCCTGCCGCCGAGGAAAGCCATCGGCACTGATGCCGCAACAAAGGGGAGCACAAGATTCATCCTGAAATAGCCCGCCCTGTAATAGGACAGAAATGCAATTGAGGAGACAAATACGTTCATAACAAGCGCAGACGGTTTCATGATAAAGGGGGAAACACCCATAATCGCCATCAGGGCAAGATAACCGGTTGCACCGCCGTAACCAGTGGATGAATAAAAGAAAGCTATAATTGCAATGCCTGCGATAATGATTACTTGAGTTATTTCCATTTTTTTGCCTGTTGCTGATATAAAAACCTCTCTCCCGGGGTATTGGAAAAGAGGTTGCAACAGGGCAACTGAAATGGCTGAATGGAGCAAACCCTGAGGTTAATGAGCAGCCGTTTCTCCTTTCCAATTCATCCCTTTTGAGGGAATCGGGAGGGCAGACTGTTTCCGGACTGCCCCTTCGGTATCTTCTTCATGGCATGATGCTTTAGAAGAGATACTCGGAGAATCTGTTTTTGCCGACTGAAGAATAAGATCTTCACAGCAAACAAAAACCGAAGTTACATAAATTTTCATCATATTAATAAGCCATAAAAGAGAAATGTATGGAAAATTATCTTTATTATAATTTCGCAGACAGATAAGTTTTTTATTATGAAGGCTGATATTTTTGTCAATCAGCCATTATTGAAATCTTCCCCCGGTTTTATAGATTTGTTAAAAAGTTCCTTAGCTTTGTTTTAAAAAAATATGTTACAAATAAGAAAAATTACCCTCGTACTTTCAGTTGCGGCATTTTTATGTTCGATAAACCTGGAGGCTCAAACTTTCGGGCGTGGTCAGTTAGCTTTGAGCGGGGGCGGCTCTTACGGACTTGATATGAATGAACCGGGTCTGAGGGGTGGACTGGTTTATTATCTAAGTTCCAATATGCGGGCCTGTGCGGATTTCACCTACTGGCCGGGAGATGATGAGTATACATATTATGAAGTGAATGCAAATTTTAACTACATTTTCTTTGACCGGCAGGGGTTCTTACTATACGGTATTGTCACCACCGGTATTCATTACTGGGAACAGAAATGGGAGATGGACGAGCTTGACCCGATAACCCGAACGAGTTCAGATCTTGGTATGGGAGCAGGTGTTGGCATTGAGTATAACTATGAGCGGTTTTCTGTTTTTGGCGAACAAAAAATTATTATTAACGGGCATGATCAGCCCAAGGTAAATTTTGGAATACGATATTATCCCAGATGATTCCGCAGGGAAGGATTTTTAGGTGTAAACTCCCGGTTTTTTTTAATTTTTTTTCGGCCCTTGTTAATAAACTATTAATTAATTATTTGGATATTAAAGAGAGACACCATATTTTTGATTTTATAATAAAGTTTTTAGCATTTAAAACTGCATCTTATAGCAGTTTGTTCCATTTTTTAAGTAAATTAGAAAGTATTAATCGCTAAAAAATTTAAAAAAATGAAAAGAAAATTATTGAGCTTTCTGTTTATCGGGGTGCTTGCATTTGTAATGACATCCTGTTACACTTACACTTTTAATGTAGGTGACGGCCCTCAAACAGGGGTTGAAGTAGTGGAAAAAAACCACTATGTAATTTACGGACTGGCACCGATACAAATTTCTGATCCTGTAGAAATGGCAGGAGGATCCGAACATTACCAGGTGAAAATTGAACACACTTTTGTGGACGGTCTTCTGAATGCCCTCACCTTTGGAATTTACACACCAACAACAACTACGGTAAGAAGGTAATTTTCTTCTTCAAACCGGGCCGGAGAAGCTGACACCGCTTTTCTCCGGCCTTGTAATATCAGCCATAATGAGATATTTCCTAATAGTTTCAGGAGGCTTGCTTGTTTTGATATCCCTTTTCAGAGGAGCAAGGTATATAGCGGATTATGATATTTTATCAATATACGGGAAAGGCTATATCTGGGGAAATGTAATAATCTTTGCAGTAGGAGTTCTCCTTCTTGTCTGGGGAATTGTTAAAGCATACAGGAAAGCTCACGGAAAAGGTGCCGGACCTCCCTTTGGGTGTTAAAATCAGGTTAGATCAAATAATATCAATGGTTGTTTTTATGTTTATATATTGGCAAGCAAAGTCAATTGTTTTAATATGATCAAAAGGACGGCCATTTTTTTATTCCTTGCTTTTTTTCTTTTTCCCGGAGATGCCCCGGCAGCTGAAAGCGATGAAAAGGTTGCCAACAGTCTCCTGTGGGAAATCAGTGGTCAGGGACTTGAGTCTCCTTCTTATCTTTTCGGCACCATTCATCAGATATGTCCCGGAGATTTTGTAGTATTCGCTACATTTTGCCACGACGAAAAAATGCTTTTCAACCCTCTGGACCATAAACTTTCAAAGACGGATAAACTTGTGGTTGAGGTTGATACGGAAGATATACGTTATCAGGGAGCAATGCAAAGGGTCCTTTATCTGGGCGAGGGAGAGTCCCTTCGCGATTTCTTTACCCATGAACAGTTCAATCATGTACGCGATTTTTTTGTTGACAGTATAGGTCTTGACATCAACACCGTTTCACATGTCAGGCCTTTTTTTCTTGTGTCTATGATATACCCCCACATGCTTGGATGTGAGCCGTCCGGGTACGAGGATTACCTGATAAAAAGGGCAAGGAGCAGGGGGATTGATGTTGCGGGTATTGAAAGTGTGAGATTTCATGTTGAAATGTACGAAAACATCAGCCGTGACCAGGAGGTGAAGGAACTGCTCAATATTATTTTCAACTACGAGGCTGCAAGGCGGGGATTTGAAGAGATGGTGAGGCATTACCGGAGAATGGACATTGAATCCCTGCGACAGGCATCTGAAGGTGGCAAAGAGGATATGGTTGTAGATGAGAGCTTTATCGTGCAAAGGAACCTGAAATGGATACCCGATATGAAAGAGCTGATGCATGAACAGCCTGTATTTTTTGCTTTCGGTGCTTCACATCTGGCGGGAGAATATGGTCTTGTAAACCTNCTCAGGGAAGAGGGATANAGTGTNGAGCCGGTAATNCCTCCCCGTNTNAGAGANGACAGCGATTAACCTGTCCCGCACTTTTCATTATAATACTTCGCACGTNNANATCCACAAGAAATTTTTATAATTAAAAGGGCACTGAGATATTTGTGAGCTTATCTTCACCGGCCATCCTGTGGCCTGTTACCAAAGGTAAACAGGAGTTAAATTCCAAGTGACTTATACACCTGAGATAGACCATCCCTGGTTTCGGAAAGAATAGTAAGCCTGTCGCCTGCTTTAATAACGGTGTCCCCGCTTGGGGTAATGTATTTGTCGCCTCTTTTGAGCATGGCAATTATTGCCGTGGGAGGGAAGTGCAGGTCTACCACCTTCTTGCCGGCAGCATAGCCGTTTTTGGGTATTACAACTTCTGCCATGCAGGTTTTTGCTTCCTCAGAAAGGATCAGATCGGCCGGTTGGCGGCGCTTAACCCTTTCGGGCAGTACAACACGCAATTTCCTGGCAATGAATCCAAGGGAAGTCCCCTGCACAAGCACCGAAGATACTGAAACAAAGAATACTATGTTAAATATCATATCGGCCTTCTCTATACCGGCAAGCAAAGGGTAAGTGGCAAATACAATGGGCACGGCCCCCCTGAGGCCCACACAGCATACATAAACCCGCTCCCTTAATTTCATGCGAAAGAAAATAAGGCTTAAAATTACACTTAAAGGCCGTGCAACAATCATCAGGAATGCAGAAATGAGCAACCCGGTTCCCATAACCGGGATAATCTCCGATGGAAATACAAGTAAACCGAGAGTGAGGAAAAGAACGATCTGAAAAAGCCATGCCAGTCCATCAAAAACCTTCAATATTGTCTTTTTGTGTATCAGATCATGGTTGGACAAGTAAACGGCACAAATATAGACCGCCAGAAAACCGTTTCCCTGAACAAAATTGGTAGCCGAAAAGGTCAAAAACATCAACCCAATTACAAGCACCGGATATAATCCTTCAAAATCGAGCTTCAGCCGGTTTATCATTGTTTTGCTCAGCTTTCCGAAAAGCAGGCCGGCAACGGCACCTATACCCATCTGCTGAAAGAACATCGGAATAACCGAGACAACACCGGCCTGTGGATTTAAAACCAAAGTCAAAAAAGCAATGGTCAAAACATAGGCCATCGGGTCATTGCTGCCGCTTTCAAATTCAAGCATCGGCCTGAGCCTGCTTTTCAGGGCAAGTTTCTTTGAACGAAGAATCGAAAAAACGGCAGCCGCATCGGTCGATGAAACAATAGCTCCCAGCAGCAACCCCTCATAAATGGAAAAATCTGTAACCGCCCACACAAAAGTTCCCATAGAAATTGCTGTCAGAAGCACCCCGAGAGTTGAAAGTGAAAAGCCCTGCCAGAATATATGCTTTATAGAAGACCAGTTTGTGTCGAGTCCGCCGGAGAACAGAATAAAATTTAGGGAAACAACCCCTATGAAACGGGCCACAGAAGGGTCATCAAAATGAATGCCGCCTATCCCTTCAGAACCGGCTAGAATACCGACACCAAGGAACAAAATAAGGGTGGGAACCCCGAAACGGTAAGATGTTCGTCCGGCAAGAATACTAATAACCAATAAAATGGATCCTACAAGAAGAATGTTTTCAATTGATAAGTTCATCTGCTTTGTTTAGACTAAACAAAAATAACAATATAAAAGCCCTAAAACAAAGACTTTTTTTAAAATACTTCAAACCATTTAAACTAATAAAAATTTCGTTTGTCAAAAAATATGTACCAGGTTATTGTCGTTTCAGGAAGTAGAAACATGGTTTACATTTCAAATATGGGAATGGAGTTTTTAAAAAAAATGATCTGTTTAGCCGTGTTTACGAGAAAATGAAATCAAATTTTTTATTGTATAATTAAATATTTAAAGCTATGAAAAAGAGTTTATTATTACTACCGTTTGCACTAATGTTCGCATTAGTATTTACAGCTTGCGAAAAAGACGATGATGATGATAAGGGAAGTCTCAATCTATTCATAACTGATGCCCCGATCGATTCAGATGGTATTGAAAGTGTGTGGATCACCATACAGGATCTGCACTACCAAACAGACCAGGACGGTTGGGTTGAACTGGGTCTTGAAGAGGAGAAGAAAATCGATCTCCTTCAGCTCACAAGAGGCGATTATGAAGAACTTGGCAACTTTGAGCTGGAAGCGGGGACATACAACCAGATCAGGTTCATGCTTGATGCTCCTGCATTTAATGAGGGACCGCAGGAAAACCCGGGCTGCTACCTGGAATTCGAGGACAAAGAACCTGAAAACCTTTTTATTCCCAGCGGATATGAAACAGGATTCAAGGGAATTGGAACCTTTACAGTGCCAATTAACGGACAGGTTGAAGTAACAGCCGACTGGGATGTAAGAAGATCAGTCGTAGAGGCAGGTGTTACGGGAATGTATATTCTGAAGCCTACTATTCGCCTGGTGGTTAATAATCAGGCAGGGGATATCCAGGGTAATGTAGATAATATTCCCGAAGGAAAGGATATTGTTATCTATGCGTACGAACAGGGTGAATATGATGACACTGAAGCACAGGATCCCGGGGCAGAAGATACAAGGTTCCCTAATGCTATAACAAGTGATAAGGTAGATGAAAATAATTTCTATCATCTTGCATTCCTTGCCGGGGGCGCATACGACCTGATAGTTACTGCTACCGGAGAGGGTGAGTTTGTTGAGGTTTTGGGAGTAGTTGAAGATGTTTTAGTGGAAAGCACAGAGACAACAAATGAGCCGATTGTAATTGATGAGCTTGATGAGTTATAATTGTTAAATCTTATTTCGTTGACATAATGATTTTTATAAGAGCGGTCAGCTTATCGGCTGACCGCTCTTATAATTCTATTTCCCGATACAGAAGTTTTTGAAAATGTTGCCCAGGATCTCATCTGTTGTTATCTCGCCGGTTATCTCACCCAGGTAATGCAACACTTCCCTGATGTCGATCGCCAGGAGATCGCCCGGCAACCCGCCGTCGAGTCCATCGCCCGCTCTTTTTACCGCCTCGTGGGCATTTTTCAGAGCCTCGTAATGGCGGGCGTTTGTAACAACTATATCATCTTCCTTCGGTCTTCCTTCATTTACAATATCAACAAGCAGTTCCTTCAGGTTTTCCAGTCCATCACCCTTTTTGGCGGATATTTCAACCACATGGTCTTTCTCGTCCAAGGAGGGGAAGTTATCACCGGATGGTTTAACGCTGTTTTCTTTCCTTGGGAGATCGGACTTGTTCAGCAGCAAAATGATCCGCTTGCCGGAAAGTTCCGGCTTTTCCCTTAAACCTTCAATAATCTGGTTTATGTGATCAGGCGTATCTGTTGCTTCAACCATCAGAAGTATAACCGATGCCTGACGGATTTTTTCCATTGTTCGCCTGATACCCATTATTTCAATCTTCTGGGTAGTCTCTCTGATCCCTGCCGTATCTATGAAACGGAAAGCTATTCCTTCAATGTGTATCACATCCTCTATTGAATCTCTCGTGGTACCGGGAATTTCAGATACAAGGGCCTTCTCTTCGCTCACAAGGGAGTTAAGCAGTGTGGATTTGCCCACATTGGGCTTGCCTGCTATAACCACGGGAATTCCGTTCCTTATAGCATTTCCGAAGGAAAAGGATTTGGTAAGTGATCCCGTCATCTCAGAGATAGACTGCAGAAGTGACTTTAGCTCACTTCTGTCGGCAAACTCCACGTCTTCTTCGCTGAAATCCAGCTCCAGCTCTACAAGCGAGACAAAGTGGAGAAGCTTCTCGCGAAGTTTTTTAATTTCCTTTGAGAAGCCTCCTCTCATTTGATTTACAGCCACTTTGTGAAATGCCCTCGAGGAGGAGGCTATCAGATCGCCCACCGCTTCAGCCTGGGGCAAATCCATTTTACCGTTTAAAAAGGCT
>SL_8KL_010_SEDDRAFT_10003505_pt1 | contig 12913 bp, 11 predicted proteins | sample SodLakKL_010_SED_4_FD_11160 | JGI IMG/M metagenome (IMG submission 11160) | reverse complement strand
TGCCGGCGGCAGCCCGCCGTGCCGCGGCGTTCATGCGCTGGCGGGCCTGCTCCAACCTCGCCGGTCGCATCGCCGGCACCTCGAGCCACACCACCGTGCGTCCCGCTTCCGCGGCGATCGACTGGAGGTGACTGGCCCGAGCTTCGTACTCCTCCTCCCAGCCCGGCTGCCCGTNGTGGATGACCCCGTCCGGGCCGCCCATCAGGCTCTGGTCATCGTTGCCGCCGAGCAGCAGCACGACGACGTCCGGATCGCGCGCATCGAGCAGCTGCTGCAGGTGGAGGTGCCAGTCCAGCACGTCGGGTCGGGCCAGGCCGGTGCTGATCCTGACGTCCTTGTGCCACGACATCAGGTCGTTCTCAGTGGTCTGACGTCCGAACCCATCGGCGACGGCGCCGATCAACGAGTCGCCGGCGAGGAGGACCTCCAGCGGTTCCTCGGCGGTGATGGCGCGGGAGCGACCGCGGTCACGGGCGGGGTGCGCGGCCGGGGGACGGGCGTGTCCAGAGGTGGTCCCCGCAGGTTCGCCGGCCGCAGCGTCGTCGGGGCCTGGCGCGGCATCGTCGAGCAGGTCGCCTCGGGCACCGTCACGATTGCCGCCGGAGGTTGCGTCCGCGCCGCCGGCCACCGCAGCGGTGACGGGTTGCGCCCAGAGCGCACGGTCGCGGACGGCGGTCAGCCAGCGGTGCGGGCGGTCGAGTCCGAGTGCCGCTCCGGTCCGTGCCGTCCCCGTCGCGACGGTGATGGCCGCGTCCCGGACCGTCCCGATCGGCAGAGCGGTCGCCGCCCGTACCAGCCCCGGGCCGTTGAGCAGTGCGCCCAGCAGCAACGCGACCAGCACCGTGCACACCGTGGCGGCCGGCCCTGTTCGCTTGGGACCGTGGGGACGGCGGGCACGGCCGCCACGGCGCTGCGCAGCCTGCGGCGCGAGCACCGGGTCGGGGTCGGTCCGAACGGCCACCTCGCTGGCTCCTCTCGTTCTCTCAGGTTCAGGTTGAGGGTCAGGTTCAGAACTGGAAGTAGATGAAGGGGGCCACGCCCTCGGGGCCGAACACGTCCAGGACCACGAGCACCGCTGCGAAGGTCACGAGGTGGACGGGGACGGGGAGGGCATCCCATGCGGTCCGCAGGCGGGTCCGGGCGCCATCTGGCACCTGCTGGGTCAGCAGGACCGCCGCGACGAGCAGGGGGACGGTCGGGGACAAGGACACCTGCGAGCTGCCGCCACCGAGTCCGGCCAGCACCGTCAGTGCCACCTCGAAGCTGGGGGCACGGAAGAACACCCAGGCCAGGCAGACGAGGTGGAAGGTCACCGCCCACGCCGTGACCGGATGCAGCGGTCGGACGGCGCCCGCGGGTGGCACCAGGTGTGCGGCGCCGTCGGTGCGGGGTTCGCGACCGTGACGCCCCCGGGCCGGGCCCGTCGTCCCCGCGGCCTCGGCGGCGGCGATGCTGGCCCGCCGCCGCCGCTCGATCACCAGCCCGACGCCATGGATGCCGCCCCACACCACGAAGGTCCACGCCGCACCGTGCCACAAGCCGCCGAGCAGCATCGTGATGAGCAGGTTGCGCTCCGTCCGCCGCTGCCCGTGGGCGTTGCCCCCGAGCGGGATGTAGAGGTAGTCGCGCAGCCACCGGGAGAGGGTCATGTGCCAGCGACGCCAGAACTCCTGCAACGAGCGCGCGGCGTAGGGGCGGTCGAAGTTGCGGGGGAACTCGAAGCCCAGCAGCAGGGCCACACCGATCGCGATGCTCGTGTAGCCCGCGAAGTCGGCGTAGATCTGGACGGCGTAGGCGTAGATGCCGAGCAGGGTCTGCCCGCCCCCGTACTGGCCCGGCGTCGCGAACAGCGGGTCGACGAGCTCGGTGGCCAGATGGTTGGCGACCACCACCTTCAGCACCAGCCCGATCCCGATCAGCCGCAGGGCTCGCCCGACGGGCACGCCGCGGGGATCGGGCCCGACCGCCAGTTGGGGCAGGAACTCGTTCGCGCGGACGATCGGGCCGGCGACCAGCTGCGGGAAGAAGGCGAGGTAGACGGCGATGTCCAGTAGGTGGGTCGGCCGGATCGTGCGGCGGTGGACGTCGACCACGTAGCTGATGGCTTGGAAGGTGAAGAACGAGATCCCGACCGGCAGCACGAGCTCCGGGTAGGGCAGGTCGACGTGGATGCCGAGCAGGCGCAGCAGCCCGTCGGCAGAGCCGGTCAGGAACCCGGCGTACTTCCACCACGCCAGGAGACCGAGGTTGCCGATCAGCGCACCGATCAGCCAACGGTCACGGGCGGCCCGATCCCTGGCGAGGTGGATCCCCATCGCGGCGATCTCGTTACCGACGGTCGAGACCATCAGCAGCGGGACGAAGCGCCAGTCCCAGGCGCCGTAGAACACGTAGCTGGCCAGGACGAGGAACAGCTTCCAGCGCCAGGCCTCGACGGCCGCACGCCCCGGGCGGGGCGCCAGCGCCCAGGCGATCGGGAGCACGACCGCCAGGAACAGCGCGAAGCGCACCGTCGGGAACAGCACGTGGATCTCTCAGGTCGGGAGCCCGTCGCCAGCCGACGACGCATCGGAGGCCGGAAGGATATGGACGGACGTCCACAGATCCTCGGAACCTCGACCGTCAGCTGAGCTCGAACGTCGCGACCCCGCCGAGCCGCTTCAGGTGAGGTGGGCGGTCAGGACGGAGATGTCGTCCTCCAGGCCCGCCATGACCTCCTCGGCCGCCGTGCCGCGCAGGCGCCGCTTGGTGCCGGCGTAGGCGCGTGCCGGCAGCGTGGCCAGCGCCTCCACTCGCTCACGGGCCAGGGTGACGGTGGTGTCCTGGTCGGGCGAGAGCACGTCAGCGAAGCCCGCAGCCACGGCCGTCGCGGCGTCGACGCGTTCCCCGGGGATCAGCAGGTCCTCGAGCCGGTCGGCCGGCAGGTTGGCTCGCGCCAGCGCGATGCCGAAGTCCGGGACCTCCAGCCCGACACGGGTCTCCGTCAGGCCCCAGAAGCCACCCTCGGTCGCCACGGCGTGGTCGCAGGCCATGCCCAGCATCGACCCGGCCGCGATGGCGTGTCCGGTCGCGGCGCAGACCGTGGGTCGCGGATCCGTCCACCAGCGCATCAGGCAGGTCCCGAACCCGATGAGCAGACGCTCGACGCCATCCCGGCCGTGGTCCATCATCCAGTGCAGGTCCAGGCCAGCGCTGAGGACCCCGTCGCGGCCCTGCAGCAGCACCGCCACGGCCTGCGGGTGGTCGTCCAGCGCCGCGATCAACGCCTCGAAGGTCTCGGGCTTCAGCGTGTTCTTGTCGCCGTCGTCCAGGGTGACGGTGAGGATGTCCTCGCCGTCGACCTCGCATCGCACGGACACCGTGGCCCTCCCGGTCGGTGGCTGCGGAGCCTAGGTCCGTGGACCCCTCCGACCCGCACCGGCGGAGACGCCCGCGCGGTGCCAAGCCGGGTGCGCGCGGTGTCCGCGTGCTGTCGGCGTGCTGTTCGCGTGCTGTTCGCGTGCTGTTGGTGTGCCGCCGCCGGGGGGCGGGGGTGCGGCCGTGGGGTTGGGGAGGTTGGGCTTCGGTTTCCGGGGGTGGCGGGCCCCAACCCGCCCGGGGCGGGGGTGCGGCCGTGGGGTTGGGGAGGTTGGGCTTCGGTTTCCGGGGGTGGCGGGCCCCAACCCGCCCGGGGCGGGGTGCGGCCGTGGGGTTGGGGAGGTTGGGCTTCGGTTTCCGGGGTGGCGGGCCCCAACCCGCCGGTGAACCCGCCCGGGGCGGGGGTACGCCAGCTCAGGCCGCGCGGAGGGCCCGGGCCAGCCCCGCCGCCAGGTCGCCCCGCGGCGCCACCTCCACCTCGGTGAGCTGCAGCCACGCCGCCAGCTCCTGAAGTTCGGCCACCAGCTCCCGGGCGACCCGCACGGCATCGACCCCATCCTCGGCGAAGGCGCCACGGACGAGCAGCCGCGCCCGCTGCCGGTCGGCCTTGAGGTCCACCCGTGCCACCAGCTGGTCGCCGAGCAGGAAGGGGAGCACGTAGTAGCCGTGCACCCGGTCCGCTTCCGGGACGTAGATCTCGATGCGGTACCGGAACCCGAACAACGCCTCCGTGCGGTCGCGATGCCACACCAGCGGGTCGAAGGGGGACACCAGCGTCCTCGCGTAGGAGGTCCGCGCGGCGATGGCCGCCGGGTCGAGGTAGACCGGGGTCGAACCCCAGCCGTTCACGACGACCTCCTCCACCTCGCGACGGGCGACCAGACGTTCCAACGCCGCCCGGGCCGGTCGGATGCGCTGCCGGTGGTGGTCGGCGAGGTGGTCCGCCGTCCCGAGGCCCTGGGCGCCCAGGGCCTGCAGGACCAACAGCTCCTGCGCACGGTCCTCGTCCGGCGGCTCGACCTCGAGGACGTTCCGAGGCAGCACCCGCTCGGTCAGGTCGTAGACGGTGATGAACCGCGCGTCGCGTTCTCGGATCGCGAGCCGGCCGGTGCGGGCGAGGTGGTCGAGAGCCACCTTGCCCCGTGGGTCGCCCCACCACGGTCCCGATCGCTGTCCCGGGTCGACGAGGTCGAGCACGCTGACCGGCCCGCGGGTCGCGACCTCGTCGTGGACACGGTCGAGGAGGTGCGGGTCCTCGGCCAGGTGCTGCTCCAGGCGACCGCCCGTGCGGGCCGCCCGGCGCCGGTGGTGCAGCCACGGCCACACCGACATCGGCGCCAGGGACGCCACGTGGACCCAACCGTCGAACAGCTCCCCGGACCGCCACAGCCACCGGTCGCGCTGCGCCCGATCGTGGGGTCCGAGACGGGACCAGAAAGGGAGCTCGTGGGCTCGGACCAGGACGTTGACGCTGTCGAGCTGGACGACCCGGACGGCGGCCACCGCGCTCCTGAGGTGCCGGGTGTCCCGGCGCCGTGCCGGGTCGGGGCGTCCGCGAGCCAACCCGAGGGAGGTCAGGGTCAGCCGCCGGGCCCGGTCGAGGGAGAGGGTGCGCATCGGCGGCACGCTAGCCACGGTGGTCCAAGCCGTGTCTCACCTGCTCCGTACCTTGACCCATGTGAGGTCTGACGCCCACCGGCGACCGCAGGCGCCCGATGCCGGCAGCCCGGTGGTCCGCGGGCGCGAACGCCGAGAAGAGGGGAACCCATGGGCACGCTCGAGGTGGTGCTCGTCGTGGTCGCGACCGCGGCGGTCGCCGGCGTCGTGGCAGCGTTGGTCGTCGCTCGATGGTCGTCGCCGGGTGGCCGGGCCGGGGAACCGGAGCCCTCAGGCGGCGGCGCGGTCGGCGCGGAGCTGCAACGGGCCGTGGACACGCTGGTGGCGGTGGCGGGGGAGCAGCTCGATGCACGGACCAGGACCGGCGCGGCCCACCTCGAAGCCCGCAAGGAACTGATCGACGCGGAGCTCGAACGGCTGCGTGCGACCCTGGCTGAGCTCGCGGGGCACGTCCAGCGGGCCGAGTCGGAGCGGGCCGGCCAGTTCGGACAGGTCTCGGCCCAGCTGGCCGGGGTGGCACGCTCCCACGCGGAGCTCGGTCGCACCACCGCCACCCTGACGCAGGCGCTGACCAACGCCCAGGCCCGCGGGCAGTGGGGCGAGCGGATGGCGGCCGACGTGCTGCGGGCCGCCGGGTTCGTCGAGGGGGTCAACTACCGCACGCAGGTCACCACCCGCACCGGCAGCCGTCCCGACGTCACCTTCCTGCTGCCGGGTGACCGGGTGGTCCACATGGACGTGAAGTTCCCGCTCGCCGGCTACCTCGAGCTGCTCGATGCCGACGCCGAGGTGGAGCGCGACCGGGCCCGCGACGGCTTCCTCAAGACCGCCCGGGCCCGGGTCAAGGAGCTCGCCCAGCGGGGCTACATCGACGAGCAGGACGGCACGCTGGACGTGGTCCTGCTGTTCATCCCCAACGAACAGGTCTACGCCTTCCTCCACGAGCACGACCCCACCCTGCTCGACGACGCGCTGGGGCAGCGGGTGGTGCTGTGCTCACCGTCGACCCTGTTCGCCGTGCTCGCCGTGCTCCGTCAAGCGGTCGACGCGTTCGCGCTGGAGCGTGCCTCCGGCGAGATCCTGGAGTTGCTCGCCGGCTTCGCCGACCAGTGGGGACGCTTCACCGACCAGCTCGACAAGGTCGGCCGCGGTCTCGACTCCGCCCAGCGCGCCTACGAGGCGCTGGCCGGCACCCGGCGCTCCCAGCTCGAGCGGCAGCTCGACCGGGTGGAGGAGCTCCGCTCACAGCGGGGCGTGGAGGCGGTCGTCGCCGACGATCAGCGCGCCCGTCTGGTGCCGCTCGATCCTGACGCCCATGGCGGCGCCGAGGAGCCGGTGGACGCATCCACAGCGGCGGATGCGCCGAATGCGAGTGGGTCGTCAGGTGTCGGGGAGGGCCGCGGCTAGCCTGCGCGGTCGATCGTCCGGTCTGACGTCCTGTGCTGTCCGGACCCCATCATCCCCGAATGGCGCGCCCGCTCCCGGCGCGCGAGGAGCCCGACATGAGCGTGCAGATCGGCGACGAAGCGCCCGACTTCGAGCTGAAGGACCAGACCAACCAGCCCGTCCGTCTCTCGGACTACCGCGGGAAGAAGGCGGTGGTCGTCGTCTTCTACCCGCTGTCCTTCACCGGGGTGTGTGAGGGCGAGATGTGCCAGATCCGCGACTCGATCGAGTCCTTCCGCAACGACGAGGTCGAGACCATCGCGATCTCCTGCGACGCCCCACCGACCCACGCCCGTTGGGCACACGAGCAGGGTTTCGAGTTCCCGCTGCTGTCGGATTTCTGGCCCCACGGCGAGGTGGCGACCACCTACGGGGTCTTCGACGACCGGATCGGACTCGCTCTGCGCGGCACGTTCATCGTCGACAAGAGCGGCAAGGTGGTCTTCTCCGACCGCAACCCGATCCCCGAGGCCCGCGACCAGCAGGCCTGGAAGTCGGCGCTGAAGGAGATCGGCGCGGTCTGATCCCGGCGGGCGGTCCGGCCACGCCCCGGGTGTCCTGGGCCTGGCCGAGTCCCGGCTCGATGCGGTCCGGGCGCGGGTCGCCTCGGTTCAAGCCAGGCCCGGATCGGGCCCGAGCTGCGGCGGGCAGGTGGCCTCCAGCGACAGCGGCACGGGCCGACCATCGTCCGGGGCGGGCGTCACGCTGCGGGCGGTCAAGCGGGCCCCCTCGACATCGAACAGCGGGCCGGCGACCGGGCGGCGCGCGTCCGGCGCGTCGGGATCGACCTGGGTCCAGGTCCCCGTGTCGCGATCGAAGCCCCTGAGGACCACCAGCACCTCGAGGTGGTGCTCCACCTCGCCGACCGCCACCTCCAGCAGGTCGAACCGGTGCGGCGCCACCTCATCGGTGCCCCGACGAGCGATGACCCGCACCGGCGAGCCGTCGGCGTCGCGGCCCTCCGCCACCAGCGACACCTCGACCCCGCCCGCGGGGAGCTCCTCCAGGAACCGGCCACCGAGCAGGGCACACCTCGTGACCTCGAGGTCGATCGTCGACCCGTCCAGCTCGAGCGTCGCCCGGCCCGTCGCCGAGCCGGAGGGATCGGGTCCGGCGCAGCTCAGCAGGGTGGCGAGCAGCGCACCCGCCACGACGCTGCGTCGCACCATCCGGCTCATCACGCACGTTCGTCGCCACGGGCGCGACGGGCGGGTCGCGGCCCGACCGCCCGCCGCGACGGCGGCTGTTCGGCGACCGTCCGGCGACCGTCCGACGACCGTCCGGCGGCTGTTCGGCGGCTGTTCGGCGACCGTCCGATGACCGTCCGGCGACCGTCCGGCGGCTGTTCGGCTGTTCGGCGGCTGTTCGGCGACCCTTCGGCAGCCGTGATGGTCGATGGGGGAAGCACGCGGCCGCGGATGGCCGACATCCCGCCCCGATCCGGCGGCGTGGGTGCTGCGGGGCACCCTGCCGGCCAACGGTGTCCGCATCGTGACCCCAGCTGGCCCGTCGCGAACCGAGGTGCCCCCGCGAACGGGTCGGACTGGCTGCTCGCCGCCGTGACGGCGCTACGTTGCGCGGTACCGCTCACCCTGAGGATCCGGCCAGTGATCGAGATCAGCGAGGCGTTCAGCTACGACGATGTCCTGATGGTCCCGCAGGCCTCGGCGGTTCTCCCGCGGGACGTGGACCTCTCAACCCGGCTTCACGACGGCGTGTCGCTCAGCCTCCCGGTGCTCTCCGCCGCGATGGACAAGGTCACCGAGGCCGAGCTGGCGATCGCGCTCGCCCGGCAGGGTGGGCTGGGGGTCATCCACAAGAACGTGCCGATCAGCGCCCAGGCGGGCATGGTCGAGTCGGTGAAGCGTTCCGAGTCCGGGTTCATCGTCGACCCGGTCACCCTGCGGGCCGAGGACCCGGTCGACACCGCCTTCGAGTTGATGGCCCGCTACCGGGTCTCGGGCTTCCCCGTGGTCGACGGCGAGGGCCGCCTGGTCGGCATCGTGACCAACCGTGACCTGCGGCTGGGCGCGGAGCCGGGGACACCCGTGGCCGCGCACATGACGAGCACCGGGCTGGTGACCGCGGCACCGGGAACGACGCTGGACCAGGCCCGCGATCTGATGCAGGACGCCCGGGTCGAGAAGCTCCCGATCGTCGACCCCGAGGACGGCCGGCTGACGGGCATGTTCACCTTCAAGGACATCGAGAAGGTCCGCAAGTACCCCGGTGCGGCGAAGGATGCGCGTGGGCGGCTGCTGTGCGCCGCGGCCGTCGGGGTCGGCCCGGACGGCGAGGAGCGGGCCGAGGCACTGGCGCGGGCCGGGGTCGACCTCCTGGGTATCGACTCGGCCCACGGCCACTCAGCCGGCATCCTAGAGTTCGCCGCCAAGCTCAAGGACCGGCACCCGCACGTGGCGTTGATGGTCGGCAACGTCGCCACGGGCGACGGGGTGCGGGCCTGCGCGGACCACGGTGCGGATATCGTGAAGGTGGGTGTCGGACCCGGTTCGATCTGTACGACCCGGGTGGTCACCGGTGTCGGCATGCCGCAGTTCTCCGCCGTGCTGGACTGTGCCCGGGCGGCCGTCGAGGTCGGGGTCAGCACCGTCGCGGACGGGGGTGTGCGCTACTCCGGTGATGTCGTCAAGGCTCTGGCCGCCGGGGCGACCGCGGTGATGGTCGGCAACCTGCTGGCCGGCACCGATGAGTCACCCGGTGAGCTGGTCCTGGTCGGCGGCCGCCGCTACAAGGAGTACCGGGGGATGGGCTCGATCGACGCGATGCGCTCCGGTTCCGCCGATCGGTACTTCCAGGAGGACCGGGCCGGTGGTAGCGCCGCGGAGGCTCGGCAGCCGTCCAAGCTGGTACCCGAGGGGGTCTCTGGTCTGCTGCCCTACCGCGGCACGGTGGGTGAGGTCACCGACCAGTTGTCCGGTGGGATCCGCTCGGGCATGGGCTACCTCGGTGCCAGCGATCTCGCGGCGCTCGCCGAGCGGGCCCGGTTCGTGCGCCAGACGGCGGCGGGGGCGGCCGAGTCCCACGTCCACGACCTCGACGTGATCCACGAGGCGCCGAACTACCAGGTGCCTTCCAAGGGCTGACTTCCACCCGGTCCGGTGCCCGACGGCCGTTCAGTCGCTGTCCGGACACGGCGGTGGGACCGCTGCGTCCGGGCCGCGCGGGCCTTCGTCGAAGGGGCAGTGCCGACAGCCGCTGTCGCAGCAGAACCCCCGGGCCCACAGCTCCGCCGCCGTGAGCACCTCGAACCCCGACAGCGGGTCGGGGTAGGTGGGCACGTCGGCTGCCACCGCTGCCTCGTGCACGCTGAGGACGAGCGCGTAGGACGGGTGCATGGGGTCGAGCCGGGCGGTCAGCGGGAGCCGCCGCAGCGCAGGCAGATCGTCGCTCACCTCGCCGCGACCAAGGTGCGCAGGGCGTCCAGAGCGGTCGCCACCCCATCCTCGTCGACGCTGCGCGTGACGAGGTGCGCGGCGGCGCGGATCTCCGGTTCGGCTTGGCCCATCGCGATCGCCGTGCCGACCACGGCCAGCATCGAGCGGTCGTTGCCGGCGTCGCCGATCGCCGCCACCTCGTGCAGATCCAGGCTGAGGTGGGTCGCCGCCGCCGGATCGCCGCGCCCTTGGTCGCTCCCGGCTGGTTGACGTTGGTGAACACCATGCCCGGGGTGCGTGGCGAGCTCGCGGTCCCGAACTCCGCGTCGAGCGTGGCTAGCCGGGCTTCCAGCCATGGCAGCGCCTCGTCGGAGAACAGCGCGAAGGTGGCCTTCGGCACGGGGGTGTCACCGAGGTCGGCGGCCTGTTCCAACACCCCGAGAGGCTCGGCGCGGAGCAGGTCCCAGTGGGGCCGGGCCCGCTCGTCCAGCGAGGACACGTGGAAGCCGGACTCGCCGTAGACCTCGAGGTAGAGATCTTGCCGCTCGCGGGCGAGCGCCAGCAGGACATCGACCTGCTCGTGGGTGAGCGCCCATCGTGCGACCGTCGTGCCGTTGTGCCGCACCTCGGCGCCGTTGTGCAGCACGTGGGGGCCGTTGGCGCCGAGCTGCGCCTGCAGTTCGCGGACGCCGTCTCGCATCCTGCCGGTCGCGTAGCCGACCCGCAGACCGGCCTGCTGGGCGCGGCCGATCGCCGCCACCACCTCGCCGGTGGCCAGCTCCGCCGGGCCGATGAGCGTACCGTCGACGTCGCAGACCACGTAGCTGATCGCGGTGGGCTGCCACTCGTCGAACCGGCCCCCGGGGGACAGCCCGGCGGGCAGTGAGGTGGTGACCGTCATCCCAGCGCCTTGACCTGGCCGAACCGGTCCTCGTAGTTCGACAGGTTCGTGTTGAGCGCGTTCAGGACCCGACCGACCATCGTCGGAGCGATCCGCACCCGCGACACCACCTCGGCGTTGACCTTGCCGGGCTCGCCGGAGGGCTGGAGCTGACAGAAGTCCAGGGTGAACTCGTGGGGCGAGTGGGACACGACGAGGAAGTTCGCGTACTCGCCGTGCTTGTGCTCGTCGGGAACGACCACCTGCACCTGCTTGTTGCCGGCTGCCGGCTGCTGGCCGGGATCGGGGTTCGGCTCATCGCTCACGTCGTGGTCCTGTCGGATCGGGGTCCGTGTGGTCGGTGTGACCCCGACGAGGCTACCGGTGGCCCGTCTAGGCTCGCGGTGACCGTTGGCACCATCGATGCGCACCCTCCACACGTTCGGAGCCGCCGTGACCCTGGGCCCCCTGACCGACGCCGTCGCCGCCGCCTCCGCCGAGGCGTTGGCCGCCGTCCCGCGGATCTGGGACCGTGACCACACGGTGTGGTCGGAGGACCCGACCGAGCTGGCCGACCGGCTCGGTTGGCTCGATGCCCCTAAGCGGGCAGCGGAGGCCACGGACGAGCTGGTCGCGCTGGCCGAGGGGGTGCGGGCCGACGGCATCACCGACGTCGTGCTGGTCGGGATGGGCGGGTCGTCGCTGTACCCGGCCGTGCTGGCCAGCACCTTCGGCGCCGCCGCCGGGTGGCCGACGCTGCACGTGCTGGACTCCACCGACCCGGCGGCGGTCCTCGGGCTGGAGCGGTCGGTGCCGTGGGAGACCACCTTGGTCGTGCCGGCGTCCAAGTCCGGTGGCACGATCGAGACCCTCAGCCACTTGGAGCGGTTCCTGGTGCGGTTGCGTGAGGTGCACGGTGACGCAGCCGGTCGGCACGTCCTCCCGATCACCGATCCCGGCAGCGGACTGGCCGAGCGCGCGGCCGCTGAGGGCTTCCGGGGCCCCGCCCTCGGTCAACCCGACGTCGGTGGGCGGTTCTCCGCGCTGACGCCCTTCGGGCTGCTGCCCGCCGCCCTGCTCGGCATGGATCTCGACGCGCACCTGGCCAGCGCCACCGAGATGCTGGCCCAGGCCCGCATCGTCGAGCCGAACAGCAACGCCCCCGCGATGCTCGGCGCCGTGATGGCCGCCGGTGCGCGCATCGGTCGGGACAAGCTGACCCTGCTGCTCCCCGACGAGATCGCCAGCTTCGGGCTGTGGGTCGAGCAGCTGGTCGCGGAGTCGACCGGCAAGCACGGGGTCGGGGTCGTGCCCGTNATCGGTGAGGGGCCGGCCAACGCGACCTTCGGCGAGGACCGGGTGGTCGTCGCGCTCGGTGACCACCCTGAGATCGATGACCTGCTGCAGGCAGGTGTGCCGGTGGTCCAGCTGGCTTGGTCCGGCCGCCACCAGCTGGCCGGCGAGGTGGCACGCTGGGAGTTCGCCACCGCGGTCGCCGGCGTGCTGCTCGGCATCAATCCCTTCGACCAGCCGAACGTGCAGGCCGCCAAGACCGCGACCGCCCAGGTGTTGGAGACGGGGGAGGAGCTGCCACCGACCGCCGACCCCGCCACCGTGCTCGACACGTTGCAGCCAGGTGATCTGCTCGGGCTGCTGGCCTTCGTGGTGCCCGGCGGCGACGACGAGGCCCGGGTGCACGCGGCCGCCGACGTGCTCCGCCGTCGCACCGGGGTACCGGTCACCGTGGGGATCGGTCCCCGGTACCTGCACTCCACGGGCCAACTCCACAAGGGGGGGAGCGACCGGGCGGCGTTCCTCATCATGGTCGGCGACGACCCCGAGGACGCCGAGATCCCCGACAAGCCCTACGGGTTCTCACGGCTGAAGCGGGCCCAGGCGGCCGGAGACCACGCGGCGCTCACCGAGGCCGGACGCCGGGTCGCCCACATCCGTCTCGAGGACCTACCGACGGCCTGAGCGGTCCCTGCCGGGTTCAGCCCCGGGTGCGCACCTGCCCGAGCCCGCCGTCCACGCCCAGCACCTGCGCGGTGATCCAGTCGTTGGCGGGATCGAGCAGGAAGGCGACGGCTCGGGCGATGTCCTCGCCGGTCCCGAGACGGCCGAGCACGTGCATCTTCCGGCTGGCCTCGGCCTGGGCTTCGTTGCCCACCAGCCGCGCCGTCATCTTCGCGTCGACCAGGCCGGGGGCCACGGCGTT
>SL_8KL_010_SEDDRAFT_10003503_pt1 | contig 12915 bp, 6 predicted proteins | sample SodLakKL_010_SED_4_FD_11160 | JGI IMG/M metagenome (IMG submission 11160) | reverse complement strand
CTAGAGGCTGAAGAAGGATCTATCGGTGGAACTGTCTATGGGCATGAGGGAGAGGAAGCCTCCGCCGGTGAAGTGACGCTCTACTTGGACGGCAACGAGGTGGAAACGCACGACCTCTCCGCAGATGCAAGTTATCTGTTCGAAGACCTAAATGCTGACTACACCGAATACGCTTTAGAAGTGACCGAGGTGCCGGCTCATCAAGACGATGTAGTTCAGATCACTTTACCGCCCGGTGAAGATTTGACAGAAGATTTTTACTTGGAGCCGAAAGAAGCGCATGAACTGGTTTATTTAGACCCAGTCGAGACCATGACCGCCGGCAACGAAGAGGGATTCACGATCCAACGGTTGGATGAAGACGGTGACGAGGTGACGATGGGGGATCTGACAATCGGTCTTACAACTACTTCTCAAGGTCCCTATGAGTTTAGAGAGGAACCCGGGGGAGAAGTAGTTACAGAAGTGGTGATAAACGATGGTGAGAGTGCAGTGGACTTCTACTACTACGACACAGATGCGGGGGAACACGAGATCACGGGACAAGGTGCAGAGGTGGAATCGGCTGTGACCACTCTAACGGTAGAGTCGGCGGAACTTGAAAATATAGCTATAGAGCCGCAGGAGGAGACCACTACAGCGGGAGGTAACGTGACCTATAACGCTACCGCCTATGATGTATTCGACAACGAGATAGGAGATGTAACGGAAGAGACTAACTGGAGTATAGAAGCTGAAGCAGGAGGCGGATGGGATGCAAACGAGTATACCTCAGAATTCGTCGGAGATTGGGCCGTATATGGTGAGTACAAAGGATCCGAAGATACCGCTCACTTGACGGTAGAGGCCGCGGATTTAGAACAAGTGACTATCTATCCTTCCGCTGATCGATCCGTATCTATTGGAGAGGAATTAGAGTTCACTGTAGAAGGCAATGATAGATACGGTAACTTGATAACGGACGATGTGACGGAGTTCGAGTGGGAGAATATATCTGAAGTTGATGGCGAAGAGAACGTAGCGATCTTTTACGAAGAAAAGAGCGGAGAGTATGATGTTTCAGCCACCTTTGAAGGAGTAGTATCTCCCGTGACTACTTTGACCGTGGAAGAGAAGGAAAAGTATGACCTTACTATAAGTATTGAAGGAGAGGGTTCTACCGAGCCTGAGGAAGGTACACATACCTACGAAGAAGGAGAGGAAGTCACTGTCGAAGCTATCTCCGCTGAGAGTTGGGCCTTCAGTCACTGGTCCGGTGACGTAACCAGCGATGAAGAGAAGGAGATAACCATAGTGATGGATGAAGATAAAGAGGTAACTGTGCACTTCAAAGAAGACATCACTAAGTATAACCTTACCATTAACGAAGAGGAAGGCGGCACCACGGATCCTGAGCATGGGACATACAGTTATCCCGAGGGGGAGATGATCTTGATACGAGCGGTTCCTGAGGAAGGATGGAACTTCACAGAGTGGTCAGGAGACGTGCCCGAAGGAGAGGAAGAGGAGAAGGAGATAACCATAGTGATGGATGAAGATAAGACTTTGACAGCACACTTCATCCGACTCTATGGCCTTACGGTTGATTTAGAAGGTCAAGGAGATGTAGAGCTATATCCTGATGAAGATGAATACGAGGAAGGGACCGAAGTTGTGCTTACCGCCGAGCCGGAAGACGGTTGGAAGTTCGTCGAATGGACCGGTGAACACGAAGCAGACGAAAAGGAGATTAGTATCACTATAGAAGATGACATATCTATCACTGTGCATTTTGAAGAAGAAGCGGAGGAAAGTACACTGCTGCCTGTGGAATTTTGGCTTGTGGGCCTTTTAGCCATGATCGTCCCCGTAATCTTATTATTCTTCATTCTGTTTTATAATAGTGAATCACATGATGTTTCAGTCACTGGGCCGGAAGATCAGATCGAGATGGAACTCGATAGAAGTTATACATACGATTTCGTAGTTACCAATCACGGTAAAGGGAGCGAGACCTACGAACTTGCAGTTGAATCGTCTACAAGGGGCTGGAAAACGGAAGTAGAGGATGAGATAGTAGTGGAAGGAGAGAGCGACGAACTCGTTCTCGTCAATGTAGATATACCTCGATCCGCAGAGAAAGGGGAGAGTTCGGAAGTCTGTTTAAGAGCTGTGCACAAAGAGGACGAAGATGTGAGAGACCACTACAAATTGAATATCACCTATGAGGGTGAAGAGACGAAAGGGAGTCAAGAGTTCGATACATGGAGACCTGAAAAAGAATTTGAACCTGAAGATGTGCAAGAGACAGAGGAGATCACCGAGGCAACGGCTAGAAGAGAAAAACCACTTCCTACGCCTGTATCGAAGGAAGAGGAAGTAGAGTATACTGAAAAAGAAGTAGAAGAAGATGAAGGAACCCCTGAAGAGATATCGAAAGAGGAAGCTTTAGAAGAACTTAAGCGGCTCAAAGGGGTCGGATCTTCTAAAGCCGAAAATCTTTACGAAGAGGGCTATCGTTCCATAGAAGATATGAAAGACGTTTCGAAAGAGGACCTGAAAGAAGTTAAAGGCATCGGACCCAGCTTATCAAGGAAGATCCTTAACTCATTGGAAGAATTAAAAAAAGAAAAATAAAACTAATCGTTTAGCTCGATCTCACACTTCTCCGCCCAAAATTCCATGCCCATCTCATCAGCCATCTGTACTGCCTTACATAACTCACGTTCGGCTTCTTTTTTCCTCCCCATCTTTTTCAACAACAATCCATATTCATGGAGGAGCGGCGGAATCTCGACCTTTTCGCCGACTTCTTCCAATAAATTTTTACCTTTCTGGAACTCTTTTTCTGCTCTAACAAATTTTTCTTTCTCCCTATATACCATTCCCAGAACTCTGTGAGCTGTGGCTTCCATGCTTTCAACTCCTACTTCCTCGGCCCTATCGACAGCTTCTTCGGCTTTCACAAACGCCTCCTCTAAATCGCCTTCCAAAAGCTTAGTTTCTGCGAGACCGCTCAAAGCGTCTATACTGTAGAGCTTTGCCCCGATATCTTCGCATATATTTAGACTGTGTTCAAAATGTTCCAAAGCCTCTTCGAATTCCTCTTTGAGCAGGTGAACTCTCCCTAAATTACTGAGAGAAGATGCGATCCCTCTTTTATCTCCTATCATCTCTTCTATTTGCATACTACGCTTATATTTCTCCACCGCTTTATCAAGTTCACCGCTGCGAAGGTAAAGTGTGCCTATATTATTAAAAGAGATAGCGGTCCCCCATTTGTCACCTATCTTCTTGTCTATATCTAGCCCCTTCTTGTGATACTCAAGAGCCTTATTCAATTCTCCTTTACCGTCATAGAGTATACCTAGATTGTTTAAAGTGCTTGCTAAACCAGACTCGTCATCGATCTTTTTTCTCATCTCAAGAGCGTTCTGCAGATGGACCAAGGCTGCTTCATAGTTACCTAGCTGTAGATAAACGGTGCCCATATCGTGCTGTGCTTGAGCAGCCTCTTTTTTATCACCTAAGGTCTCGGCGATGTTTATCCTGCGGGAGAATATGTCTTCAGCCTTGTCATATTCCCCTTTCCTCAACAACGCCCAGCCTTTACTTCCAAGCAGTTTTGTACCTTCCACACTCGATTCCTGATCCACCATTTTGAATCCTTTTTCGCATTCCTGCAGAGAACTGTCAAAATCGCCTTTTTCTTCGTAAACTTTTGCTATCTTCCTGCATAGGCCGGCCTTTTTTTCTCCCTTTCGAGCTGTATCTATACCTCTCTTGTAATACTCTACAGCTTCTTCGTACTCCCCTATGATCCTGTTAGCGTCGCCTATCTTCTCGAGCACTGTGATCTTCTCGATACTAGTGTCCTCATCACTTCTCTCCAAAAGTTCACAGGCATGCTGATACATCTGGATGGCATCTTCGTGTGCGTAAACTTCTTCGGCCTCTTGTCCGGCCTTGTAGTAATTTTCGACCGCTTTCCCGTAGTTTTTTCCTTTTTCGTAGTGATAAGCTAAATCTGAATAATAATTTTCGAGTTCTCCGCGTTGCTTGTATAACTCTCTCATCCCTTTCGCGACCAACTGGTGGATCTTCTCCCTCTTTCTCATCGAGATCCCATCGAAGATCGCCTTATGTATTAAACCATGTGAGAAGATGAAATTTTCTGAAGAAAAGTCCTCGTATATCAGGCCGGTCTTATCCAAGTTATCTAGATGGTCTAGCAGATCGAGTTCATCCATCTTCACCATTTTTGTCAACAGTTCGAAAGGAACTTTTTCTCCGATAACTGCTGCCCTATACAAAACTCTCTCAGCAGTATCACTCAATCTCCTGATCCTTCTGTTGACAATGTCGTCGATAACGTCCAACATATCTGCGGTTTCTACTCTTTCAGGATATTCTCCTTTCTCTAGGTCCACCTCCCCTTCTTCTAACATCTGCTTTAAGACCTCACGTATGAAAAGAGGATTCCCCTCGGCAGTATCATGCACCAATTCAACAAAACCGTCCGGTGGGTCTTCACTTCCTATTTCGCCTTCTATGATCACTCTCGTGTCGTCGCTATCAAGCGGCTCTAACTGTAACTCATAGAAGAGACGTTCACGCACCATTCTCCTCTTGAATTCCACCAAGGCGTGGTCTTCTATCACGTCCTCGGATCGAAAAGCCACGATGAAAAGTACAGGAGAATCTGAAAGTTCTTTCATCATATAGTGTAAGAGCTGTAAAGTCGCTTGATCGGACCACTGCATATCGTCTAACAGTACTAAGAGAGGTTTTCTAGAAGCTATTTCTCTTACCCTCTCTGTACTCTTGTTCCAGTCCGCCGTCCTCTCGGCGTCGAACATCTTCTTATCTTCTACTTTTATACTCTTTTCACCTACCGACGTACCCAGCAACGCCATGCTGGTAAAATCTTCGATATCCTCACTTCTTTTTTCCATATATTCTTCAAAGGCTTCCCTTAAAGGCAGGTATGGCTCAGAAGTGTCGTAGTGAGCACTGCCCGCTAGAAATTCGAAGCCGTGTGAAGTCGCGTAGTCTTTAAATTCAGATACTAACCGTGTCTTTCCAACTCCGGCGTCACCTGTAACAAAGATGATAGAGCACCCCTGCTCCTCAACTTTCTGCATCACTTCCTTGAGCTTCTCAAGCTCGTCTTCACGTCCTACGAAGATATCTTCTCTATTCTCTACTTCTCTAGTAAGGTCGATCAAACCGTCTTCGTTCATCTTCTTCAAACCGGACAGCATGGGATGTTCGTCGTCAGTATACCCGTGGATGTCCTCTAATCTCACCCTCTCTTCACCATCTCTGGTCTTCACGGTGACCTCTTTCTCACCTAAGGACTCACGAAGCTCATCCTCCGCTTTTTCATAGCCTTCTTCAGTGGGAAAGTAAACTTTCCTGTCGCGCTGGAGACCTACTACGGACCGAGCTTCACGTTTCACTAATCCCTGCTGTATCAATTCTTCTAAACAATCCCCTACACGATCATAATTCAGGTCTATACTTTCAGATATACCTCTTTGGCACACGCCGTGGGGGACGACATCTTCACTCTCATATTCCTTATGATGCGAGAGGTGAAGTAGTATCTTGTCTCTGTCGCTTATTTTTTTCATATTTTTCATCACTAGTAAGGTAGTTCTTCGATGTGTGTAAGAGGCAAATCGTTTTTGATATATATAAAATCCACGCTCGATAATATTAGGCATATTTTTTATTATTCGGTCGAGATCATCCTCTTTTACATCACATAGAATCTTTGTGGATCTACATTTTCCGGAGATTATAAGTATTGTAAAAGAGATAGTTATATACCTAAAATCATCCCATGGAGCAGGAAAAAATGAAAAAGCAAATTAAATTTTTCCCTATTCTGGCGGTTCTACTACTTTTAATAGCTACGTTCTCTGGTACGACCATTTTTTCTGCCGGATTAGGTGATTTAAGGTCGAACGAAGGAAACCTTGAATCGGTCATCGCTGAGAGCTGGAACTATGAGGAAACGAGAACGGGTGTGAAGTATAATGATAACGGCTGGGAGATGTATCAGGATACGTGGGAGGTTTACATGAACGACGATACCTATGATCACCTGCACCAAACCGGTAGCTGGGACGGTATACAACCAGGAGACGAGCTCGATGGAAATTATGTCCATCATATATACACTCCAGAAGTATCGACTGACCAGGGATATCTTTACGTAACTAATGATCTCAACATAAACCCGTTGGATATTCCTAATTTCGTTCTACGTGAATTTTACTGCAACGCCGATGCCGACGGTCAGACTGTATTCGTGGGCCTCGATCATGATACTGACGGCAGAAGGACTACGGACCCGGAGAGAGGTCAATTCAAGTGGTCGATCACTTATGAAGTCGTAGATTTTTTACAGGGTCTTAGGACATCAACGGGTGAACCAGTGATAATAATCAGTGGATACAGGAACTTCGGTGGATATTCGCACAGGATGGGTATCGCCGCTGACGCGTACGTTTCGGGATGGCATTGGGAGGATCAACTTCATCATATCCGCGATAATTGGGAGAACTGGGACTCTAGATCTCAGAGGATATCCGGCCTTGGAGCGGGTTATATGGGTGATCACATAATGCATTGGGACGCTAGGGGTACTAGCGTTTATACCTATAACCCATATGACGATCATAATCAGGAGTATACCGCAGGTAATCCGTATCCTTATGAAGAGCAGGGTGAGAGCGCTAGAGACGTGATAAATTTTTATTGGATAGATTATCCTTACACATGGAGTTCCGATTTGGACATATCAGATATTCAGGATGGAACTCCGGAATTCGAACTTTCCGGCTGGTCTGTAAGTCCGGAAACGGTTGAGTCTGACGAGACCGTAACCATAGAGGGCGAGATAACGAACGTGGGCGATGAGACCGGCGACGTGTCTGCAGAACTGTACATAGACGGCGATTATGAATCCACGAATTGGAATACGTTAGATCCTAGCGAGACAGAAACGTTCATGCATACTCATTCGGAGAGCGAAGAAGGCACATACGATGTACATATCCATGCGTGGTGTGGAACAAAGGAAGGGATTGACGACACGTGGCACAGTTCATTCGAGATAGTGGAAGAAGATGAGGATGAAGCTGAACTCGTTCTACGGGATTGGTCGATCGAGCCGGAAGTTGTAGGTTCTGGCGAAACACTAACCATCGAAGGTCAGGTTGAGAATATCGGTGAGGAGACGGGAGTTGATGCTGTAGAACTATACATCGATGATTCTTTTGTAGAGAATGAAAGTGTGAACGTAGAACACGGTGAATCCACTACGGTAACTTTCCAACACTCTGAAGATGATGAGGGCACTTATGACGTTAGAGTCGAGTTTTATCAGCAATTTGATGATCGATGGGAGAGCGAGTTCTCAGTGGAAGAGGAAGATCCTGGTGTTGAATATCGTCTTACGATAGGATCGACGGACGGAGGTAGCGTAGTAGAACCCGTTGAAGGCACGCATACTTATGAAGGAGGAGATGTCGTTGAGTTAGAAGCGGTAGCTGACGAAGGTTACAAATTTGTGAATTGGACTGGCGACGATGGAACAATAGATGATACCTTATCCAACTCGACTACCATAACAATGGAAGACGATCACGATATCACCGCGCACTTTGAAGAGATAGAAGAAGAAGTCGAATTTGAACTAGTTATAGAAGCGGAAGAAGGCGGAACTACAATACCTGAGCCCGATACGTACACTTATACGGAAGGAGAAGACGTGACCGTAGAAGCTATACCTGAAGACGATCGGGTGTTCAGCCACTGGGAAGGCGATGTGCCCGAAGGAGAAGAAGAAAAATCTGAAATAACGATAACTATGGACGACAACAAGCAGATAACAGCACACTTTTTACGTGAACCGTTCTTTGAATTAGATATAGTCGATTACAATAAAGAAGTCGTAGAAGGGGAAGAAGTCGTTGTAGAGTATACCGTAACGAATACTGGAGAAATCCAGGGCAGGCAGACCATCGAATTCAGAGTAGACGGCGAGTTAAAAGATAGTGAAGAAATCACGCTCGGATCCGACGAGGTGTACGAAGGCAATTTTACCTGGCAGTCTGAAGAAAATGGGACTTTCGAACTTGAGATCATCAGTCATGAAGATGAGGATGAGGAGAGTACAACTAGTATTACTGTTTCTGTGATAGAGGAAGAGCAGGAAGAAGATCCTTTCATCGTATGGTGGTCGATTCTTTTATTCGCGGCAGTAGTTATAATCGTCTTAGCATTCTTGATGAAAAGAGAGAAAGCCTAGTCAAGAGGATCATAAAACAATCTCCTGTAACGCAGACCTAGAAAATAGATAAATAACCGGAAAACATTCAAGACTATACAACATGGCCGACAGCATCGTGATAAAGACGGAAGGACTAGTCAAGGAGTTTGGAGACGGTGTAAGAGCAGTTGACGGAGTCTCTTTTGAGATAGAGAGAGGAGAAATCGTGGGCTACCTCGGTCCTAACGGTGCGGGAAAGACCACCACGATAAAGATACTCACCAACCTGATCAAACCAACATCTGGAAGAGCGCTTATCAACGGTTTCGATGTTAACAGACATCCAAAAGACGCGTTGAAGGACGTCGGTTCACTCATAGGCGTACCCGGAGTCTACAGTTACCTGACACCGGCTGAGTTCCTCAACTATTTCGGCAGGGTCTATCGCATGCCTAAAGAAAAGATAGATCAGAGGATAGAGGAAGTGCTGAAGATGGTAGACCTGTTGAAATGGAAGGATTCGAAGATAGGCACATTCAGTACAGGGATGGAGAGAAGATTGGCGATAGCTAGATCTATATTTCACGATCCTTCGATTTTGATATTGGACGAGCCGGTTTTAGGTTTGGATCCAGAGGGTATTAAGGAGATCCGGGAGCTCATAAAGAGCTTTCAAAAGGAGGACGTTACAGTGTTCTTGAGCTCCCACCTTCTAGACGAGGTCAGTAGGGTCTGCGATTCAGTTATCTTCCTCTACGGTGGAAAGGTCATAGAACGAGATTCCGTCAAAAAGATAGACGAGATATTGAAGCAGTACCGCCTGATAGATGTGGAACTTTTGAATTCGATAAATGAGCACGATCTAAATAAGTTGAAAGACATGGAAGTCATCGATCAGGTGCAAAAGCTTGGTGAGAACAGACTGAGACTGACCAAAACCGATGGGGACCCGGTCTCAACTGCTGAGATACTGAGAGAAGTCGTTGAGAACGGATTCAAAGTGGTGTCTTACAGCCCTGAGAGATCAAATCTTGAGGATTTTTACGTCTCGCTGATGAAGGAGAAGGAGGGATCTAGATGAAATCGATAAGAGATGATATCGCTGAAGACCTCTATAACACTTGGCTTACCATATCTTTTGAGTTAAAGAACCACTTTCGGAGGAAACGGGTGATCATCTCATTCTCTCTGGCGGTGATATTACCTCTTATATTTTACGTAGTTCCGAAGATATGGGCCGAATTTCCTGACTCTGCCGACGAGTTTGCCAGCCTCAGCCTCAGTTTCGTCAACCTCCTGATAATAATAGCTGGCTCACTGTTCGCTGGAGACGTCATATCCGGCGAATTCGAAGAGAAGACCGGACTGTTGCTTTTTCCCACACCCCAGAGGCACATGACGATCTTTATCGGAAAGTACATAGGCGCTCTGATCCCAACGATGATGGTCGTATCTATATATTACCTCACAACCTCTGTGGAAGTCATAGGCATCTACGGCACGGGAGCACTCAACCACAACATGGCGAAGTCCTTCCTCGTAGCCTTGGTCTACACCACCAGCGCTGTGAGCGTTGTTTTCTTTTTCAGCAGCCTGCTCCAAAGAAAGATAACCTCTATGCTGTTAGGGTTCTTTTCACTGATGATGATCCTTCCGGTCATAAGCAACGTTCTGCAGTTCATCGTAGAGGTGGAACCTTGGTACATCGTGACTTACTCCGCTGGATTGATCACTGACGTGTTCGCAGTCACCATGACTATAGGTGGAGGACCGGGTGGACAGTTCCTACTTTTCACACCGGACTTTCATTTAGGCCTCGTTGTCATGGTGGTATACACGCTGGTATTTTTGTTTCTAGGTATTTTGATCTCGATCAAGAGGAGGATGAGGTGATATAGATGAGATGTAAGTATTATTTTGTAGTCTTGATCGTCGTGGGGATGATGATGCTCTCATCGACGTTACTATGTTCGTTTCAGGCTGAACCGTCCAAGATGATAGAGCAGGACGTTCCGGACGAGGAAGTCATCGATGTCGGCATATCTAACCTGACTTTTTCGAAGGAAAAACCCAGGGAAGGAGAAAATGTAACCATCTTTGTTACGGTCATGAATAACGAATCTATGGATTTAGGCGAACTGACCTTTATAGACAAGGTGAATATAACCCTGATGCACTTTGAAGACTTTCTGTTTGCCTGGGAGAACATCACCGTGGGGGCGAACAGCTCTAAAACGTTCGAATTCACTTGGCAAGCTACCAGTGGAATGCACAGTTTCACCGCCGTCATGTTCTTTGAGATCCAGCTGTTGAACATGAGCCTGCCTTGGAGCAGCAGATCAGCGATCTTAGAAGTCGATCCGGAACCTATAGGGAACCTGTACTTTCCTGTGGCGATGCTGCTTGTAGTCTTCGGTATCGTCGGCGCAGCAATATTAGCTCCAGCATTCTTTGAGAGGATACCTTATCTCCAACAAAAAAGAAGGTAGTCACTGATCCGTTTCCGCCCTATTAAAATATATCTTGATCTTGACTCCTCCCAACTCTTCGGAGTCCTCGATATCTATGTCACCGTGGTACAACTCCAATATTTTCTTGACGAGATAAAGCCCGAGTCCGGATCCCTTCGAACCTCTACCCTTGTATCTTTTCATCAATATTTTTTGCTTTTCGTCGTCGGGTATACCTTTACCATCGTCTTCCAGCACAACTATGACCTTGTTCGAATCCCGGTGGTTAGATATCTTTATCTCACTGCAGTCAGAATGTATCAGGGAGTTCTCTAGTATATTGGTGAAAAGTTCCTCTAAAAGCTCCCCACCTAGAACATTTTCATCGTCGAATTCGTCGGTCTTTATCTTGATATCCTTTTCTTCAGTTATCGAGTCGACGTTATCGATGCTTCGGTGTACATATCTCTTCAACCTGACCCGGTTCACATCGTCACTATCATTGACCATCCTCAGTTTCTCTATCTTGTTGATGAGACGTTCTTCCTCTCTTACCGAGCTTTGAGCCTTCCAGAGAAGTTTTCTTGCTTCATCGGATATTTCTTCGTCCTCCATTAGCTGTAAGTAGGCCTTAGTTATCTGCAGCTTGTTCTTTATGTCGTGTCTCAAAAGAGAATCCAACAACGCTTCTTTATCTTCTGCTTTCTTACGCTCGGTGATATCTCTGTCTATCCCCCTGTATCCTTCAAGTTCGTCCTCTTCGCTGTAGATAGGAATGGCGGTGGATTCAAGATATATGATAGAACCGTCTTTGTGTTGAAATCTGCCTGGATAGCTTGTCCATCCCTTCCCTTCCTTCAGTATCTCTTTGAAATCGTCTTCGTCTATCTTTTCTTTGTCCTCGTCGGGCCAGAGTTCCCAAGAGGACTTTCCTATTACCTCTTCTACCTCGTAACCTAGGATGTCCTTAACAGCCCGGTTAGAATAGGTGTGGACTCCATCGATATCCATCTCCCAGGCCCAATCGACCATGGAATCTAGAAGAGCGGCGAAATCCTTTTTGACGACAGGATCTTTAACTTTCATTTTGAGTCGTTCTTCACCCAGTCCTTTTTCTTCCTTCTCTTTACACACCATCAAAATCATAATATCCACTTCCACACCCGCCACTACTCCCGTCCTTCTTTGACAACGGCTTTGCCGATGAAGAAATCTTCATGAGATCCCTCTCTTATCATTATATATGCTCTTAGTAAGATATCTACTTTTCCCTTAAAAAACAACGTGGCCTGAAAAGATGCCGGCGATAATAGCACAACTCGAAAAATTTTTATCTTCTTTTTGGCGACCGAAATTGTCACTTTGGACCCTGGAGAGGAACGTTCTTATACTGGGAATTTAAGCCCCGAAGATCTACCATCTGGAAAATACGAATTGATAGGCATTATAACAGGGAAACCAGAATTTAAGGCGTCGTCTTTCATCGAGTTGACCGAGAGTTAAGACATCCATAGAAACTATATATTTCTTCGTTATTTGTTTCACGGTTTGAGATAATATGCAGCAGGATCATGGATATCAGGAGGGAATTGGATATCAACAACCACAGGACTCTGGGCGTAAGCTCAACCACGCTTCTACGCTCCGGAGGATAGGTGCATATGTGATCGACTCGATATTGTTGAGTATTTTAGTGGGGTTAATAGTATTGGTCGTATTTTTTACAGGATTACTGACACTTCCGGACCTTGCAGATCCAGGCGCCGATATTACAGCAATTTACTTCAGTGGGTTCTATCTCTTTTGGTTTTTTCTACACGTATTCATCACACTAGGGTATTTCACCTATCTTGAATCAAGATCCGGTGGAGGAGCTACACTCGCCAAAAGACTTCTGAGTATACAGGTAGTGGATAAACACGGCAGGAATGTGGCTACAAGCAAATCTTTCATCAGAAACATCGCTAGATGGTTATGGAGCCTACCTTGTATCGGTTTTATAATTTTGATAATAGACGTGGTACTTGTAGCGACCAAAAACCAGAGGATAGGCGATAAATTGGCTAAGACCTATGTTGTCAAGGAAGAGGACGGTTCTATCTATAAGCAGACATGGTACCCGATGTCTCAGCAACCACAACAACAGCAACCACAACAACAGCAACCACCACAACAGCAACCACCACAACAGCAGCCACCACA
>SL_8KL_010_SEDDRAFT_10003502_pt1 | contig 12916 bp, 14 predicted proteins | sample SodLakKL_010_SED_4_FD_11160 | JGI IMG/M metagenome (IMG submission 11160) | reverse complement strand
TTTTCTGCTTCAGGGCTGTTCATGACATGCCAGAGGTCCCAATCCTGTTGCAGGCCAAGCCAAAAGTCCGGGGACATGCCCAACACCCGGGAAAGCCGCAAAGCCGTATCCGGCGTTACTGAACGCTTACCCTTAATAATTTCGTTGAGACGAGGATAAGAAACGCCAAGACAACGTGCCAGTTCTACTTGGGTAAGCCCAAGTGGCTTAACGAATTCCTCAAAAAGCATCTCCCCTGGATGTGTCGGCGGACGATTTCGGGGCAACCGCCTCCCAGCATCAGTGGTAATCTGTGATTTCGATTTCATAGGCATCGCCTTCCTCCCATAGTCCTCAAGTCCTTAATGTGCAGACTACAAATGATATTTTATGATACAAAGACTATGAGCGGGCCACCAAAACTCGCCGGCAGAATTCTATAGTAGCCTGCATATTAGGCTGATATCTCTTTTTTCTCGTGGTTTTCATACGCATAAACTCGTTAATCAGACATAATAAAATAAGGGTCGTTTGCTCCACAGGGTGGACGTCAAACTCTTTTTTAGCATTACCGGCTTCCAGACAACTCTGGATATAAGATGACACCATCTCCTGCTGTTTTTCCAGGATATCCCGGCATGTATGATGCTCATGCAGCAGTTTACTTGGGCAGTTGGAAAGGAACAACATGGCACTCTGGGGATGTTCTTCCGCTATTTGCGAGTGCAGCCTGACGAGGTTGGCGATCTTTTCAAACTCTGTATCGGTATTCTTCGGCAAGTCCTCTATTGCCTGAGCATATTCATTAAAAACATCATGGATGATCTTTGAAAAGATATCATCTTTACCTTTGAAATGATAATACAGCAAAGGTTCTGTAACCCTTGCCTCTTTAGCTATCATCAGCGTAGTGGTGTTGTCGAAACCATGGGAGACAAACAGCTCTGCAGAAGCATCCAGAATATTTTGTTTTTTGCTTTTGGCCATAGATTTCTCTACCCCACAATTTTACGCTGCGGCTTCATCTCCCTCTTTTTCCACAGTTCCATTTCCTGCATTTTTTTCTTGCGCTCCCTGGCCAGATATTTCGACACCAGAGACTGGTTTTTCCTGTAACCCCATTTGGCTTTGTATTCTTCAGGGGTTAATCCATGTTTCTCTAAGTGCTTTTTGGTAATGACCTTGAAGGACTTGCCGCATTCAAGGCAGGTTATACTTTTTTCCTTGATAGCTTTCCTGGGATCTGCAGCCGGTTGCTGCTCCTGTTCTGCCTGTACCTCGGTCACTTCCTGTGAAGCTTTTTTTATGCCCTCGGACAGGGATTTAATCATGGAGTTGATTTCTTCTTCAGTCATGTTGCGTACACTGGCCTGGGCCTTCACAATCTCCAAAGCTCCTTTAACGTGATCTTCCATTAAAAAATTCTCCTTAAATAAGTTGCTGCATGCTGTCTCCGATGATCCTTTCTCCAGAGCTTAAGTAAACAGCTTGTCGAAATAATCTGACCATCTTTCCCTTTTGTATGTATCCCAGCATTACTCATAACCTGCAAAATTGCAAGTACAGCATAGCAATCTGCAATCGAATCATGAGCAGAGCCTGATATCCTGGCGGAGTTTTTCTCCCAGTCTTGATACTCCATTACTGTCCTGCATACCTCTGATCCTCCTTGCATTTTTTCTTGATTATCTTTCAAGCACTCCGACAAAATACTGGCAATTACTGAGAAAATGGAGCAGTCTCTAAAAAAAGCTCAAACATATGCAGAGAGCATAGATGAAATCAAAACAGCTTGGCAGGAAAAAGAAGCCGCTCTAAATGCCAGGATCTATGAGCTTATGGAAAAGACGGAGCAGTTGGAAGAATTGAGTCGGCAGAACACCCAACTCAAGTATCAGGCAGATATAAAAGAAAGGGAGATTGCTGCATATAAGGAGAAAATTGAGGGGATGGCAGATATTGAGATACTTAAGAACAAGAACTTAGAGTTGAGGAATAGAAAATAATGTACCCCTGGAATACTATAGGCTACCCATGACCACTGAATTGAAAAAACACCTTTTGTGGTGGTGTGAGAACCGGACCTTTAAAGACAGTTCTTACAGCGACTCGACGACTGAGCGTTATTTGAAATCTCTGGGACTGGAAGAAACAAGATGTGACTGCAAAAAGTCATTTTTGCAGTCACAGACGTCAGACTTCAGACATCAGAGGTCAGTAAAAACAAAGAGTTATGTAGATTATTTATTTCTGAATTATTCATTTCTCGACTTTTTGCAGGCGCATCAAACAAGGCATCATCTTGAGGTTGAGGACTTGTGCAAAAGAGGCCAGGGTGCCAAGGTAATCGAAATAAAAGACCACCTGGAAGGTAGCTCCCAGGTGGCCTGATAATGGAAAGGGATTTGCAAACCGTTTCTGTAACCGTTTCTATAAAATTATGGTTAACAGGAAGAAACGTAACCTGTTGATTTTATTGGCGTCCCCAAGGGGGTTTGAACCCCTGTTTTCGGCGTGAGAGGCCGACGTCCTAGGCCGCTAGACGATGGGGACGCTTTGGGCTGGTGGGCCGTGCAGGGATCGAACCTGCGACTCTCTGCTTAAAAGGCAGATACTCTACCGGCTGAGTTAACGGCCCCTTTACAAACATTAAAAATTACTCATACAGGCATCATTTGTCAACTAAAAAACCGGTTCATGGCTTCCTGATGATGTCCATGCCTCCCATGTAAGGTCTCAGGGCCTCAGGGATCACAACGCTTCCATCCTTTTGCTGGCAGTTTTCTATGATGGCCACCAGGGCGCGGCCCACAGCCAGTCCGGAACCATTGAGGGTATGCAACAGGCGGCTTTTCTTTTCCTGGGCCGGCTTGAACCTTATATCACCTCGCCTGGCCTGGAAATCCGTAAAATTGGAGCACGAGGAAATCTCCCTGTATCTGCCCTGCCCCGGCAGCCAGACCTCTATATCATAGGTCTTGGCTGCGCCGAAGCCAAGATCCCCGGTGCACAGGTTTACCACCCGGTAATGAAGATCCAGGCGCTTGAGGATTTCTTCGGCATGCCCCAGCAGAAGTTCCAGTTGCTCATATGAATCATCAGGGTGGGCAAAGCGCACCAGCTCCACCTTGTTGAACTGGTGCTGCCGGATGATTCCCCTGGTATCCTTGCCGTGGGACCCCGCCTCGGAGCGGAAACATCCGGTAAAAGCCGTATAGGCCAGGGGCAGCTGATCTTCCTGCAAAATTTCTCCCCTGTGTATGTTGGTCAGGGGGACCTCGGCAGTGGGTATCAGGTAATACTCCCGGTTCTCCAGCTTGAACAGGTCGTCTTCAAACTTGGGCAGCTGCCCGGTTGCAATCATGCTGTCGCGGTTGACGATCATGGGTGGCATGGTCTCCATGTAGCCGTGTTCTCCTGTCTGAACATCCAGCATGAAGTTTATAAGAGCACGCTCCAGACGCGCTCCCCATCCCACATACATGACAAACCTTGACCCGGTCATTTTGGCTGCATGCTCAAAATCCAGCCCCCCCAGCTCGACACCCAGGTCCCAGTGCTCCCGGGGATGAAAATCCATGAACGGCTTTTCCCCCCAGGTCCTGACCACCTGGTTGTCCTCTTCATCTCTGCCCACGGGTACATCACCGGCCGGAATATTGGGCACACTCAAAAGCCACTCGAAAACCTGCCTGTCCAAATCTTTCAGTTCTCCGTCCAGCTTCTTGATTTCGTCTGAAAGCTCGGACAACCCTTCCATGGCCTGCTTTGGATCGCGCCCCTCCCTTTTGGCCAGGGCCACTTCCTGGGATGCCTGGTTACGTCTTGTTTTGAGTTCCTGAACCATCTGGGTCAGCTCTCTTCTCTGCTGTTCCAGATTCAAAAATTCATCCAGATCCTGGGCTGCTCCCCTGTCCCTGATACTTCCGGCCACCAGGTCCGGGTTCCTGCGAACGAACTTTATATCCAGCATCCCTGCTCCTTTCTCAAAAAAAATTGTATGCAAAGCAAATGCCTGCCCCAAAAAGCCTGCCATGTCAAACCACAACTGCCTGGAAACATAGGCAGAGGAGGGGCCTGAAAAAATTTTCTAAAAATATTAGCACTCGCTCTTGACGAGTGCTAACAACTTAATTATATCTTTTAGCGTTTTCAACGCAAACAAACAAAAAAATTAAATGGAGGTATCAGTTATGAACTTGAAGCCGTTGCATGACCGCGTACTGGTCAAACGCCTTGAAGAAGAGGAAGTGACCAAGGGAGGCATCATTATCCCGGACACAGCCAAGGAAAAGCCCATCAAGGGCGAAGTGGTGGCCGCAGGGCCCGGCAAAACCGGTGATGACGGCAAAAACATCCCCATGACCGTCAAGTCCGGGGACAAAGTCCTGTTTAATAAGTACGCCGGAACAGAAGTCAAGATCGACGATGTAGAGCATCTGGTCATGCGCGAAGACGACATCCTGGCAATTATCGAGTAACAAAAAATCCAAATTTCTTAAGGAGGAATCCATATGTCTGCCAAGCAGGTATTGTTCGACGTTAAAGCAAGAGAAAAACTCCAGAGGGGTATGGACCAGCTGGCCAGGGCGGTCAAGGTCACCCTGGGACCCAAGGGACGCAACGTGGTCATTGAAAAGTCCTTCGGCGCCCCCACCATTACCAAGGATGGCGTGACCGTGGCCAAGGAAATCGAACTGGAAGACAAGTTCGAAAACATGGGCGCTCAGATGGTCAAGGAAGTCGCCTCCAAGACCAGTGACGTGGCCGGAGACGGTACAACCACTGCAACAGTGCTGGCCCAGGCCATATTCAACGAAGGCATCAAGCTGGTGGCCGCCGGACGCAATCCCATGGCCATCAAGCGCGGTGTTGAAAAGGCTGTGGAATCAGTAGTTAAAGAGTTGGAAAATATCACCAAGCCCACCAGGGACCAGAAGGAAATCGCCCAGGTAGGCACCATTTCCGCCAACTCCGATCCCACCATCGGCAACATCATCGCCGAAGCCATGAACAAGGTGGGCAAGGAAGGGGTTATCACTGTAGAAGAGGCCAAGGGCCTGGAAACCACTCTGGAAGTAGTTGAGGGCATGCAGTTCGATCGCGGCTACCTCTCCCCTTACTTCGTCACAGACGCGGAAAAGATGGTCTGCGAAATGGATGACCCCATGATCCTCATCTGCGAGAAAAAGATCTCCGCCATGAAGGATCTGTTGCCCGTGCTGGAGCAGGTGGCCAAAATGAGCAAGCCCCTGGTGATCATCGCTGAAGACATTGAAGGCGAAGCCCTGGCCACTCTGGTGGTGAACAAGCTGCGCGGCACCCTGCAGGTCACCGCAGTCAAGGCCCCCGGCTTCGGTGAACGCCGCAAGGCCATGCTCCAGGATATCGCCATCCTCACCGGCGGACAGGTAATCTCCGAAGACGTGGGATTCAAGCTGGAAAACGCCACTGTCAACGAACTGGGCAGCGCCAAGCGCGTGGTCATTGACAAGGAAAACACCACCATAGTGGACGGCGCAGGCAAGGCCGAAGACATAAAGGCCAGGGTAAAACAGCTCCGGGCCGAGATTGATGAAACCACCTCCGACTACGACCGCGAAAAGCTGCAGGAACGCCTGGCCAAGATCGTGGGCGGCGTAGCAGTCATCAATGTTGGCGCGGCCACTGAAACCGAAATGAAGGAAAAGAAAGCCAGGGTGGAAGACGCCCTCAACGCCACCCGGGCCGCTGTTGAAGAAGGCATCGTCCCCGGGGGTGGTGTGGCCTACATCCGTGCCCTGCCTTCCCTGGACAACGTCAAGGCCGATGACGACGACGAGACCTCCGGTGTTGACATCGTGCGTAAAGCCATGGTTGAGCCTTTGCGCCAGATCTGCATCAATGCCGGGTTTGAAGGTGCGCTCATCATTGAAAAGGTCAAGGACAGCAAGGACGGCAACGGCTTCAACGCCGCCACCGGCCAGTACGAAGACCTCATTGAAGCAGGCGTAATCGACCCCAAGAAGGTCACCCGCATCGCCCTGCAGAACGCTTCCTCGGTTGCCTCTCTGCTCATGACCACAGAGGCGGCCATTGCTGATAAGCCCGAAGACAAGAAGGAAGGCGGAGGAGCCCCTGCCGGCATGGGCGGAATGGGCGGAATGGGAGGCATGGGCGGAATGTACTAAAAAGCCCCTGCTCTCTGCCTTGAATATCCAAAAAAGGACCGGGTTATCTGCCCGGTCCTTTTTTTTGCAGCTCGACCCTGTCTCCCGGCTCAGGCAGAAATCCATTTATCTGAGCCTCCTCCAGGTACACAGGCAGGCTGTCTTTGTACTTTCTACGTTCCTGGCGCTGCATGTGCACCAGGACCGTCTGCCTGATCCCAGCCTGACGGGCCATTGACGTCACCCGGGACACGCTGCTGTGACCGGGCACGTCTGCCTCCAGGGCAAAAGCCTCACATACTGCCAGATGGCAGCCTTCAATTTTGGGCCAGTAGTGTTTTGCCAGCCGGCCGTCTCCAGTGTAAAATATACTTAAGTCCTGAGCATGCAGTTTTATTCCCAAGCAGGGCACTGAATGCTCTACCGGGATGGCTAGGGCCTGTATTCCACCTAGGTGCAGAGTCTCTTCAGGGCTGGCCTCAATAAACTGCACTTCAAACCCCAGGCGATCCCACTTGCCTGGATAAGCAAGCTCCATGGACTGTTTTACAGCAACGGATGTGCCGGACACCCCGCTGATCTGCAAAGGCTTTACCCTGCCGTGCTCGCTGAAACGTATCAAAAGCTGGGGAAGGCCCAGAAAGTGATCCCCGTGCAGGTGCGATATCCATAAAGCATCCAGATCCAGGGGGTCGCCGGCAAACCTCCAGAAGGAAGGTGCGGCGGTAAAACCGCAGTCCAGAAGTATTTTCCTGACATTTCCATGTTCCTGGACCTCTACAAAAATGCTGGTGTTGGAAAGAGTTTCGTCGAATGCCTCACCAACCCCGCAAAAAAGTACCTTCATGCTCATGCGGTATTCTCCATGACTGTATACTTGATGCACCTGCAAAAAGTCGAAAAATGAATAATTCAGAAATCAATCACGCGTCTTAGCGTGACATAACTCTTTGTTTATACTGAAATCTGACATCTGATCTCTGACGTCTGTGACTGCAAAAATGACTTTTTGCAGTCACATTCATACTTGTCTATCCTTCAAAAGTATACATCGGCACAATTTTTTTCAGGCATATCAAACAGCTGCCGGGCGCAGGACAGAGGTCCCGGCACTGAGTATCAATGTATGCCGACAGGCTATGATCAGATATGCGGTTCTTTTTTTATGGATGGACAGCTGATGGATAGTTGCCGCAGCAGTTAAAAAAGGACCAGTGCAGATTACAAAAGTCCCCTGATCTGTTTCTGGGTAATATTAAATGCCACGGAAAACATGTGGTTTATAAAATCCACATATTCCACTGAAATATTTTCAGGGGTGCTTATTCTGGAGGGTGCGAAATTGACGATGCCCTTTATGCCTCCCTCCATGAGGTAGTTGGCGGCCCGCTGGGCTCTCTCCGGCGGTGTGGTGATGATCCCTATCTCAACATTCATATCCCTGGTGCTTTTGGGGAGCTTGCTGGTACAGTTCACCTCCAGGCCTGCTATCTCCTCGCCGATTTTAAAGGGGTCGCAGTCAAAAGCGGCCACTATTACAAAACCTCTTTTGCGCAACAGGTTATGCCTGAGAAGCGCCCTGCCCAGGTTGCCCACGCCCACCAGAACAACATTCCAGGTCCGGTCCAGGCCAAGACTCTGCCTGATGGCCTCGCGAAGCTCATGAACATAATAGCCGACACCGCGGACTCCGAATTCACCGAAATATGCCAGGTCCTTGCGAATCTGGGAAGGGTTGACCCCGCAGAGCTGAGCCAGTTTTTCCGAGGAGATCACCTTGATGCCCTGCTGTTCCATTACCTCCAGTTCCTGTACATAAACTGCCAGTCTGGAAATGGTGGCCCTGGGGATGCGTTCGAACTTCAGCTGATGCATAGTGAATTTTTTAACAATGGCAGGCCGTTTAATGGGGGAGGAACAGACCCTCCCCCTGATAAATATGATCGACTCTAGATGAAAGGATTGGCAAACAGCAGAATCAGGTTGATAACCAGTGCATAAATTGCCAGGGATTCGATCATGGCCAGACCGATGAGCAGGGTAACAGTAATCTTTCCGCCTGCTTCGGGGTTGCGGGCTGTACCTTCACAAGCCCCCTTAAGACCGATACCCTGTCCAATGCCGGTACCGATGGCGGCAATGCCCATGCCCAGACCGGTGGCCAGGGCGATATTGCCTATGACCTCAGGAGCAACTTCAGCTGCAAAGGCGGCACTGGCTAGGCCTACAAAAAAAACGGTGTGAAAAATGATCAACAAAGACTTACGCATTACAAAACCTCCTAAGATTTATTTGTTCGGTCAAAAGACCATTTCCCCCTAGTTTATTATCAAAGCTCGCACCATCAGGCTTTTCTTTTAATGAGCCTCTTCAAAGGCCTCCTTGAGGTACATCATGGTCAGCATGAAGAACACAAAGGCCTGCATGGTCTTTAACAGCAAAAAGAGTATGAAGATGGGCAAAGACCCCAGTATGGGGGCCAGGATGAACATTACGGCTATGGTGATTTCCTCTGCCCGGATGTTTCCGAAAAGCCGCAGTGCCAGGGAAAGCGGGCGGGCCAGATGGCTGACTATTTCAATGGGCAGCATGATCGGAGCAAACCACCAGTAGGGACCCATAAACTTCTTGATGTAGCTGGCCCCGTGAATTCTGATGCCCCAGTAGTTGTAGTAGACAAAAACAAACAGGGCCATGCAGGCGGTGGTGTTGATGTTGGCCGTGGCCGCGTCAATGCTTGGAACCAGTCCGGATACGTTGAGCACCCAGATATAGATGAGCAGGGTAAAGAGAACCGGAAAAACCTTCCTGCCCTGCTCGCCCATGTTGGCCACCACGAAATCTTCGACAGCCTTGATGAGAAATTCGAAAAAATTCTGCACACCCCTGGGGACGAGGGTCATCCTGCGGGTGGCCATCCAGCCCAGCAGGACCAGAATGACAATGAAAAACCAGGAGTAGAGGACGTGTTGCGGGATGTTCAGCCCCAGGGCATGGAAAAATTCTCTCAAAAACATCCATTGGTATAAGTCTTCCATTTATTAAGCCTCCTTGAATTTTTGACCCACCAGGGTAATGCCGAAAATTAAGACGTTTAGCAGTATAACGCTTAGACCCAAGAGCAAAGCAAAAATGTTGGCGTTCCAGTATACTATGGCCACATATAAAACAAGTCCGGTCAGAATGAGCCGGACATAGAAACTGAAAAGAAGCGGGGTGGCGGCCCCTTTGGCAATATGTACAAGCTCCTGGGCCAGCCGGGCCATAAAGTAGAAATTGAGACTTCCCAGAAGCGCCCCGATCCCGAAACCCACAATCCACGGAACAGGAAAAAAAATGATGAAAACAAAAAGGCCCAGAATGGAGAGATAAAACTGATTGCGCACCAGAAAACGCACCTTGGGCAGAACAAAGCCCCTTTTATACAGAAAGTTTTCAACCAGAGTGTTCATCTTCGCCCTTTTCCTTTTTGTCCTCGGACTCCTGTATCTTTTTCACCTCCATATACATGTTCTTGAATCCGGCTGCAATCCCAAAAATGAGGAAGGCAAGCAGAAGCCACGGCTCTGTGCCCAGCCACTTGTCCAGGAAATAACCTATCAGCAACCCGACAAAAGTACAGGTGACCAGGTGAATGCCCAAAAGAGAGGCCTTCCAGTATTCGCCCCCCCAGCGGGATTTGTCATTGGACCTGAAAATCATATCTCCTGCACCCGGAAGAAAAAAGATGGGTGAACGTGCTTTCGTTCACAATGGAAGCCTTCTATCACACAGCTATATTAAACGTCAATGCAATATTTGAAACCGGGTTTTTAATCTGGCGATTTTTTTGCTGCGGACCTGTGCGCTTGCCCCCCGGAAAAAGCCGTCTTGCAAAATCAACCTTCCATGAATATAGTTGAAATCTTTAGCATCCGGCTTTACCTGCCGGACACAATTTTCTTTTCAGAGGAATAAATGACCAGAAAATTTCAGGTGCCCGCATCCAGGCTGAGCATCAAACTTTCCCCGTCCAGGATCGGATTCAGTCATACCGGAAGGGCCGCTGCCCGCCGAGATAAAAAACATGTTTTTCAGCAAAGGGCCTTTGATGCCCTGGAGCTGACCCTGGCCATCAAGCGCTCAGGCTACAACGCCTATCTTTCCGGAGAAAAAGGCCTGGGCCGCAACCGTTTTATACTGGACTTTCTCCGTCCCAGGGCAGGGAAAATGCCTGCTCCAGGGGACCTGGTATACGTCAACAATCTCCAGGATCCCGATCAGCCCCTGGCCATCACCCTGCCTCCCGGAAGCGCCAGGGATCTTCGCCGGGAAATGCAGGCGGCAATAAAAAAGATCCGGGAATCCATTCCTGCCGGATTTGAACAGGATTTCTACATCCGAAAGCACGGCGACCTCATCAAGGAATATAATGAAACCCGGGAAAATCTGCTTTCCCGCATGGAACACAAGGCCCACAAAAGCGGCTTCAGCCTGAGTGTCGACGAAAACGGCTCTTTGACCCTTTATCCCTTAGTGGAAGGCAGGGCCATGGACCCGGAAGAGTTTGAGAAGCTGGAATCAGAGGTGAGAAAGGACCTCATGCAGCAGAGCAACCGCATCATGGAAGCTCTGCTCGGGCTTTCCAGGCAGATAAGCAGAAAAGAACAGGACCTCAAGGATAACGAGCGCAGGCTGGACCGTGAAGTGGCTGGAGGCAGAATAGACACCTGCCTGAAAAAAATCCGCCAGAAATTCCCGGACAACCAGAAACTCATGGATTACTTAGAAAGTCTGAAGCAGGACCTGCTGGACAATATCGATCAGTTTAAACCCAGGGACCAGTCCTCGGAAAGCTCCCAGGAGGTGCAGGTGGGAGGCCCGGATGCCTGCCTGTCCCGTTACGGCGTCAACATATTCGTGGAACACTGCCGCAACGGGGGCGCCCCGGTTCTGGTGGAGGACAATCCCAACTATTTCAACCTGCTGGGCTGTATAGAGCGTGAGACCGAGATGGGCGCCTACTATACCGACTTCACCCTGATCAAGCCCGGCAGCCTGCACAAGGCCAACGGCGGATTCCTGATAATCCGGGCCGAGGACATTCTCGCCCAGCCCCAGGCCTGGGAAGGCCTTTTGCGCTGCCTGCGCTCCGGCAGGGCTGAAATAGAGGACCCGGCTGATCAGTACGAAATGGTACGCACCCGGACCATCCGGCCGGAACCCATTGACCTGGACATCAAGATAATTCTTCTGGGATCGGATGAACTGTATGAAATTCTGTTAGAAGCAGATGAAAGGTTCGGCAAGCTTTTCAAGGTCAAGGCCCATCTCAGGGAAAGCATTCCCCGCACTGAAGAATCCATCCGAAACCAGAGCATGGACCTGGCGGAAATAGCCGTGAGCAACTCTCTTATGCCCTTTGACCGGGAGGCGGTGGCCGCCCTGGTGGATCAGTCCTCGCGCATTGCAGGGGATCAGCAGAAGCTGTCCCTCAAGTATTCGCATCTTGCCGACCTCATGGTGGAGGCGGACGCTTATGCCCGTATGCATGGCGCTGACAGGGTGAACGCAGACTCGGTATGCCAGGCCCTCAAGTCGCGCAAGTATCGCCTGAGCCTCTACGAAGACGAATTCATGTCCGAATACGAGCGCGAAGCCATAAAAGTGCAGACCCAGGGCAGCGCAGTGGGCAGGGCCAACGGCTTGTCCATAAGCATGTACGGAGATTATATCCTGGCCCTGCCTCATCAGATATCCTGCACCACAGGGGTAGGGCACGGCGGCATAATGGACCTGGAACGCGAGGCCGAACTGGGCGGTCCCATTCACACCAAGGGTATGATGATCATCAAGGGCTACCTGCAGAACCTTTTCGCCCAGGAAAAGCCCCTGGTACTTTCCGGGAGCCTGTGCTTCGAGCAGAACTACGCCCAGATAGACGGAGACTCGGCCTCCGGGGCGGAACTGGCCGCCCTGCTCTCAGCCCTGTCCAACATACCCATCAACCTGTCATACGCTTTTACCGGGGCCATCAGCCAGTCCGGGGCCGTCATGGCGGTGGGCGAGGTCACCCGCAAGATCGAGGGGTATTTCGAGCTTTGCAGGCGAAAGGGCCTTACCGGCGGGCAGGGGGTGATTATCCCCAGGGACAACCTGACCCATCTGATGCTCAGCAGGGAAGTCATTCAGGCGGTAAAGGACAATATGTTCCAGGTATACGCAGTCACCTGCATAGAAGAAGCCATGGAAATCCTCACCGGGACCAGGGCCGGGAAAAAACTGGCCGACGGAAAATACTCCCCCGGTTCCATATACCGCCTGGCTGACGAACGCCTGCAGCACCTGGCCCACCTGGCCGACAAGCAGGTGCCGGGGAAGAGGAAGAAGAAATAGGCGCTTAGCACAAATTTCAAACAAACATGTTGGTAACTTTATCTGACATCCTGCCCTTCTGGATTACGAGCACGGTGTGAACACCCCTCTTTGGCCTGGGAAGGGCCGGGGAAGGAAGGGAGCTGATTATCGAACCACCCCCAACCCCTCCTTAGCCAAGGAGGGGAGCAGATCGAGGCGTGGCAACACTCTGACGCATGCATCTGTATAAATACTCCGTCTGGANCNTGATTAACACTACAGCGAAACTTATGATTTATCTCCGGGGACTGGCTCTTTTGCCGCCGAATTTTTGAAGCATTTGCAAAATAGCAACCGGCAAAAGTGCCTGTCCCCAATTTAGACAGGTTGAAAAGTTTTATAAGTTTCGCTGTAGTGCTAACTTTTAACATTTAAGCTTTATACTCTATGGG
>SL_8KL_010_SEDDRAFT_10003500_pt1 | contig 12922 bp, 14 predicted proteins | sample SodLakKL_010_SED_4_FD_11160 | JGI IMG/M metagenome (IMG submission 11160) | reverse complement strand
GAATGAAGCCAGACCAAAAAAGCTTTGGTCTGGCCTACCCCTACTTCTAAAACAAAAGATTTTTATTCATGTAATCATATTGCAGTTGTGTAACAGGCTATTAAAAAAGAAGTTAGTGAACTGACAAGAAAATTTAGAGAGGCTATAAGATATGCTATGGTCATATGATAAGGATGATTACTTTTATTTGATGAGTGAGCTAGCTATACTCCTCTTTTTGACCGGTATAGTCATGTTTCTTCCTCTCATCGTAGCCGTGATCTACGGTGAACAGAGCGCTTATATCCCTTTTCTCGCGGGCTCTCTTTTGGCGTTTTTGATGGGGGCTTTATTCAGGATCTTCTCATCCCTATATTTTAAATATTATTCAGAAAAAGTATCACTCGAGAGAAAACATGCCATCGGCATGGTGGTTCTGGCTTGGCCGCTGGCATCTTTTCCGTCCGCCGTTCCCTACTATCTGATAAACCCTGGAACAGAAAACATCTCTTATCTAGACGGCTTCTTTGAGGCGATATCAGGATGGACAACTACAGGTTTAACCACCTTTGGAGGAGAGGCCGACATGTTCCTCCATTCCGTAAATTTTTGGAGACATCTCACTCAATATCTGGGAGGGTTGGGGATAGTGGTCATGGGACTGTTAGTTCTAATGCCTTTAAGAGACTGGGAAAGTACCACGGAGTTGATATCCGCTAGTGGGAGAGATTACAGGATCGCTCCATCACTTTTGAACACAGTCCAGATTATAGCGGCCATTTACTTTTTTCTTATGCTGGCCGGTACCCTATTATTTTACTCGTCAGGTATGCCTCTTTTCGATTCCTTCTGTCATTCGATGTCCGGCTTCAGTACCGGAGGTTTTTCAGTCCGCAGTGATAGCCTGATGGCGTATAATTCAGCTTCGATAGCCCTCGCTGCTTTACCTATCATGGTTATAGGGAATACAAACTTCGTTTTGATCTACTATCTGTTGAGTAGAAGGATTAAAACATATTTTAAAGACATAGAAAGTAAGGTCTTCTGGGCACTCTTGATAATGTTCATAATCTCATTTTATGCATGGTATGTATATCAGGAAGGCGATCTGCTGTTCAGGTTTACTGGTAGAAATTATGCCGGTATTATCGATGTCTTATTCAATGTGATATCAGCCTTAACAACTACAGGTTGGAACAGCGTACCTTACAGGGTTTGGTCGGGTCTAGCTGCTCCTTTCGTATTTCTGATCATCATCATCTCCATGATCGTAGGAGCGAACACATCTTCTACAGGTGGTGGTCTAAAAGCTATGAGGGTCGGGGTCATGCTCAAGACAATCTACTGGCAGATCGAAGACATCGTTTTACCGAGTAGTGCGATCAAGAAAAAAAGATACCATCACCTCGCAGAAAAGCACGTAGAAAACAAAGATATAATCAAAATATTTGTCTTTGTCTTCCTTTATTTCATAATATTGTTTATCAGTTTCATCATATTCATATTATACGGGTATGGTTTCTTCGAAGGCTTCTTCGAAGTAACTAGTGCCATAGGAACGGTAGGTCTATCGTCTGGAGTCACTGCGGTAAAACTCGAAGCTCCTCTGAAGATAATCCTCAGCATAAACATGTGGCTGGGCAGGATAGAGGTACTTCCTCTCTTTTACTTTATAAGGTATCTATTAGGAAGAAAGATCTGATCGATCTGTTTAAGAACCTTCGTTTCAAAGTATACCAAATCTTTTCTTTTTCTCGAACATTTTTTTCACCTGTTTTACCGTGTTCGTTCTAGCTATCACTGTTACGATGTCCTCGGGTTTGAGTTGGGTATTTCCATCGGGTATCACCGAGTCTTCTCCTCTCATTATATCTACTATGATCACTCCCTTTGGCAGACCGGCATTCTTTATCTTTTTGTGTGCAATCGGCGACTCCTGGGTGACATTGAACTCCATCAACTGTGCCTCTCTATCACCTATAGTAAGTAAGGTCTTAGTCTCCCCGAGATTATTTTTTATCTGCACGGCACTTGCCCTGGTGGTGCTGACCGTGTTCTCCACGCCGAGCTGGGAGAACACCGCTTCGTTCTTCGGATCGTTCACTCTCCCTATCACCATTGGGACTTTAAAGATCTGGTCTGCGAGCTGACACATGATGATGTTGGATTTGTCGTCTCCAGTAACCGCGACCAAAGCGTCGGCTCGATTGAGCCCGGCGTCTTTCAAATATTCGAGTTCCGTTCCGTCTCCTTCGATGATCAGGGCGTCGAATTCCTTGGAAAGTTGTTCAGCTAGCTCCGAATTTCTTTCCATGAGCACCACGTCGTGCCCTTCAGGGAGGAGTAGTTTGGCCAAGTCCTTGCCGACTCTTCCTCCTCCTACTATCACAACGTACATGACTACACCGAGCCTTTCTATACTTTCCCCTATAATATGGTTTTCCATAAACATTTATATACGGATATTTTAAGTGCTACGAAAAATATTAATGATCTTTGTTCTCCACTGTTTTCATGCCCAAAAAGGAAAAATTTATTACTTTCGGTTCAAGATATCTTTATACTTTGAATTGCGAATGGCGGTCGAGATGAAACGGTATAACGGGCCTCACCTCTGTGAAGACGGTTTCAAACAAGCCGAATTTCTGGTAAAAGAGAACGAAGTAAAGGAATACGAGAGCGGCGGTGACGAGGGTGAAGACGCCATAATAATACCCGCATTCTACAACTCTCATACCCACATAGCTGATTCTATCGTTGACGAACCTCCGGTCGGTACCTTAGAGGAAGTGGTGGGTCCCGGCGGACTGAAAGAAAAGAAACTGTCTTCCTCTTCAAAAGATGAACTCGCCTCTTCCATGTACGACTACCTGAAAGACGCCCTTTCTTACGGCGTAAGGTATATCTTCGAATTCAGAGAAGGGGGCCTTGAAGGACTACAGACCTTTGAAAGGGCCATGGAAATGATCGATGACGATATACGACCCGCTGTTTGGGGCCGCCCCGTTCGAAGGGAACATGACGAAAAAGAATTGGAAGAGATACTAGAACACGCTTCAGGTATAGGTCTGAGCGCATACAGGGATTGGGACGAAAAGCAGATAAAGAAGGTAGCGAAATCAACACATAAGTTAGATAGACCCCTGGCGATGCACTGTTCGGAAGACGTTAGAGAACCGATCGAAGAAGTGATAGATATGGGCGTGCACCATCTGGTCCACATGGTGGAAGCCACGGAAGAAGACCTGTTACTCTGTGCCGAGGAAGACATACCTGTGGTCATCTGTCCTAGATCGAACTTGTTCTTCGGCAGGATGCCGGACATCCCTAAGATGATACGATGCGGGGTAAACCTTTCCCTAGGTACTGATAACGCGATGATAAGTGATCCTAACATGTTCAGAGAGATGGAGACCGCCTACAGGCTGGGAAAACTGCAGGGAGACGTATCACCGATAGACATATTGATGATGAGCACATGGAATCCCAGGAAGTCTTTAAAACGTCCCTGTATCGAAGAGGAGGAAGAAACGCTGCTCATACTAGAAAAGAAAAAGGGAGATCCCGCCTATAATATTATAAAAGGTTATTCTAGTAGAGATATCATAGACGTTGTTAAGTGGTAAAAAAAATGGTAATTCGAATGTGATAATATGAAGGAGTACGAAAGAGTGATAATCGCGACCGACGGCTCAGAAGAGAACGAGATAGTGATAGATAGAGGACTTTCTCTGGCAAGATTGATCGGAGCCAGCGTTAAAGTGCTTTTCGTTATAGACACCGGAGGATTGTCAGGGATCCCTCCGGACGAGCTCATAACCGCCTTGGAGGGCCACATGGAATCGGAAGCCGAAAGTGTTCTAGGAGATATAGAGGATAGAACTGACGAGATCGGTGTCAAGCTGGAGAAAAGTATAAAAAACGGTGACCCTTCACAGGTGATAGTAGATGAATCCGAAAAAGATGATATCATCGTGCTGGGGCATCATACTCGTACTGGACTTTCTAGACTCTTCAGAGGCAGCACGGCCCAAAAAGTTATAGAGAATGCCGAATGTCCCGTGATGGTTATAAGATTGGAGGATGAATGAATATGGCGGAAAACAAAAAAGTGCAGGAATTGATGACCGAAGATCCGATAGTTGCGGAACTTCCTAACAACAGGAACTCCGTGGTAAAAGAGATGGTAAAAAATCAGGTAACAGGCATGCCAGTGGTTAAGGACGGCGAACTGCGAGGTCTCGTGACCAGGATAGACTTTTTCAATTATCCAGACGAAGACCAATTGGCGTTGATATACAGGAAAGATCAACCCACCCTTTATCCGGACGACCCTGTGGATAAAGCGGCCGAACTATTTTTGGATCACGACACCCATTATCTGCCGGTGAAAGACGATTCTGGAGCCTGTGTAGGTATTTTGACAACGGCCGATATGCTTCCCTATATCGCGGAACAGAAGATACAGACACCGATAGAAGAAGTGATCGAGCAAAAATGTATCCCTGTTTACGAAAAAACGCCGATAAAAGTGACTATACAGATGATGTCGCTTACCAGCATATATGCATTTCCGGTGGTAGATGAAGATACCGTTCTCACCGGGATAGTGACTGATAGGGACCTGTTCGACCTGACCGAGATCAATGAAGGTACGGCAAAGTCGGAACTAGGTCTTGAAGATGATGAATCCAGCTGGTCGTGGCAGGGGATAAAGAACGTCATGAGGCTCTACTATGAAGAATCCAGGATCGAATTACCCAATTTATCGGTTGAAGACGTCATGGTTAAGGATCCCCTTTTCATATATCATCAAACGGAGATATCTGAAGCAGCCGAGTTGATGAAAGAGAACGATTTTGGCCAACTTCCTGTAGTCGACGAAAGAGATAACTTGGAAAATATGCTGTACGAACTGGACCTTATCCGAGCGGTGCTGTAAATATCACTCAAGATATAAACCAGAGGTTGTACTCATGACGGACAGAGAAGAACTAGAATCCATGTGCAAAAGACGAGGTTTTATCTGGCAGTCGGCCGAGATATACGGGGGAGAAGCGGGTTTCTATGACTACGGCCATCTCGGCGCACGTCTGCTAGATAACTGGAAAAGAGAATGGAAAGAATTCTTTCTCGGTCTGGACGAAAATTATCAAGTGATCCACACACCCAGCATACATCCTTATAGAGTTCTAGAAGCATCGGGCCACGTGGATCATTTTTCGGACGTTATGGTGCGGTGTGAGAGATGCGGCTCTTCTTTCAGAGGCGATCAACTTGTGGAGGAAGAGACCGGCGAGAACGCAGAATGGATGGGCAAAGAAGAGATAAGCGAAAAGATCCTAGAGTTAGATCTCTCATGTCCAGACTGCGGCGGGACCTTCTCTGAACCAGAGGACTTCAACATGATGTTCCAATTAGATATAGGCCCAACCGGTGAAAAGAAAGGATTCCTTCGGCCCGAGACCGCTCAGAGCGCCTATCTCAATTTTAGAAGGGAGTTCAGGGCCCTGCGTAAAAAGATGCCCATGGGCCTAGCCACTATAGGGTCCGCCTTCAGGAACGAGATATCCCCCCGCAGAGGGGTTTATAGGATGCGGGAATTCCAGCAGGCCGAACTGCAGATATTTTTCTTACCAGGGATCCATGACGATATCTACGAAGCAAAATTTGAGGAGATTAAGGATACAAAGGTAAGAATCAAAAGGGCAGAGGCCGAAGAGGCGAAAGAAATCGAATTGCAAGATATAGAGGATATACCCGCTTTTTATCTCTACCACCTTGGCGAGATGTATCGATTCGCCTCTGAAGTTATGGATCTAGACCCTAAAGAGATAAGATTTAGAGAACTCCCGTCGGAGGAAAGAGCATTCTATAACAAGATACATTTCGATCTCGAGGTCGATTTCGATACCATAGGAGGATGGAAAGAGATATCCGGACTTCACTACAGGAGCGATCATGATCTGAAACAGCATCAGGAAGGCTCTAACACTAAACTCTCTGTACCAACGGATAACGGAAGAAAGATACCACACGTGATCGAACTCTCCTACGGTATAGATCGTAATATATGGGCACTCTTGGACAAGGGATATCATCCTGATGACGACCGCGCCTGGCTGGATCTTCCGGGCAGGTTAACCCCTAGACAGGTGGCCGTATTCCCACTAGTGAGAAAAGATGGATTGCCAGAAAAATCGAGAGAAGTTTATGACGTATTGGATGATGATCTTTTGGCGCACTGGGAAAAGAGCGGGTCCATCGGTAAAAGATACGCAAGGAACGACGAAGTAGGGACACGCTACTGCGTGACCATAGATTACGATACTTTGGAGGACGATACGGTCACGATAAGAGACGTAGAGAGTACTGAACAGATCAGGGTCTCCATCGACGAGATCGATGAGATAATAGAAGGGTTGATAGAAGGAGAGAAAAGTTTTCAGTATCACCAGAAATCATAAATTGATAAGTCTGAGGTAACACTAAAACAAAAACAGATCAGGAAGATTTTTCTTTTATAGATTCCAGTTCGCTGATAACGTTCCAGATAAGCGTTCTTCCGTGGAGTGGTATATTTGGATCGTCGGCAAGTTCTTCCAATTTGAATATCGAAGATGCTATCCTAACGTCCAGTTCGTCGTTGGATTCGAGTAACATCTCACTGCACTCTTCGGCTCCTTCTCTGATATTCCTTGGTATGGAATCGTCTTCCATTATGTTATCCATCTTCTTGCATACCCTTTCCAACTCTTCGTCAACATCGCTCATGGCATCCACCTCTTCTTCATTCGTCTTTGTTTTGGTTTTTGTATTCATCTTCATCCTTCAATGTGTCGACTCTCAGTTCATACTGATCACGAACAATATAAGGAACAACTTTTTCTTTAAATTGCCTATTGGGGCTCCGTGATTAATATACCTTTCGATACGTGAATCTTGGAGCCGTATTGGAGTAATAACACGTTAGATTAAAAACCTTCGGTCGAGAGTAAGGGGGGCACTACCCCCTCGCCCTCAAGCGAATCCCGGATGAAGGATTCTTTATACTATACGGAGGATGCCCCGATCTAGATCTATTCGTCATAGTGCGTATCGCAACCGAGTTTTCGGTAAACTTCCTTCCAGCTATAGTGATCGTCTTCTTCTTTCATTTGAATCACATCTTAAACAAATAGTTCCTTATTTAAAAAGGTGAGATCGGGAGGGGGGTAACCGAAAGTTGATTAAATAAGAGCCTGATTTATACCTCTGTACATGTACGGCGGCATCGATCTTGCGGCGAAAGTAGAGAACAAGACGGGCATCTGCACACTCACGAGTGATGACGAGGTTAAACTTGAAACCGTCTTCAAGGATAAAACGATATTGAAGAGGATGGAAGATTGTTCCGTGGTAGCTATAGACGCTCCACTTTCAACGACTGAAAAACCTTTCAGGGCAGCGGAAAGGGAATTGATGGATGAATTTGGACCCATGCTTCCTTTGAATACTCCTGGTATGAGATCGCTCTGTGAAAGGGCTGTAAAGTTGAAAGAAGACTTGGAGAAAAAAACTGATACTTTCTTGATAGAGACTTATCCACGGGCGGTCGAAAAGATACTCAATTTGAGTAGAGAAAAACTGAATATGAATTTCAAGAACGAGCACGAATACGACGCCTACCTATGTGCCGTTACGGCAAAAAGGTATGTTGAAAACGAATACGATGAATTTGGTGAGAAGGGAGAGACCATGATCTTACCGCTTTTGAATGAATAAGAAGTATATAGGACAAAATCAATAGATTACGGAGGAGATGACAATCGATGGAGTATAATAGATCAGGAGAAGAGGGAGAGAAGATCTCGGAACTGGGTATGGGCTGCTATGCATTGAGCGGGGTCTATGGAGATGTAGATAAGGACAGATTCAAAGCAACCTTGAGTTACGCGAGGGAGCTGGGTATGAATTATTTCGATACTGCCGCAGCTTATGGGGACGTAGCCGAAAAGATATTGGGTGAAGTGGTCAAACCGCAGAGGGAAGAACTGATTCTTTCGACCAAAATAGGATTATCTCCAAAGGATGGATCACCCCCTCTCAGCTTTGAGAACGTAAAAGCTTCCTGCGAAAGGAGTTTAGAGAGGTTACAGACCGATCATATAGACATATATTTCGTTCATTTTGACGATCCACAAACCGAGGTTACCGAGACTGTAGCCGCTTTAGACGAACTTAAAGAGGACGGCAAGATAAGACACTACGGTGTTAGTCATCTCCCTATAAAAAGTGTCGAGGAATACTTGAAGGAAGGCGACGTAACATTCTGCATGACGGAGTTGAGCGCCGCAGCAAGAGAGAGTAGGAAGAGACAACTCCCTCTGTGCCGAAAGCATGGCGCCGAAGTGATTGCCTTCAGCGTCACGGGTAGAGGTATCCTAACAAGTAGATTCGACGGAACTGAAAGATTTGAAAAGAATGATATACGAAGTATGGACCCCATGTTCAAAAAGGAAAGATTAAGGTCCAATCTACGCATAAGAGATGAATTGAAAGAGCTCGGAGAAAAGTATGATAAAACTCCTGTTCAGGTTGCTATAAATTGGGTACTATCCCAAAAAGGTGTGATCAGCGCACTTACGGGTCCGTCTTCTAAGGAGCATCTTGAAGAGAACGCTGGAGGGTCGGGCTGGAACCTTGAAAGGGATGATCTGAACCGATTAGAGTCCTTTTTGGAAAAAGAGGACGATATACTCGAAAAAAGAGAAAAGGAGATCATCGAAGAAGTGCTGAATAACGAACCTTCCGAAGGTGTAGAAGAGGCTTTCAACGATCTTGTTTATGTTATGGAAGTCTCGAGTAGTAGAGGCATCGTCGACGAAAGAGAAATCGAGCCGGTCTTTCGAAAGCTCTTTTCGCTTCGAAAAAAAGGAGATCTCAAAAGCTCTAACATAAAGGAAATACGCCAAAGACTGAAAGAGATCATACCCACGTAGTTTTAACCGACTTCTTCAACTGGAACAAGCACCTTCAGTTCAGATCCTTCTAAGTTCTCTACACCCCTGAATTTCTCTTCGTGAAAACACTGAACATGGAATACCTTATCTTCAAAATATCTTATCCAATAATCGTCATGGGGAAACCAATCTTGCAGTATGTCTTCCTCCCATGTTTTTATCTCTTCTCCTTTCAACTTGAATGAGATGTACTTTCCCGCAGGAAGGACTTTGCCGGACAGTTCGAGAGGGATGTCATCTAGATCCTCAAGTTCTACTCCTACAAAGATCGATAGTTTTCCCTCCTTCTTCAGTTCCTCTTCATCCCATATCTGTATCTCATAAGAGAGATCAGGACAGACTACTTTATCTTCTATAATACTCCATCTGCTTCGGCAAAAGGTAGCGAATCTGAACCAAAGCCGGTCGATCCGGTCTTCTATAGTCATGTCTTCTTGTTCGATATCGCCGTAATACTGAAGACCGGCCAAGTACATTTTTTCTTTCTTGATCACTTCGTATTCCATCTTGATCAGTTGTTCTAGAATACTCGTTTCTTAATAATATTTTTGGATCTACACTTTTAAGGATGTGAAAGACTCGATAGAAAATGAAACAAAAGAATTAAACAATATGAATCTATAAGTTTACAAAAACGATCCAACCAAAGGTGTAAAAAGATGGAATTAGAAGAAGTTTCCAAGATAGGTAAATCCTTGATAGACGAAGTGAGTAAAGCTATCGTAGGTAAAAAATCAGTTCTTCAGAAGACCCTTCTGGGGATCCTAGCTAACGGTAATATACTATTCGAAGATTATCCTGGCCTTGCTAAGACTTTACTTTCGAACTGCTTTTCTCAAACATTAGGTTGTGATTTCAAAAGGATCCAGTTCACCCCTGATCTTCTACCTGCTGATATAACCGGTTCTTTCATTTACGACAAAAATACCGGTGACTTCAAGATGAGGAAAGGGCCTATCTTCACGAACATCCTTTTGGCCGACGAAGTCAACAGGGCACCGCCTAAAACACAAGCTGCACTTTTAGAAGCGATGCAGGAAAAACAGACCACTATCGAGGGTGAAACTCACAAGCTCGAAGATCCTTTCATAGTTATAGCTACCCAGAACCCGATAGAATACGAAGGAACGTACCCTTTACCCGAAGCCCAGGTCGATAGGTTCTTACTAAGATTGGCTGTAGGTTACCCCTCGGCTAAAGACGAGGTCGAGATCCTTAGAAGGAGAAAGGAGAGAAAGACCGATGTGGTAGAACTTGATAAGATAACGAACCCTGGTACCCTTATAGATATGCAGGAGAAGATAGAGGATGTTCATCTCGACGACGATATAAAGAGATATATAGTCAACATAGTGCAGAAGACTAGGAAGAACAAGGACGTCGAGGTGGGATCCAGCCCTAGAGGGAGCTTAGCTCTCATGAAATTATCCATGGCCAACGCGGCTTTGAGAGGAAGGGATTACGTTGTGCCCGACGATGTGAAGTTCATAACTAAAGAGGCTTTGTCCCACCGTTTGGTATTGAAACCGGGACCCGCTATAAAGGGAGTCAAAGAAGAAGAGATAATAGCCAAAACTCTGAAAGAGGTACCGGTGCCGAAGATAGAGTGATGGGGTAAAAAAGCGCCGTCGGGCGGATTCGAACCGCCAACCGCTCGGTTAACAGCCGAGTGCTCTGCCTGTTAAGCTACGACGGCCTGTGAAAATGATGCCGAACACACTCAACGTGAACAATCCTAATAGGGTATCATATTAAATTTTTTTTATCGATCCGCCTTTTTCGCCTAAAATATATCATCTTTCTGAAACCGTATCTATCAACTCTTCTAAAGTTTCCTTCATATTCTTAAGATCTTCTAACAGTACTTTTTCAAATTTATCGTGTTTCTCCGTCAATCTAGCTCCCGCGGCCGTGGGTTCGATGATCTTTTCTTTTTCAAGCAGTCTCAGAGAGTATCGCACCTTGTGCTCCTCCAAGCTCAACTCCTCACTCAATTTACTTATCCCTATAGGCTGCATCTTTTTAACGGCTGAAAGGATCTTGATAGTCCTTTTCAACAGATCCATCTCAGATTCTATCTCGTCTGTCACTGAATGCTCGACCATCTTATGCCTCGTAAAGATGATACCTTAAACGATATATAAAATAAATGGTGCCTCAATCTTTCGTTTCTTTACGCTCCAATATTTCGATCCTCTCGAATATTTCCTGGATCCTCTTTTCCGTTAAACCTATCAACGGTCTTAGGATCAGTATTTTCTTTTCACCAGAGAGATCGTCTGAAGAGAGCTCACCTAACGTTTGACCCAAAACGACGCCTTTTACCTCGTCAGGAAATTCCAAAGCCATCATCTCGTCGAGATCTGCGATCTCCTTCTCTCTAAGGTTCGGTTCCCATCTATCCAGCTTTTTTATCCATCTGGAAGAAGGATGGTACACATAAGGCCTTGCTCCTCTTTTCATCATAAGCCAAGTAGCGATGAAGTCGTTTTTATCTTCAACATATGAAGCGACTTTTCCCTGTGAACTCAACGGAAGGCCTCCGGGTCCTTGAAAAATTTGAGTAAACACATAAGCACTCGAATGCCTTATCTCTATATGGAATTCATGTTCAGGTTCATCTAGGTCCACCTCGAGCTCGGGATCTTCATCGAGTATCACGTCTCCTATCTCCGCTTCAACATCCTGACTGTCATATTCGTGTTCTCCAACTCTTCTAGCCCTTACTGCAAAGGTACCAGAGATCTTATCCCCGAATATCCTACCCTCCTTTCTCAGTTCTTCCAACTCGGAACTCACCTCTTTAGCTCTACTGTAGGAAGTTAGTCCGAAGATACGTGAGAAAAGGTAGGAATTTTTTTTCAAGGCATAGGCGAATATCCTGCCGCGCCCTCTTCTTTCCATGATGACTTCTTCTTCCCTAGAGAGAAATGTCCGCTCTATGTTCTGGATCAAGATATCTTCAAAATGTTTTCTAACGTTGGGGCTTTTCGTCCCGATCTCTCCGTATCTCAGAAGGTGAAGTTCCAATTCGTCCATGTTCGTCATTTGAACACAGCGTTCAGGTTATCTATGAATATTTTCCTTTTTTGCTCCTCGGTTATGTCTGCGGCGGAGACGACCGTTCTCTGCACCTCGTAGTTAAGGTAGGGAAAATCGGAGCCGAAAACTATCCTTTCTGGTATCTTTTCGACCGCATGTTCCAACATGTAAACTCTCGTTCCAGAAGTGTCGACGAAAACGTTGTCGTGTTCCTCCGCCACGGATATACATCCTTCGTTCAGGTGTCCTAGGATCAACTTCATATCTTGTCTTTCCTCGAGTACATGATTCCAATGACCGGGCGAAGAAAAGTTGGTTCCAGTATGGGGTAACAGAACTAACTCGTTTTCATAGATGACGTCGAACAATCCTTCAAAGTTGGGATGATCCGGACGAAAGGTCTCTACGAAGGGGTGAAGTTTTATGCCGTCTAGCCCAATCTTCACGCATCGTTCTACCTCTGAGATCGCTTCGTCTCCTCTTCTAGGGTCGACTCTACCGAATCCTATCAATCGATCCGAATACTCCTCCACCGCATCAGCTATGTAGTCGTTGGTCTCCGGGTACTTATCGCCGACACATGGATTCGGAAAGACGACCGCTTTTTTTATGCCGTGCTCATCCATACTTTCTATTAGAGTATCTGTTTCGACCGACGGTTCCACGTAAGGCAGCCACTCACCAGAGGGTCCTAGATGTACGTGAGCATCTAGGATTTTATCGTAAAACTCTTTCACACTACCAACTCCCTCTATGGATGAGCTCTTCGATATCCATCTTCGGCGGCTCTTTTGGATCCTCCGCCGGAATGCCTATGGGTATCATCGCTACAGGTCTCACACCCTTAGGTATTTCTAGCTGCTCCGCCACTTTTTTTTCATCGAAGGCCCCTATCCATA
>SL_8KL_010_SEDDRAFT_10003499_pt1 | contig 12922 bp, 10 predicted proteins | sample SodLakKL_010_SED_4_FD_11160 | JGI IMG/M metagenome (IMG submission 11160) | reverse complement strand
TGTCTAACTCCTATGCAACGGGAAGTGTAAGTGGAAACGTAGGTGTAGGAGGCCTTCTTGGACGAATATGGAACGGTGGTAAAGTGTCTAACTCTCATTATAACATTGAGGATATGACGATCAACGGAGGAAATCATATCACTGTAGGAGCTCTTTTCGAGGATCAATACGATGATTGGTTTTCCAATGGTTTATCTCTTGATATAAGCGAATATAGTGACACTATAGTTCCAAATGAAGGATATTACGAGATAAATGATATACATGGGTTGCATGATCTTCTCGGATTCGCACCTATTCACTCTTACGAATTCCGTCTTGGATCCAATATAGATCTCAATACAGAATCTGGGTTTTACATACCTTATTTAGCGGCGGATTTCCATGGAGATGGATACACTATATCTAACCTTCAGATCGATCAAGACTTCAACACTGGTGTAGGAATGTTTGGGTATAACCGTTATGGTCTAGTCAACAACGTGTCTCTTGTCGATGTTGATATAATTGGAGGCATAGATATTGGTGGGCTTGTTGGAAACAATCATGGAACGTTATCCAACTCTTATGTGACTGGAGATATAATGGGCACCTCTTATGTTGGTGGACTATTAGGGATCAACCATCAGATTGTAGAAGATTCTCATACAACTGCAACTGTAATTGGAACTGGTCTGGGTATTGGTGGTTTGGTGGGAAATAATAGGGAAGGCTCAATATCTCACTCCTATGCTGAAGGTACTGTGAACGGTGCCGCAGATTATGTTGGTGGACTAGCAGGATTTAACTCTCATGAAGTTTCCTACTCTTATGCTACCGGTGATGTTGAAGGCAGTGATAATGTTGGTGGACTTGTGGGATACGAAAATGGTGAAATATTCGCTTCTTATGCACATGGAGATGTAAATGGATCTAACAACATCGGTGGCCTTGTGGGATATCATGTAGGTAGTGTGGAAAGATCTTATTCCGCAGGTCATGTTTCTGGAACCGGAAACAATATTGGTGGTTTGGTAGGAAACCGGCCTGGACCCTATGACGTTATCGACTCATTTTGGGATAACGAAACAAGCGGACAGACAACTAGTGCTGGCGGTGAGGGCAGGAACACGACGGATATGATGGATAACACTACTTTTGCAGATGCTAATTGGGATATCACCGATGTTGCTGATATAAATGAGAGAGACGAAGAACATATCTGGAATATAGTAGACACAGAAACATACCCCTTCTTTAGCTGGGAAGCTACAAAGTCTACATATCCTCTCGATTTTGATGTTACTGCAGGCGACGGGTACGTAGACCTTAGTTGGGCAGAACCGGAAGATGACGGCGGTGCACCTATAATCAACTATAATATATATAAGGGCACTAGCAGTGGAGATTTAGAGCTTCACACAAGCGTGAGCGGAACCACCACTAGTTACAGAGATAACGATGTAAACAACGGTGAGACTTACTACTATAAGGTGAGCGCTGTAAACAGCGCCGGTGAAGGACCTAAAACTGGCGAAAAATCAGCTACACCATTAGGTACTCCTTCTGCTCCTCAAAATTTCCAGGCAACAGCAGACGATGGTTACGTAGATCTTAACTGGGACGAACCACAAGATGATGGGGGAACATCTATCACGAGCTATAGAATATACCGTGGTACTAGTAGCGGCGATCTAGAATTTTACGAAGATGTTGATGAAACTACCTTCGATTACAGGGATTACGACGTAATCAATGGTGTTACATACTACTATCAGGTATGTGCGAAAAATGATGAAGGTGCCGGCGAGATGTCCGAAGAACAAAGTGCGACCCCAGCCGGTGAGCCATCTGCACCAGAAAACCTCGTAGCTACATCAGGCGACAGGACGGTGGAATTAGAATGGTCGGCTCCGGATGACGACGGTGGCAGTACGATCACCGCGTACAATATATATCGAGGAACAACGAGTGGCAGTTTAAGTTTCCTCGAAGAAGTAGAAGGTGATACATTATCATATACTGATACAGGTTTGACCAATGGTCAGACTTATTTCTATCAAGTTAGTGCGGTCAACGATGTTGACGAAGGCCCAATGTCCAGCGAAGAGAGCGCTACCCCACTGTTTGAACCTGTACTCACTATAGAAGTAGTTGGCGAAGGTAGTACCAACCCTTCTGAGGGTACACATACTTACGAAGAAGATGAAACTGTCAACGTGAAGGCTACACCTGATGAGGGCTGGATATTCAGTCATTGGACAGGGGATGTCACAGGAACTGATGCCGAGATCCAGGTGACCATGGATGAAAACAAGACGATAGCAGCCAATTTTGTGGAAATCGATGAAGGGATGTTTTCTCTAACTATAGAAGTCGTTGGTGGAGGTATTACAGATCCTTCTGAGGGTGCACATACTTACGAAGAAGATGAAACTGTCGACGTGAAGGCCATACCTGATGAGGGTTGGTTATTCAGCCATTGGACAGGTGATGCCACAGGAACTGATGCCGAGATCCGGGTGACCATGGATGAAAACAAGACGATAGCAGCCAATTTTGTTGAGGGATACGAAGTAAATGTAGGCCCTGTAGTGGATAATGCTGGCAATCCAGTAGAAGGAGCTACCGTAGAACTGTCTTGGGGAGGATCAGAAACGGCTACAACGGATTCTGAAGGCAAAGCAGTATTCAATCTCGACTTCGATCCGAGCGAAATAGAGTTCACTTACAGCATAAACCACGACGACCTAGATGAACTAATGATAGGTACGTTCACCGGTGCTGATTCCGGTGGAATACAAATCGACATAGGTGAAGCACCTCTAGACGATTATGACGAGGAGGTTGAGGAAGACGATGATGACGAGTCCAGTGAAACCAGATTCTTATCAAGCTACTGGTGGATCTTGCCGATCATCATCATAACAGCTGTTGTAGTTTTGGTGCTTGCTATGAAGATGGGAAAGAAAGGAGATCCCACCCAACCGATGGCGGGAGAAGAACAGCAACCACGAAATGAGGAGACAACGAAAGAGTACCAACCACCCTATCATGAACCCCCTCAACAACAAGAACTAGAGCAGCCACCCGAACCAGATGAATCCTTAGAAGAGATGGAAAGTGAAGAATTCTAGGCATCGATAAAAATCTCTTCCTACACCTTTTTTGATATCTGTTCTGCAACAAAATTTATTATAACGTCATTCCTCATCCTCAACCGAGATGATCGAGATGGACTTTGATGAGGGGCTTGATCGGACTGGAACTGACTGCGCCAAGTGGGATTTCGTAGAGGATTATTTTGATAGAGACGATGTTCTACCTATGTGGGTAGCTGACTCTGATTGGAAGACTAGCGACGCGATCATAGAAGCCTTGAAGGATAGAATAGAACATGGAGTCTTCGGTTATGGAAAACCCGGGAAGGAGCACGATGAGGCCATAGTTGAATGGTTAGAAAGGAGATACGGCTGGAAAATAAATCCTGAATGGATAGTTTATACAAATGGAATCACTCCCAGTCTCAGCGTTTCCGTCAGAACTTTTACGGATTTAGGTGACGGCGTAGTTCTTCAGCCTCCTGTTTATTATCCTTTTTTCTCAGTGGTGGAGAATGCTGGGTCTAGAATAATCAAGAACGAACTGAAGTACCATAATGAAGAAAACAGATATAGTATAGACTTCGAAGATTTGGAAAGGAAATTTGAAATCTGTGATGCTAAGATGGAGAAAAAGAACAGGTCTAGGATGATGATCTTGTGTAATCCACACAATCCAGTGGGCAGAGTTTGGAGTGAAGAAGAACTTGAGAGGATAGGCGAACTAGCATTAGAAAACGAAGTTATGGTAGTTTCGGATGAGATCTTTTCGGATTACGTGTATGAAGGTGAACATACCCCATTTTCTTCTTTATCGAAGGAAATAGCTCAGAATTCCATTACTATGTTCGCTCCGACAAAGACCTTCAACATAGCGGGGCTAAATATCGGAATAGCTATAATACCCAACTCTCGATTGAGAAGAAGATTTGAAAATTCGAGAGAAAGGTTGATAAAAGAAGGAAATGTTCTCGGACTCGTGGCACTAAAAACTGCTTATACTCAAGGAGAGGAATGGCTGGAAGCACAGCTCGATTACCTGGAAGAAAATAGAGACTATGCTTTGAATTTTGTTCAAGAGAATATACCTAAAGTTGAAGCTGTAGAACCCGAAGGCACATTCCTGCTTTGGTTGGATTTCAATGAACTTGAACTTGAACCTGAAGAGTTAGATGAACTTCTACTGAACGAAGCTAAAGTGGCTTTAAATAACGGAGCCTGGTTTGGGGAAGGGGGTAAAGGATTTATGAGATTGAATTTTGCATGTCCTCGATCAACACTAAAAGAAGGACTTGAGAGGATCGAGAGTGCAGTCTTGAAACTAGTTTGATATGATAAAATTATGGAACTAAAGGAAGAACTAGCGCGTTGGTTATATCGATTTTTGTCAGGGGAATAATAAATAGATAGTATTCTAGGAAGAACTTCAGATTTGATAAGATATATATAGTAATCTCTCATTGTTTAGATAAAGAGCGGTGATAGTATCAAAAGAGAAAAAAGCATAAGATTAGGAGCGTTATGTTTAGTGGTGATATTGGTTATGGCAGCATTTACAGCTATGTCTGGATTTACTGCTGGTACTAGAGAAGAACTGTTAGAGGAATCTGAAAAGCTTGGAATTTATGAAGACCATGTTGAACCGGCAGATGGAGAAGAAGGAGTCGAACTCGGTGAATATATGCAAACCAATCTTAGTGTTAGAGTCAGACATGATGAAGAAGAAGATATGAACGTTACATTCTATGGTAACGAGAGTGGTGAAGATCTAGAGATGCTATATGAGAATACTAGTGTTCAGGATGGAGGATATGCAAATTATACTTGGGATAATCTCGAATTTGGTACGGAGTATGAATGGTTTGTTAACATCACGGAATTCGGTGATGAGACCGTATACAATCAAACGGAAATTTGGACATTCACTACAGAGGAGATCTTAATAACAGTGAACGAACCAGGCGATGGAGCTGAGGTAGATATTTATGATGATATGAGCACCAATCTCAGTGTCACTGTCGAACACACAGCGGGGAAGCTAATGAATGTTACTTTTTACGAGATAGATGGACAAGCTCCAGATAAATTGTACTTAAATGATAGTGTCGAGAGCGGAGACTACGCCAATTATACCTGGGACGAGCTTGATTACGGTACTGAGTACAAATGGATGGTAACGGTTAAAGAATTTGGGAGAGAGGAGTTCTACAACGAAACAGATCTAATGACATTCACAACAAAGTCTATAATAATAGCAAGAGAGCCAGAAGATGGAACAGAAGTGGATCTTGGTCCTGATATGCAGACAAACCTCAGTATCAAAGTAGAATATCCCGAGAGTCCTTTAAATATCACATTCTACGGTAATGAAACTGGGGATCCGTTAGAGGAAGTAGGTATGAATCAATCTGTCGTGAGTGGAGAGTACGGCAATTATACGTGGTATGGGCTTGACTACGGTACGGAGTATACGTGGTATGTAGAAATCAATGTGAAAGGTGAGGAACAGGTATTAACAACTTCAGACAACTGGACATTCACAACAGAAGAAGATATAATCCCTTCATTCGAGTTAAACTTGACTATCATTGGTCAAGGCAATGTATCCGTGGAATATCCTGATTTTTCAAATGAATACAATAAAAATGAAACATTGAGCATCGAAGAGACAACTGAGGTATATCTAAATGCTACAGCCGATGAAGGTTACTATTTCCATCAATGGGAGATAAACGGTGACACTAATCAGACAACAAATATAACTGTTGAAATGGATGAAGATAAGTCGATAACAGCACAATTCAACGAAAAAGAGACACCTTGGTTTGAAGTTACAATCGATGCACCCGAAGATGGTGCTGAGTTCAGCGAAGGTGACATGGTCACAGTAAAGTATACTGTTGAAAATACAGGAGATATAGAGGATACACAAGACATCGTCTTTAGTGTAGATGGCGTTGAAGAGGATATTGAGGAGAACGTTATCGTTGGGGCTGGCGAAGACTGGAGCGGTACTTTCACGTGGGAAGCAAAAGAAGATGGCGATTACAATCTTCTAGTGGAAAGTGATGACGACGATGATATGGTATCAATAACCGTTGTACCATTAGAAGCATACTTCGAAGTTACTATTACTGAGTATGACAAAGAAGTAGAAGAAGGTGAATACATAACGGTAGAATTCACAATCAAAAACACGGGTGATGGTGATGGTACACAGGATATAGAATTCTTAGTAGGTGGTGATTCAGAAGAAACAAAGGAAATGACGATTGAAGCAGGCGAAGAAAAGAGAGGTAAGTTCTTCTGGGAAGCAGAGGGCGGATCTCATATACTCAGTGTTGCTAGTGAAGACGATGAAGACAAGGTTGCTGTAAACGTTGCCATAGAGACGGTAGAACCGGAAACGCCGGGACTTCCAGGCTTTACATCTATCCTATTAGTTCTAGCTACTATATTTGCGATAGTAATTTACTACAAAAAGAAACAGCGATAAAATTTAGTGAAATATAAAAAAACCTTACTAACCTTTTTTTATTAGTATTGAACACTATTCAACTAATGATTTTAAATGGGCTCAGCCGGATTTGAACCGGCGACCTTCGCCTCGTGAAGGCGACGTTCTAACCGATCTAAACCATGAGCCCTTTAGACCGTGTGTTTCTCTAGACAATAAAGCAAGCTAATAAAATTTTTTATCTACTTCAAATCCCAGATTTGGTTTAGCTGTAGTAATTTAAGTGAAAAGGACCAACGCTTATATACAAGTCGTTTTAATCTAAACGAGGATGGAATTGAACGAGTTCAATTTTGAAGTAGAGATAAGATGCCCTATGTTCCCCACGGAGGACAAAGAGACACTAATTCACTGTCTGTCAAACGTCTTTCCTAAGACTATCTGGGATATCGGTAAAGATGAAGTAGTCGGGAAATCGAAGTACCTTACAAGATTTAAAAAAATCTTGGAGGATATGCGAATAAGAGATACAGCAAGAGATCACATGAAGGAAAGAGTAGTCGGAGATGAGTGTTCCTTCACACTCTCAAAACAGGCGACTTGCAATGCAAAGATTAATTTTTCTGAAGAAAAGAAACCATTAGGTGAAGTCGAAGTAAGTATCTTTTGTGATGAAATTAACGCTCTGATCAAAAATCTCACGGAGACGGTGGAATAAGATGATACTTATGTCAAATCCAAAATTTTCACTGATGCCTTTTGATGAAACACTAAAAAAAGTGGAAAAAGAGTTTGAAGGATGGGAGATATTGGCAGAAAAAAATCATGATTGGAGGCATCGTGAAGAGATAAAAGACACTCTTTCAACAACAAACTTAGAAGTTCAGGTACATGCTCCCCTGAATGATATAAATATAGCTAGCATAAATCCAGAGATCAGGAAGGCGAGTGTAAAAGAGATCAAAAAATCAATGAGGTTGGCTTCTATGATAGGAGCAGAGATAGTAACAGTCCATCCTGGCCTGTATTCTCCTTTAAGTGTCTACTGGGATGGAGCAATTGAGCAATCCAAGAAGTCCCTAAAAGAGCTTATTGAGTATGCTGACGAGTTAGGAGTTATTTTGGCGTTGGAAAATCTTCCAGAGATGTGGTTGACTATGTGCAGCACAGTGGAAGAAACTAGGAATTTCCTTAAGGAATTGGATATAGAATTTTGCTTGGATATTGGTCATGCCTACATCGCTGGTGAATTAGATGGCTTCCTTGATTTTTCACCTATCAACGTTCATCTACATGACAATTTAGGTGATGATGATGTACATCTAAAGCTGGGTGATGGTGAGATAAATTTTAAACACGCGTTAGAAAGTTTAAAAGATTACAAAGGTAATTTTGTGATAGAAGGTAGAGATTTAGAAGAACTCATCGAGAGTAAAAAATATCTTTTAAATCTATTGAATGAGATGGGTATGGGGTAAAAAATATATCTTGAGAGTGGTATTAATAGAGGAATAGAGAGATGAATTGGACAGTGGTCGGATATCTTGTAGCTATTATATTTTGTCTTTATATGAGTGGTAGATTTTCTGGTACAGAAACAGCACTAACCGCCCTTGACAAAGTTGATATTTCTATGATGAAACAAAGGGAGGAAAAACATATCGACAAAATAGAGTATCTCAAGGAACACATGGATCAGACCATAACTACCATATTGATCGGGAATAACATCGTGAATGTAGCTGCTCCCACTCTTGTGACTGTTATGGTCCGGGATCTGATAGGAAACTGGGCCATATCTATCGCTAGCGGGATATTGACTTTAATCTTACTTGTATTTGGAGAGATCACACCAAAGGGCTTCTCCCTGAAGAATAAAAAGCGTTTTAGTCGGAAGAACGCCGCTTTGATATATTATATGTCTATCGGTTTGAAACCTTTGATAAAAGCATTGAATGATGTCTCCGATTACTTCATAAACGTACTTGGCGGTGAGACCAAATTCGACGAATTACTTGTCACTGAAGGAGAGATAATACATCTTGCTTCAATGCTTGAGGAAGAAGGCATAATCAAGGAGATAGAGAAGGATATCCTTCATAGAGTTTTCTATTTTGGTGACGAAAAAGTTGAATGGGTAAAGGTTCCGAAGGAAGATACCTATGCAATGGATGCAGATCTTTCCATAGAAGAGGCGGCTGAATTTATCCAGGAACACGGCTACACTAGAATTCCAGTGACCAAACATGAGTCTGACGAGGTTGTTGGTATATTATATAGTAAAGAGATTCTTGGGAAAGAGGGTGCCCAGGTCAAAGATCACATGAGAGAACCGTACTTCGTTAGGAACAAAGAAGACGTTACGAAGGTCTTTCAGCGCATGAGAAAAGAAAGGATCCATCTTGCAGTTGTTAGGGACGAAGACGGTGAATTCGATGGAATAATCACCTTAGAAGATATCCTAGAAGAGTTAGTGGGTGAGATTTACGATGAATTTGACTGAAAGGGGGCGAAAAATCTTTTTATATATTTTGATATAGGTTTTTTATCATGTTCAGATTGTTGCTCTCAGCCCTATTCATGTTTTTTCTCCCTGGCTATACTTTAATTAACGCTATATATCCAGGAAAAGGAGAGTTAGACGACGAATTAGATATACTTTACCGAATCACTTATGGTATCGGGATGAGCGTAGTCGTCGTATTAATAATAGGCTTTGTTTTAGGACACACACCTAGTGGTGGATTTGTAGCCATTAATATGTGGATCAGCCTTGTCTTTCTTACTGGTGTTTTTTTCTTTGTGGGATGGTATAGAGGTGCTTATCAAAGTTTGAGATTTATATCTCCTAGATTGACTAGGTCTGAACCGAAGGCCCCAAAACGGAGTGATGAAGATGCAAAGAAAGTTAAAAGATTGCAAAAATTGGCTAGAAAAAGAGCTAGGTTGAAAGAGAAGATTAAAAGTTCTGAGAATGAGGGAGAGATGAAAAAAGGGGAAAGAGAGTTAGAGAGGATTGAGGAAAAGCTGAAAGAATTGGAAAAAAAGAGGCAAGAAGATTTTTAAGAGTGGTATTGTGAAATTCAAATATAAATTGATGATAGTGGTCAGAAACGACTTAAATATATCTCCAGGAAAATTAGCGGTCCAAGCTTCACATGCATCCGTCAGCTGTGCCGTCGAAAGCAAGAAGAAAAAAAAGAGATATTTCAAAAGGTGGATGAAAGAAGGTCAAAAAAAGGTGCTTGTAAAATGTGACGACATTGAACATATGAAATTTCTGAAAAAGGAAGCGGAGGAGAAAGGACTGGTTACTAAACTCGTCTCCGATGCTGGCTTGACCGAGGTAAAAAGTGGAACCAAGACATGTTTGGGCATCGGTCCAGGACCGAACGATTTAATTGACGATGTCACGGGAGACCTTTCTCTATACTGAGGATGGGAAATAATGGCTAAAGAACAACTGAGAGCTTTAGGAATAGACGACGCCCCTTTCGAGTTTTCACAGAAGAATGTTCTTGTTGTAGGGACTGTTGTTAGGGCACCAAACTATCTTGAGGGAATCCTTTCAACGGAGGTAAAAGTGGATGGGAAAGATTCGACGGAAAAACTGGTTAATATGATAAATGATTCACGATTTGTTGAACAGATAAGCGCCGTTTTTTTGGACGGCGCCGCTGTTGGAGGATTCAATCTTATCGATCTAGAAAAGTTGAGTGATTCAACAGGAGTTCCTTCAGTCACTGTCTCAAGAGAAAAGCCTAACTTCGAGAAGATTAGAAAGGCGATGAAGGAACATTTTGAAGAATGGGAGGGAAGGTTCGAGCAGATAAAGAGCGGGAAGTTATACAAGATTAAAACTGAATACAAACCTATCTATATACAAAAAGAAGGTATAAATATAAAAGAGGTAAAGAGGTTGATCGATCTTTTCACGGTGAGGGGAAGACTGCCCGAACCTATAAGGATCAGTCACATGGTAGCCTCGGGCATAGTTAGAGGTGAATCTCAGGGTAAACCCTGATACTATCCATAAGTCATAGAGTTAGCCTTTCTCTAATTCACTTGATTATTTTCAGTAGGTTCAAATTAGTCTTCAGTCCCTTCGGATGTTTCCTCTGGTTCTTTGTTCCTTTTCCATTCATGGGTTTTAGGTTCCCTCTTTTTACTGAAACTACTCAGGATATTGAGGCTGTGGTTTTTCTTTTTTATATCCGATATATATACCAACGATATCGCGACTATTACGACTATTGAGAGTGGGAACATCCACCATTGCCCTGCTAGAATGGAGTCATCTTCGTCTTCAGATACAGTGAGAAGATGTTCTTCAGTGGAATTTAAACGGTCGTCCTCTTCTATTGCTCGAATTTTGTATTCCCCCGGATCTCTAGTTGTCCGCCAACTGATAGAGGTCCTGTTCTCACCGTCCTCGATGGTTGCAGTAGGTATTATCTCTTCGTTTACTATAAGAGCAATCGTGTACTCACCTTCTCCTTGGATGTTACCGTATTTATCCTGTACCTCTACAACATAATCGGCAACCTCACCGGCTGTTATTTTATTTTCAGAAGGGGTTTCAACCAATACTAATTGGTGAGGGTCCGCAGGTTCTACAATTACAGTTATCTGTTCTGAGTCTACACCTTCTAGTTCTGCCCATACCTCATATTTTCCTTCTTCAGTATTACCAAAAAGACCAGTATTATCTGTGTTATACCATATGAAGTCCTCATCGTCGTCGGTCATCAATTCATTATCGTTATTATATGCTTTAGCTGAAAAATCTATAGTCTCACCAGCCTCTATTGTAATTGGATCCTCCATGGGTTCAATCTCTATATTCTCCACTGTTTCTAGTTTGACTTCAAACTGACTCTCCCATTGATCCTCAAAATGGTCAAGTTTGACTAGGATTTCGTAAGTACCTGTCTTCTCTGTTTCATCAAAGTTGAAAGTCACTGTTTTGGTTTCACCAGGATCTAAGTACACTACTTCAGAATCTACCCGTGAATCTTCGTCTATTTCATTTATATATAAGTCTACATAGTCGTCAACTCTCTCGTCTCCGATATTCTCGACTTCCCCTTCTATGGTTACGCTCTCACCTACTTCGATAAACTTTGGGTATACAGACCAAGTGTTTTCCCTCAATATGACATCGGAGCCCTCATCACTTTCGTATCCAGCTACTGAAAAACCCACGATTGCAAGTGATATCACCAAGAAAAGGGCTACGAGTATTATAGGGAATGTTTGGGTCTTGCATCTCATCTCATCGCACCTAAGTAAGACACCTATGTAGGGTATATAAAATATTTTTGGAAGGAATATGACATGCATTTTAGATGTTTTTCCAAAAAATATATAAAAAATCTAAAAGAATCCAGAAAATTTTTATTTAAATAGTTAGTTTAACAGAAAAGAAAAAATCACCTCATAAAAGGAATCATATATCGTCAGACAACAAAAGATAAAAAATGATATATTATACCGATTTTGTCCGACAAAATTAAAAAGGAAAAAGAAGGTTTTTTTAATCTATTTTACCCGGTGTTCCCTTAACCACGGAAACAGTACAGTCAGCGTGCTGCAGGATCCTGTTAGTAGTGCTTCCTAAAAAAAGCTCCCTGAAACCAGACATACCGTGAGATGATATGTAGATCACATCATCTTCCTGGGCATACTCGCATATCTCCTCATACGGTTCCCCTTTCATTATTTTAGATTCCAGTTTTACGTCCATCTCCTCTGCCAATTCTTCAACTTGTTCCAAAGATCTCTCGGCTGTCTCTTTAAGACTTTCCTTTATCTTGTCAGAGATCCTAATGTCCTTCATCTCGACAACATAGATGGCTGTAGCAGGAACCTCTAGAGCTGCAGCTAATTTCATCCCTTCTCTTACTCCTTCCATAGCTAAATCCGACCCATCAGTTGGTAAGATGACTCTTCTATACATGTTTAGGTAATAGGAAGGAGAAGTTAATATATATTATTGAAATGCTCCTCTAGATAAGCCTGTCAGACAATATCAATCCTTGAACTCGACTTCTACACCCTCTTCTAGAGTGTTATCCACTGGACATCTCTTTTGAATCATTTCTATGAATTCTGGAATTTTTTCTTTGGGTATCCCCTCGACATTTTTAACATCGACTCTTACCTGTTGGAAACCTACCGGAACGTCAGCTTTTCCTGTTACTCCCCTCGGATCTAGATCTCCTTGTATTTCCAATTCAAAATCTTCGAGTTGATATCCCATCTCTTGTGCGATTATCGTGCCTGTGAAGTCCAAACATCCTCCTAAAGAGGCAAGAAGAACTTCTAACGGGTTTGGTCCTTTGTTGCTTCCTCCCAACCTCTCAGGTTCATCGATAGTTATTGA
>SL_8KL_010_SEDDRAFT_10003497_pt1 | contig 12935 bp, 9 predicted proteins | sample SodLakKL_010_SED_4_FD_11160 | JGI IMG/M metagenome (IMG submission 11160) | reverse complement strand
TAAGGTTTCCTTCTTTTTCCTCGCCTACCTCTATCTCGAAGTAAGTGCTCGAATTGATATTTTCGTCTTCACTTTCCATCATGGTAGTAACTGAAATATTTCCTCCCTCTTCAAAAAAGGCGGTCTCATTTGTTTCTATATGATATGGGACCTCTAAATGATTTTTACTTTCATTCAATTCAGCTGCTTCGCCATATATCTCATACTTGACCAACATCGCTTGGGATTTTACAGTGTCGTGCTCTCGCTGGATTGAGATATCTTCCTCAGAATCGATCTCAGAAGAAAAATCAATTGTCTGGGTGTGGTTCAGTAATTGCTCTATTTCCTCATCTTCCAACTCAAATATAATATATCCTTCTTTATCATCGCCAATTTCAAATGTTATGTTATCTTCAGAATATATATCATTATCGTCGGTCATGATGGGAGTTATAGTCATATCCTCGGATATAAGTTCGGTTTCGTTTGTCTTTATCTCATATGGGGTCTTTAAAATATATTCTGATTCAAAATTATCTCCCGCTTCCTCTAATGTGGAGTTTTCACTATCTACCTCGTACTCTTCTAAAGCGGCTGGAGAGTCTACTTCATAAGAGTCTAGCTGGAAGGAGAAGTCCTCCCATTTGATTTCAGGGGTGAAAGTGAATGTTTGGTCTTCTGTAAATACTTCCTCTGTCTCATCTTCATCTAGTCTGAAGATAAAGTTCCCTTTGTCGGATTCGCCGATTTCTAAATCTATTGAGTCGCTGTCTTCTATATCTTCCCTATCGGTCATAGTAATTTTGACCTCTGCCTCACCTTCAAAATATTCGCTCTCCGCTGTTTCAATATTGTATGGAACTTTCAGTAATTGATCATTATCCTCTTCATCCCCTACTAAAGTCACATTCTCGCCCTCTACTTCATCCCCTATTTCATATTTTTCCAAGGTGGCTTGGGAGTCTACCTCATGGGGATCATGCTGGAAAGAGAAGTCCTCCAACTTTATCTCAGGAGTGAAAGTAAAGGTTTGATCCTCTGTAAATATATCCTCTGTCTCATTTTCATCTAATCCGAACTTAAAATTTCCTTCTTCAATCCCGCCGATTTCTAAGTCTATAGTGTCTTTTTCTTCAATATTTTCACCGTCAGTCATCGTAACTTCGATTTCTATATCTTCTGAGATGAATTCATTCTCATTCGTCTTAATATAATAAGGTACAATCAAATCATAATCTGAGTCAGGTCCGTTTTCTTCTAATTTAATATCTTCGTCCTCTACTTCATCCCCTATCTCATAACTTTCTAATATCGGTTCATAATCAAAGCTTTCACCTAACTGCTCAGAAACAGTAGTTATGGGAAAGTCCACATATATCTGTAAGAGAGGCACATGTACTTCTACTACTGCTTCTACCTCTCCCTCCTCCTCCAAAATATAATCTTGAATATCTCCGATATCGTCTTCGTCTTCATTTTCGATCGGCATAGAGATGGTAGTTACGTCGCCACCACGGACCGTTATATCTTTTACTTCACCTTGATCGAACTCAATATCTCTTCCGTCGTCTGGCATTATCATCAAATCGTATTCCAACTTTTCGATTTTTAGATTTCTAGCAGCAGAATTCCTGATATCGATTTTGAGTTCCATCTCTATTTTCGTTATATCACCAGTCTCTTCTATTTCTGTCTCGTAGTTATCCACATAGACATCTTCTACCTCAATTTGCTCCGCAGTTTCCATTAATAAATAACCTTCTAATAAAAAAACAGGCAAAAGAAGTAAAACAAGCAGAAGTACAACGATTGGGGGTATATTCCCTTCACCATCGCTTATCCTTCTCAAAGTCGACCCATTCTATATAAAATATTATTCCATTTAACACTTTCCCCCTTATCTCAAAATCTAATTTAGGTGATATTTTTCGAAACATTTAATATCATAACTCTCTTACTAACTAATGGTCGAAAACGATGGAAAATTACGAAGATTTTGGAGCCTCCGACGTTCTGGTCAAAAGTGTCATGTCAGAGAGCCCTCTTATAATTAAGAAAGATGAAAATATAAGGACGGCAGCTAACTTGATGAGCGAAGCCAAAACAGGCAGTCTAGTCGTCCTCGACAATGATGGAGAACTCACAGGAATTTTGACAGAGATGGATATCGTGGATGATATCGTGTCTGAGGGGTTAGACCCAGATAAGGTTTTGGTGAAGGAGATAATGTCGACTCCAGTACATACTATCGAGAGCAGCAAGCCGATACAAGAAGCCGCTAAGACGATGGCCGATCTCGAAATCAGGAGACTTCCGGTCGTCGATGGAGGAAAAATGGTCGGAATAATAACGGAAAATGATATTCTAGAGATATCTCCCACCTTGATCGAGATAACTAGAGAATACAAAAGAATCAGAGGATCTAGTAAAGATCAAGAGTACAGTGAATCGATGAAGAGAGAGACCTCTGGATACTGCGAAAGCTGTGGGGTTTATTCTGAACAGCTGATCTTGGAGAATAGTCGACTGCTTTGTCCGGAATGCGAATAGTTCAAAATGATAATCTAATGATTTCTCTAATCTTCCAATAATTCGATTATCCATCTCAAAGCTTTTTCAGAAGTTTGTTCTTTTACATCGTCTCTATCTCCAGAAAAATGAAATGATCTTGTTTCCGTCATCTCTTCAGTCGAAAGTCCTAGATGTACCGTACCAACAGGTTTTTCTTCACTCCCTCCACCGGGTCCAGCAATACCTGTAGATGACAGACCGATATCAGTATCTCTATCCTTTCTTACGCCCTCTGCCATCTGTTTAGCAACTTCAAGACTCACCGCCCCTTTTTCAATGATCACTTTTTCATCTACTCCAAGCAGTTCCTTTTTTGCCTCATCACTATAAGTCACGAATCCGGCCATGAAGTAGTTTGAAGATCCAGGAACTGATGTCAACCTATTAGCGATCAATCCACCAGTACAGGATTCCGCCACAGCGATCGTTTTGTTCTTTTTAGTGAGAAGATGTGCAGCTTTTTTATCGCTCTCAGAATCTATTTCGACTTTAGGTTTAACTCTATGTTTCATATCTATATCACCTAGATATTCGACAACCTCTTCAGGGACAAGGTCTTTCCATTCCCTACCCTCTCTAATCCTCTTACGTATTTTAGTTCCAGATAATTCATCCCTCTTTATCTGCTCTATAGTTCCAGTATCATAACCGATCTTATCGAAAAGATCTAGAACCACCTCAGAATTACCATAGACCTTTTCAAAAGTTGGAAGGATAGCTTCAACGTAATACGGCCAAGCGGGATGACAGTTGAGATCAGGGATAGGATAGACTTCTACAGGTTCTATATCTCTACTTTTCATAACCCTCTTTATCATCGTGATTCTTTCCCCTCCAGATAAAGGGTTTGCTGAAGTTCTTTCCTCTTGAGCACTCCCTATCCCGATAATCATCGAATTGCATTCTTCCAAAATCTGTTTGACAGCTTCAAGATGCCCCTTATGGAACGGCTGGAATCTTCCGATGAAAAGACCTTTCATAGTATTGGAAGTAAAAAACTGATTATAAATATTGTGATGGAGACTTCGAAACTTGATCGCATTTCAGATATGTTTAAATAGCAGTAGTGTTTTAGCATAACACGGTAATACAATTTTCCTAACTACACCATAAAGACAGTTGTAGAAGGAAGGGTTGAATATCGATCTCGCATGGATAGTGAACTAAGTTCTTTGCTAGAACACTATCTACTGAGTTGAGGGATTCAAGGAATTGCCGAGATATTTAAAGGAGGTAGAAAAAATGAAAATGATCGATGAAAAAAAGATCGGAGATAATGTCGACAAAAAAATAGAATTAGTAAGGAAAAGAGTCTTTGAAGGACCTAACGTTCACGCACTTTTCCCAGTAATCGAAGCTTACATAGACCTTGGAGATTGGGTAGAGACACCTTCTGACAAAGGAGTCGCTAAAAAATTGGTAAATCTTTTACCAGAGATAAAAAAACACACCTGCTCTAGAGGATACGAGGGCGGATTTGTGGAAAGATTGGAAGAAGGGACCTATCCCGCACATATTATAGAACATGTAGCTCTTTCCATCCAGAACAGTGTAGGATCTGAAGTTTCTTTTGGAAAAAGCAGAAGAGACGAGGGCAGTATCTACAGAATTGTAATATCCTACGAATATCCGTCTTTGGCCTCATTAGCAATTGAAAAGTCCGTGAAGCTGGTGAATAAATTATTAGCTGGAGAGGAAAATTTAGGCGGTTTAATAGAAAATATTTTAGAAGAGGCTGAAGAGGCTTTCCTTGAAGAAAAGATCGGACCTAGTACTAACGCTATATTAGAAGCTGCGAAAAGTAAAGACATTCCTTATAAAAGGGCTGATGATGATTACAGTCTCTTTTCTCTTGGGTGGGGNAAAAATCGAAAGTTGATCTGGGGTCCAGAGACCTCTGAGACCTCCTTGATCGGGACTGAAATAGCTCAAGAAAAAGATATCTGTAAGGATTTCTTGTACAATCATGGTCTCCCAGTACCGAGAGGAGAAGTGGCGACTTCTCTCAAAGAGGCGTTAGATATAGCTGAATATATCGGATATCCTGTGGTTATAAAACCGGTCAGCGGAAACCATGGAGAAGGAGTATTTGTAAATCTAAAAAACCCAGATGAATTAGCAGAAGCTTATTCGTTAGCTAAAGAATATGAGGACTATCAATTGGTGGAAAAATATCTAGAAGGAGATGACTATAGGGCTTTATTAGTAAATAACGAAGTTGTCGCTCTAGCTAAAAAAGTACCTGCTCATGTAGAAGGAGACGGATCCTCCACAATCAAAGAACTCGTTGAGCTGGTAAATCAGGATCCCAAGAGAGGAGACGAGCACGATAACATATTGACTAAGATAAAGCTCAATGAAGAAGTCATGATGAACTTGGAACGTAAAGGTCTGAGCCTCGATTATATACCTAAAGAAGGCGAAACTGTGCAATTAACTGAGACCTCGAATATAAGCACTGGAGGGACCTCGGAGGATCGGACCGATGATCTTCACCCAACTCTAAAAAGGGTATTAGAAAGGACCAGCAAGATAGTCGATCTTGATCTTATGGGTATAGATTTTATAGCGGATGACATCTCAAAACCGTTAAATGAATTGAACTGGGGAATTATTGAGATCAATGCTAGTCCTGGCTTGAGGATGCATATATCTCCTACCTCAGGAGAATCTCGACCAGTTGGTAAAAAGATAATCGATCATCTTTATCCTTCAGGCGAAGGAAGAATTCCATTGGTAGCGATAACAGGAACCAATGGAAAAACTACGACCTCTAGATTGGTCGAATGGTTAGGCAGGAATCAGGGCCATCATACGGGTTTGGCAGTTACTGGCGGTATATGGTCGAACGGGATGAAGATAGCTGAAGGAGATACAACAGGTCCTTGGAGTGCAAATCTAGTACTTCAGGATCCTGAGGTGGATTATGCGGTTCTAGAGACCGCCCGAGGAGGAATGCTAAAAAGAGGATTGGGATTTGACAAGTGTTCTGTCAGCGTAGTATTGAATATACGAAAAGACCACATCGGTACAAACGGCGTTGAGGATCGAGATGATATATTTTGGGTCAAATCTTTGCTAGTCGAGGCAACCGACGAAGACGGCTACAGCGTGATCAATGGAAACGATGATTATGCGGAACAGCTGATAGAGAAGGCGAATGGGACGCCTATCCTTTTCGGTGTAGAGAAAAATCAATTGATAAAAGAACATATAGAGAACGGAGGAGAAGCCTTTGTTCGTGAAGGAGATGAACTTATAGCTTATCTCCATGAAAGCGTGAAGACTATAGCGAACGTTAAAGACTTACCGTACTTGAGAGGAGGCGTAAAGATGCTCGTAGAGAATACTCTAGCCGCTATGGCCGCCGGATACGCTAGCGGACTAGATGTTGATAAGTTCAAAAACGGACTAGCTAAATTCCATACGGATGAATGTACAACTCCTGGGCGCTTGAACGTCTTTGAAGTTGAAGACAGGAATATAGTGGTTGATTACGCCCACAATCCAGATGGATTGGAAAACTTGAGTGAATTCACTGATCATATCTCTAATGGAAACAGGAAAATATTGGTGTTCACTGGCCTCGGTGATAGGACAGATGATGATATATTTGAGAATGGAAAGGTGGCCGGAGAAAAATTTGATGAACTCATCTTTACGGAAAAAGAAGACCTAATAAGAGGGAGAGAGGCTGGAGAGATCATATCTCTTCTCAAAGAAGGAGCTGAGGAGATGAAGAAAGAACCAGTTACAATTGAAGATTCCATGAAAGCGATCTCTTATGCACTAGGAGAAAGCAGACCGGGAGATGTAGTTGTCTTTGCGAATCTTGATATCACTTCTGAGCACCTAGTAGATGTTTTTGGTGATTCTAGCAAATTCAGTAGTAAGAAAGAGGAGGAAATTAGAAACTGCAAGATAGACCTGATATCAAGTCAAACTAATAGTGAATAAAAATGGGAATAAATAGGTCTAAAAATCCTTTCCCTTAACTATTATTTTCAGGAAATATCGGTTTTTTGTTTTTCAAATCGTACTCACATCCATTAGACAGGATATGGACAGTAATACCCTCTGCGTGTAGAGGAGTATCTGGACTGATCTCTGACACATTAGTGTGCTTTATATTCTGGCCGTCTACGATCATTATATTTCTACTTCCAACCACTCTAAATTTTTCATCTTCAAAATTCCATATAGCTGCTGTATCTTCTCCAAGTCCTATCCCAAGGGTTATAGGGTTCTCAACAACTACATGGACCAATCTGGGAAATCTTCCCCTAGCTGTAAAATGAGTATCTATAACTGTCTTTGAAAGGAAATGGAGACCGTGTGTAAGTTCGATAACCCCTGCCATAAGTGCATTTTTGCTCTCTCCGTAAGCTATCATCAGATTTGTCATGCAGACTGCGCCTGCACTTGTTCCTCCGACTGGATGCCCCCTTATATGTTTCCTCCTGATCTCTTCGGTGAGAGCGCTGCCTCCGAGTATGGTGGTTATCCTGAGTTGATTCCCACCAGAGAAAAAGTATGCATCTGCCTCCAGTGCTTTTTCTATCATAGTTTCGCTGTTTGCTTCATCTCTAGTTTCTGGATTAAGGCTGATCGAGTCGATTCCCATTTTTTTGAAGACTTCTGAGTATCTATCGAGTGTTTTCTCTGGTCTTTGACTCGCAGTAGGTAATATGCCGATAGTAGATTCTTCACCACATCTATCCTTAACTATATCGATAAACTCGTTTAGAATAGAACCATCTACTGACAGGTCCATCTTGCCTCCAACGGTTATCAATGGGCCTTTAGCCATCTTCCTAACCACCGATTCTTGGAATTAAAATATTTAACCTCTGTATAAACCTTCCTATCTTTTATCTCTCAAAAGCATCATGTTAGTGTTAGGTTTCCTCACCGAACTCATAAATATTCGAATTTGAATATCCAAGCTAGATGGTATTCATGGAAAATATAATAAGAGAACTTTTAAAAAATATATCAAGGGTAGATATAGGGTCTTATCCTACTCCTTTGCAAAAATTGGAGAATTTGAGTAAAAAATACGGTGTAGAGTTATTTGTTAAGAGAGATGATCTTTCCGGACCAGAATTCGGAGGTAATAAAGTAAGAAAATTAGAATTCATCATTGCTGAGGCATTAGAGAGAGAATGCGATTATATTATAACTTACGGAGGTTTCCAATCTAACCATTGTCGTCAACTTACCGCCGCCTGTAGGAAATACGATTTAGAACCTATTTTATATCTGGTGTGTGATGAGAAACCTAAAGATTGCAAAGCGAACCTTCATTTAGATAAGCTTATGGATGCGGAGATAAATTTTGTAGGTCACGACCTGAAAGATATGGAAAATGCGATGGAAAAAGCTTTCGAAAAAGGCAAAAATCGTGTGGAAGAGTTGGAAGAAAAAGGCTTTAAATGTTATGATTGTCCTCCTGGAGGATTCGACAGAAATGGAACACTTGGCTTCGTGCGGGCATATGGAGAATTAGTCGAACAGTTGAGGGAGATGGGAAAAGAAGTTGATTACCTTGTTCATGCGAACGGCACAGGAGGAACTTATACTGGCCTGATGATGGGTAAAAAGATAGTTGATATAGATATTGATTTACTACCTTTTAGTGTCTCTCCTCTTTCATCAGATTTTCATCAGAAGGTCTCATTGATGAGCGAGAAAGTAAAAGAAAAAATAGGAAGTGATGTTCCTATCATAGAACCTGAAGAGGTAGAGGTCGATACTGATTATTATGGGCCTGGCTATGATGTGCCTTATGAAGATTCTGTCCAGGCAACTAAAGAACTTGCCCGGGAGGAAGGTATCATTCTAGGTCCTGCTTACACTGCAAAGGCTATGGCTGGGCTGTTGGATTACATAAAAAAAGGTAAAATTGAGAAAGATAGTTCAGTGGTATTCTGGCATACCGGAGGCACACCGACAATATTTGCTGAAAAGGAGATCGTTGGAAATATTTACGGTTGATAAGTTTGTAGATTTGGATCAGACATCACGCGGTTTTGCTATCACTTCTTTTATTTTCATATCGAAGAATTTTCGACTGTTCTTTCCTTCGATGAGTAGGACAGTATCTGCTCCATATCCTGTACCTGCAATAGCCAAAACGGGCTCAGATGGGATAAGACCCGCATCAGTTGCCATAGAGACTATCTCCACGCAGACTTTAGTACCTTGACCAAACAATCTTAACGTGTCAGCTATTATAGTCGAAGGCATTATAGAGTCGTTCTTCTTGCGGTAATGATCGTTCCAAGAATGGAACGGCATAGGGCCGGTAAAGATTTTAACCCCATTTTCTTCCATCGTCTTTTTGTTTTTTTCTTTAAGTTCCTGTTCACCCTCATTTCTAAAACCGGTTGAGTGGGTAACAGCAACAACGTTCTTAGACGCATTAAACAATTCTCCTGCTTTTACGCCGGTCTCTCCTCGAGTGGTAGCAACGACTATATTCTCTATGTCGTGTTCTTCAGAATATTCTTTTGCTATGTCGAGAACTTCTTCCTTATCCAATTCCGTGGTATCTATCATCCTTTCACCAAATTGGGTAAAGTATTTAGTTGCATAATATTTTTATGCCTAGTTCTATCACTACTCATATTATTAGCTCAAATAAGTAGGAATTATTGAAACCATTATAACTCTCTTAAAAGCTTGAGAAGTTGATTAATGACGCCGAGGAGGAGATTCGAACTCCTGTGGTGCAAAGCACCAGTGGCTCTCGAGGCCACCGCCTTAGGCCGGACTTAGCTACCTCGGCAGAAGCAATACATTAGGAGAGATGCAGTGTTTTTCCTTATCTTTCCGTATTATTTAAGTTTTACAAGAATAGATAGATCGCCCTACACCTTCAAACTTTAATACCCCTACCTATTTCGCTTCTGTATCATGAAAAAACTAGTCTTGCTATTAGTGTTGATGCTATTTACTCCTACATTAACTGTAATAGGTCAGGCGGAACCGTTTGAAGGAAGTCTAAAGCTCACGGAAGTGTACTACAATACTGGCCCAGGGTGTGAATTTTTGACTATAAAAAATACTGGTTATACAGCTGAATTTGAAAGCATAAGCATCTCTAATGGTCAACATATCATTGAACTTCCGAACTTCTCTTTAAATGAGAGCGAGCAGATAGTTATAGCGGAAGATGAACGATACGGAGATATATGGAGAGAAGACCCTGATATTGTCTGGTCAGAAGATGAAGTTGAGAATGCTGAGGACTTTGAACTTTCAGATGAAAGTGGAGGTGTAATCCTTAAAGATGAAGGCTTACCTATCGATTCCTTTTATTATGGAGATGTAGAACCGGAAAAAATGTGGGAGGGAAGCAGTATGGAAACGCTTCCTCAAGGAGCTTACGCTAAAAGAAGAGATCTTGACAAAAATGAGAAGGAGAGTTGGACATGGGAAAGAGAATGGATGGTGGGGCATTCCGAGTTTCAAGCAGAAACAATCAATTATGAGGGAAATGCCACCGCTTTCGCATCTCCAGACAGTTCTTACGAGTCAATAATGCATTTTCTAGATAACGTCAACTCTTCGCTTGATATCGCCATCTATCAAATCAGCGATGTAAGGATAGCGGAAAGGATAGCAAATTTATCAGAGAATGGAGTCTCTGTTAGATTGTTAGTAGAGGGCGACCCTGTTCAAGGGATGTCAAAAAGAGGACGAGACTGTCTTGGTTTGATTGCTGAAAGTGGCGGAGAAATTAGAAAGATTACAAGAAATGAATACGATCCTTTCAATTACTATCATCCAAAATATATGGTAGGAGACAACTTTTCGGTTTTTCTCACTAGTGAAAACTTTGTTGCTTCAAGTTTTTCTCCAGAAATGAGTTACGGAAATAGAGGATGGGGAGTTATTTTAGAAACAAAAAGACTTTCTTCTTATTATGGAGAAGTTTTCGATTTCGACTGGGAGTTCGGCGTAAATTTTTCTCCTCCTAGCAGGGAAATAAAGCCTATTGATCTATCTCACGGTAATTATTCTCCATTTGCTAATAGGACTGTTTTTAGAGATGAATTCGATGTAACGCCTGTTCTAGCTCCAGATACTAGTATGTGTGAATCGACAATAAAAGGGATGATCGAATCATCAGAGGAATCTATCTACGTCCAACAATACTATATCCGACATTGGGAGTCGAAAGACAATCCTTATCTAGAAGCTATAAAAAGAGCTGCAGAGAGAGGAGTCGAAGTCAAGATAATGCTAGATTCTACTTGGTATCATATGGAAGGGAATGGTAATGAAAAGATCGTCGAAGAACTCAACGAATTTGCTCGAAAGAGAGAGGTAGAATTAGAGGCAAGATCTCTGTCTAGATTTAAGGGACTGTTAAAATCACATAACAAAGGTATGGTCGTGGATCAGAACAGTGTTTTGGTATCAACGATAAATTGGAATGCAAATTCCCCCCTTCAGAACAGAGAGGCAGGCGTCATAATAGAAAACGAAGGACTTGGGGAGTATTATTCAAACATCTTTCTAGAAGATTGGAGAGATCATATAAACCCTATAGCAGATGCTGGGAGGAACAGAGTTGTAGAGGTAGGTGAAGAAGTCACTTTAACCGGAGAGAATAGCTGGGACGATAACGAAATTGTAGAATACAGGTGGGACATAAATGGTAATGGTTCTTTCGATAAGAAAGGTGAACGGATCTCTGTAACATTTGAAGAAGAAGGAGATCACGAGATAAAACTATATGTGGAGGATGTTGGAGGCAACTACGATACTGATACATTTACCCTAGAAGTAAAAGAGAAAAGAGAATGGCCTTTATTGGCTAAAGCACTCAATTGGACCTTTTTATTGGCTCCGATGATAGGGATAACAGTCTTTTTAGTGAAGGGTTTAATCCTTAACAAATCCTAGGTACAGGATCTCCTACAGGTTTTTCTAGTATCCTTCTGCCGCCTACTCCTGTCTTCAGAACAACACCTTCTATATCTTCTTTCACTTCTCCAATTATGGCTGCATCTTTAGCCTTTTCCGTTTTCTTCAACGTGTCAAGTACTTTTTCAGCCTTTGATGGATTAACTGCTAGGACGAATTTCCCTTCATTACCAATAGATAACGGATCGATACCCAACATCTCACCTGCAGAAGAAACCCAATTTTTGATTGGAATCTTATTCTCTATTATCTCTATACCTACTAGAGATTTGTCTGCCCATTCATTGAGAGCGTTAGCTATACCTCCTCTTGTGGGATCCTTTGCAGATCCTATTCCTCCGACCTGTAAACAGTCGTTCATTACATCGTCAAGAGGTGCTACATCACTTTTTACCTCGCCTTCGAAGCCGTAACCTTCTCTTTCCGAAAGGATCGTTATTCCATGATCACCTACTGTTCCGGTAACGATGATCTTATCACCTGGATTCAGATTGTCGTCAGAAAGCCATCTGGTTTTTCTCCCCCCTGCCATCTTCATGTTGTTGTCCATCGATGAATGTCTTTTACCGATGCCAGATGTTGTGAAAATTGGTTCGTCTATGTCTCCTTCTTCCACAACCTTGGTGTCGCCGGTCAAGATCGGGATCTCGGTTTCTTCTAAAATCTCAGAATGTCTCTTCTAAAATCTCAGAGGCGCTCTCGAGTAATCTTTCTAGATCATCCAATTTATAACCTTCAGGTATCACCATAGCTAGAGATAGCCCTAGAGGTTCACTACCTGTTGCCAATAGATCGTTGATCGTTCCTGATATAGAGAGGCTTCCCAAATCGCCTCCCGGAAAAAATACAGGTTTAACAGTATGACTATCAGTAGTGAATACGATATCATCTACCACGCAGGAATCATCAAGAGAAGATAGAGGTATTTCTCCTCTATCGTTACCAAAAAATGGAAGTATGTATTCTGATATAAGCTCATCCATCTTTTCTCCGCCTGCTCCGTCGGCAAGGCTTATGCTTTTCTCGTTCTTTTGAGGCATGTTAAGAGCAGTATAAGGACTGCTTAATTAACTTTTTATCTCATTTTAGGTCCTTTTTGATGAATACTGAGAGAATCAGGCAAGTTTTGGCTAAAGCTTTATTATCAATAAATCGCTCTCTAAAATGTGTTGAAGATAGATCTTCACAAGGTAGATAAGACCACAGTCCTGATTGTTGTGATATTAGGTATAATCTCTATTTTTGCTATTATCTATCTTCAGGTTCAAGAAGCTTTCTTAGTTGTGATGCTTTGGTTGATCATACCAGTTCTTGTAAAAAAATTAGTAGACTTCTTTAGGAAAATTTTATGAAAGTTTTTTGCAAGCTTATTTGGAAAATAAGTGCGAGGGACATAAGTCCCTCTTTACTTCGGAAGGCTGTCGCCTTTCTGCGTATGCGAGGGA
>SL_8KL_010_SEDDRAFT_10003496_pt1 | contig 12938 bp, 8 predicted proteins | sample SodLakKL_010_SED_4_FD_11160 | JGI IMG/M metagenome (IMG submission 11160) | reverse complement strand
GGGTCATTAATCCGGTTTTTTGATGGCCGCCCGCGACGCAGAGGTTTGCCATAGAAGTCGAAAATTTGGTTGCCATATCTTTTCAATATGCGTATCAGTAGTTTATAGCGCTCAACATCTGACCAGCTATGACCTGTTTGGGCCAGCACGTCACCAAGCGGATAATCCAGCAGAAGCTTTTCAAACAAAGTATCTTCTGCGCGGACTGATTGGTCCAGGGAGTCCAGGGCAAGATAAGGCATGAAAATTACTGTGTTTTCACGGTAGTTTTTGCTCGTGGAAAGCATCAGGGTGTCTTCCATGGTTTCAAATGGTGTGGCCGGGAGTAAATCCCGGATGCGGTCATCACCTGTGGTGAGAAACATCATGCCACCTGCAATGCTTTCAAGCCGGGTTGTAAAACTTTCGGTGACACCTTCAGGGTTGATGCTCACATCACTGTTATCGGCAGCCATGCGGGCGAAATTAAGAAAACCATCCTGCAACCGCCGGTAATTTTTAGCCTGGTCAACATAACTCCCCTGTTTTACTGATTTCTCAGTGAAATGCTGAATGTTTTCCGGGTCAAACAACTTACGGAATTCATTATGCAAAGGCTTTAACCTCTCCAGATCAAGGGTGAGCTGTAAACTCTCTGTTCCCTGGCCCTGCAAACGTTCATATAAGGACCGGAGCTGGCCATTTTCATCATATAATTCATAAAAATCAAGGAAAACACGGTATTCAAAGCCTTGTAAGTGTCTGAAAAGTCCATTCCCGTGAATATCTTTGCCGCTGAAAAGGTATTCCATGCCAGAGATATGCTCTCGTGCCTGGTAGAACAAGTGCGGATCGTTTTTCATGCCCAGGTCATCACCCAGCGTCGACGAAACAAGCTCTTTTGAAAGGCTTTCTCCTGGCAGCCTGGGTGCTGACCTGTGAATCCGGCCTTCGGTCATGTCGTATGTGTTATTGAATAGCACGAGAGCTTTTTCGTATTTGTGCCTGTTGGTATAGGCAAACACGTTTTCGTTGATTTGGCCGTGGCTTGTGATAAAATCATAAATCCGGAAATGTCGTACTTCGCTGAAAAGGTGACGTTTGGCCGTGAGCGGAAAGATCTCCTTTTCGTGCCGTGCAATGAGTTCGTGGTTGGGCCTCTCGTTATAATAGGCGCGCTGGTATTCCATGCCGTATTTTTCGGTAAACCCTTCGATTTGCCCATGGGCAAACATGGGGAGCCCGGGAAGGGTATTCATCATCACACAGATCCCGAAATATTTGTCGCCGGTGCCGAATTGCTGGATGGCAGTTTCCTCATCGGGGTTGCTCATGAAGTTGACATAGCGTTTGAGGATCTCGGGTTCAAACTCCAGGGTGTTGGTGATCAGGTCGCGGTACTTTTCGTTTTCTTCGTTTTTAAGCATATGCATGAAGGCGGAGTTGTACACGCGGTGCATGCCCAGGGTACGTACGAAATAGCCTTCCATGAACCAGAAAGCTTCTGCCAGCAGTAATGTTTCGGGCATTTCGTTGTTGATGCGGTCTACCAATTCGCGCCAGAACTCTTCGGGGAAGAGGGCATCAAAGGCTTTTTTGCTCATGGCATGCTGAGCCCGGGAGGGTATGTCCCCTCCGGTGCCTGGCCTTGGGTACCAGAGCCGGGCAAAGTGTTTCTTGGCGAGCGTCATGGCCGCATCAAAGCGGATGATGCTGAACCTGCGGGCCACATGAAAAATCTTTTGCATCACGGCTTCCCGCACTTCCGCCTTGATCATGTCAAGCTGTGCCGTGTCGTTCCAGGGCATCATGGTGCCATCATTGCCGTGATAGATATACCGTACGTCGTTGTTCTGCCTGTCGATACGCTGGAATACCACGGCAGCATCCGTTTTGTTGTAATAGCCGTCTTCAATGCGCACCTCCACGCCGGGATGTTCAGAGAGATTCTCGCCGGTGAATGAATAGTTCGGGAAGGGGGGCTCATTTGACTGTATGAAGTAATCGGGATGTTCTATTACCCATTTGGAATATACCCCGGTGTGGTTGGGTACCATATCGCTGGCCAGCCTGATGCCGCGTTTTTTAGCCCGCTCATTGAGGTCGTGGTATGCCTGCTCGCCGCCCAGATCCTGTGCGATTTCATAATCATACAGGGCATAGGCAGAGGAGATGGCGTCAGGGTTGCCCATCAGGTGTTTGATCTTCCGGGAGGCATTGCTTCGCTCCCAGATGCCGATAAGCCAAAGCCCATTGAAGCTGCGCGCTGCCAGCCTGTCAAGTTCTTCATCAGGTATCTGATCAAGGCGCCTGATGTTGCGCTGATATGTTTTCGAAAGCTGATCCAGCCAAACATAAGTGTTTTTCGCTATCAGCACCACGCGGGGCATCCAGTGCGTGTCTTCCGTAAAACGCTCGGCCTCTTCATAGTCAGAAAGGGAATCATGTGCCGCGTCATACCCGGACTTTCCCAGGTGCATGCCTCTCTGGCCATCTTTGCCAAGATAGTCAGGCACGAAGGTGGGGGTTGCTCCGGGATGTCCTTCAAGCATGATGTCTTCTTTCATCATGTCTTTTCCCTGGAGGATATCCTCCCTGAAGTCAGATGGGAGGTAATCTTTCCAATGGCTGAGGATATAGTCGAGCTGTGCAAAAAAATCATCCGGGGCATGGCGGAAAGGAGCCCTGAGCATGGTATAAAGGTCTGTTTTGTCCGGGCCGAATGGAGGCATCCGGGCAAAAAAACTTTCGAGCTCGCCTATCAAAAGGTCAAAACCATCGGAGTTGGTCAGATATGCCTTGTCAAAAAGTGCTATCTGCTTCCTGTTGGCCGGGTTTTCATTGGCCAGCGACAGGATCATGGCATTGCGCAGGGTCTGCTCCAGGTGATTTTCGCCATGGCTTGAACCCTGCAGGTATTGCCGCGCACCCATTTTTTCTTCATACACCTTGGTTGGAGGGAACTGTGTGACAAACTCCTCGGCCACGGACAGCAATGTGGCTTTACCAGCGCGGGACTGAAGGAAGGATGAAGCCTTCTCAAAAACGAGCTCTCCGACATGATCCTGGTAAGCTTTAAGCAAAAGAAGTCCCGCCTCCTGCAGAAGCGATGATGCGCGCAACTCACCCGGATATATATGCATGGAAGGGCTGCGCGTGCTGTTTATTCTGTGTACGATTCCACGTATGGTATTATAATCGGTAAACCGTAACCTGCCATCATCCGAGAAATGCTCTTTGGGAATATGGTATGCTTTACGTTGGCCCCTGTGTATGTGCATGGATCAATATATTATTTAAAGATTACTTGTGACTTGATCTAAACCGAAAAGAACTTATAATGTAAGCATGAACCGTACAACCTCACCAGGTGATGGCATTTGATGAGAGCCCCCGCAGTAATGCAGGCTTTACCTGTCATAATGCCGCATTGAACATGGATAATATGATGAGGGTGGTAAATGGAACGGTAAAGTTGTCAAGCCCTTTGGAGCTGAACGCTTCCACGATTGCTGCCGACAGAGCAACGGTAATGGCTGCCAGGATGGTTGCTGTGCTAAAGTTTCCCACAAACCAATGCAGCGTGTATATGGAGATCACCAGCGAAGAAATGAAAAATACAGAGCTTCCGAGGTAGGTTTTGTTCAGTCGAAGCTTATGGATGATGATTTTCCTGACTCTTGACCCGAAAGCAACACCTGTAATGCCTGCCAATGAATCACTGACCCCCAGCATGAGCACGGGAATGATGAACAGCTTGGCATCATTCATCCACACAGAGATCACAAAGGTACCGCATATGGCAACCGGGAGGAGAATACCTCCGTATGTTTTGCGTGTAACATCGTTTATGGAGTGAAGCAGATCTTTATGTTCTGCGATCAGCAGGACCAGGAAAAATATTATACCCATGGCCAGAACGTATTCATAAGAGCTGTAAACCAATGGGAATGTGAGTGAAAGAAGAGATGCGGCACTATGTGAGAACTTCCGGGTATATTCTGTTTTCACTTTCAGAATGGCATGCAGGATTTCGCCTGTGGCGAGGATTGCTCCGAAGGCAAAAGTATAAAGGATGGTAAATAAAAGTTCGGTGCTCATAATATGATTATGTTAATGATATACATGGCGGCACCGCCTGGTATCAAGCTGTCGAACCTGTCAAGGAATCCTCCGTGGCCGGGGAGAAGATTACTAAAGTCTTTTACTCCATATTGCCTTTTAAAATAAGAAGCCAAAAGATCCCCTAATAGTGCAAAGATAACGATACTTATCGAATAAAGCAAAACAGATGTCCATTCAGCACCGATCGAGTCCCTGATAAGTACTGCTGTGAGCAAAGCCAGGATGCTCCCGCCTATTAAACCGGAAATGGTTTTCTTCGGACTCACAGAGGGGATCAGGCGTCTGCCTCCCATCAGCTGGCCGCTGATCTGGCTGAAGGCGTCAAACACCGCCACCACAACAAAGACAAAATACAGATAAGGCTTGTCCATAAAACTAAATAACACAAAGGGAACCGCCAGGAGCGTATATATCACAAGAGAGGGCAGAAATAATTTTCTGCCGGCTGTTGGTCGCTTTTGCAGGTGTACCCGCACCATCTCCACGTATCCTGCCGCTGCCAGCAAAACGGCCAGCATGCTGAAATGGGGCGGCCCGAAATAGATGCTGGCAAAAAGCACGTGGATAATGATAAAATACGTGCCAAATTTCGCCCAGGTTTCCCTTTTTCGCTCCCTGCTTTTACCCCTGCTTATCAATGCAAAGGCAATGGCTCCAAAGAAGAAGTAGATCAGGATGATTTGGTATAACAGGCTTTCCATGTAAAAAACGTCAAAAATGTCGAAATGTCAAAAGGTCGAAACGTCTATGCCTCAAACCCCAGACCTCAAACCCCGGGCCCTTACTCCTTACTTTTTACTTGCCTTTCTTTCAGTACCCAGTAGAGACCTTTGGCATTAGAGCGCATTTCGGGGATGATAAGCTGAATGACAATATGCTCAAGGAATGCCAGGATGCCCCAGGTAATCATGATGTAGTAAAAAGGCGTATAAAAACCGAATATGAAAAGCACGACAAAGAATATACCCTGGATATAACCCCCTATCTTCCATGAGTAAAGATGCAGGCTGGGAAACCTCCCGAACTTGATTAACGAGAGGGTCAGGGAAACGATCAGCAACCCGATGAAGGTGCCAAAACTTAGTATATGTGGTGCAAAGTCATCCCATTTAAACAGGCCTATACCCAGAAAAACCAGGAGATAAGTACCCATGTCTGCAATGGAGTCGATTTTTGCCCCGAACTCTGATGTCTGTTTCAGCATGCGGGCCAGGAAGCCATCCAGTACATCAGTAACCAGGTTGATCACGATAAGCACGGCAAAGGCCTGTTCATATCCCGCCAGGGCAAGGTAAAGGATAACAGGGAACGCCAGCAGGCGGTAAAACGAGAGGGCGTTGGGAATAGTAAATTTGTCTTTTAGCTGCACCTGAGGGTAAAGATTTATGCAATTATAACTGATTAATTTAACGGAAAAATAATGCGCAAAGAAACAAAATGATACAGTTATTTGCAAATATATGATCATTTCAATGCTGAGTCTGCTAATAATCAGGTTTTTGGCATTGTTATGTGTAAAAATAGCGCAATTTTTAGATGTTTTTAATAAAATGGCATGTAATCATTTATAAAACAAATTATTCTGATCGCTGTTTATTAAATGATTCAGTTATATTTTTGCATGCATTAAACCATTGTGCGTATGTTGTGTCAAATAGTGTTAATGATTTATTTTTTTGAATAAGCTAAAATGAATAAAAAAGCGCGTTTTTTTGTTAATCTGGCCATTTTAACCCTTCTCATAGGAATCATAGCCTACCCCAAAGTAAAACCATTTCTTTTTGGTGAATCATCTTCGGCCCCTGCATTTCAGCCGCAGCAGCGATCTGCATTGCAGGTCAGCGGTTATGTGTTGTCACCGATGCCGGTCAGGGAAATGGTTCGGAGCACGGGTACTCTTTTGCCTGATGAAGAGGTTGACCTGGCTTTTGAAACCAGTGGCAAGGTTGTAGGGATATTTTTTGAGGAAGGCTCTTTCGTAGACGAGGGTGATCTCATGGCAAAGATGAATGACAGGCATTTGCAGGCCCAGCTGAACAAGCTGCAGGCGCAGCAACGGCTTGTGGTGGAGCGGGAGTTTCGTCAGCGGAGTCTCCTCGAACGGGATGCGATAAGCCAGGAGGCCTATGACCAGGCGGTCACAGAGCTCGAAACACTCGAGGCTGATATCGAACTGTTGCTTGCCCGTATTGCAGAAACGGAGGTCAGGGCACCCTTTGATGGCGTTGTGGGTCTTCGTTACCTGAGTGAAGGCAGTTATGCCTCGCCCAGCTCACGACTGGCCAGGCTTGTCCGGACAAGTCCGCTGAAACTTGAGTTCTCCGTGCCGGAAAGATATTCGGGTGAGATCACACCCGGTTTCCCGGTAAACTTCAGGGTAGATGGCTTCCTGGAGCCCAAGCATGCCGAGGTGTATGCCGTCAGCCCTTCTGTTGATGACAGGACACGTACCATCAGGGTACGTGCACTATACGGCAATGAAGCCGGCCTGCTTATGCCCGGGCGTTTTGCCTCAGTAAATTTGCAGCTCTCCGAAACCCCGGATGCCATCGCCATACCATCGGAGGCACTAATCCCTGAGATGGAAGGTGACAGGGTGTTTGTATACCGTTCGGGACAGGCGGAGGCCATATATGTCACTACCGGCATCCGTACCGAAGACAGGGTGCAGATCCTGGATGGCCTTTCCTTTGGTGACACCCTTCTCACCACCGGTGTGCTGCAGCTAAGACATGGACTGCCTGTTGAGCTTGATAACAGAGATGCACTTAAAGATCATGAGGTTGTTGATAATGAAGGGGAAGCACTTTAATTCGCAGGAGACAGGGTGGCTGCATCACCGGAAGCCGGATAGCATAAGGCGGCATATCAACGGTGGTTTATTATCCGGCATTTAGAAATTCAGAAGGTTCCGGTCGGAGACTTCTCACAATTTGAAATAAAAACATGAGTCTTTCATCATTAAGTATAAAACGCCCGGTATTGGCCTCCGTCTTTACCATTGTCATTCTGCTTTTTGGGATGATCGGGATGACTTTTCTGGGGGTCAGGGAGTTTCCCAGCGTGGATCCACCCATCATTTCCGTAAGCACTTCTTACCCCGGGGCTAACTCCGATGTCATTGAGACGCAGATCACCGAGCCGCTGGAACAGGCGATTAACGCTGTGCCAGGTATTCGCACCCTGACCAGTGTCAGCCGGCAGGGAAACAGCCGGATCACCGTGGAGTTTGAGCTGAGTGTAGACATGGAGGCGGCTGCCAATGATGTCCGCGACAAGGTAGCTCAGGCACAGCGAAGACTTCCGAGGGATGTAGATCCCCCTATCGTGTCGAAGGCTGATGCTGATGCCAGTCCTATTATGTTCGTGACCGTGGAGAGTGAAACCCGAAACCTCCTTGAGCTTTCGGAGATCGCGGAGCTGACCCTGCGTGAACAGCTTCAAACCATTGATGGTGTCAGCGGGATTCATATTTGGGGACAGAAACGTTATGCGATGCGTCTCTGGCTCGACCCGGAAAAGATGGCCGGATACGGTCTGACCCCCCTGGATGTCAGGAATGCGCTCCAGCGCGAAAATGTAGAGTTTCCGTCAGGAAGCATCGAAGGCCATACCGTGGAGCTGACCATACGTACCCTCGGTCTGATGTCCTCCCCGGAGGAGTTCAACAACATGATTATCAGCGAAGATAACGGAAGGGTGGTCCGCTTCAGGGATGTTGGCAGAGCTGAACTGGGCCCGGAAGACCTGCGTGGTATCGTACGCCGTGATGGGGTGCCGCTGGTGGGGAACGCCATCGTGCCACAGCCCGGATCCAATCATATTGAGATCGTAGATGAAGTGTACAGGCGACTGGATATGATCCAACGGGATATCCCGGATGATGTGACCATCAACATCGGTTTTGACAACACCGACTTTATACGCTCTTCCATCAGGGAGGTGCGAAACACCATTTTTATTGCTTTCACCCTTGTGGTGCTTATCATTTTCTTGTTTCTGCGCGACTGGCGAACGACCATCATCCCGGTGCTGGTCATACCCGTGTCGCTGATCGGCTCATTCTTCGTGATGTATGCGGCAGGGTTTACCATCAACGTGCTGACCCTGCTTGCCATCGTGCTTGCCATTGGCCTTGTGGTTGATGACGCCATCGTGATGATGGAAAATATCTACGTAAAGATAGAGCAGGGGATGACGCCGGTACAGGCCGGCCTGGCCGGGTCAAAGGAGATCTTCTTTGCCATCATTGCCACCACCATCACCCTGGTGGCGGTATTCTTCCCCATCGTTTTCCTCGAAGGGATGACAGGCCGGCTTTTCCGGGAGTTCAGCATCGTGATCGCCGGGGCAGTGCTGATCTCATCCTTTGTGGCACTCAGCTTTACCCCGATGATCTCTACCAAGATCCTGAAGCAGCGCAAGAAAAGAGGAAGGTTTTATACCAGTACCGAAGGTTTCTTCAGCCGCATGAATGCCTGGTATGCCAACGCGCTGGATCGGCTGCTTGCCCGGCGTTGGCTTGCCTTTGTCATCCTGGCGGGTGCCCTGGGACTCGTTGTGCTGCTCTACACCAATATTCCCGGTGAGATGGCACCCCTGGAAGACAGGTCACAGCTGACCATTAATGCCAGGGCTCCCGAAGGTACCACGTATGAGTTTATCCGCGACTATATCGATGAAATTGCTGAACTTGCTGAAGAGCTGGTGCCGGAAAAAGAGGCCATCACCTCTATGGTGTTTGGCAACTGGTCAAATGTTCGTGTGATATTGAAAGACCCGGACGAAAGAGAAGCCTCACAACAGGAGATTGCCGACAGACTGTCGATAGCCCTGCGTGATAAAACGCAGGCAGTGGCTTTTGTGAACCAGCAGTCTACCTTTGGCGGAAGGCGCTCTGGAAGGCCCGTACAATACGTGCTGCAGGCACAGAGTATCGACCGCCTTCGGGAAGTGCTTCCGGAATTCATGGAAAAGGCCAATGACAACCCTGTGCTGCAGATGGCAGACGTGAACCTGCGGTTTAACCTGCCGGAGATGCAGATCCACATAGACAGAGATAAAGCTAATGCGCTGGGTGTTTCCACCCAAAATATCGGGCAGACCCTGCAGCTTGCCCTCAGCGGTCAGCGCTTCGGGTATTTCTTCATGCATGGCAAACAATACCAGGTGTTGGGCGAACTCAGGCGGGAAGACAGGAACACCCCGCTGGATCTTAAGTCGCTTTATGTGCGAAGCAACAACGGCGACATGGTACAGTTAGACAACCTGGTTGCCCTGCAGGAACATATAGCCCCGCCACAGCTTTACAGGTATAACCGTTTCGTATCGGCCACCGTCTCAGCCAACCTGACACCCGGATATACCATTAGCGAAGGGATTGCCGAAATGGATCTGATCGCCGACGAGGTGCTGGATGATACATTCAGGACTGCCCTTGCCGGAGACTCAAAAGACTACCAGGAAAGTGCCTCAAGCTTGATATATGCTTTCCTGCTAGCCATCGTACTGATATTCCTTGTGCTCTCAGCGCAGTTTGAAAGCTTTAAGGATCCTTTCATCGTGATGATGACCGTGCCCCTCGCCATCACCGGAGCACTGGTGTTCATGTGGTATTTTGATGTTACCATGAACATCTTCAGCCAGATAGGGATCATTATGCTCATCGGCCTGGTGTCGAAAAATGGCATCCTGCTGGTGGAGTTTGCGAATCAACGCAAGCAGGCCGGAATGCAGAAGCTGGATGCCATCAGGCATGCCGCCGCCGCACGCTTCCGCCCCATCCTGATGACCAGCCTCTCTACCATCCTGGGCGTGATGCCGCTCACCCTCGGATTCGGGGAAGGTGCCGAAGGCCGGATGGCCATGGGTGTGGCTGTGATCGGCGGACTCATCCTGTCTACGTTCCTGACGCTCTTCGTGGTACCTGCTATCTATACTTACATCTCTACCGATACAAAAAATATGCTACATGATGATGAAGATGATGTTACGGCTGACGCTTAATATGTTATTGGTTTTACTCGTGGCTGGCCTGTATGCACAGCCTCAGCAGATGACCCTGCAGGATGTGATCGCCACCGGACTGGAGAATAACTATTCCATCCGGATAGCACGGAATCAGGAGCAGATCAGCATAAACAACTTCACCAGGGGAAATGCCGGCTTTTTACCATCCCTGGATGTGCGTGCCAGCCACCGCGGAAGTTATGACAATACCGACCGCACCGGCTTTGATGGCCAGGAGACATCCTTGCGCAACATCCATAATACGGTCACCAATGCTGAGCTAGGGCTGGGCTGGACCCTGTTTGACGGCTTCCGCGTTCAGACAACCTACGACAAGCTGGGTGCGCTGAAGCAGATGGGCGAGCTGAATACCCGCTTGTCGATAGAAAACCTGGTGGCAAACATCACCGCGGAATATTATAACCTTATCCAGCAACAACGCCTTCTTAACAATCTCAGGTTTGCTGTGGAGTTGTCAAGGGAGCGCATGCGCATTGATGAAGAACGGTTTTTGCTGGGGTCGGGCTCCAAGCTTCAGCTCCTGCAGGCAGAAGTGTTTTTGAATGCCGACAGCTCCAGGATGACCCGTCAGGAAGAAGTTGTCAGGGCATCACGTATCAGACTCAACGAGCTGATGGCTAAACAGAATCTGCGTTTTAACCTGCAACCCGTGGATACCATTATTCCGCTCGATGACATCCTGATCTATGAAACCCTGGAAAACGCTGCCCTCGAGCATAACATCCACATGCAAATGGCCAGGAAAAATATCGACATCTCAGAATATGACAAAAGGCTGGCCCGCTCTACGGCTTATCCTTACGTAACTTTCAGTTCAGCCTATTCAGCATCACATAACACCTTCCAGTCCGGATCCTTCAGCGAACAGCAGTCGTATGGGATGAACTACGGCGTAACCGTAGGAATAAACATTTTCGACGGATTTAATCAGCGTCGGCGTGAAGATAATGCTACCATCACATTTGACAACAGCAGGCTACGACTTGAGGACACGGAAAACAGCATGATGGCCGACCTGATTACCACTTATGATGTGTACCTGAACAACCTTCGGCTGGTGGAGATGGAGTCGCAAAACCTCAGCGTGGCATACGAAACGCTGGATATTGCCCTGGAAAGATACCGCCTGGGTGACCTTTCCGGCATTGAGCTCAGGGAAGTGCAGAAAAACCTTCTGGAAGCTGAAGAGCGTCTGGTGTCGGTGCAGTATCAAACCAAGCTGGCTGAGATCTCTCTGCTGCACCTGTCGGGCAGGGTTATGGATTATTTATAACGCGCTGTGTGATTGCCTTTTGCAGCAAATCCCAACAGTTGAACCGAGCAAGGCCAAATTATAGCGTGNCCTCAGCTGTTTGCCGGAATGAATAAAGGGATGGTGAAAGTAAATTCAGAACCNTCTCCTTTCACACTATTCACTGTGATCTCGCCTTCATGCTCCTCCACGATTTTTTTGCATATGGCAAGTCCTAGCCCTGTGCTTTTCTCGCCTCCGGTTGGCAAGGTACTGGTCTTCTGAAAAGGTTTGAACAGAATGGGTATCTCATCTTCGGCAATGCCCAGCCCCTGATCAATGACAGAGGTTTCGACATGATCAGGGTGTCTGCGAACCCGCACCTGTATTTCCGACCCATGATGCGAAAACTTTATGGCGTTGCTGATCAGATTATTCAGCACCTGCTCCATTTTGTTTCTGTCAAAAACAAACGCTAATGAATCTTCATGAAAAGAGCTCCGAATGGTCATGTCTTTATAATCTGCTACAAGCTGGTTAAATCCAACAGATTGTTTTACGAGTGCTATGTAGTCATTAGTCTGGAGGTTTAATGTTAAGGTTCCGGCTTCGATTTTGGATACATCGAGCAACTCTGTCATCAGCTGGATGGAGAAATTAAGTCGTTCCTCAATGTTTTTCAGGAATTCTTTTCTGGTTTCCTCCGGGAAATCCTCTTCATCATGAAGCAGAATGTCGGTAAAGGAAATGGCTGTGGCTATGGGGCTTCTTAAATCGTGGGCAGCCATGTTCATGAAGCGGTTTTTTTCTTCATTGAGAATGGCCAGTTTTTCGTTTGTCTCCTGCAGCTCTTCGAGGGCAGACTCCAGCAAAACCTTCTCTTTGGTCAGCTGGCGCTGCAGGTTGCTGATTTCATGGTTAAGAGAAACCATATGACGGTGTTGATTATTTATACGCACGAGGTCAATCTCACCTGAAACCAGCAGTTCATTATCCCTGCAATATACTTTGCCCTGGATGGTGGTGGAATCATTCTCTGGCCCGATCGTCATAAGCCCTTCGAAAACAGGACTATGCTCGCTCTCATGATTTTTGGCCATGCTTGCCAGCTTATCAAAGGCCGGATTACGCAGGGTGTCAGCCCCTGAGCTCCTGGCGAGCAGCTGGAAAGCAGGATTGCTGAAGAGCAGCTGTTTATCTTTGATGGAAAACAAAGCCATACATAGTGCTTTGCTCTCAAAGAGAGATAGCTCCACTTCCTTTTGCCATCTGGTTAGTATCTGCCGCTCCTTTTTGGTCATTATCCAAAGGTTTTTTTGGGGCCTTCTGATGGTTCGATGCCTTTTTCAAGGAATATATCCGAGGTGATCTTCTCAAAAAGAGGAATGTTTACCTGCATCCTGTATGAGTTTCTGTTTATCCATGGTGGTTATAGTTATTAATATATACTTCAAGATCTGAAAGGTTTTCAATAAATACGACACCCCGGTGTTTACCTGCCATGTCTTTACCTCCATGGCGGAATGCCTGGCCTCCGATCAGAACGGGTATGTTTGGAAAGGTATGACGTATA